>PVBE010880451.1_pt1 | contig 169737 bp, 142 predicted proteins | sample 1631181 | NCBI WGS metagenome assembly PVBE01 (sample SAMN08397723, study PRJNA350692) | Marine metagenome, whole genome shotgun sequencing project. | isolation source: water | place: Pacific Ocean | collected 2012-04 | reverse complement strand
GTCACCGTCACCGTCACCCGTCACCGTCACCGTCACCGTCACCGTCACCGTCACCGTCACCGTCACCGTCACCGTCACCGTCACCGTCACCGTCAGACATCTCTCAGCGCAACATCCGCGCCACCAGCAACCCAATCCCTGTCGCGATCACCGTCGGGAGAAAAGCCGGCACTGTCCCTGCTGCTGCTACGCCCACCAGGACCGCCAGGACCGCGATCCCCACCAATCCCCCCAGCGGCCGAGCCCACCCGGGCAACCGTCTCGCCACCAGCGCTGTCCCCAACCCCGCGATCAACGCTGCCAGCGCGTCCCACAGTGGCCTTCCCAGCCGCAAGGCCCGCTGCCGAGCCAATGACTCCAAGAGCGCCGCGTGCAGCTCTACTCCCTGCCTCGACCCAAGGGATGTTCGCAGCCGATCCCCTCGCCCAGACAGATCCCCGATGAACACCACCTTCCCTGCTGCTCCACCATAGGGCCCGCTCCAGTTCAACTCCGGGCTCGGACCCACTGGCGGCAGGTGGAGCCGCCCTCCGGACAGCGGGTTCCGTGTGACCCCGACCTCCAGCTGCCCCTCGCGCACGACCGGCTCGGCGTTGAGGTGGGCGCCAAGCCCCAGCACCGCGAGATGCCAGGCGGATCCTTCCTCGACGGACATCTCTACCGGAGCCCGCCGGACCTTGCCAAAGAGCACATCCCGCTCGAACTCCGCGACGCCGACGACGAGACCATCGATGACCGGCCTGGACACGGTCTCGCCATCCACACGAAGCGGAGCGATGACAGGTACTTCCAGCCCGGTCAGCGCCTCTGACAGCGCCGCGTCGTGCTCCGTCTCCGCGAGCAACAGCACATCGAGCACGACCGCCGTGGCCCCAGCCTCCTGGAGCTCCGACAGCAGCTGTGGATACTCCGCGCGCAGCTCCCGACGATCGACGTCGGCGGGCAGCGCAATCAGCACAGTCTCCTCGGCCTCCAGGGTGCCGTGCAGCAAGGAGACGACCGCCGGCCGCAGGGCCAGCTCCAGGAAGTCCAGCGCCGAGCTCAGCGCCAACAGCGGCGCCACGAGCACCAGCACCCACTGCCAGGGCAGGCGACGAGGGGGAGCCGCGCGGGGAAACAGCGGCGCCAGAGCCGCCTCGAGTGTGGCCACCGGTCGAGCCAGCTCGTGCTCCGGCGCCCCCTCTCGAGGCAAGACGACCTGGCGCAGCCCCTCCGCTGCCCTCAGCTTGGCCGGGATGCCCGCTACCTTGGCGACTCGACCGTCCAGCTCGACCGCGCCGGTGAAGCCGACATCCCGAGGAATGCGTACCCCCTCGCGAGCCGCTCGCGTAGCAGCCGCGATGGCCAGTCCCAGCGAAGCGCCGCGGACCCTCTGCGCCTCTGAGAGCTGCCAGCGCACACCGAAGCGTCGGGCCTCGTCCCCGAGCGCAGCAGCGACCGCCACCTGGGCCCCGAGCAGGGTCTCCTGGGCCGCGCCCTGGGTCGTCCAGACCCCGCGCCCCCCAGCGGAGAGATCCACGACGACCTCGACCTGGTGACCCTCGCCCCGACGGTCGACGACCAGGGCGATGGCCCGTGCCCTCAGCGGCGTGGCCTGGAGCGCGCGCCTCTCCAGCTCCTCCCTGATGCCTTCGTCCAGGACGTGGGGCAAGAGGCTCGCGGCCATCAGGGGATCCTCGGGCAGAGCCTCGCGAAGAGCCCGGTGGAGCTGACCGAGCGCGGTCTCGTGCCTGACGGAGTCCTCTGCGTCCTCTGCGGCGACGACCGCCTGGAGCAGCTCGCCGAGACCCCTCATCGAACGAACGCGGCCTCGTGACCGAAGGCGGTGAAGGCCTCGACCTGGACCGCGCCGATGCCCTCGATCCGCTGCACACGCTCGAGCTCCGCGGGCAGCGTCACGCCGGAGAGCAAGGTGTTGTCGGTGTTCACGCAGACCCGCACCCCCCGGCGCAGCCACCGGGCCAAGGGGTGGTCCTCGATCCGCGAGATCACCCCCGTGTGCCAGTTCGAGCTTGGACAGGCCTCGATCGTCACCTCCTCTCCGAGCACGAGGTCGAGCACCTCGCCCGAGTCCAGAAGGGTCGTCCCGTGGCCGATGCGCTGAGCCTTCAGCTCCCTGATCGCGACAGCGATCTCCTCAGCCGGGCGACCCTCTCCAGCGTGCACCGTGCGTCCGATGCCGTAGGCCGCAGCACGCTGGAATGCCGAGCTGTAGGCCTCCATCCCGAAGCGGTGAAGCGGCGTGGGTCCGCCTGCGAGGTCGATGCCGACAACCCCCTCACGAGGGATCGCGGCCGCGACGAGCCGATCGAGCACCGCCGGGTCCTCGCCATAGAGACCGCAGAGGATCAGGCCTGCGCGCCCGTCGATGCCCTCCAGGGCGGCGTCGATGTAGGCCTCGAGCGGATCACCGTGGAGCTGGGGCGCGAAGCGGATCTCGAGGGTGGTGATGCCCTCTACCGCGGCGTCCTCGCACATCTCGTCGGCGATCCGGGTGACCGCGGCAGGGCTGCGGAGCAGGGACAGGGTGAAGGCGAAGCGCGACAGGGCGGCGTCGAGGCCCATGCCCGGTGAAAACGCGAGCTTCTGTGGTACGTCCAGGCTGAGCACGTCGGCGAGGTAGCGCACCGTGCCCGGGCGCAGCGAGCCGTCGAGGTGGCGGTGCAGCTCGCTCAGTCCCACAAGGTCCGACCCGCCTCTGCCAGCGCCGGCTCCAGCAGGGAGTCGAGGTGGGGGAAGACCTTGACCGGCACGTCGAGCAGGCGCCCGAGGTCATCGAAGTTGTGGGTCGAGCTGTGGTCCGGGCAGCGCCGGTTGAGCACGACCCCGCAGCAGGAGAGTCCGCGAGCGCGGATGGCGTCGACCGTGAGTCGAGTGTGGGAGATCACGCCGATCCGATCCGCCGCGACCACGAGCACCGGCCAGCCGAGCACCGCCGCGAGATCGGCCACGTCGTGCCACCAGTCCAGGGGCACCTTCCAGCCACCGACACCCTCGACGATGCAGCGCTCGGCCTGGTGCTTGCGGATCCAGGCGACCACCTCTGTGAGCGCGATGCGGCGGCCTTCCAGCTCCGCGGCGCGGTGCGGCGACAGGGGGTTCTCCAAGGAGACCCCGATGGGCGAGCCGAGCAGCTCGGCGTCCCCGTCGCCTCCGGTGGCGACCGGCTTCAAGGCCACACGCCCGGGATCCGCGGCACGGATCGCAGCGGACACGACGGTCTTCCCGACGTCAGTGTCGGTGCCCGTGACGAAGAGCCGCTGGGGGATCATTCCTCTGATGCCTGAGCGTAGGTGGTGGGCTTCGGCTTGCGGCTGACCTCGTCGGCGAGGGTATCGAAGAGCTCGCCAGCGACGGCACCCACACCCTCGCTGAAGACCCTCGCGCCCTGCACCAGGGGCGACCAGCCGTCATCGTCCGCCGAGTCCACCCGCTCGGACTCTCGTCCCTTCTCCCGGGTGGCGTCGACGGCGTCGCCAGGCTCGGTCGGGTGTTCGGTCATTCCCTCGCCCGCGGAGCGAAGCCAGTGGCCGACGGCCTCGCCGGCCTTCTCGATGGCGCCGTCGATCTCCGGGGTGACGACCGTGCGGTCAGGCTCGCCCTCGGCGACGTCCGCCCGCGGTCCGAGCACCTTGCCCGCTACTCCGGTGGCGAACTTGCCGAGATCGTGGAGCCCATCGGAGAGGTCCTGGACGAGCTTGTCGGCCGGTTTCTCCTGCTCCTCTGAAGCATCGTCGTTCTCGATGGGGGTGTCGTCGGTGCTCATGTGGTCCTCCAGTGATCTCTCTCGCGCACGACCTCGCCTCTGGCTTCGAGCCACTGCAGGTGGCACACGGCTTGACGGGCGGCGAGAGGGTAGACAAAGCGCGGAATGGTGTCGCCGTAGACGATCTCTACGACTCCGAGGGGATCTACGGCGCCCGCCGCGAGGGCATTGCGGATCTGCTCCGTGCGGTGATTGCGATGGTCGATGTACTCGTCGAGCTTGGCCACGGCGTCGGTGATGGGCGCGCCATGAGCCGGGTGGAGCACTCGGGGGGAGAGCGCCTTGAGCCGCTCCAGTGACGCCAGGTAGAGGGCGAGGTCTCCCTCCGGCGGGTCGAGGACGATGGTGCCGTCCGAGGCGATCATGTCGCCACAGACCACCTCTCCATCCCGATGGAGACAGAGGTGACCAGGGGTGTGGCCAGGGGTGAGGAGCACCTCCCAGCCATGCAGATCGTCGCCATCGTCGAGGGTCTGGTCGACCTCGAAGGGGAGGGCCTCTGCCGTCCAGGCATGGGCCAACACCGGCAGGGCCAGGGCCGCGCGGAGCCGCCGCACACCGCCGATGTGATCCGGGTGGTGGTGGGTCAGCAGGATGCGTTCGGGGGCGCGATCCGCGAGCCACTGCTCCAGGCGCTCCTGCTCCTCTGGCCAGGGCGAGGCGGGCTCGACGACGGTCCGGCCATCGAGCAGGTAGCAGTTGGTGTGCGTCGCCGGCGGCAGCGTCGGCGTGCGGAGGGCAAGGACCTCGACGCTCACAGGACCTTCTGGCTCATGAAGAACAGCAGCGCCATCAAGAACAGCAGGCAGACCAACAGGACGGTCCACTCGCCGAAGATCGGGTGGCGACGCTCCTCCGGCAGCGCAGGACTGATCGGAGGAAGCTCGGGGAGCACGTCGGTCTCGGTGTCGATGTCCCGGCTGTCCTCGTCGAGCAGTGGGAGCGCCTTGGGGTTGCCCAGCAGCACCGGGGGCTCGGCCGTGTCGAGCTCGCGGCGGAGCTGCTCTCGCACGTCCCGGCTGACCTGCCGCTCCCCCTCGCCCACCCGGTGGAAGCCGGTGGGCACATCGACGGGATCGACCAGCTCGGAGAGGCGTGCGTGCACCCTGGCGTGGAGCTCGTGCCGGGCGCTGGGGCCTCCGTGCTCGCGGTGCAGGCCATGGAGCGCGCGGAGGAGCTCGCGGTCGACCCGGTAGCGATCGCGCGGGTCGTAGGCGAGGACCTTGCGCAGCAGCCGCGCCGCCGACGGGAAGCGGACGTCGAGGTCCCCCAGTGGCCCCTCGACCGACTCCAACAACAGCGGCGAGCCGTCGGTGCCGAGGTCCTGCAAGGGCATGCCCGCGAGCAGCTCGTAGAGGATCGCGCCGACCATCCACTGGTCACCGGCCAACTCGGCGATGCCGCCCCCGCGACGCTCTGGGGGCAAATAACGCGGATCCGCCTGGTCCCATGGCCCGCCCAGACCGAGGACGTACAGGTCGCCCTCTGCGTCGATGAGGACCCTGGTCGGGTCAAGCCAGCCGTGGGCGATGCGACCACCGCCATCCAGCAGGATGCTGTGGGCGGCCCGCAGGGCGTGGGCGATCTCGAGGACGAGGTCCAGCGCCGTAGAGGGCGACAGCGGCACGAAGCCCCGGCGGGCGGCCTCCAGGATCTGCTCCAGCGTGACGCCTTCGATGTGCTGGAGGACAAGGGCCCCCTGGCCGGCGAAGAAGCCCACGACCGTGGGGATCCGTGGGTCGTCGACCCGGCGGAGCGCCTCGTACTCGCCACGGAGTGAGTGGGCGGCGTCGAGGTCGTCCACGTCGGCGACCAGGCGCACATCGACGTGCTGAGGCTCCTTCAGGGTGCCGTCGTCCCGGCGAGCCTCCCAGTGCTCCAACCCGCCGCCCTCGGACAGACGTCCGACCAGCTCGAAGGGACCGATGCGCTCGCCGATCGCCGCCACGACTCTCCAGACTCAGAGATTCCGACGATACTCGCCGCCGACCTCGTAGAGCGCCCTGGTGATCTGCCCGAGGCTGGCGACGCGCACGGTGTCCATCAGCTCGTCGAAGAGGTTGCCCCCGGAGAGCGCCACCTCTGCGAGCTTGCGGAGAGCGGCCTCGCACTGGTCGGCGTGCTCTGCCTGGAAGGACCGCACCGACTCGATCTGCGCGTCCTTCTCTGCATAGGTGGCGCGTCGGAGCTCCGGCTCCGGAGGCTCCCAGTCGTCCGCGAGGGTGGCCGGGTCCTCGAAGGTGTTGATGCCCACCAGCGGCAGCTCACCGGAGTGCTTGAGCTGCTCGTAGTGGAGCGACTCCTCCTGGATCCGCCCCCGCTGGTACTGGCGCTCCATCGCGCCGAGCACGCCACCGCGCTCGTCGAGGCGCCCGAACTCGGCGAGCACCGCCTCCTCGACGAGGTCCGTGAGCTCCTCGACGATGAAGCTGCCCTGCAGGGCGTTCTCGTTCGCGAGCAGGCCGAACTCCTTCGCCAGGATCAGCTGGATCGCCATGGCTCGGCGGACCGAGTCCTCTGTCGGGGTCGTGATGGCCTCGTCGTAGGCGTTGGTGTGGAGACTGTTGCAGTTGTCGTAGAGCGCGAGCAGCGCCTGCAACGTGGTTCGCACGTCGTTGAACTGGATCTCGCGAGCGTGGAGGGATCGGCCGCTGGTCTGGATGTGGTACTTCAGCTTCTGGCTGCGCTCGGAGGCGCCGTAGCGCTCGCGCATCGCGACGGCCCAGATGCGGCGAGCCACACGGCCGATGACCGTGTACTCGGGGTCCATGCCGTTGCTGAAGAAGAAGGACAGGTTCGGCGCGAAGTCGTCGATGTCCATGCCGCGGGCGAGGAAGGCCTCGACGAAGGTGAAGCCGTTGGCCAGCGTGAAGGCCAGCTGGCTGACGGGGTTCGCTCCGGCCTCTGCGATGTGGTAGCCGCTGATGCTCACCGAGTAGTAGTTCCGGACTCCGTTTTCGATGAACCACTGCTGGATGTCTCCCTGCATGCGCAGGGCGAACTCGGTCGAGAAGATGCAGGTGTTCTGTGCCTGATCCTCCTTGAGGATGTCGGCCTGTACCGTGCCGCGCACCCTTCGTAGGGCCTCTTCGCGGGTCATCCCGGACTCGGCCGCCTGGTCGATGGCGGTGTTCAGGTACATCGCCAGCAGGATGGGGGCGGGCCCGTTGATGGTCATCGAGACCGACGTCGTCGGCGCGCAGAGGTCGAAGCCCCCGTAGAGCACCCTCATGTCGTCGAGGTGAGGCACCGACACGCCCGCCTCGCCGACCTTGCCGTAGATGTCGGGTCGGACATCGGGGTCTTCGCCGTAGAGCGTGGCGCTGTCGAAGGCGGTGGAGAGTCGATGGACCGGCTCGCCCTCGCAGAGGTAGTGGAAGCGCGCGTTGGTGCGAGCAGGGCCGCCCTCGCCCGCGAACATGCGCTTGGGCAGCTCGCCGAGGCGCTTGAGCGGGAAGACACCCGAGGTGAAGGGGAAGTGCCCGGGCAGGTTCTCGCACAGCCGCCAGCGCAGGATCTCGGCGTCCGAGCTGAACTTCGGCAGCGCCACCCGGCGGATCTGCTGGTGCGAGAGCGACTCGTGGACCAGCGTCTGGCGGACCTCGCGCCCCCTCACGGTGTAGACGAGCTCGTCGCCGGCGTACTGCTCCTTGATCGCCTCCCAGTCCGACAGCAGGGCATCGGCCCGCTCGTCGAGGACCACGACGCTGGGATCGATGTGGAGCTCTGGGAGGAGCTCAGCGGCTCGTCGCAGGGCGGCGCGATCCCCGGCCAGCGCGACCTGCTGCTCGCTCCAGGCGTGGTAGTCGGCCACGGTCTGCTGGATGCGGCCGAGGTAGTCCTGGCGTCCACCGGGGATGAGCCCGTGGCGCTGGGGGCTGGCCTTCGGGCCGTCCGGGACGAGAGTCCGGTGGGGTTCGCCGGTGTGGGCCTCGAGCAGCCCGAGCAGGTGGCGGTAGGCGGCGTTGACGCCGGGGTCGTTGAACTGGGAGGAGATGGTGCCGAAGACCGGGAGCTCATCCAGGTCCGCGTGGAAGAGCTCGCGGTTGCGCGAGAACTGCTTGCGCACGTCGCGGAAGGCGTCCTCGGCCCCCCGGCGATCGAACTTGTTGACCACGACCACGTCGGCGAAGTCGAGCATGTCGATCTTCTCGAGCTGGGTTGCGGCGCCGTACTCCGGGGTCATCACGTAGATGCCGATGTCGACGAGGTCCATGACCGCGCTGTCGCCCTGCCCGATGCCGCTGGTCTCGACGATGACGAGGTCGTAGCCGGCGTCCTTGCAGGCGGCGACGGCATCGACTGTGGCCGCGGACAGCGCCCCGCCGGCGGAGCGCGTGGCGAGGCTGCGCATGAAGCAGCGACCGCCGTGGATGTTGTTCATGCGGATGCGGTCGCCAAGCAGCGCCCCACCGGTCCGCTTGCGGGTCGGATCGATCGACAGGATCGCGACCCGACGCACGGGATCGTCGCGCAGGTAGCGCAGGACGAGCTCGTCGGTGAAGCTCGACTTCCCGGCCCCGCCGGTGCCCGTGATGCCGACGACCGGAAGGGGCAGCGCTGCCGCGGCGTCGAGGCGAATCCGCAGGTCACCCGGCATCGAGCCGGCGCTGTCGACCTCGCGCTCGCAGAGCGTGATCGTCCGCGGGAGCCCGACCGGACCATGCTCGCTGACGTCGAAGTCGGCCCGTCGAACCAGGTCCGAGATCATGCCGACGAGGCCCATGCGCCGGCCGTCCTCTGGGGAGTAGATCCGGGTGATGCCGTAGTCGTGGAGCTCGCGGACCTCTCGCGGCACGATGACGCCGCCCCCGCCTCCGAAGATGCGGATGTGCTCGGCCCCGGCTTCGACGAGCAGGTCCCGGGCGTACTTGAAGTACTCGAGGTGGCCACCCTGGTAGGACGAGATCGCGATGGCCTGGGCGTCTTCGTCCAAGGCAGCCTTCACGACCTGCTGGACCGAGCGGTTGTGTCCGAGGTGCACGACCTCGCAGCCGTGGGCCTGGATCAGCCGCCGCATCACGTTGATGGCCGCGTCGTGTCCATCGAACAACGACGCGGCCGTGACGACGCGCACACGGTGACGGGGCGTGTACTTCTCGGGGCTCATGCCCTACTGGTAACGCCTATGGCGAGGGAATCGGAGCGATGCCGATGGGGGTCGGGGTGGGCTCGATCGAGATCGTGCCCGTGTCGCGGCCTGCGACGTAGTCGAACTCGATGCCGCCTTCGCGGGTGAGCCCGATGGGACCGATCTCGAAGCCCACGCGTGCGTCCGACTCCACGCGGCAGCGCAGGTCACCACGCGGAGTGGCCTTGCAGAAGACGGTGACGTCCCCGAGATCGCGCCCATCCATGGTGGCGATTTCGTATTCGTCAGGGCTGTTCTGTATGACATCCGAGACGGACACGTCCATCACACCGGTGAGGGTAGAGCTGGACATTCCAGCGAAAGCTGCGGCAATAAAGAGCATCATCGTTTGATACCTCCTGTTGGTGAAACGTCCTGCCCTTCCTGTACTTTCAGTCGCTTTCTCTCACTTCTCTGTCACGACTCGTCGACCGGACAGCAGTGAGATGGCACGGCAAGACCAGGCCCGGGACCATCCGGTTCCGGGGTGCCGATTCCTACTCCCCCTTACAGAAGAAACCCGCGAGGCGTTTCGAAAAAGGCGACGCCCCGGGGTGGGGGGCGGAGAGATCCTCGCTGCCAGCCGGGACCAGCTCGAGGTCGCAGTCGACACAGACCGCGCCGAGCCCGAACTGCCGCCCACAAGCCGGGCACTCCAGAGGTTCGCCGTTGTCCGTGTAGGCCAAGGTGCCTCCTGGCGAAAAGCTAGGCACCAGGCACAGTCTCGGCAACGCCGGCCGCTGTCGCCCAGGCCGTGAAGGTGTCCTCTCCGAAGAGCACGAAGTGCACCTGATCGAGGGCCCCGTGGTGCTCGCGCACAGCGCTGAGGGCTATGTCCGCGGCCTCTGCGAGGGGGTAGCCGTAGACACCGCAGGAGATGGCCGGAAAGGCGACGCTGGACAGCGACATGGAGTTCGCCAGCTCCAGCGAGGCCCGGTAGGCCGAAGCCAGCGTCCCGGGGGGGTCGGGATCGGATCGGAAGATCGGCCCTACCGTGTGGATGACGTGCCGAGCTGGCAGTTCGAAGCCAGGCGTGACGCGGGCCTCGCCCGGGGGGCAGCGCAGACCACCCGGTGCCGGGATGGCGCGACAGGCCTCCAGCAGCTCGTGGCCGGCCGCCCGGTGGATGGCTCCGTCGACCCCGCCCCCACCGAGCATGCGCGAGTTCGCGGCGTTGACGATGGCGTCGACCTCTAGGGCGGTGATGTCCCCACGCCGGAGGATCAGCACGGATCGGGGGGACAGGGGGATCTCGACGAGCATCAGATCACAGAGCGCAGAGCGCGGATGTCCTCGACGATGAAGCCCCGATCGGCGGCGGCCAGGAAATCCAGCTCGTAGGCAGGCGTGAAGCGGTTCACGACGAGGCCGACCCGAGCGCCCATCGCGTAGGGCACGCAGAGGTCGAGCTCGAAGATGTCGCCGACAACGACGAGGTCGGCCCAGGTTGCGCCCTCGCGCTCGAGCAGCATCGCCAGCACGTCGTGGTAGAGCCGACGGCGCAGCAGCACGGGGCGGGACAGGCCTGGCAGGCTCATCGACTCCGGCAGGGCCGAGAACTCGGGATCCAGCACGTACTTCCGGGCCCGACCAAAGACCCTGGGGACCAGCCAGTCCTGGCCCAGCGCGCTGAGCTTTGCCTGCACGGCGTCGGTGTGGGAGTTCGTGACGACATAGACCGGCTTGCCCTCGAAGCCGTCCAGGACCGCCTCGGCGCCATCCCGGAAGACGTTGTCTGTCTTGGGGTAGTTGTACTTGTAGAGGATGCCGTCCAGGAGCCGGTCCCTCTCCTCGATCACCGAGAAGGCGCCGTAGTGATCGAGGATCTTGCGGGCCACCGGCATGACCCGCAGGTAGGGGTCGACCACCGCCGGAGCGACGATGTGGCCGCCGAAGACCCAGCCGTAGCGGTCCGGGTCGGCCTGGACCTCTGCCTCGAAGCGCAGCGCCAGGGGCTCGAGGTCCTCGACCGACACTCCGCAGAGCACAGCGAGGTCACCGAGGTAGCCCTCTCGGTAGGGCCCGCCTTCGGCCTCTGCGTCGGTCATAGTGCCGTCGAAGTCCAGGACCAGCATCAGTTCTCCTCCAGATCCGGCTCGGGGACAACGACCTCGACGAGCCGGCCCTCGCGCACGTCCGCCTCCGTAATCCGCAGGCGCCCGACGACGACCTCGTCCACGTACAGGATTGCCGCGTCACCGGTGCCCACGACCCCATCGTCAGAGGTCCAGTAGGGCACCCGGATCGCGAAGTGGCCCTGTTCATCGGCGGTCTGGGCCATGCGCCAGGGCCTGGTGAGCTCGGCGACGTGGAGCGGAATCCGGACACGGACCTCGGCCCCGGGGCTGGCCACACCGGTCACCACGGCACCCTCGACGAGCTCGTAGACCCAGGCGCCGGGGGACTCGAGGCGGGGGTGCATGCTCGCCGCGAAGACGGCCCGGAGGCGGTCGACGTAGAGGTCACCGCCGACCGTCAGCGCCTTCATCGGGCCCTCGACGTCGTCGAACTCGGTGGTCTCGAAGACGAGGTAGCGCAGCCGGTCCCGCTCCATCATGGAGTAGATGAACTCGGGCTCCTCTTCGTACATCCGCTGGGTGTCGAGGTAGCGCTGCACCCCGCCGGCGTAGGTCCCGAAGTGGCCGATGTGCTCCGGACGCTCAGCGATCCCGGAGAGCCAGTGGCCGTGGTCCCAGGTGCCGGCGACGCCATACTCCGGGGCTGTCGCCGAGACCTCTGGAGTGTTGTCGCGGATCCAGAAGTAGGCCTCGAAGCGCCAGGGACGCTGGTACTGCCGGGCCTTGGGGTTGACCCAGGCGCTCTCCATCACCTCTACCGAGTGCAGGTTGCCGATCACCACCGCCAACACAGCGAAGTACGCAGGCACACGCGGGATGGACACCAGCGCCCCGGCCAGCACGACGCCCAAGAGCGGCGCCAGCGTCCAGCCGAAGCGAGCCTGGAGCAGCAGGAAGACGAAGGCACCGGTGGTCACTGCGACCACCGCCATGAGGCCTCCGTCCCGACCCCGCCACGCCTTCCAGCCGAGCCAGCCCAGCACCAACGGCAGGGCCGGAGAGAGCCAGCTGAGGATGATGACGATGCGCTCCCAGCTCCGAAAGGCGAACAAGCCGTTGTCGAACAGCGGGTGCATCTCCTGCACCGTGTCGAGCCAGGGGTCCTCTGTCAGGAGCCACTGTCTCAGCCCGGTCATGACGAAGGGGGCCATCGCGATCCCGGCGACGACGAGGCACACGAGCCCGACGCCACCGACCACCAACCGGCGCTCCGGAAAGGCCTTGAGGGCGAAGAGCCAGGCGGCCCCGACCGTGAGCACCAACATCATCGCGGGGTGGAAGCCCGAGAGGTAGGCGTAGGTGAAGGGCGTGCCGCCAGCGACCCCCATGGCGATGGCCGGAGGCGCGAGGACGAGCACGCCGAAGGCCATGCCCGCGATCGAAGACCAAGGCGTCTCCTTGCTCATCAGGCCGGCGAGGCAGAACGCCCCCATGCCCAGGGCCGCGTACATGAGGCCGCCGACCCAGGCGAGGCAGGCGCAGGCAGGCAGCAAGCCCACCATCCACCAGCGCGGCTTGTCCCGCGTCGCCTCGGCGGCCATGGCGACCAGGAAGAGCCCCTCTGCCGGGTTGTGGTCGAGGCGCGCGAACTGGGTCGCTGCGACGTGCATGGGGACGATGGCGACGAAGACCCCAGCCGCCAGGCCGGCCCACACGCCGAACAGCCGCCTGGCCAGATCCGCCGAGAGCAGGACGGTGATCACACCGACGAGCAGGCCCGCGAAGCCGAGCCCGGCCTGGAAACCGAGGCTCTCCGTGGAGAAGCCGCCGCAGATCCAGGCGAAGAGCGCGAGCCACCCGTCCCAGCCCGGCGCCCAGGGCACGGTGGCCCCCTCCGGGTAGCCGAGGAAGGGGTCCCACACGCTCGGCCAGGGAGGGTGCTCGAAGAAGCTCATCGCGCGGCGAAGGTGGTAGGCGGAGTCCCCATCGCTGGGGATCAGCTGGCCGTCCCGGAAGTGCGTGGTGGGTCTGGACAGGCGGACGGCGACGGCGAGCAGCCCGGTCCCGACGATGCCTGTCCGCCAGACGCGCTCGCTCATGGGGCGGGATACTACGCCGCCATGCTGAAACCGCTGCCCGATCCCCTCCTCAGCATCGTGATCCCCGTCTACGACGAGGAGGCCACCCTCGACGAGATCATCAGGCGGGTGGATGCCCAGCCCTGGCGCATGGAGATCCTCGCGGTAGACGACGGGAGCACCGACCGCAGCCTGGAGATCCTGCGCCGCCTCGAGGACGAGTACGACGACCTGCGCGTGTTCTCGATGCCGAAGAACAGCGGAAAAGGCGCGGCACTACGAGAGGGCTTCTCCCAGGCGCGAGGCGACATCGTGGTGATCCAGGACGCCGACCTCGAGTACGACCCGGGTGACTACGCGGCGCTGCTCGAGCCCATCCTCGACGGTCGAGCCCATGTCTGTTTCGGCAGCCGCTTCCTCGGCGGTCCCCACCGGGTCCTGAACTACCACCACTACCTGGCCAACCGGACGCTGACGAACCTGAGCAACGTCTTCACCAACCTGAACCTCACGGACATGGAGACCTGCTACAAGGCCTTCCGCCACGAGGTCCTCGACAGCATCTCGATCACCGAAGACCGCTTCGGCTTCGAGCCCGAGTTCACGGCACAGGTCGCGGCCCACGGCTTCAGGGTCTACGAGGTGCCGATCAGCTACTCCGGGCGAGACTACGAGGAAGGCAAGAAGATCACCTGGAAGGACGGCGTTCGAGCCCTCCGCGTCATCGTGACCTCCCGGTTCAAAGCCATGCGGTGAAAGGCGCCGCAAAAGGGGATACTCCGCGGCCTTCCAGAGGTCCCCCATGCTCCGCCTCCTCTTCGCTGCGCTGCTGTTGTGCTCGTCCACCGCTCAGGCGGAGGAGCCCACGGAGGAGCCGAGCTTCTTCGACAAGACGGACGCGGCCTTCGCAGAACACGTGGTCGGACCGCTCGCGTCGGTCCTGTTCTTCGACATCGCCTTCTGGGACAACTCGCTCACGAAGGGAGACGGCCTTGGCGAGACCGTCGGCGACGAGCGCGTCGTCGACTGGAGCGAAGACGACGGCTACGTCTTCCAGCAGGTGCTCAGGGCGCCGGTGGCGGAGCTCGAGGCCCGCGTCACAGGCGAGATCGAGGTCACCGACGAGGTCACCTGGTACCTCTCGCGGAACGAAGAGGGCATCAACGTCGGCAGCGTGCTCGCCCAGCCGACCAACATGATCGACGAGGAGTCGGAGCCGAACGAGGACGGGAACTACGTCATCGAGGGCTTCGCGCCCTTTCCGATCGAGGTCACCGTCGACGAAGAGACAGGCGCCGTCACCGTCGTCGAGGCGAAGGAGATCCCGCTCCCCGATGGCTATGACATCGGGTCCCATGTGAGCGTCGAGCGCAACGGCATCGTGGCCCTCGACGGCGTCGAGTACGTCGTGGACGCCATCGACGGCGACGAGGCCGTGCTCATGGGCGCGTCGCGCAGTGAAGACCTGGTCCTGGACAACCCCCAGGACATGAAGCTGCCCATCGTCGTGGTGTGGCTGGTGCTGGGCGCGATCTTCTTCACCCTGCGCATGAACTTCATCAACATCCGCGGCTTCGTGCACTCGCTGCAGGTCACGGCGGGCAAGTACGACAACCCGGACGACCCTGGCGAGATCAGCCACTTCCAGGCGCTGTCCTCGGCGCTGTCCGCCACGGTCGGGCTCGGCAACATCGCCGGTGTCGCCGTGGCTGTCGGCGTCGGCGGCCCCGGCGCGGTCTTCTGGATGATCTGCGCCGGCTTCCTCGGCATGAGCTCGAAGTTCGCCGAGTGCACCCTGGGCCAGATGTACCGGACCATCGGTCCCGACGGCAAGGTCATGGGCGGTCCCGTGCGCTACCTCGAGGCCGGGCTCAAGGAGCTCGGCATGGGCGCCATGGGCAAGGTCCTGGCCGTGGTCTTCGCCATCATGTGCATCGGCGGGAGCCTCGGCGGCGGGAACATGTTCCAGGCCAACCAGAGCTACGCGGCGGTGGCAGAGGTCGTGCCGATCTTCGCCGACTACGCCTGGCTCTACGGCCTCGTGCTCGCCGGCATCGTCGCGCTGGTGATCATCGGCGGCATCAAGTCCATCGGCAAGGTCGCCGGCATCATCGTGCCCGTGATGTGCGGCATCTACGTGCTCGCAAGCCTCTGGATCGTCGGCTCCCACGCCGCCGAGCTGCCAGCTGCCTTCTCGCAGATCATCGGCGAGGCCTTCACCCCCGAAGCCGGCAAGGGTGGCCTCATCGGCGTCCTCATCATCGGCTTCCAGCGCGCGGCCTTCTCGAACGAGGCCGGCATCGGCTCCGCCGCCATCGCCCACTCCGCGGCGAGCACGGACGAGCCGGTCCGCGAGGGTATCGTCGCCCTCCTCGGCCCCTTCATCGACACGATCATCGTCTGCACGATGACCGGGTTGGTGGTCGTCATCACCGGCGCCTACAAGGGCGAGGCCCAGGGTGTCGTCATGACGTCAGAGGCCTTCGGCTCCGTGCTGAGCTGGTTCCCCCTGGTGCTGTCGCTGGCGGTCGTGCTGTTCGCCTTCTCCACGATGATCAGCTGGAGCTACTACGGCGAGCGGTGCTGGAGCTACCTCTTCGGCGACAAGCCGCTGGTAGGCATGATCTACAAGGTCGTCTTCCTCGCCGCAGTCTTCTTCGGCGCGGTCTTCAACCTGGGCTCGGTGCTCGACTTCTCCGACCTGATGGTGCTCGGCATGGCTTTCCCGAACATCCTCGGCGTCGTGCTCTTGAGCAACAAGGTCAGGGCGGCCCTCGACGACTACTGGGGTCGGCTCAAATCGGGCCAGATGAAGGTCCGAAAGTAGCCGGTGGATCCGTCCATCCTGTCGCTGCTCCCCGCGCTCATCGCGGTGGTGCTGGCGCTGACGACCCGGAACGTCATCCTGTCGCTCTTCGCCGCGGTCTGGACCGCGGGCACGATGATGCATCCGGTCTCCTTCTCGCTGCCGGTCGTCGAGTACACGGTCTCGGCGTGGAACCCCCTGGCCGGCCTCTACCACTCGGTCGACCCCTACATCGTGGACGCCGCCGCGGACCGCGACAGCATGAAGGTCACGATCTTCTCGCTCTTCGTGGGCGGCGCGGTCGGTGTGATGGCCAAGGGCGGTGGGACCGCCGCCCTGGTCGAGCGCATCGTGAAGCACGCTCGGAGCCGCCGAAGCGGCATGCTGGTGACCTGGCTCTCCGGCATGCTCGTCTTCTTCGACGACTACGCGAACTGCCTCGTCGTGGGCGCGTCGATGCGCCCACTGTGCGACAAGCTGAAGATCTCGCGCGAGAAGCTCGCCTACCTCGTCGACTCCACCGCGGCGCCGATCGCGAGCATCGCGCTGGTGTCCACCTGGATCGGCTACGAGGTCGGGCTGATGGGCGACGGGCTCGAGATGGCAGGTATCGAAAAAGACGCCTACGCCTTCTTCATCGAGGGCATCGGCTACCGCTTCTACTCCATCTTCACCATCGTCTTCGTGGGTGCGGTGGCGTTCTTCGGCCGCGACTTCGGACCGATGAGAGCGGCCGAGGAGCGGGCGATGAGGGCCCCCGAGGCGGAAGGGGAGCTCGCCCAGAAGGACACGAGCCCGGCCCTGCCGCTCTTGGCAATCCTCCCCATCCTGACGCTGGTCGGAGTCACCTTCGGCCACCTCTACGTCGTCGGCAGCGCAGCCGCGGCCGAGGAGGGGCTGGCCAACCCGGCGCTGTTCGAGATCATCGGCGGCGCCGACGGCTACGACGCGATGCTGCAGGGCTCGCTGGCTGGAATGGTCGTGGCGATGATCCTCGCCGTAGTGCTGCGGGCGCTGTCGCTGACGGACACCTTCGAGGCCTGCATCAAGGGCATGACGACGCTGTTCCCGGCCCTGGTCGTGCTCATGCTCGCCTGGGCGCTCGGCTCCGGCATGGCCGACCTGCACGCCGCGGACTACCTCGTCTCGGTCCTTCAGGACTCGCTCCACCCGGCGCTGGTGCCGACCGTCGTCTTCGTTGTGGCCGCCGGCATCGCCTTCGCGACCGGCACGAGCTTCGGCACGATGGGCATCGTGATGCCGATCGTCATTCCGCTGTCATTCGCGCTGGCGCCACACGATCCGGTGATCGCGCTGGCCGCCAGCGGCGCGGTGCTCTCGGGGGCCTGCTGGGGTGACCACTGCTCGCCGATCTCGGACACGACCATCCTCTCCTGCGTCGGCAGCGACTGTGACGTGACGGCCCACGTGAAGACCCAGCTGCCCTACGCGATGGCCTGCGGCGCCATCAGCATCGTGCTCGGCACGCTCCCCGTTGGTTTCGGCGTCCCCCTGTGGATCGTCATCCCCCTCGGGCTGGCGGCTTGCGTGCTCACGGTCCGCTTCGCCGGGAAGCAGCCTCAGCCCGCCTGAAGCAGGGCGGCGAGCCCCTCTCCCGAGCTCAGGGTGAAGGGGGACATCACTGCGGCGTCAGCCACCCCTCCTGCTCCAGCACCCGAGCGATCTCCGAGGCCAGCACCTGGTGGCCTCGCCGGCTGAGGTGGCAGTCGTCCAGGAAGATGTTGGGGTCCTCTTGCTCGTGGAGGTACGCCGCGGCGTCGAAGAAGAGCCCACCGTGCTCCTCAGCCAGCTCGCGCTGCATCTCGGCGTACTCGGCGAGGGGCCCGGGGTCCGGGTTGAGGCCCTCGGTCATGAGCAGCACCCGGGCGCCCACCCCTTCGGCGGAGGCGAGCACGGCGCGGAGGTTGTCGCGGGCGTCGTCCACCGGCACGGCGACGCCGGTGTCCCGCCGGGCCAGGGCGAGCACCGTCGTCTTGAACCCGAAGTACAGGCTGCTGCGCTCCATCAGCGGCGTGCCCAGATCCTGCCCGGGCCGGTAGCGCGCGTAGAGCGTCGAGTAGGGCACCGCCGACTCGGTGAGCAGGTCGTTGTGGGCCACGTACACCGCCAGGATGTCGGGCTCGAGGGTCTCCATCTGGGACTCGGCGTAGAGCCGCACGTGCAGGGTGTTCCAGCCGCCGACGCCCTGGTTGACCACCTCCCAGCCCTCGAGACGCTGTTCGAGCTCGGCGGGCCAGAACAGCTCGATGTCGTCCATCTGGAAGGCCCCGCCGGTGCTGCTGCCCCCGAGCGCCACGATGCGCGGCGTGTCGCTGGGCGGAGGGGGGCGCACGGGGAAGCCGTCGCTGGGGTAGCGACGGTACTGGCGCAGCTCCATGAGCTCCTGGAACTCGAGCCCGGCTCGCTGCCAGCCCTCGCTCACGGTCCAACCCCGGGACAGGGCGCTGGTCCGGATGGCGATCTCGCCGCAGACCAGGACGAGGGCAAGCAGCCCGTAGCTGGCCAGGACGCGGCGAGGGAAGGGGTTCTTGTTCACCCAGGCCAGCCCGGCCCACGGGAGCAGGGGAAGGCCCACGGCGAGCCAGTCCACGAGCCCTGCACGGGAGCCGATCCAGGGCACGCAGACCAGGAGCGCGGCCAGGCCGGCGCAGAGGGCCCCGGTGCGCCACAGGGGCCCCCGAGCCCAGGCGATCAACGCCGCGAGCGCCGCGGGCAGGGTGCTCAGCAGCAAAGGACCGGTGAGGCTGGCCACCTCCAACAGCCGCATGCGGTCGAGCACCACCCGCATGTCCAGCGCGAAGAGCAGGGGCCCTGCGCACAGCGGAAGGAGCGCCAGGGCCCGGCGGTCCCGGCCGAGGAGGCCACCCAGCGCGGCGAAGAGCAGGGCCAGCGGCAAGGCCAGCCAGCCGCTGCGCAGGCCAGCAGCGAAGGACCCTCCTCCCCAGCCCTCGATCTCCACCGAGCGGAGCTGGATGCGTCGGATGCCGCCGCTCAGCACCAGCGGCCCGGCGTCGTGCCCACCAGTGCAGCGGCCCACGGCCTGGCCGGACTCGAGGAGCTCCACGCCCCCCTCGCGCACGCGCAGCACAAGGTCGAGCTCCTCCGGCGGCGCCACGTCGCTGGTGCAGCTCAGGCCGTTGAGCCCGAGGTAGGTCCCGCGGGTGCGGTCCACGAGCACGCTCGCGCCCTCCTGGAGGTTCTGGATCGAGAGCCCGGGCTTCTGGCCGAAGACCGGCGGAGGACCGCCGCCGGAGTCGCCGCCGGGAGCGGCGCCCGGGCCTCGAGCACCGGCAGGTCCGGGCGGAGGACCGCCAGGCCGCGGGCCCGCAGGCGCCTGGGGACCCGCAGCCTCGAGGTCCACGCCAAACTGGACGCGCAGCTGGCCGCCATCGGGGACGCGGGCCCGGACGCGGATGTCGCCCTCGTCGAAGCGCAGGCCGACCGGAGACAGGGCCCGGTAGAACCACAGGTCCACCGTCCCCGGGCGCTCGGCCAGCGGTCCGGCCATCCACGCCGTCTCGATCGGGACCGAGCTCTCACGCTCATCCCAGGAGCTTGGATCCGCCTGGCCCATCGCACCGGAGAGCGCCCACCACAGGCTCAGCCCCCACGCGGCGCCGCAGAGGGCCCCGAGCGCCCGCCAGGCGTGCCTCACGCTGGAGCTCGCCCGCTGCGCTGGCGCCGTCCCGACATGCGGCAGAGGATACGCGCAGCGGCCCCCGCGCAGCGCTGGGGGGACCCTTCCGGTACCCTGGGCGGGCTCTCGGAGGAGGCCCCCGGATGAGCCGGACCGCCCGCATCGCGCTCGTCGCCGCTGCCCTCGGCGGCATGGCCGCGGTCGGGGCGGAGGTGGTCTTCACCCGGCGGCTCGCGCTCATGTTCGGGGTCACCGCCCCCGCCGCCGCGACGGTGGTGGCGGTGTACATGGCGGGCATGGCCCTGGGCTCGGCCTGGGGCGGGCGCTACGCGGACCGACTGGCGTCGCGCGCCGGGCTCCTCTACGCCGCGGCGGAGGGCTTCGCCCTGGTCTGGGCGCTCTTGTTCCTGCCCTTCGCCGACGCGCTCAGCGCGATGATGGCCCGGCTGGACTCCAGCTCGACGATGCTGGCGGCAGGCATCGGCGCCATCGTGCTCGTCGGCCCCCCCGCCGTGGCCAGCGGCGTCACGTTCCCAGCGCTGACCCGCCTGGTCGCCGACGAGGGACACCTCCGCCGGCTGATCGGCGCCAACTCCGCCGGCGCCGCCCTGGGGGCCCTGCTGGCCGGACTCTGGCTGCCCTCGCTGCTCGGCTACACCGGCACCCTCTGGATGGCCGGCGGCCTGAGCGCCGTCGCGGGGCTCCTGATGCTCGGCATCTCGCGGGGCCAGGCCCCGGAGACCTACGAGCCCCTCGCCGAGCCCAAGGACCCCCTGCCCTGGCAGCGAACCGCGGTGATCTACGCCGCCCTCGGCGCGACGGGCATGGCCGCCGAGATCGGCTGGACCCGCCTCCTGGAGCAGACCGGCCCCAACCCGGGAGCGCTGACCTTTCCCCTGGTGCTCGCGGCCTACCTCCTCGGCCTGGGCCTGGGCGGCGCCGCGCTCGAGCCACGACTCCGGGTCTTCGGAGAGCGCAAGGCGCTGGGCATCTGCGTTCTGATCAGCGGCTTCGCGACCCTCGGCGGGGTGCTCCTGCTGCCCCTGATCCCCCCCGAACAGATCATGGGCCACGCCGTGGGCGAGGGCCTCCTGAACAAGCAGGTCTTCCAGGTCACGGGCCTCCAGGTCTCCATCGATCGGCTCCTGGTCTACCTCGGCTCCTCGGGCCTGGCGGGCGTGGCCAGCGGCGCGGGCTACCCCATCGCCGCCTCCGCCCTGGCCCGAGCGCGCAAGGGGCTCGGCACCGGGGTCGGCGTGGTCTGGTCCTTCGGCACCCTGGCGGCGGTGGGCGCCAGCCTCTGGATGGGCTTCCTGCCCAGCTGGGGGCCCGGCACCGTGCGCAGCATGGCCCTGGCCGGCATCGCCGTGCTCGTCGCCGGGCTCCTGCTGCAGCGCTCGAAGTGGCGCATCGCCATCGCGGTGGCCTCCGCGCTGGTGCTCCTGGTCCCCCCGTGGGCGGGCCTGCAGATCCCCCACGGCGAGGAGGTGCTGGCCTTCCTCGAGACCGCCGCCGGGCCCAGCGCCGTGACCTTGCAGGAGGGCTCGGACATCCAGGCGCCCCAGGGCCCCAACGAGAACGCCAACCGACCGGCCACGGTGCACGCCCCCGACCAGGCCCAGGGGCTGCGCTGGATCTACACCCACGGCGAGCGCGTCCCGGGCTTCGCCTTGAGCCTGGAGATCCCCCTGGCGCTGCACCCCTCGCCCGAGCGGGTCGTGCTCATCGCCTTCGGCACCGGCGTCAACACGCCGCTGATGCTGGCGGACCCTCGCGTCACCGAGCTCACCGTCGTCGACATCGACCGCTCCCTGCCGCCCCTCGCCGAGCACATCCCCGGCGTCGGCGGCGGGCTCTTCGACGGGGTGCGCAGCCGCTTCGTCAACGACGACGGCCGCCACTACCTGCGGGCGAGCACGGAGCGCTTCGACATCGTCTACAGCGACGTCGCCACCTACGCGCAGTACGTCGAGCTCGGCACGGTCGAGTTCTTCGAGCTCTGCCGGGATCGCCTCGCCCCCGGTGGCATGTTCGTGCTCAAGGTCCACACCGACACCCTGGAGGCCGAGGGCCAGGAGCGCTTCCTGGCCACCGTGCTGGAGGTCTTCGACCAGGTCCTGCTGGTCGACAGCCACGGGCCGATGCCGGTGCTCGTGGGCTTCCAGTCCACCCCGGATCGGGAGGCCTTCCTCGCCGCGGAGTCGGCGCTGATCGGGACCTACGGAGAGGCCTACCGCTCCCGGGTCGAGGGCTACCTGGTGCTCGATCGCGACGCCCTCGAGGCCCACCTCGCCCGCGGCCGTCCCAGCAGCGACGATCGGCCGATGCCGATGTCCACCGCGCTCGTGGGCCCCTACACCGAGGGCGCCTACGCCGCCTCCGGGCAGGACGACTTCTTCGCCGCCATCGACGCCGCCGGCCGCCCCCTCGGCGAGGTGCTCTGGGGCCTGCGGGGCGTCCGGCCGACCGCCTCGATCCGACCCGACAACCCGCCCCAGCCTCCCCACCGCGTGGGCTGGATCAAGAACCTCCTCATCGGCCTGGGCCTGGCCGAAGCCCCCGACACCGGGCCGCAGGACGTCGGCCCACCGCCCGAGCACCCCGGAGGACCCGGCCCCAAGGGTCCCCCGCTGCAGGGAGGCGCCCCCTGAACCGCCGCCGCTGGCTCGGACGCGTCGGCCTGGTGGTCGGCGGCCTGCTCGTGGGCGCCGTGGCCGCGGAGCTCGGTGCGCGCATGCTCCAGCCCCGAGGCGCCTCGGACCTGCTCTTCAACGCACCGGACAACAGCCCCCAAGGGCTCTACTCGGGGAGCCGCGAGCTCTTCTCCCTGCCTACGCCGGGCTTCACCGCGACCCAGACCTCCCTGGGGTACTCGGTCGACCTGCGCATCAACAGCCACGCCCTCCGCGGCCCCGAGCTCGGCGCGAAGAGCCAGCCCCGCTGGCTGGCGATCGGGGACTCCTTCACCTTCGCCGCCCAGGTCGCCGAAGAGGACAGCTTCACCGTGCTCTCCTCGGGGGCGCTCGGCCTCGAGGTCCTCAACGCCGGGGTCGACGGCTACGGCACGTGGCAGGCAACGCGCCGCTACGAGCTCCTCGCCCAGGAGCTGGACCTGGACGGGGCGCTGCTGACCTTCTTCGTCGGCAACGACCTGACCGACAACGACCACTGGCCGAACACGCGCCGCATCGCGGAGAACTTCGTCGAGGGGGAGCCGCTGGACCGGCTGCAGCGGGACCCCCTGACCGCGTGGCTGTCTCGCCACTCCTACCTCTACGGCCGGCTCCAGGTGCGCCGGGCCGCCGAGGAGCTGGCCAGCGGCAACTCCCCCAACCAGCTCCGCTGGCGCATGGAGCTCGAGCTCTTCCACGAGGACGGGGCCCATCGCCTCCGCGACATGGGCCGGACCACGCAGCAGGAGCTGCGCGACCTGCGGAACAAGGCGCGACGCAACGGCGATGGGCTCCTCGTGGCGGTGGCGCCCCCGGCCTTCGCGGTCGACCAGGGCCGTGTCGCGCCGACCTTCGAGCTCGTCGGCCTCGACGCCGGGCAGGCCCGGGTCGAGGCCCCAGAAGAGGCGCTCATGGAGATCCTGGAGAGCGAGCGCATCTCCGCCTGCAACCTCGGCCCTCCCTTGAGGCAGGCGGAGAGCCAGGGGGTGCAGACCTACCTGGAGTACGACGGCCACTGGACCGTCGAGGGCCACCGGGTCGTCGCGGAGACCCTCGCGGCGTGTTGGGAGGCCCGGAGTCCCTGAGCTCAGCGTGGCAGGGGCGGCGCCCCCGGCATGAGCCAGAGGGCCAGGTTCCCGTCGTTGTAGGCAGGCTGGCCGAGCAGCTCCGAGATCCAGCTGCGGCGCTCCTCGAAGCCGATGGGCCGCTCGCCGGGCTTGGGCGGCTGCCCGCTGAAGAGCACGACGTAGTGGAAGCCCCCGGCGTCCTCGGCGCTCCAGTCGCGCCGAGCGGCCTGGCCCGGGTCCGAGATCAGGGCGGACAAGAGCTCGGACTGGGCCACGTTGTCGTCCCAGGCGCCGGGGATCGCACCTGGGAGCTGCCAGCCCACCGCCGTGTCGATCGGCTGCTGGTGCCAGACCTGCCAGTGCAGCATGCCCGCCTTCACGTTCCTGGCGGGGAGCTGCAGCATCGGGTGCTGCCCGGGCTCGGCGCCCAGGCGCCGGAAGACCTCTGGCACCTCGACGGCCTCGGTCGGCACCGGAGGCAGGGCCGGGGAGAGGCGCAGCATCGCCGCGCCCTCGTAGATGGACCACGGCGCCACCAGCGCGAGGGCCAGCCCACGCTGCCACAGGGGCCGACGGGTGGCCGCGAGGGCGCCGGCGACCACCGCGAAGCACGGCAGCAGCAGCATCGACCAGCGGTAGGGCCACCAGAAGCGCGAGAAGCCCGGCAGCAGGTCCAGCGCGCGGTGTGGCATCGGCACGGCCACGGGCTCGCCCCCGACCATCCAGGGCAGCCAGAGGTAGCGCCCCAGGGAGAAGACGGCGGCCACCAGCCCCACGCCAGCCAGGAAGCGCGCGGGGCCGCGGAGCCGCCAGGCGCCTAGCGCCAGGACCGGCAGGGCGAGCAGCGGCCACCGCCTGGAGGCGTCGCGGTGGCTGGGCGCGAAGGGCCCCTCCAGGGCCCAGGGCAGCGCCATCGCGCCGTCGATCCCGCCCGCCTCCTGGGCGTTGAGCAGGCCGTGGTCCGAGCCCTGCACCGAGCCGATGACGACCGGGGCCAGGAAGGGCAGCGCCACAAGGAAGGAGGCAACCCCGACGATGAGCAGGTCCACCAGGGCTGCTCGGTCCAGGCGGCGCCGCGCAGCCCGGGCCAGGACGTCCAGGCCCAGCACCACCAGCAGCATGTAGGCGCCCATCCAGTACACCGCGCCCGAGAGGCCCAGGGCGACGCCGGTGGCCACCGCGAGGCCCCGCGACCCCGGGCGCTCTCGGAGGCGGGCGTAGCCGACGAGAAAGGCGAGGATTGGTGCCAGCAGGGCCTGTTCCCCGCGCCCGGAGGCGCACTCGACCACGCCGAAGCAGAGAGAGGCCCCGACCAGGACCGCCAGCGCCGCGGAGACCCGGTCCCCCCCCAGCCGCCGCGTCGCCACGCCGGCGATGACGCCGGTCAGCGCGGTGAAGACGATGGCGGCGGCGCTGAGCGCTCCGACCGGCCCGACCGCCCAGGTCAACGGCACCGCCGCCAGCGGCGCACCGAGGTTCCAGATCGAGGCGCCGATCTGGGCCCCCATCGGCCAGAGGAGGTCCTCGGCCCAGAAGGGGTTCGACAGCGTCGCCACCGAGTCCGCGACCCGGTCGTACCACCAGATGCTCGTGATGACGTCCGGGTTGTGCAGCCCAACGAGGCTGTGGGTCCCGACCTGGGACGCGAGCGGCCAGGACATCAGGGCGGTCGCCGCGAGCGCCAGCGCGAGCCAGACCAGGGCCTCGATCCTGGGGGGGCGTTCCGGCGAGCTCACCGGCGGACCATACCCCGCCTCAACTCCATGCCATCATCCGCCCATGGCCCTGGCCCGTCGCTGCTGGCCCCTGCTGGTCTTGGCCCTGGGCGCGCTGCTGCCGATGGCCAGGGTCCTGGCGGGCCCCCGCAGCCTGCTCGTCGGCACCGAGCTGAGCGATGTCTACAAGCACGCCTGGGCCTTCTGGCACGTCACCGAGACCCTCGGCTGGCCCCGCACGACGGCGCTGAACCACCCCGACGGCGGCCTCTTCCTGGACATGATGTGGGCGCCGGCGCTCTTGATGCTCCCCGTCACGGCGGTGGGCGGCGCCGTGCTCTCGGCCAACCTGTGGATGTGGCTGTCGCTGTGGCTGGTCGGCGCCTGCACCTGGTGGCTCGCGCGGGAGCTCGTCGGCGACGGGGCCGGGGCGCTGCTCGGCGGGCTCGCCGCCCAAACCGCCACCCCGCTCCTCGGCTACCCGATGCTCAGCGGCGTGCACGAGCGCCTGGGGGTCTGGGTCTTTCCGCTGGTGGTGCTCATGCTGCTCCGCATCCGCGACCGGGGGGGGATCTGGGAGGTCGCCGTGGCCGCGGGCGGGCTGGGCTTCGTCGCCCTGGGCTGCCAGGCCTACGGGCTCTACGCCGGGGGCCTCCTGCTCATGGGCCTGCCCCTGTGGCTCGGCCACCCCCGCGACTGGCTGCCGCGGCTGAAGCGACTCGCCCCGGTGGGCCTCGCCCTGCTCCTGGTGATGGGCGCGGTCTACGCGGTCTCCTACACCCTCACCACCGATCCGGAGAGCCTGGTCCCGCAGCCCGGTCGCCTCGGTGAGGGTCCGAAGCTGATCCTGGACGCGGCCACCGTGGGCGGACTGCTGGACCCCCGCGTCGCCGCCTCGGTCCAGCCGACCCTAGGCGGTGACGAGCTCTACGTGCTCACCTACCTGGGCTGGATGGGGCTCGGCCTGGCGCTGGTGGGCGCCGCGCTCGCCCGCGGAGGCAGACGCTGGGACGTGCGCGGCCTGACCGCGCTGGCGCTCTTGATGGCGCTCCAGAGCCTTGGCCCCCACTTCCAGGTCGGCGCCCAGCACTTCGTGAACCCGCTGTTCGTGGCGATGGCGGCGGTGATCCCCCACTACGGCAGCAACCCCCCGGTCTGGCAGAACGTGCTCGCGGTCGCCCCCTTGCTGGCCCCGGGGATCGCCGCCGCGATCGAGCGCGCGCCGCGAGGCTCCTGGGCGCTCGCGGGCCTCGCTTGGGTGGCCATCGTCGCGGAGCGCGCCGCCACCCTGCCGGTGGCCTTCCCCCTGCCCGTCACCGCCGCCGAGGTCGCCGAGCCCTACGCCGCGATCGTCGAAGAGGGCGCCGTCGCCGAGGTTCCGCGCATCTACCGGGACCTCACCACCGCACACGGCTCGCTCTTCATCAGCCAGACCGCGCACGAGCGGCCGGTCCCACACACGATCAACATCGGCGCGAGCCCATGGGACAGCTACGCGCCCCTGGCCCGCGGGGTTGCTCGGGACTGGGGCGAGGCCGTGGCCTGCCTCAACGGCGCGGGCTACCGCTACCTCGTCGTCCACCGGGACCACTTCAGCGGACAGAGCGCCGCCGCAGAGGCCATCGACGGGCTGTCCCGCGCGGCGTCGGTGGTCGCGGACGATGGCGTCGTCGCGGTCTTCGATCTCGGGCCCGTGCCTGGGGAGACCACCCACGCCGGCCCCGCGCTGTCCCGCTCCAGCATGGAGCTCGTCCAGCAGGGGCTCGCCGGTCGTCCCCTCCGCGTCGGCGACCTCCGACCCGACTGGACGCGCTGCCCCGCCCGCTGAGCTTCAGCCCGGGCGGTTGCTGGTGGCGCAGCGGAAGCCGCTGGTCTTGCGCCGGACCTCAGCCTGGAACTGGTGCCGCTCCCCCGCCGGGTTGGGCCGGAGGTCGGTGAAGTAGCTGCCGCCGCGCACGGCCACGTAGATCGTCGGGGCCTCGACGCGGAGCCCCTCCCAGGTCTCCCCGACGAGGCGGCCCTCCGCGGCCTCCCAGGTCTCGACGCGGCCGTCCGACGTCCACTCCCAGACATTGCCGAAGAGGTCCTCTGCGCCGACGTGGCTGCGGCCTCCAGGGAAGGAACCCACCGGGGAGGTGGAGCGGTGGCCGTCGCTGTCGTCGAAGCCCTCGGACTCGATGGTGCCGTGGTTGAAGCGCGCCCCGTCGTAGTCGTCGCCCCACGGATAGACGCCGTCGCCGGGCCCCAGCGCTGCCAGCTGCCACTCGGCCTCTGTAGGCAGGCGCTTGCTCGCCCAGCGGCAGTAGGCCTGGGAGTCGTACCAGCTCACGAGCACCACCGGGTGGTCCCCGGTCCCCGGCGCGTAGTCGCCGCCGGACCAGTTCCAGTCCTCGTCGGAGTCGATCTCGCCGACCTGGGGCGGCCGGTAGCCCGTCTCGTCGAGGAACACCTTGTAGGCCTCGCGCGTGACCTCCGTCCGGTCGATCCAGAAGGCCTCGACCCGGGCCAGTCGTGGCTCGAGCTGCATGCCGTCGCGCATCTCCCAGCGCTCGAAGCTGCGATCGGCGGGACCGATCCGGCCCGGAAGACCGCCGGGACCTGGCGGCGGGCCGGCGCCTGGAGGAGGACCGGCGGCGCCTCCGGGCCCGGGTGGCCCGGGGCCGGGGGGCGCGCCGTGCGGGCCCGGCCCGCCCTCCTTCGAGGGGACCTCGTCCGCGTCGCGGGCCTCCAGGAAGCTCGGCGTGCCCTCGACGGGCTCGAGCCACTTCGGGCCCAGCGTCACCACCCCCTCCGCGACCGGCACCATGCCCTGGACGACCTCGACCGCAGCGGGGTGACCAGCCCCTCCGGAGGTGCATGCCAAGAGCTCGATCACGGGCTCGGCTCCGGGGCGTAGGCGCAGCGGAAGCCAGTCGTGAAGGCCACCCGCGAGGGCTCGGCCGGCTCTCGGTGGGCGCAGGCGCAGTAGCTGGGGAGCGAGGTGAAGGAGCCGCCCTTGAGCACCCTCCAGGTGCCCTCCTCGGGCCCGCTCGGGTCGGTGGCGTCCCCAGTGGTGCCCTCGCGGTGGTACCAGTCCGCGGTCCACTCCCAGACATTGCCAGAGGCGTGGAGCAGCCCGTGCGGGGAGCGCAGGTCCGTCGCCTGGGAGGACACGGGCTGCGTGCCCACCGACTGGGCGAGTCCGTGCTTGCCGTAGTTGGACCAGGCCGGGCTGACCTCCTCGCTGTCTCCCCAGGGGAAGCGCCGCTGACCGTCCCCGCAGGCCGCGTGCTCCCACTGGGCCTCGGTGGGCAGGTGACCGCCCCGGGCCCGGCAAAAGGCCTCGGCCTCGAACCAGGTGACGGCGACCACAGGGTGGTCTCCGGAGCGCCCGGCGGCGCGCAGCTCGGCGCCCGCGCCGTTCGGATGCTCCTGGGCCCAGGCCCAGCCCGCCTCGCTCCAGTGGGCCACTGTCTGGTAGCCCTCCTTCGCCCAGCTCTCGAACTGGGTGACGCTCACCTCCGCGCGGTCGATCCGGTAGTCGGACAGGGCGACCGTGCGCGGCGGCGCGTCCGGCTCCTGGGCGCCTCCTTGCTCGAAGCTCCCGGCGGGGATCTCCACGACGTCCATCCCCATCATCAGCGCCAGGAGCGTGAAGGCCACGCCCGAGCCTACCGTGCAAGGATGCCTCGATGAGCCCGCCCGCCGCCGACAAGCGCTTGCTGCTGGCCGGGGCGGCCGCAGTCCTGGTGCTGGTCCTCTGGTCCGCTCGGGGCGTGCTCCTCGATCCCGCCGGGCTCATCCTGGGGGACCGCCCGGACACGATCCATCACGTGTGGGGCCAGTGGTGGATGGCTCAGTCGGGCGCCGAGGGAGGCCTCAGCACCTGGACCAGCTACCCGAGCGGCGAGTACGGCTCGGTCCTCTGCCCCCTGGGGAACCTGCTCGTCCGCCCCGTCGAGTGGCTCGGCGGCGCCGTGCTCGCCTACAACCTGCTGTCGGTGCTCTACCTGCTCTTCGACGCCCTCGCGGTGGGGCTCCTGGCCCGGCGGGTGGCCCGGAGCGACCTCGCCGGGGTCGTGGCGGCTCTCGCGATGGTCGTCGCCCGGCCCGTGATCGCACACGTCGCCCTCGGCAACACGGAGGGCGCCGCCATCGGCTGGGTGGCGCTGGTGGCCTGGGCCGGCCTCCCCTGGGCCCGCGGAGAGAACCGCCTCGGCGCCGTCGTCGGCCTGCTCTGCGGCGTCGCGGTAATCGAGAACCCCTACAGCCTCCCGATCCTCGCCATCGTGGCCCCGGCGCTGGCGCTGCGGCGGCTGGTCGCCGGCCCCGGTCGCTGGCGGCAGCTCGCCCTCGCGGCGGTCGCTGGTCCGATCCTCCCCGGCCTCCGGCTCTGGCAGGTCGGCGAGGGCCTCGGCGGCAACTTCATGCGCCACGCCGCGCCCTTCGACTGGCTGGGCTTCACGTGGACGGTCTGGGATCCGGACTGGAGCCTGGCCGGCTGGCAGCTCCTCTGGCCCTGGCCGCGCATGCAGTTCCCCGAGATGACGCTCGAGCTCTACGAAAACGGCGGCTTCGCCTTCGTCGGCCTGGTCGCCCTCTGCCTGGCCCTGGGCGGTGGTGTCCTCCAGTGGCGGAGGGCCCTGCCCTGGCTCGGGCTGGCGCTCCTCTTCTTCCTCCTGGGCCTGGGCTCGACGCCCCTCGGCGACTCGGGACCGCCCGGGCTCTTCCTGCTGGCGAACTCGGTGATCGTGCAGGTCCTGCCGGCCCTCACACAACCCCTGCGCTTCCTGGCCTTCGGGACCGGCGCGCTCGCGGTGGCCGCGGGGGTGGGCGCGGCCCGGCTGCCCTCGAGGCCGTGGGTCGCGCCCCTGTTGCTCGCGCTCCTGGTCGTCGAGGGCTTCACCCTCGGCGGCCCCTCGATCCGGATCCCCGTGATCGACACCCGCGGCACCGAGTGCCTGGCTGCGCTCGAGGGGCCGGTCCACACCCTGACGCCGACCGGACCCACGGCATCGGCCAACGGCGCCGCCCTGCTGCTTCAGCTCGTGCACGGCCAGCCCGGGACCCACGTGGGCGTAGGGGGGTGGACCCGAGTCGACGAGGCGGACGCCCGCTCCCTCGAGGAGCGAGGCGTGCGCTGGGTCCTCGTGCCCGAGGAGGGGCTCGCCGCGACGACCTGCGGCGGCTGGAGCGCCCTTCCGCTGAGCGCCTGGACCCCCGAGCTGGAGCAGCGCTTCGCCCCGGGCCAAGGCCCCAGCCCGCAGCCCCGTCCGCTGCGCTGAGGCCGCGAGAGAAAAAAGCGGCCGCGCCCATGACAGGCGCAGTAAACAGTGTGTATACATGCGCCGATGTTCGCCTCGATCCTAGCTTGTACACCGGCCCCAGAGGGCTACGACCTGTCCACCCAAGAGCTCGAAGAGGAGCTCGAAGAGGAGCTCGAAGAGGCCGACAGCGCCGAACCGCGGGACAGCGACCCACCGACCGACACCGGAGAGGACGACCCGCAAGAGGACAGCGACCCGCCAGACCCAGAGGGCTGGATCGACGAGGTCGGCCTCTACATCAACCTCGGAGACTCGGTCGCGGCCGGCTACGCGCCGGCGGCGAGTACGGCTACGCCTGGCTGCTGGACGAGAACCGGGGCTGGTCGAGCTACGAGGGCCAGGACCTCTCCACGCGCTCCGCCGCCCAGGTGAAGCACATCGCCGACTCCGGAGCGACCAGCGCCGAGATCCTCGAGAACCTGCGCTCGGCCTCGCTCCCGAGCGTCTCAGGCGAGGTGGTCGTGACCATCAGCGCCGGCGGCAACGACTTCAACGACGAGATCACCACGATGGTGTTCTCGGCCTACACCGAGGCCGCGGCAGCCGGGGTTCGAGAGAACCTCGCGGCGATGATCGACGAGCTCAGGGACCACTACCCGGAGGCCCGGATCTACGTGATGAACATCCAGGATCCGACTGGCGGAACCGGAACCGTACCCGCGGGCCTGGACGAGGGCTTCTGCAGCTTCGTCGACCAGTGGGGCGCCTACATCGGACCGACGGTGGTCGAGAACCTGGGCATCATGAACGCCGCGATCGCCGAGGAGACCGCCACCCAGGGAGCGGAGCTCGTGGACTACAACGACTGGTTCCTGGACCATGGCCTCAACACCAGCGACGGCTGGATGAGCGACGACTGCGCCCATCCAACCGACGAAGGTCACCACGAGATCCGCCGGCTCATCTGGTCCAGCTGGACCGGGGATCTCTACTGATCACTCGCTGATGCGCATGATCATCGAGGCGCCGTCGGGGGCGGAGCCCACCGCGGATCTACGGCGTCGTCGAGTACCCGGGGTCCGGATCGCAGGCGTCCGCTTCGGCCGTAGAAGCGTCGCTGCTGCCCTCTGCGTAGGTGTTGAGCTCGTTGTAGTCCAGCCGGATCCGACCGACCCCGCCGTCGCCGCCGAGGCGAGTGTGGGTGGTCTCTCCGTCGCCGCCCGCGGCGGACAGCGCGTCGGTGGCCAGGGTCATGGCGTCCGCGACCAGGAAGATCGAGCCCCCGGCCCCGCCGCCGGCGCCGTATGTCCAGGTGCCCTGAGCCGCGTTGTCGGTGGATCCGCCGTCAGCCAACAGCCCGTCCGCGTCGTCCACCTCGATCTCGAAGGCCGCGATGTAGACCATGCCCGCGCCGTCACCCCCCGGTCCGGGCGTGCCCCCGCTCGGCGTGGTGGTGCCTCGCCAGACGCCGCCGCCGCCAGAGCCGAAGAACAGGGTCGAGAGGTCCGTCGAGCCGTAGGTGTCCCCAGCGTATGGCGCCGTCGCCGAGCCGCCGGTCCAGGAGTCGCCGTCGGTAGCGCCCCCGGCGTACTCGCCGCCCGCACCGGTGATGTGGGCGCCGCCACCGCCATAGTTGTTGATCCAGTGGCCGTAGCTCTCGTTGTAGGCGGAGCAGGCGCCGTCACCGTCACCGTCCCCTTCTCCAGCGTAGGACTCGCCCTGGTAGCTGTCGCAGTTGTACGAGGTCCCGGTCGCGCCAGCCTCGTAGCCGAGCTCGCTGACGGAGACGCTCGAGCCGCTCTCGACGCTGACGGTGCCGGTCGCGCGCAGGGCCAGGATGCCCCCTGACTCGCCGTCCCACGCGTCCACCGACAGACTCGACGAGCCCGTGATCGTGACGTCCGTGTAGTTCGGCACGCGCTGCACCAAGACCGTCTGGTCGGTCAGATCGGCGTTGGATGACTCGCCGTAGGTGCTGGAGACCGCAGAGGTCAGGGTGATGGTCGTGGTGGTCACCGAGTCGACCTCGCCGAACTCGTAGGCGCCGACGTTGGTGTAGGAGCTGTCGGAGCCGTGGAGGTTGATCAAGAGCACCTCGTCGCCCGCCGCGAGCCCGCTCAGGGTGCCGTCCACCGTCACGTCGGAGCCGCTGATGGCGCTCACCGGCCAGCTGACGATGTCGCCGGAGTCGTGCAGGTTCGTGTCGGATGAGACGCTCAGCGCCCCGTCGCTGCCGGAGCCGGTCCAGTGGGCGTCGTCCACGTCCCCGTCGCAGTCGTTGTCGACCCCGTCGTAGCGCTCGCGCGCGCCCGGGTAGGTGTCCGCGTCCGTGTCGTCACAGTCCGTGTCGTCCTCGACGAAGCCCCTCGGCTGGTCGCACTCGTCGTCGCTGACCGACGCGTTGCCGTAGCCGTCGCTGTCGGCGTCCTCGTACCAGGTCGTCACGTCCAGCGCCGAGTCCTCGTCCGTGTCCCCGTCGCAGTCGTCGTCGATGCCGTTGCAGTACTCGTCGGCCCCGGGCCAGACGTCCGCGTCGGTGTCGTCGCAGTCGTCCGTGTTGTCGACGTAGCCGCTGGGGGCGTCGCAGGCCTCTGCGCTGAAGCTGCCATCGCCGTAGCCGTCGCTGTCGTAGTCGATGTACCAGGTCTCCCCGTCGGTGAGCCCCGGATCCTCGTCGTCGATCCAGTCGTTGCAGTCGTCGTCGATGTCGTTGCAGACCTCTGCCGCGTCCGGGTTCACCGCCGGATCGCCGTCGTCGCAGTCGGTGTCGTCGTCGACGTAGCCGCTGGGTGCGTCGCAGGCCTCGACGCTGTTCTCGGATCCAAAGCCGTCGCTGTCGCCGTCCTCGTACCAGGTGGAGAAGTCCACGGCGTCCTCGTCCGTGTCACCGTCGCAGTCGTCGTCGACGTCGTTGCAGACCTCTGTGCCGTCGGGGTTCACCGAGGCGGAGGTGTCGTCGCAGTCCCCGGTCCGCGCGCTGTAGCCCTCGGGCGGGTCACAGGCATCGAGGGTGGCCTCCCCACCCCAGCCGTCGTTGTCGCTGTCCTCGTACCAGAGCTCGGTGACGTCTTCGTCGACCTCGCCGTCGCAGTCGTTGTCGACCTCGTCGCAGCGCTCGGCGGCCTCTGGATAGGTGTTCGGGTCGAGGTCGTCGCAGTCGGCGCCGTTGTCGGCGGTCCCGGAAGGCTGCTCGCAGGAGCTCGAAGCGACTGAGGAGTCGCCGAAGCCGTCTTCGTCGGCGTCTCGGTACCAGGTTCCCGCGTCGGTGGCGTCGTCCTCGTCGATCTCCCCATCGCAGTCGTCGTCGATGTCGTTGCAGAGCTCCTCGGCGTCCGGGAACACCGCCGGGTCCTGGTCGTCGCAGTCTTCGGTCTCGTCGAAGCCGTCTCCGTCGAGGTCGTCCGGGAGCGTCAGACCCGCGCTGTCGTGCACGACGGCGGTGTCGGCGATGTAGTCCTTGTTGCGGCAGCCAAGGGTTGCGAGGACCAAGAGCATGCGGATCTCCAGAGGGCAAGAGATCCACCTTAGACCCAGTCGGTGCCGAGAGACTTACACTCCGGCGATGCCAGATCAGACAAAGGGAATCGACACCGCCATCGGGCGGGTCGGCGATGTGCTGTACTTCCTCGGGGTAGGGCTGTTTCCCTTCAGCCTCGGCTCGGTCGTCGGCTTCTATGCCGCGGACCAGGGCGTGCGCTGGCTGCCGGACACCATCGGCTGGGTGCTCGGGGGCTGCCTGTCGGCCCTGATGCTGATCATCGTCGGCCGCTGGCTACGAGGCCGGCTCTACACGATGACCGAGCACGGCCTCAAGCTCAGCCGGCGCCTGACCGTGGCCGTCGCGCTCTTCGCCGTCGGCCTGAGCGGCTGGCTGGTCGTCTTCTGGCTGGAGAAGCCCGCGCCCTTGACGGAGCTCCCGCGCAAGGACTTCGAGGCCGCCTGGGCGATCGACGCCCAGAACTACGAGGATCTGAACGCCAGCGCCGAGCTGCTGCTGGTGCGCCTGGAGATCTCCCCGATGTTCCAGGAGGGAGACCGGCTGCTGACCGCCGACGAGGAGGCCGAGCTCCTGGTCGCCTGGCGCTCGATGTACGACCTCTGCTTCGCGCTGGACCAGATCCGCGTCTTCTACGAGGACTGGTACCGCTTCGACCCCTCCCGAGCGGAGCGCAGCTACCACCTGCGCAGCTTCTTGCTGCTGCACCTGTCCGAGCTCGCCATCTACGAGAAGTCCACCCGCTTCGCGACCCTGGTCACGCAGAACGCCGACGCCGAGAAGCTCCTGAACACCCCTCACCCCCAGCTCGGACTGCAAGAGGACAGCTTCTCCCTCTTCCGACAGCAGCTCCACTCCTCTGACGAGGCCGGACGACTGCTGGCGGCCCAGCGCTACCGCAGCTTCTTCGGCACGGCGATGGACGGCGAGAACGAGGCTCGCAGCTACGGCGCGGGCAACCTCTGGGCCGCGGTCGAGCAGCACCGCAGCGTGATCAACTCGGTGAACCCGCTGGAGCGCGGCGAGACCTCTGTGCGCGGCGACCTGCAGCTCTTGAAGCGAGCCGTTCGCCACACCTGGTACCCGACACAGAAGACCGTCGCGGAGTGGTTCGGCGACACGCGGACCAGGCGCATCGGCTGGTACCTCATAGGCGAAGAAGATGTCGCCGAGATGGACCCGGCGCTCGAGCCTGGGGACATCCTGTTGTCGCGCAAGAACTGGTACCTCAGCAACATCGGCCTTCCCGGCTTCTGGCCGCATGGGCTCGTCTACATCGGCGACTCGGAGAAGTTCCAGGACTACTTCGACGAGCCAGAGGTCCGCGCCTGGCTCCTCGAGGAGACCGGCGAAGACCAGCGCCTGGATCAGTACCTCTCCGAGCGCTGGCCCCAGCACTGGAGCCGCTACGTGCTGGGCGACGACGGTCACCCGCACCGCGTCCTGGAGGCGATCAGCGAGGGCGTGGTCTTCAACACCCTGGAGCACGCCTCTGGCGACTACCTCGCCGCGATGCGCCCGCGGCTGGACAAGGTGGCGAAGGCCCAGGCAATCGTCGAGGGCTTCGAGCACCTCGACAAGCCCTACGACTTCGACTTCGACTTCGCCACCGACCACGCGCTGGTCTGCACAGAGCTCGTCTGGCGCATGTACCGGCCCGCCGAGGGGAAGGAGGGGCTCGACTTCGACATCGTCGAGGTCGCCGGTCGGCGAACGCTCCCTGCGAACGTGATGGTCGAGCAGTTCGCCCGGGAGAGGGGCACCGACGACCAGCAGCTCGACTTCATCTGGTTCTACGACGCGCGGGAGCGAGAGCAGGATGTCGTCGTCGCCGACGAAGAGGCCTTCGCGACATCCTGGGAGCGAGTCAAGTGGGACGTCGCCCAAGAGTAAGGCTTACAGGTCTTCAGTCTTCGGCTGGATGACATCTCGTGGCATCCTGAGACAGTCTTCGGTAGGAGGTCACCATGCGTCTGAACCGTGTCGTCGCGCGCTACCGGTCTGGGGACCTCGTGAAGGGCATGACGACGGACTTCGACCGCGCCGCCCTGCGTTTTCACGTAGAGCCGACCTGCAACGCGTACACCCAGACCGTCGTCGACGTGCGCATGCTGAAAGCGGTCTTCTTCGTCCGCGAGCTGGCGGGTGACCGCTACTACGACGAAGACAACGAGTTCGACGAGATGGGCCGCCCGGTCGGCACGATTCGCGTCACGGTGAGGTTCCGAGACGGCGAGATCCTGCGCGGCTACACCCACGAGAGAGAGCGCAGGGGCGAGGGCTTCTTCATGATCCCCAGCGATCCCTTCAGCAACAACCGGCGGATCTTCGTGGTCTACGGCGCGGTGGAGAACCTCTACTTCCAGTAGGCGAGTCCTCGTCCATGAACCTGTCGGACATCGAGACCGACCATGGGAGCCCCCAGTGGAGGTGATCCGCATCCCTGTCCTGCAGGACAACTACGTCTGGCTGATCCGCTCGGGCGAGGCGGTGGGCGTCGTCGACCCGCCCCTGCGCGAACCCGTGCTCGACGCGCTGGCCGAGCGCGGCTGGAGCCTGGACTGGATCATCACCACCCACCACCACTGGGATCACACGGGGGCGAACCTGGCCTTGAAGGAGGCGACCGGCTGCCGCGTCGTCGGCTCTGGACACGACCGGGACCGCATCCCGGGCATCGACGTGGAACTCCGGGACGCTGACCGCTGGAGCTTCGGGGACGACGAAGCCGAGGTGCTCTTCGTCCCCGGTCACACCAGGGGCCACGTCGCCTACTACTTCGCTGCGGCCGGGAGGCTGTTCTGCGGCGACACACTCTTCCTCGGCGGCTGCGGCAGGCTCTTCGAGGGCACGCCGGGGCAGATGTGGACCAGCCTCTCGAGGATCCGCGATCTACCAGGGGACACCTGGGTCCACTGCGCCCACGAGTACACGGCGTCCAACCTGCGCTTCGCGCTGACCATCGAGCCCGAGAACGCATCGCTGGTCGCGCGAGCCGAGGAGGTCCGGCGACTGCGTGAGGTTGGCGAGCCGACGGTGCCGGACCGCCTCGCGCGGGAGCTGGAGACCAACCCCTTCGTACGCGCCGACCACCCTGACGTCGCTGCGGCGGTGGGTCTGAGCCCATCCCAGCCTGCCGAGGTCCTTGGCGCAGTGCGGGCGCTCAAGGACAGCTTCTGATCCCGGGCCGCCACGCCGAGGTGCTCGGTGGGGACACTCTCTGGCGGGAGAGCGGCTCGGGCCCCCCGCTCTTGCTGCTGCACGGTGTGCCGACCTCGTCCCTGTTGTTCCGAGACGTGATGGACCACCTGCCAGGGCGCGTCATCGCCCCGGACCTCCCGGGCTACGGGGACAGCGCACCGCTGCGGGCCGTGGACCTCGGGGCCTACGTCGACTGGCTCGAGGCCTTCCTGTCCATGCTCGGGCTCGACTCTGTCACCGTCGCCGGGCAGGACTTCGGGGCCTACCTCGGCGCCGGGCTGGCGGGACGCGGCAGGGTGGAGGCTCTGGTGCTGACCTCGACGGCGCTTTCATGGGGCTGGGCGCCCTCTGTCCTGGCGGCGCTCCCACCCTTCGACCGGCTCTTCTACAGCCTCTTTGGCGGGCGCGCCTACCTCGCCCGTGCAGAGCGCGGGCAGGTGCTGACGGCCCTGCACGTGGGTCGCATCGAGTCCGACCCGGACCTTGTGGGGCGCATGCGTCGCACGGCGCTTGCGATCCGAGGCGTCGATCCAGAGCCCCTGCGACAGATCCCGACGACCTGCATCTGGGGCTCGGAGGATCCGCTCTTCCCAGCGTGGATGGGCCGCCGGACCGCAGCTGCCATCGGGGCACGGTGGCAGCTCATCGAGGGCGGACGACACACGTTGCCCTGGGATCGACCGCTTCAGTGGGCCGCGGCGGTGAGGGAGTTCCTTCAAGGCAACCCCGACTGATCCGTTGGGTCCGGCAGGAGGGTCCACCCAATGGCGGCCGCTTGTCCCCAGCCCGACCTCGTGAGCTTGATTCGAGCAGGCGAGGTCGAGGACCTTCGCGGAGCCTGGCTCGTCGACGCCGATCTCACCGGTGTCGATCTGACCGGCGCGGACCTGTCCGGCGCGGACCTGTCCCGGGCGAAGCTCGCCGGAGCCACGCTGATGCTGGCGGACCTCTCGGAAGCGACGCTCTTCGAGGCGGATCTCAGCGGAGTCGAGGCGACCGGTGCTTGCTTCCGAAAGGCTCACCTGAGCCACTGCAAGGCCCCCGAGGCTGGCTTTGGGCGGGCCGACTTCACCGGCGCCGAGCTCGTCGGTGCCTCCTTCGAGGGGGCCAGCTTCACCCAGGCGACACTCGACGACGTCGACGCCCGCACGGCCGACTTCTCGAAGGCCCGCCTGACCGAGGCCTCCGTCCAGGGGAGCGACTTCACTCGCGCGCGGCTCTGCGAGACCGATCTCCAGGATGCCAGGGTGGACGGCGCGTTCTTCCAGCGGGCGGACCTCCGCGGCGCCAGCTTCAGGGGAGTGCGCGGCTACCCGACCGCGAACTGGGTGGGCGCGGACCTTCGCGACGCCGACTTCTGCGGCGCCTACCTGCTCCGCCGCGAGGCCATCGACCAGAACTTCCTCTGGGAGTTCCGACGCCACAGCCGCACCAACGCGATGCTCTACATGGCCTGGAAGGCCACCTCGGACTGCGGTCGCAGCGTCGCGCGCTGGGCGACGCTCACCGGCTTCATCGCCTTGTTGTTCGCCGGAGCCTACTGCTTCGTCCCGATCGACTTCGGAGGCGACGAGACCTGGCTGTCGCCGCTCTACTTCTCGGTCGTGACGCTGACGACCCTCGGCTACGGCGACGCCCTGCCGACCAACGTCCTGAGCCAGGTGGTGGTGATGGTGGAGGTGGTCCTCGGCTACGTGATGCTCGGAGGTCTGCTCAGCATCTTCGCGAACAAGATGGCGTCCCGAGGAGAGTGAGATGTTCGCTGCCCTGAAGAGCATGTTCGATCCGAAGCAGAAGCTCCGCGAGACCCTCGGCGACTCGGCCCTGCCGAGCTTCAAGGCCGTCACGATGCAGACCCTCCGCAAGCTGCGGGATCCGGAGGCCTCGTCCCAGGAGATCGCCAAGCTCGTGGCCAGCGACCCGGGGCTGTCCGTCAAGGTCCTCTCGACCGTGAACTCGGCGGCCTTCGGTCTGCGCAGGCCGGCCACCGATGTCGGCCACGCCATCAACCTCCTCGGGCGCGGCGGCGTGGAGGGCATCGTGCTCGGAGTCGCGGTCAAGAACGCCCTCCCGATGGACGGCGCCGATGGCTACGACCCCATCATGTTCTGGCGGGCCGCGGCTGTCCGCGCTGCAACCGCGAAGGCGCTCGCCGACGCCCTGGACCCGAAGCACCGCATGCTCAGCTTCACCGCCGGGCTGCTCCAGGACATGGCCGTGCCCCTGCTCGCCCACCGCGCCTCCGGCTATGGCCGCGTCCTGCGGGCCTGGCACTGCGGTGACGTCGAGTTGGAGGCGGCCGAGCGCCATGAGTACGGCTGGGACCACGCAGAGGTCGCCGGCTGGCTCGCCTCCGACTGGGAGTTCCCGGCGGTCCTCGGAGACTCGATCGTCGGCCACCACGGCGGCTGCGACAGCCCCTTGCCGATCCAGCTGGTCGGGCTCATCCACGAGGATCCACGCTTCGGCATGGACCGCGTGATGGACCTGGCCCGCGACCGCTGCGGCGCCGCCGCAGAGGAGCGAGTTCGCCGAGCGCTGATCCTCGGCCAGGAAAACGGGGCCGCCATGGCGGGGTTGTTCCGATAGACAGGAAGCGTGCTCGCCCTCCTCTGCGGACTCGCGCTCGGCTCGGAACCCCCGGATTTCGCCGAGTGGGCCACGCGACAGACCCCGCCAGAGGACCACCCCGAGCGCGCCGAGGGCTGGGACTTCGCGGCGGAGCTGTTCGCGCGGCTAGCGCGCGTGGTGGAAGACAACGAGACCACCTCTACGTTGTTGGTGGGACGTTCGGTCGAGAAGCGCCCGATCTGGGGCTTCCGGGTCCAGGATCCCGGGGTCGAGCCAGAGCAGGAGCTCCTGGTCATCGCCCAGCTCCACAGCCTCGAGTGGATCGGCCCGGAGGTGGCCGTCGCGTTCCTGGAAGGCATCGCGTCAGCCCCGCCTCCGGGGGTCGTCGTCACGGTCGTACCCATCGTGAACCCCGACGGCCGGTGGCGCTCGGAGCAGGACCTGCTCAACGACGAGGTGCGCAGCTACCGTCGAGCCAACGCCAACGGCGTGGACCTCAACCGCGACTGGTCCATGCACCGCGACAGCGACGTCATCTGGTCGAAGCTGCCCTGGACGCGGCGCCACTATTACAGCTCACCTGCGCCGCTGTCCCAGCCCGAAACCCAGGCGGTCGACCGGCTCGCCGCTGAATCGCCGCCCGACGCCTTCGTGAGCCTCCATGCCTTCGGCGGCTACGTCGAGACACCCTGGGGCGGCGTCTACGAGCCCCCGCCCGACGACGAGCGACTGAAGGCCACTGCCTACGAGATGGCCGAGGCCATGCCGCACCGACCCTACCGGGTCATCCAGATCAACCACTGGGTGCGCACCTTTCGCGCGCTCGGCTGCGAGGTCGACCACTTCTACGGGGTCTACGGCGCGGACGCCTTCCTCATCGAGCTGACCAGGAGCGGAATCACGCTAGCTCCTTCGACCTGGCGGGACTACTTCCGCTGGTACAACCCGGTGGACAAGACCGAACACGTCGACAACGGCGTGGCAGCGCTGGAGGCGCTCCTCCACCGCATGAGCGCAGAGTCGCGAGGCCTCATCGAGCCCTTGTAGGGAAACCACGACACCCAGAAGGTAATGCCCCGCTCGGGACCATCCCGAGCGGGGCATAATGAACAGCGGATGTCAGTAGGGACCCGTCTCCAGGTCCAGTGGGCACCGAAACACTGCCGCCGAGAGGGAATTCTCTCAACGGGTTCACCAGGAATCCCTGGCGCCTACCGGCTTCCGCCGCCTGGCACACACTTCTAAAGCAAGGGGCGTGCCAACAGAAAAAGTGCAGTGATTCGGCCTGCTTCGAAAAAAGGGCCCTGCGACCCGAACGTCGCAGATGGGGACTCCGTACACCGATCTTGTGTTGGGGATTTCATACACCATCGGCGGCCTCGGGGATCGCCGGCTTGAAAGGTGGCCATCGCTGGGCGATCCTTGGGCCCACCGAATGCCGGACACTCCACTCGAGCACGAGAACACCTCTGGACTCGTCGATCCCTTGATCGGCCGGGTGCTCGCGGGCCGGTTCCGGATCCTCGAGTGCATCGCCCAAGGCGGCATGGGGCGCATCTACCGCGCAGAGCAGGCCCCGCTGGGCCGCACGGTGGCGGTGAAGGTCCTTCACCTCGACGCTCGCAACCAGGATGACGGCAACTTCCGCGAGCGCTTCTTCCGCGAGGCCTCGGTCTGCGCCCGCCTGACCCACCCGAACACGGTCCGCATCTTCGACTACGGGACCGACAACGGGGTCTACTTCATCGCGATGGAGTACCTGGAGGGGCGGACACTGAACGACCTCATCCGCAAGGAAGGGCCGCTGAGCATCGACCGCACGATCACCATCGCGCGCCAGATCTGCCGCTCGCTCGAGCAGGCCCACGGCCAGGGGGTGATCCATCGGGATCTGAAACCGGCCAACGTCTTCCTCGCTGCGCACGGGCCGGACGAGTTCGTGAAGGTCCTGGACTTCGGGCTCGTGAAGGCGGTCGACTCGAAGTCGCATGTCACCCAGACCGGGAACATCCTCGGCTCTCCCGCCTACATGAGCCCGGAGCAGGTCCTCGGCACGCCTGTGACCGGGCGAGCCGACGTCTACGCGCTGGGAGTCATCCTCTACGCCTGCGTGACCCGCAACCTGCCCTTCAAGCGGGACAATCCGCTGGCCGTGCTCAACGCTCAGGCCCACGCCGAGCCCCCACCTTTTTCGAAGACCGCACCTGACCTCGACATCCCCTGCTCGCTGGAGTGGGTCGTCATGCGCTGCCTCGAGAAGAAGCCAGAGGACCGCCTCGCCTCGATGGCGGAGCTCGAGCGAGCCTTGAAGCTCGTGGACATGGAGCTGCACGGATCCCTGGAGGGCTTCGACTGGCAGCTGACCGACGGGCGCCTGGACCTGCCCCCCGGGATCGAAGACTCGGGGATCGAACGCACCCCGCGACCTTCGCCGACGCCTTCCACGGCCGTCCAGGATGCGCCGAGCAGCCCGACGCTGAACACGCAGCCGGACTCCGGCCGGCCGGTGAAGAAGTTCGTGCTCGCCGCGGTCATCGTGCTGCTCCTGGGCTTCGGGGCGATGTTGGCCCTGGCGGTCGGCTTCTTCGTCGCTCTCCAGCCCGAGCCGCTGGAGCCCACCGAGCCGGTCCCCGCAGAGGTCGAGGTCGTGGCGGAGCCTCCAGTCGACATCGCCGCGGAGCTGGGTTTCGAGCCCTCGGAGACCTCGGAGGCCTCGGAGGACGTGGGCTCGGAGGCCTCGGAGGACGTGGGCTCAGAGGCCCCCGTGGAGCTCACCGAGACGAAGAAGGCCACCCCGAAGACCACCAGGAAGACGACCTCGAACAGGGGTCGTGGGACCACTACGAAGCGGAGTCCGACGACCGGGACCACCGGCACCTCCACGACGAGCGAAGATCCGCCCGTCGAACCCCCTGACGAGGCCGGCGAGGGCCAGGACCCGGAGCAGGACCCTGACGACTGGGGTAGCGTGAAGCCCGCCTCCGACCTCAAGGATCCCTGGGCAGATTGACCCTCGCACTGCTGATGCTCCTCACCGGGAGCGCCCTCGCGCAGGACTCCGACGCGCGCGCCAGGGAGCTCTATGAAAACGGCGCCATCCTCTACGAGGAGGGGCGCTACGAGGACGCGATCGTCGCCTGGGAGGAGGCCTATCGCCTCTCCGACCGCCACGCGCTGCTCTACAACATCGCCAACGCCTACGAGCGGCTGGGCCAGTACGAGGAGGCCATCGTCGCGCTGGGTCGCTACCGGGCCTACGCCCCGGCCACCGAGCGCGAGGTCCTCGACCGCCGCCTGAGGAACATCGAGCGCCGCATGCTGGAGGAACAGGGCTCGTCGACCTCTACGGTCACGCCGGTGGATCCCACACCCAGGCCGGTCGAAGGCTCGACCATCCAGGCCCTGCCAGTCGGGCTCCTGAGCGTCGGCGCGCTGGCCCTGGGCACGGGCACGGCGATGGCCATCCGCTCGCAGTCCGCCGGCGTCGAGCTGGAGGTCGCCTGCGTCGAGGGGATGTGCCCGGACAGCGCCCAGTCGCTGCTCGACAGGAACCGGCGATCGGCGATCATCGCCGACGTGGGCTTCGCGGTCGGCACGGCCGCAGCCGCGACGGGGGTCGTGGTGCTGGTGATCGACGGGCGAGCCACGGTCGCGCCGGTGCCGGGCGGGTTGGTCCTGGAGGGCCGCTGGTGATCCTGCTCGTCCTCGGCTGCACCCTCGCCCGCTATGAGCAGGTCGACTGCGTGGACCACGGCGAGTGCCGGGAGACCTTCGGGCTGCTCTGGGTGTGCGGCGAAGAGGGCTTGTGTGCCGAGTCCGAGCCCCACCCACGGTGCCTCTCGACCTGGCCGGACGACCTCTTCATCCGACCCGAGAACTACGGCGACCACATCCTGATCGGCTCGATGTTCGACCACTCCTCCGACGCAGCCGAGGTCCAGGCTTCTCGGCTGCCAGTCATGCAGGTCTCCGACGAGGGCGGCGTAGAGGACACCGAATACGCCATGGTGGAGTGCTCCTACGAGACCGACTCCTCCCTGGACGAACTCGACTATCCGAGCTCCGCGAGGGAGACCTCGCAGTGGATGGTGGACGTGCTCGGCATCCAGGGAATCGTCGGTCCGGCGACGTCCTCCCAGACCCAGGAGGCCTACAACGCGACCGCGGACCGAGGGGTGCTCATCATGAGCCCCTCGGCGACCTCGCCGACCTTGATCAACATCGATGGTCTCGAGAAGACCGACGAGGACCCCGGCATGCTCTGGCGGACCGCCCCGCCCGACTCGCTCCAGGGGGTGGCCGTCGCAGAGGACATGAAGAGCCGTGGCCTGCGGGACGTGGCCGTCATGTACCAGACCGGCCCCTACGGCGAGGGCCTCGCGGAGGTCTTCCTGGAGAGCTTCCAGGACGACTCGCACGACGCCGTCGCGCTGGAGTTCGAGACGACCACCGAGATCACGGAGGGCACAAGCGATCTGTTCGTTGACGAACCGGGGCTAGAGGAGGTCTTCTTCATCTCCAGCGAGCTCACGGACATCACGGCCTTCATCAACGCCGCTGGAGAACTCAGCGCCTTCACCAGCGATGGCGCCGGCATCTTCCTCGCGGACGGCGCCGCGGATGACCAGCTCTTCGAGCAGACGGACTCGGACCTCTACGACAGCATCCGCGGGACCCGACCATCGGTACCCAGCGGTCTCGTCTACGAGACCTTCGCCTCGGCCTATGCGGCGGCCTATCCGGGAGACAAGGCGGACGACTCGGTCTACACGGCCTACGCCTTCGACGCGACCTGGCTCGTGATCTACGGCACAGCCTGGTCGTACTACCGAGACGGCGAAGCGGGGGTGATCGACGGCCGCGGCATCGGCCAGGGCCTGCGGCGGATCTCCAACGGCACGGAGATCCTCATCCGTCCGACCTACTGGAACGACGTCAAGGCGCGGTTCTCCCTGTCCCAGGGTATCGACGTGCAGGGGGCCTCTGGCGTGCTGGACTACGACCCGGACACGGAAGAGACGACGGCGCCGATCGAGGTCTGGCAGATCAACTCATGGGGCGATGGCTTCGAGCACTGCAAGACCTTCTGCTGGGAAGACGGCGCCCCCGTCGAGTGCACCTTGGGAACCGAGGTCGACTGCGGCGACGACTAGTGCCCGTCCAGGGGGGCCCTGCCCCCCGGGCCTACGGCCCTACAATCCCCCCACCCAGGTCCGGATCTCGCTCGGGCGCTCGGCGGTCCACTCGAGGAAACAGGCGACCCGCGCGTCCCGGTCCTCTACGGTCCAGTTGACCGATGTCTCGAGCGGCGGGTAGTCCTCGAGCATGTCCCGGTTGCGCTCCATGGCATCTACGAGGTCGGCTGACTCCATCCAGTCCGCGACCCCGAGCATCGCCGCTCCAAGGTCCTCTCGGCAGCCCTCGTCGGACATGCAGAACGAGCCCAGCCAGCCCACCGAACTGGATGTGTCGACGTCCCGGTACAGCGGCTCGCAGTCGGGGTTGGCCGCCGAGGGCGGGTAGGCGTAGATGAACGTGGAGTCCGCACCCCAGGGAGACAGGCTCAGTCGGTCCTCGGCCGGGTCGTGGTAGACGAAGAAGTTGTTGAGGTTGAAGCTGTAGCTGTCGGGGTGGTTCACCGCTCGCTCGACAGCCAGGAAGGCTATCAATGCCTCCCAGTCGAAGGCCCCCATCAGCGCCTCCGCGGTGCCCTCGGCGACCGCCTCGCAACCGCGCACGAGTCCGTCTTCGTCGAAGTCGTCTCCGGTCTCCTGCAGATCGAAGCAGCTGCAGTCGCTGGTGAAGTCGCAGTTCCGGGTCATCTCCCACAGTCCGCCGTTGCTGTCGGGCCAGGTGTGGTCGATGAAGGCATCGTCCATCGACTCGAGGATCGCGTACAGACCCAGGTATCGATCGTTCAGGGTCACGGCAGCGTAGCCAGTGCGAGGGGCCGGACTGCCGTTGGCCCGAAAGGTCCAGTAGGCCATGGTCTCCGCCATCATCGTCGGGTCCCAGACCTCGTTGTTCATCGTCAGGCGCTCGAGCCCATGCAGCCGCTGTCCCTCGACGTACTCGTCGAGCTTGATCTTCCAGGCGGGCTTCTGATCGATGGTCTGGAAGCTGGCGCTGCCCTTCAGCCGGACGCCCACGTGCTCCCAGGCGCTCCCCCCGAAGACCAGGCTCCCCTCCACCCAGACCGTGGGCTGAGCGCGCAGCGCCGCCACCGCCTCGTCCTCGAGGACGATGGTGACCTCGTGGACCAGGTGGGGGTCGAAGACCGGGTCGGAACCGGGCACCGACTCGACACCGGCGTCCGAGTCACCGGTCTCCCCGATCACGGGCAGGCTGTTTCCGGCGGTACAAGAGGACAACAGCGCAGGGAGGAGCACCGACACCCCCGCAGGCTACCGCGCGGACCCCTCACGTCAGTCGTCGTGCCGTCGTGCCTCCTCGATTCCCCAGGCGATCGCGGTCAGGCTGCGCTTCGCCTTCGACCCGAAGGTGGCGGCCAGTCGCTCGCCGATGAGGTTGGCGTCCAGCACACCGAGCCTGGTCAGCGCCCAGGCCATCGCCGCCGTGGCAGCGTTCTTGGCTCCGGCCGTCTTCCGGAAGGGAAGTCTGACAACGGCGGCCCTGATGCCATCTGGCACCTCGAGGGTCGTATCGACCACGAGCAGGGAGTCCGGGCGCAGGGAGGCCAGGGTTCCGCGCCCGGCGAGCTTCGCGATGCCGTCCACTGAGACCGCGATGACGCAGTCCGGCGAGACGATGCCCGTGTAGTGGATGGGGTCGGCGGACAGGATGAGCTCCGAGATGGAGTGCCCTGTGCCCTGGGTCACGAGGTTGTCGTTCTTCTGTGTCGCATACAACCCGGCTTCGACGGCCAGGGTGGCGGTGGTCCTGACCGTGGTCTGGACCCGCTCGCCGGCGGTGCCCGCGATGACGAGGCTGAGCGACCCGACCAGATCGTGCTCCGGCGGACTGGCCGCGGACGCAGGTCCGGACTTCGGCGCACCCTGGGCCCTGCCCTGCAGCGCTCGGCGGTAGGTCGTGCGGTCCGTCCGGTGGGTGCCGATCCCGAGAGGCTCGCCAGTGGCGGCGGCGATCTCGCGCAGCTTCCTCGCGTTCATGGCGTTCCACTTCACGCTGAACGCCGTGCACAGCTCCAACACCTCGACCACGGCGAAGCCCGGATGCTCGATGGCCTCGAGGATGCGGTCGGGGAGCGCCTTGTCCGTGGCGATCTCCCGTGCCAGGAAGGTTGCGCCAGCGGCCCGGAGCATGCCGAGGATGTCCATCGGAGGGAGCGGGTTGCCTGCGGGCGTCGTCGGGCTGACCCAGTCGTCCGGAGACAGCCCGGAGGCCTGGCCCCCCGTCATCCCATACAGATGGTTGTTGTGCAGCACCACCGTGACGTCGACGTTGAGCTGGGCAGCTGCGAGCAGGTGGAGGAGCCCGATCGTAGCGCCGCCGTCTCCGATCACGACCACTGTCCGGAGTCGGCCGTCGTTGAGCACGCCGTCGGTGACGCTGATCCCGGTCGCGAAGGCGGTCGAGCGTCCGTGGGTGGTGTGGACCGTGTGGACGCTTGGGAGCAGACGATCGACGAGGCCCACGCAGCCGATGTCGCTCACCACGCAGAGGTCGGTGTGGGGCAGCCCCGTGCGCTCCAGGGCGGTCGCTAGGGCCCTGGTGATCAGGGTGTGGCCGCAGCCCGCGCAGTAGGGGAACGGCACGGACCCGAGGACGCCGCCCTTCTCCTCACAGTGCATCGACGACCTCCTGTGGCCGGATCATCGCGCCCATCCTGTTGACGCCCACGACGGTCTTGCCCCTGAGCACATCACCGAGGGCCATGCGGTACTGACCGCCGAGGTTCTCCTCGACGACCACCACCCGCTCGATGCCCTCGAGGGCTCTGGCCAGGGCAGTCCGCGGCAGGGGGAAGAGGGTCCGCGCGTTGACCATGGACACCGCGACCCCTCTCGAGCGGGCGATGGCGAGCGCGTCCCGGCAGGCCCGGGCCGACACGCCGTAGGAGATGAGCAGCGTCCGGGCGCCCGGATCAGGGTCCCAGTCCACCGTGGCCAGCTCGGGCTCCGCGGCGTCGATCTTCCGCTGGAGGTGGCGGAGCACCGAGAGGGTCTCAGGGTCGTCCTTGCGCAAGCGCCCGGCCTTGTCGTGAGCGGATCCCGTGACCGTCACCGCTGGCGAGGAGCCCACCGGGACGAAGGCGGGCACGTCCTCTTCCCGCAAGAAGGCGTAGGTGTCGAAGGGGCCGTCTCCGCTCCAACGCGGGCGGTCGAAGTCCGGAACCGACGGAAGCCCGGCCACGTCCACCACCTCCTGCGTGCTCGAGACCTCCTTGTCGCTGAGCACGACCACGGGGGTCCGGAGGCGCTCGGACCACTCGAAGGCCCTCAGCGTGTCTTCGTAGCACTCCTGCGCGCTGGAGGGCGCGAAGATGGGGAAGGTGTAGCCACCGCTGGTAGCCATCGACACCAGCCCGATGTCTCCCTGGGCGCCCAGGGTCGCCGCCCCGGTGCAGGGGCCGAGCCGCTGGACGACGGCGACGACGAGGGGTGTCTCGGTCATCACCGCGTAGCCCACGGACTCGATCATCAGGCACCAGCCCGGACCCGAGGTCGCGGTCATCGCGCGTGCGCCGGCTATGGAGGCGCCGATGCAGTAGGCGATGGCGGAGATCTCGTCCGGGGCGGACATGCCCACTCCGCCAAGCGCAGGCAGGGCGCGGGTCATCTCCGCGAAGATCTCCGAAGCGGGCGTGATCGGGTAGCCCGCGAAGAAGCGGCAGCCGGCATCGACGGCGGCACGAGCGGACATCGAGTTGCCGGTCGTGAAGAGGCGGGCGGGGGTCATCGTCATCGCCGGCCGACGTATTCCGTTCCGAGCCGGACGGGGACCACGCCCCTGCCAGATTCTGACCTCCCCCCCTCCGATTCCCACCTCACGCTCCACCCGTCTCGATAAGAAGCCTGCATGGTCATCGTCCGCTGGAACCGAGGCACCCTGGTCTTGGAGGGAGTCTCCCCCCAAGCCATGCCCCCGGGCTTCGTGTGGGACGACCGCGTGCGCAGGCCACGGGGAGAGGCCCGGCTCTACCACGACACGGTCCTGGCCCTTCACCGCGCCGGCACGCCCTACCGCGACGAGGCCCGGGGCTGGGCGACCCTGGAGCGCCCACACACCACCCCCAAGACGGCGAGGAGCTACCAGTCAGAAGCCTTCGAGGCGTGGCGGGAGGCCGGGCGTCGCGGCGTCGTGTCCCTCCCCACCGGCTCCGGGAAGAGCTTCGTCGCGGAGCTCTGCATCGCGGACACGAAGCGACCGACCCTCGTGGTGGCGCCGACCATCGACCTCTGCACCCAGTGGCAGCGGAACCTCGCCGCCGCCTTCGGGGACCCGATCGGCGGCCTCGGCGGCGGCCAGCACGCACTCGAGGACATCACCGTGTCGACCTACGACTCGGCCTACATCCACATGGAGCGCTACGGCGACCGCTTCGGCCTGGTGGTCTTCGACGAGGTCCACCACCTCCCGGCACAGGCATACGCCCAGATCGCAGAGATGATGCTGGCGCCCTACCGCCTGGGGCTCAGCGCCACCGTCGAGCGTCAGGACGGGGCCCACCTCGACCTCGCGTCGCTGGTCGGCCCCACGATCTACGAGAAGGGCATCAAGGAGCTCTCAGGCCACGTGCTCGCGGACTACCGGGTACAGCGCGTGACGGTCGAGATGGGACCGGACCGGCAGGCGGAGTACGACGAGAACATGGCTCGCTATCGGGGCTTCATCGCCTCGCGCGGGATTCGACTAGGGGGGCGCAACGGCTGGCAGCGATTCCTCATGGAGGCAGCCCGCAGCAAGCAGGGCCGGGCCGCCCTGCGCTCCCACCGGGAGACCCGGCGGCTCATGCACGCCACCCCCGCCAAGCTCGACGCCCTCGATCAGATCCTCGAGCAGCACCGGGGACAGCGGGTCATCGTCTTCACCAACGACAACGCCACGGTCTACCGCATCAGCCGGGACTTCCTCGTCCCCTGCATCACCCACCGCACGGGCACCGACGAGCGGCGGCGGGTGCTGGAGGCCTTCTCCGCCGGCGAGTACACGGTCATAGCGACGAGCCGGGTCCTCAACGAAGGCGTCGACATCCCCGAAGCCCAGGTTGGCGTGGTGCTCTCGGGCAGCGCCACCGTGCGGGAACACGTCCAGAGACTCGGCCGCATCCTCCGGCCCTTCGAGGGCAAGGAGGCAGTGCTCTACGAACTGGTCACAGAGGGCACCACAGAGGTCCGTCACTCCGAGCGCAGGAACGAGCACGATGCTTACCGGTGACCTGGTGCGTGTCCGGAGCACGCGCGAAGGGGTGCGGCCCAGCTTCGTGAAGGTCGAACAACGCACGCTGGAGCGAGCGGAAGAAGTCCTCCAGCTCTTCCACGAGGGCGTCGAGGAGTCCCGGACCCGCCAGGAGCTCACCGACGGCGTGCTGGAGCTCGTCGGAGACGGCACCGACCACAAGATCTGGCGAGGCATGGCCAAGCTGCTCTCCGACAAGGCCGAGTTCGTGACGGAGGCCCCGCTCCCCCCCGTCGAGCTCCGCGCCAGGCTCTTCGGCGAGGTCGGCGCTGGTCCTTCGAGGGCCAGGGCGATCGAGACCTACGCGCGAGTCGCCGAGGAGCTGGGCTCCACCCCGGCGGTGCTCCGCCGACTGCTCTTCGCGGACCGGAAGGAGGAGCAGCAGATCCAGGCGCTGCCGGTCGACGACGCGAGCTGGCTCGTGCATCGCTACAACGTCGCCCTCGTCCAGAGCGTCCTGCTCAAGGCCACCAGCCTCACCGTGACGCTGAAGGCGCCGAAGAGCGAGCGCCTGCGCCAGCTATTCAGAGGCATCGCCTTCCACCGGCTGATGTACAGGGTCCAGCCGATCGCAGACGGCGTGCGGTTGGAGCTCGACGGCCCCGCCAGCCTGCTCCGCCTCAACACTCGCTACGGCATGGCCCTGGCGAACTGGTTCCCCGCCCTCCTGCTGCAGGACGGGGCCTGGGAGCTGGAGGCGGAGGTGCGCTGGACGAGGCGGCGGCTGCGCAAGAAGCTGGTGCTCAGCTCGGAGCAGGGCCTGGTGAGCCACTACCAGGACAAGGGGGCGTGGCGCTCCCGGACCGAGGAGTGGTTCCTGCAGCGCTTCCAGAGTCTCGACTCCGGCTGGACCATCGAGGACGGCACCGTGCTCGATCTCGGTGGCCAGGGTGTGGTCTGCCCCAGCTTCACCTTCCGCAAGGGGCGCCGGCGAGCCCACCTGGAGATCGTCGGCTTCTGGCGCAAGGCCTGGCTGCAGCGCCGCCTCGAGCTGCTGGAGCGACACGGCCCGGGCACGCTCGTCCTGGCGGTGAGCACCCGGCTGGAGGGCGCCAAGCAGGGCCTCGGCCGGTTCGCGGGTCAGGTGGTGTCGTTCAAGGAGGTCGTCCCGGCCAAGGACGTGCTCGCCCTCATCGAGGAGATCGCCGTGTGACCAGGACCGCCAGCAGAGCCAGCAGCCAGCCCGCCGAGATGGGGGTGGTGACACACCCGCCGACGTGCTCTTCGTCGACGTCGGAGAGGTCCTTCGGCTCACGGTCGCCGTCGTCGTCCCCGTCATCGCCGTCGTCGCCCGGATCCTCGAGACCCGTGTCGTCGACCGGGTCTTCGATCTCGGAGTCGGTGTCCTCTGGGGTCGAGTCGTCCGGGATCTCGTAGGTCACGCGGAGCCGGAAGGCGTCCACCCAGGCATCGGAGTCCCTGGCGCCGCCGGGGTGGTCGTAGAGCTTCACGGTGGCCTCGACCGCCGAGACATCTGCCCAGCCCCAGGCGCGCTCGTCGCTCAGATCCAGCGTCGTCCAGCCCGTGGAGGTGCTGCCGAAGACCGTGCTCGCCGATCCGCCGCCGTCGAGCGACAGGTCCAGCTCGTATGTCCCCGAGTCGTACTGGGTCCTGCTGCGCACACCCAGCTCGACGCCGGTGATCGTGCCCTCGCTGCAGCCGCCGAAGCCCCATGCCTTGAGGTACTCGCCGGAGTCGACGTTCTCTGAGTGGGCCTCCAGATCATCGGCCTCGCCGGTGGCGTAGGAGGCGCTCGACCAGCCGCTGCCATCGGCCACCGTCGCCCACAAGTCGATGCTGTGAGCGCCGACGTCCGTCGAGCAGTCCAGCTCCGGGACCTCGACATCCCCAGGCTCGAGCAGCACGAAGCGGACCGCGTTGGCCTCGTCGGACTGGTCGTCATCGTCGCCGTCGAGGGTGACGTAGCAGGAGCCGAAGCCCGCGTCGCACTGGACCTCGCCCAGCTCGAGCCAGTCAGAGGCGCCCTCTCCACGCTGGTCGACGACCACGTGACCCACGCTGCCATCAGCGCTGTAGAGGTAGTGGTCCGCGTCGTAGGTCCGGTTCTCGGTCCGACGGAACCACGTGTCGATGCGGTAGGTGCCCGCGGTGGAGATGCTCGGCGTCCAGGTCGCGGTGCCGCGGCGGTCGCTGCCGCCGACGGTGTGCGAGGTGTAGTGGTAGCTCGAGTCGCCGCCGTCGTAGCCGTAGCCGTTGCTGCTCCAAGTGGTCCAGTCATCGCCGGTCGTGGTGAACCCAGGGGCGCCGTCTTCGTCGTCGATGACGACGGTCTCCGCGTTCGCGAACGCAAGACACAGGGGCAGGAGCACGTCTCCTCCGCCGGTGCCGGCGAGGAACCCTACCAGAGGACCCCACCCCGAGATTGCCGATTCCGTGTCAGGACTTGCCGCTGGCTCCCGGCGGCACCAAATCTGCACGAACGGCGAGCACCTCGCGCGGTCGATCTCCACCGGAGATCACCATACATGCACTCATCCTGTCCCTGCTCGCCGTGCTGCTGTGCTGCGGAACCCCGTCCCCGACAGCGCTCAGCGAGCCGAAGGAGCCCGTGAACACTGCACAGATCGACGATCGTCTCGTCATCCCCACCGTCATCCAGCACGGCGGCTTCGCCGTCTTCCCCATCGTCGACACGAAGGCCACCAAGCGCCCCAAGGGCAAGTACCTGACCCTGGACGAGGCCCTCCAGACCGAGATCCTCGAAGTCAAAGAGGTCGACGAGTCCGGCAGCGTGCCGACGCTCCTGGTCCACAACAAGGGCAAGCACCCGGTACTCCTCTTCGTAGGTGACGTGGTCACCGGCGGAAAACAGGACCGCGTGATCACAGAAGACCTCGTCCTGGAGCCCACGGAAGAGCCCGTCAGCGTCGCCGTCAACTGTGTGGAACAGGGTCGCTGGAGCGGCGCCACCGGCATCCATTTCGGCTACGGCGGAAAGGCCGAAGCCGACCTGATTCGCGCGCTGGGAGAAAAGAACCAAGGCACCACCTGGTCGAAGGTCGCCGAGCTCAACGCCCAGAAGGCCGTCGCGACCGGGGCGCCGGGACTCGCACCCGCCAGCGGGACCTACCGGGCCAGCCTCGAGAACGAGGCGGTCGACGAGCAGATCACGGCCGCGCGAAAGGTCATCGACACCGAGCTCGACGAGATCGACGGAGTGGTCGGCCTGGTGCTCGCTCTCGACGGCGAGGTCGACAGCGCCGAGCTCTACGCCCACCCGAACCTCTTCGACAAGGCGCAGGTCGGCCTGGTCGACTCCTACGCCCGAGAGGCCCTGGGGCGCGATCTCTTCGAGAAGCGCACCAATCCCCCCACCGCCACAGAAGCCGCCACCTTCGTACGAGAGGCCCGCGAAGCCAAGGTCGTCGAGGAAGAGGCCAAGGCCTCATCCGTCTCACGCAGGCTGGACTCGCTGGAGTCAGAGGCCTTCGTGCTCTCTGCCGACGACGGCACGGTGGTGCGCGAGCGCATGCACAAGAAGAAGAAGAAGTGAAGCGCGGGCGTTGGGCGCTCGCTGCCGCGTTCATGCTCATGCTCGTGCCCAACGTCGCCGCGGCCCTGCACGCCCGCGCGACGCTGACCTTCGTCGAGGAGGGCGAGCGCACGCAAAACCCAGAGAACCTCGGCTCGTTGGAGGTCCTCGCGACGCTCTTGACCGGGGTTCGCGTCCCCAAGCCGACCTCGGCCGAACCCACCGGCAAAATCGGCGAGCTCGCGATCACGGAGGCGCTGCCTGGCTAGACTGCCGAGGGCGTGGTGCTGCTGTTCCACGGCTACTCGGCCAGCCGAGACCAGGTCGAGCCCGTCGCGGCCGTCTTTCGCCAGCTCGGATGGGCGACGATCACGGTGGACTTCCGCGGCCACGGCCACTCCCCGGGCAACACCACGACCCTGGGCTGGCGCGAGGCAGAGGACGTCCGAGCGGTCTTCGAGGCCCAGGACGCCCGACCCATCGGGCTCTACGGCTTTTCGATGGGCGCCGCAGCGATGCACCGAGCGGCCCAGGACCTGGAGGGAGTCGACTTCCTGGTGAGCGAGGCCTGCTTCGGGCGCATGGAGGACACGGTGCGCGTCCGCTTCGACGCGATGGGGCTGCCGTCGAGCCCGGGCACGGAGCTCCTCCTCTTCTGGGGCGGCGTCCTCGCCGACATCGACGCCGGAGCGCACAACCCGGTCGAGTACGCCGCGAACGTGCAGGCCCCGCTGCTCGTCGTGCAAGGGGACGAGGACCTCCGCGTCACGCTGGAGACAGCCCGCGCGCTGGGTGGTGAGCTCGTCGTGCTCGAGGGGGTCGGACACGAGCTCGGGGCCGTGGCCGCTCCGGAGCGCTTCCGCGCTGGCCTCGATGGGTTCCTCCAGGAGCGCCTCGGCGAGCGCTGATCAGCTCGGGAACTCCCAGCCCGTGGCGGTGGTTCCGTCCTCGAAGACCCAGATGCGCTGGTCTGCATCCCAGGGACCGGTGTACTCGACGGTGCCACCACCGGGGAAGTCCACACTGATGACGTCGACGGTGTCGAGCTCGCCGAGCCCGAAGTGGAGATAGGCGCTGTCCTGGTCGCCCTGTCCCGTGCCGCCCGTGACGTGACGGACGACCGTGGTGTCACCGCTGCCGACCCGCACCGTGGCCCCGTAGGCGCCCCAGTTCGAGTCGACGCCGCCGATGGCTCGGACCTGCACCCAGTGGCCTGTCCCCGCCGTGTTCTCCAGCAGGTAGCTGGTGATGGTCAGGTCCTGGTCGCCGTCCTGGTCGAAGTCCGAGACCGCGACGCCCCAGGCGCCCGTGATGTCCTGGAGCCCGGCCGAGAGCACGTCGAGCTCGAAGGTGCCGTCACCGTTGCCCCAGTAGAAGTCCGTCGGGCGGCCGCTGTAGGTCGCCGAGATCACGAGATCGAGGGCGCCGTCCTGGTCGAAGTCGGCGAGCACGGGGACCGAGTGGGTCTCAGAATAGCGCAGCCCCGACTCGTTGGAGTAGGGCGTGTCCCAGTCGCCCTGCTTGTCGACCCAGGTCCCGTCGCCAGCGTTGATCATCACGCGGGTCTTGTCAGAGAAGGTCCAGAAGCGCGGATGGGCGAGGTTGGCCTCGATGAGGTCGAAGCTCCCGTCGTTGTCCAGATCGCCCCAGGCCGCGCCGATGCTGTGGCCGTAGTAGGACGAGCCGAACTCCTTCACTCCGGCGAGCTCGGTCGCCACGCCGGCCTCCTGGACCCAGTCCTCGCCGCCCTCGCCCACGATGTTCCAGTAGAACAGGTTCTTGTGGAGCGTGTAGTCGTTGATGAAGATGTCGACCCAGCCATCCTGATCAGCGTCGATGGGCGCAGCGCCACGGCCGGAGTAGGGCCAGTCGGAGAAGCCGTACTCCCCGGTGATCTCGGTGAAGGTGCCGTCGCCGTTGTTCAGCCAGACCTGGTCCTTGTAGAAGTCCCAGTCGGTCCAGCAGATCATGTCCGGCACGTAGACGTCGAGGTCGCCGTCGTTGTCGAGGTCCCACCACGCCGCGGCTGGTGAGGGCTGGTGGTTCTGCGTCTCATCGGAGGCGCAGAGGTTGTAGTCCTGGATGTCCGTGACCCCCGCGGACTCGGTCATGTCGATGAAGGTCCCGGAGCAGTCACCCTTCCAGAGGCTCTCGCCGGCGGTGGTGGACTCGGCGAAGACGAAGAGATCGAGGCAGCCGTCGTTGTCGTAGTCGCCCCAGACAGCGCCAGATGCCGACACCGAGTCCGACAGGTCCTGCGTGAGCTCGAAGGTGCCGTCGCCGAGGTTCCGGTAGATGCGGGAGTTGGTGTTGAGATCGTCCCAGCCGTCGTTGTCGAAGTCGCCCCAGGACTGGCGGGAGCCGACCGAGAGCTCGCCGGTGGCGTCGACGAAGACCTTGTCCTCTGGCGGGTCCTCCAGGTACTCGACGTAGATGCGGATGAGGTAGTCGTACTGGAAGGGGAAGGAATAGCCCGGGTAGTAGGTCGGCGTGCCGAGCTCCGGCGTGTTGAGCGCCGAGTGGCAGTCACCCCAGGAGCCGCACTCGGTGTTGTTGGCGCCAGCGTCGAACAGCACGGCGAGGTCGGTGTTGTCGGCCCGCTGGTGGGCGGCGTGGACCAGACCCGGCTGCTCCGTGTCGACCGGCGTGTCGAGGACGTAGGTGGTCCAGCCGCCGTCCTCGATGTCCTCTATGCAGCGGGTGCCCGTCCACAGCGGGTCCTCGTGCCAGAAGTCGAAGCCGTTGTGACCGAAGTCCGGGTACACGCCCGCCTCGACCTCTGTGCCCTCGGGCCAGTCGGCAGGCAGGTTGGTGTAGGCGATCGCAAAGGCGTGGATGCGCGTCGGACGGTCCAGCTCGAAGCGCACGGACTCGTTGAGCACTGTGTCGCGCAGCTCGACGCCGTCCGCCGTCCAGGTCTGCCCGGTGATGTCGTAGACGCCCACACCGTCGTCCCAGGAGAGCTCCACCCAGCTCGGGTCGATGTCACCGAGCGCCGTGCCGCATCCCTCTGGGGCGCTGTCAACGCTGTCCAGACCGCTCTCGGGCTCGGGATCCGGGTCGGGCCTGGTGTCGTCAGGGCCATTGCAAGCAAGCACGAAGAGGAGCACGGAGAGACCTCCGAAGAGCGAGAACGTAGCAGGTAGAACGCCCGGCCCGTCAGCTTCGTCAACGAGCGATGGTGATGCCCAGCTCTTCCAGGCGCTCCCTCAGCGCCTCCATGTCTCCCTCGCGCACCAGGCACTGACCGCGCACGACCTCTCGGGCCAGCAGCGGCCCGGCGATGTGGTCCCGCCGGATGGCGTCTGTCACGCTGGCGGGGAGGTGGATCACCAGCGCCGCCTCGGTGCGGGCGGGCTCGACGCCGCTGGCGGCCCGGACCCGGACCTCGAGCTCCCCGGGCAAGGTGGAGTCGACGTGCAGACGCCGGAGGGTCTCGAGCAAGCCGTTGACGTCATCGACAGGTCGGGGGGCGACGTCGAAGTACCAGTGGCGGCGATCACGGCCCGCCAACGAGCCCACTCGCGCCAGCGCCGCGCGGACGGTGAGCGCGTCGCGACCAACCGGAACGACGATGCGATCCCCCTCCATGTGGAAGGCGGCCGGAGGCGGCTCCGTGTAGTCGATGACGCGACCGGCCCCCGGCCCCCGACGGAGCCTCCCCTCCTCGTCCTCCACGACGGTCACGCCCGAGAACAGGGTGATGCGCTCCGCGGAGCGCGCCCACTCCACGATGGACTGCTGCACCGTGAGCGGGACTCCGGTCCGGCTGTGCTCGGCCAGGAAGTCCAGGACATCGAGGTTCCCCACCGCCATGTCCGCGGCGACGCCGCCTCGGGTGAGCTTGTGGCGGTGGACCCGGTCTCCATCGACGTATGGGGCGAGCCGGCAGAGACGCCCGTAGTCGCTGGAGGAGAGCTCTCCGGCGCCGACGATTATGTCCATGTCCGGAGTGAGCAGGAAACCCGTGGGGAGGCGTGGCTGCTCGCCGGGCTTGCGCACGGAGACGAGCCCCTCCGCGTCTCGAGAGCCCTCCAGCACGCCGATGCGATGGAAGACCTCTGCCGCGAGACGCAGGGCGGCGTCCGGGTTGCCGGGCAAGGCGCCCGCGGCCCTGTCGCCCAGCAGGGCGAGCACGTCATCGATCCTGGCCCAGTGCTCTCCGACGAGGCGCAACAGCAGGCGACCAGCGGCGTGCTCGTCGCTGTCGAGGACCACCGCAGGATCGACCAGCCTGCGAGGCCGGGACTCGGGGAAGCCATAGAGGCGACCCGCGGCTGGACGGGCCATGCCGCAGGCCCGGGCCAGGCGAAGGGCCAGACGCCAGCGCGCCGGATCCCCCAGGGAGCCGAGCAGCCGGTCGATCTGGTCCTTTCGCGGAGAGCCATCACGGGTCAGCGACGGAGGCCTGGCCTCCAGGGCCGCAGCGGCCACGACCCTGTCGAAGCGAGCATCCCCCGGCGGGAAGCTCGGGGCACCGGGGGCGGCCGGAAGGGCACCGGCGAAGGGATGGCGACCACGCAGGTGCGGGCTCAGACGCGAAGCCGCAGCGTAGAACCGCGGGTCGATCGTCGCCCCGCTGGAGGGACGCGCCCGGGGCAGCACGAAGCCTCCGAGCCAGAGCATCTCGTGGGTCTCGATCCTCCCGGCGAAGCGCGGGTCGATGGGATCCCCGGCGTCCCCGGCCAACAGCAGGGTGTCGAGGAGGTCCCGGTCGTCCCCGCCGAGTGCCTCCGCGCGTCGCAGGACCGAGGAGGGGTCATCGATCTCGTCGATGCCTACGGGCATCTCGGCGCGGAAGCTCGCGTCGTAGGCGTCGACCAGCCGCGCGAGCTCGCTCATGCGCCGGACTTGCTCGCCGTCCACTCGCCCCGAGCGGTGCACTCGATGCTGGTGTCGTCGTCGTCGGTCGAGATGCCGTACCAGGCGAAGCCCTCGATGTACACGCGGCCTCGATACACGTCGTCATAGGCCAGCCCCCCCATGGCGACGTGGATCATGCCGTAGCGGCTGTCCTGGTATTGGCCCGAGAAGGTGACGCCCCCGGTCGAGGACTCGATGCCCCAGAACTTCACGTCCTCGAGGTCCGGGTCGTCCCAGGTCGCGTAGAGCTGGTCGGGCCAGCGCCCACCTACCTCCATGGCACCGTCGAAGGGCAGGTCCGAGCCTGCCTTGAAGCCGTCGAGGCCGCAGCTCTCCGTGAACAGGTTCTTGCCTACGTCCGAGGTCCAGTTCCCGAGCACGTTGGGCACGTTGCCCGTGTCCCCTCCGGGGCCGTCGATGTCTCCGCAGACAGAGGTGCTGTCTTCGGCGCCCGAGTCGTCGTTGTTTCCGCGACAGGCCACGAGCGAAACGAGCAGCAGGATCAGGGATGGCGTGTTCATGAGTCTTCTTCCTCGGTGATGACGACCTCGACTCGGCGGTTTATCTCGCGCCCTTCGGCGGTCGCGTTGTCGACGATGGGGCGCCACTCGCCACGACCTGCGGCGGTGAAGCGATGGGGAGAGACCCCCCAGTCGGAGACGAAGGAGCGCACGACCGCGGCGGCTCGAGCAGCGGAGAGCTCCAGGTTCGACGGGTACTGACGCTTGAGCCGCCCGCTGATGGGGGTGTCGTCCGTGTGGCCGATGACCAGCACGTGGGTCTCCAGGTGCAGGTTGAGCGCGGTGCTCAAGAGGTCCATCACCATCTCGGACTCCGACCGCAGCCGGGTCGAGCCCGGGGCGAACATCGTCGCTCCCGGGAGGGTGACGATGGTCTGGTGCAGCCCCCGCTCGATGCCGACCTCCTGACCCGCGAAGACCTGGCGCAGCTCGGTGTAGATGACCGGAGGGGGAAGGGTCCCGCTGTCGCAGGTCTTCAGCTGCTCGCTCAGGCGGGCGTTCTCCTGCTTGAGCGCGATGACCTCGCGGTCGAGCTTCTGGACCAGGTCGGTCTCGCCCCGAACGTGGCGCGGGACGCAGCCCGCCACGAGAGCGAGGCTCGCTCCCGCCAGGAATGCTCGTCGATCGGTGTCGGCGCCCATCTGGCCAGAGAATAGCTACGAAGTCAGGGCCCTGGCGCGGATAGCGCGCAGGATGTCGAAACGCGTGATGGCTCCCACGAGGTCCCGGTCCCCCGAGACCACCGGCAAGCGGCGGAAGTCATGGTGCAGAAAGAGGCCCGCGGCGTAGTAGACGTTCATCTGCGGAGTGACCGTGACCGGGTCCCTGGTCATGAAGTCCGCGACCGTTCCCGCGGCGCGCGGTCCGCCGACTCCGCCGATGGTCAACAAGCGCAGCATGTCCTTCTCCGTGACGATGCCGATGACACGTCCGACCTCGTCGAGGACAGGAGCCCCGGTGACCTTCGAGTCCAGCGGGAACGCCACCGCCTCGTAGATGTCGACGTCCGCGGTCAGGCTCGGGACCACCGTGTCCATGAACTCGCGAACGGTCGGCTGGCGCATTCGCCACCTCCTACACCGAGAATCGTCCTCAGCTGAGGGGGAGCGCGAGGCTGTCTATGACCCAGTCCTGGGGACCGAATGTCTTGGAGTTCTGGCGCGCCTGGCCAGAGGCGCGGAAGCGCAGGAAGCGATCAGCCCAGCGGCGCAGCGACAGCGGGAAGCGCCACTCCCACCGGTCTTTGCGGCGCACCCGCGCCATCATCATCCAGTGGAGCGTGATCGGGTGGTGCTCGACCGGGTCGCCGAGACATGGCATGCCCTCGAGATCCGCTGGGACCTTCGAGAAGGCGATTCGGCCGTCGGAGTCGACGCCGATCCAGTCGTTCTCAGGAGGGTGGCCGAGGGCATCCGCCCAGTCGAGCAGGCCCTGGAGATCCTCGTCGGCACCCTGGCGACGTGCCATCTTCGCGAAGGCGCGGCCGCATGCCTCTGCGTCGTTGGTGGCGCGATGGGCGCCTTCGAGTCGCACATCGAGCCGGCTGCAGAGGTCCTGGAGCTTGTGGGACCGGGCGTCGGGGAACACCCGCTTGGACAACAACAACGTGTCGATCTCGGCGAAGGGATCGGGCCACACGCGCCCGGCCCGCTCGAACTCCATGGACAAGAAAGCGCGGTCGAAGGCGTAGTTGTGGGCGACACAGACACCGCCCTGCATGACGCGAGCGATCTCGTCGATCTTCCCGGCGAACAGCGGCGCGTTGGCGACGTCAGCGTCCGTGATTCCCGTGACCTGGGTCGCCTTGGGCGGGATCGGTCGCTCCGGGTTGAAGAGCGCGTGGTGACGCTGGACGCCGACGACCCGCCCCTCGCGGCCGATGGTCAACTCGACGGCGGCCCACTCCATGATGCGGTCGTCGTCGAAGGGTCTCAGTCCCGTCGTCTCGGTGTCGTAAGCGACGATGCGCAGCTCCTTCCACTTCACAGCAAGGTCTCCACGGCGGCACGCGCCGCGTCCTGCGCAGCGTTGCGGTGGACGAGCCACTCTGCGTGGGCGTCGGGGCCGACGACATTGGAGATGCCGAGCACGGCCAGGAAGGGAACATCGCGCTGGGCGCAGGCACAGGCGGCGCCGAAGGCCTCCATGTGCTCCACCTGCCAGCCGTCCGAGAGCCGACCGGCGAGGACGGTGTCGGTCGTCACGGCGCCGACGGTCAGCACGTCGGCGCGAGGAAGGTCGACGCGCTCGAGGAACTCCGGGTGGCACTCCACCGGGGCGGGGCGGCGCGGTACGTAGCCGAGCCCCATCGCGGCGACCCCGTGAGAGAGCCCACAGCGACGGGCCGCCACGGCCTGGCCGATCTCGAGCCCACTTCCGGGGTAGGCACCCGCCGTGCCTATCAGGACCACCGCGTCCGGCCTGCGCTCGACGAGCAGCGTCGCCATGCGGGCGGCGACGACCACCGGACCGACGCCAAGGGCCGCTCCGTCGAGGTAGCCGAGCTCTTCGCGGACGGCAGAGACAAGGAGGATCACGTCGCGGCAGCTATCACACTGGTGGTCCGGTCGCGGGCCTCTTCGAGCTGCGCGCGGAAATCACCGAGGCTCCAGAGCTTCGCTCCCGAGCGAGGTGTGCGGACCACCCAGCTGTCTCCGAAGTCGGGCTCCACGTCGGAGCCGCTGGTGGCCTCGACGAGGTGGACGAGGCTCTTGTGGGCCCCCCGGTGGGTCTGCCAGGCCTCGAAGGCCGTGCGCGAGACGAAGGCCCCGTCCGCGCAAGGCACGCCGTCGAGGCTGACCGGCGCGAAGAGCCTCGGGATCGCCATCGACGCCGCCACCGCCCGGGGCAGCGGCCCCGAGGTGACCAGTCGGTGCTCCCCCGCCGCGGTCATCACACCCACGCCGAAGGGACGGGGCAGATCCTCGAAGCGGGCAGGCAACAGCTCGCTGATGTGCTCGATCACCGAGTCCATCGTGAAGAGCCCGCGCCACAGCGCGAGGTGGGGCGAACACAACGACAGCGGCCGGCGAGAGGACAGCTCCCGCGCGAGCTCCGCGGCGCTCAGCCCCGCCGTCCACAGGCTGCCGGCGAGCGCCCCGGAGCTGGTTCCGACGACACCGTCGACCTCGATGCCCGCCTCCTCGACGGCGAGGAGGAAGCCACACTGACGGGCAAAGGCGAGGAAGCCACTGGAGAGGACCAGGTCCACGGTGTAGAGAGCCTCGTGCTGACGCTCCTTGCCGCGTGCGCTTCCGATCCGCCACCCGTGGCGTTGACCGAGGTGCCCATCGAGCACGCCCCGATCGTGCTCGTCACCCTGGACACGACCCGCGCGGACCGGATCGGCGCCTATGGCCATGTGGCGGCTCGGACCCCGAACCTCGACGCGCTGGCCGCCAGGGGGACGCGCTTCTCCTCGGCCTGGGCGCCCGTACCGCTGACGATCCCCAGCCACTCGACGATCCTCACGGGCCTGCTCCCTCCACGCCACGGCGTCCGGGACAACGGCGACCACCGGCTCAGCGAGGACGCCACGACCCTCGCCGAGCACTTCGCCGCCGACGGCAGGCGCACCGCCGCGAGCGTGGGCGCCTTCGTGACCCAGTCACACTGGGGCTTCGGCCAGGGCTTCGATGTCTACGACGAGTCCCTCCACGTGGCCTCCGAGTCCCTGAGCTGGCACGTCGAGCGCCCAGCCAACGAGGTCGTGGCCGCGGCCGACACCAGCGCCGACTTCCTCTGGGTGCACCTCTTCGACGCCCACGCCCCCTACCTCCCCGATCCGGCCTTCGAGGACCCCTACGACGCCGAGATCCACCGCCTCGATGTCGCCCTCGGTGTCCTGTTGTCGACCCTGCCGGCGGACGCCACCGTCGTGGTGGTCGGTGACCACGGAGAGGGCTTCGGCGAAGGCGGAGAGGACGCCCACGGCCTGCTGTTGGAGGACGGGGTCCTGCGCGTCCCCCTCATCGTCGCGGGGCCGGGCGTGCCCGTCGGCGTCGTCGAGCGACCGGTCTCCCTCGCCGACATCAGCCCGACGATCCTCCGCCTCGCCGGGCTGCCGGCGCCTGGCGACCTCGATGGCCGCGATCTCTTCGACGAGAGCGAGCGGATCGGCGTCTACAGCGAGACCCGCTATGGCCACCACCACTTCGGCTGGACCCCGCTGGAGCGCTTGACGGCAGACAGCTCGAAGCTGGTGCGCGGCGCCCGCCTGGAGGGTGACGAGACCCTGCTGGCAGAGCTCGACCGCCTCTCGTCGCTGCCGCCGGCCTTTGCCGCGGCCGAGGCGACCCTGGACCCGAGCACCGTCGAGCAGCTCCAAGCCCTGGGCTACCTCTCGGAGGGCGGCTCCGGCGCTCACTCGGGCATCGATCCGCGCGACGGCATCGAGCAGATCGCCAAGCTCGCCGCGCTCCGGGAGCTCCCCCCTGCAGAAGCCCTCGAGGCGATGGCGGTCCTGCTTGCGGAGAACCCCGGCTGGCGTGACCTGCGCATGCGCCGCGGCTTGTCGCTCGCCCGACTGGGCAGGACCGACGAGGCCCTGGCCGAGCTCACAGACGCCTACCGGGACGGCCCGGGCAGCACGACCGCCGTCACCATCGGGGAGCTCTGGCTGCGGCAGGGGGACCCCGCCGAGGCCCTCGGCTGGTTCCTCGAGGCCCTCACCATCGATCCTCGCTCGGCGACCGCTCGAGCGGGCCAGGCACAGTGCCTGGCCATGTCGGGACAGCTCGACGCGGCTCAGGCCGTGATCGACGAGGGCCTCGCCGAGACCCCGGACCACGCCGACCTGCTGCTCGCCGGAGCTGTCCTCGCTCTCGCCACGCACCAAGGCGAAGAGGACTGGATCGAGGCGGTCGAGGACATCGTCGCCCGCCGGCCGACCCAGGCCCGGCTGAACCACGTGCTGGGCTCGCTACACCTCCGCGCGGGTCACCCCGAGGAGGCCGAGCAGGCATTCGAGCAGGAGCTGCGGATGCAGCCTGGGAACGTCGCCGCTCGCCTCGACCTCGTGCGCCTCTACCAGGAACAGGGCCGGCTCGTCGACGTGGTGAAGGCCCTGCGACCGCTCGTCGCGCTGCAGCCAGAGGAGCCCGTGTGGCAGGCCATGACCGCCAGCGCCTACCTGGAAATGGGTCGAGCCGGCCTCGCCAAGGAGCACCTCCTGGCCTGCGCAGGCCATCCGGCCTGCCCCGAGTAGGATCCCGACGATGGCGGACCCGAGACCCTGCCCCGGCTGCAAGCGACCGAACGCACCGCATCGGCGGACCTGCCTGTACTGCGGGCACGTGATGCCCAACCCGACCGCGCCGCCGTCTGCGAAGCGGCGGGACGTCCCGAAGAACCTCGACGCGATCTTTCGGCGAGCGATGAATCGGGGCAGCACCTCCGAGCTGAAGCAGGTCCTGGAGGACATCGAGGAGGTCGAAGTCGCCGCCCCGAGCCCCGACGACGCGCCGACGGACCCGCCTGGCGCGCTGGTGCAGAAGGAGGCGACGCCGGAGCACGAGACGACCCCAGAGGAGCTCGTCGACAGCGCCCGTTTTGAGCTCGGCGACTGGGAGGAGGACCCCGGCGGCGCCCTCCAGCGTGTCAACGCCGCCCGCACGGCGCTCCAGCGCCTCGCGAAGATCCTGGAGGCCACGCCAAGGCCTCCAGAGGTGCTCCTGCCCCCCTTCCGCCAGGCCTTCGCGCTCCTGGTCGAGACCTCCGGCGAACAGGGCGAACAGGGAGCCGTGGCGGACGCCCTGGAGCTGGATCTCCCGACCGCGCGCATGGTGGCGCTCTCCAAGCACCCGCGGGTCGCCAGGAGAGGAAACTGCCGCGCCGAGCTGGAGCGCTTCGCCGAGCGCTGGAGAGCCGGACTCGCCCGCGCCGCGCTGGTCTTCGACGAGGAGACCCTGAGGGCCCAACCGATGGCTCGCACGGCGCTGGAGCTACCGGCGGAGGGTCCCTGGACGGCCTCTGGGGGAGCCCTGTGGCTGGACCCGGAGGGCCCCAAGCGCCCCCGTGACATCGAACCCTTCGAGGTGCGCCTGCTCGTCAGCGGCGAGGTCGTGATCAAGCGCTTCCGGATCAAGCGAGACAAGCGCGGGAACAAGGAGCTCTCGCCGAGCTCGGAGAGGCGCCTCACGGTCCTCGATCTGCACGGCGACGCCTGCGTCCTCCGGGTGGTCGAGGGGCTCACCAGGCTCACCGGCTGGGGGCTCGAGGGCCTCTCCCATCGCCAGGAGCTCAAGAGCCTCACCGAGCGGCTCGGCGACGCCGCGGAGGTGCTCGTCGCCAAGCGCATCTGCCAGCCGACCCGGAAGCCCGAAGAGGCCGAGGGCTGGGCCGAGGCTGCGGGCTGGCCCGCGTGGGAGGAACACAGCCGCGCCTGCCGACTCCTCTTCGGTTAGACCCCCGGCATGCTGCTGCTCCTCTTCGCCTGCCCCTCTCCCAAGCCTGACGACTCCCAGGACTCAGCCGTCGAGGCCGACGCGGACACCGACGCCGACACGGACACCGACACGGACTCGGACGCCGACGCGGACTCGGACGCCGACACGGACTCGGACACCGACACGGACACCGGGCCCTTCCACGAGACCGACTGCTTCGACGAGGTCGACAACGACGCCGACGGTCTGCTCGACTGCGAGGACGACGACTGTGTCGATGTCTGCATCGAAGACTGCGACAACGAGATCGACGACGACGGAGACGGAGACATCGACTGCGACGACGACGAGTGCGTCGGTGACGAGGCCTGCGACTACCGCGCCTTCGACGTCACGCTGCGCTACGACCTCGAGCGCGTGGTCGCGGTCTGGGGCCCGCTGGTGCCCTACTACTACGACGAGTACACGATCGGCCTCGGCTACGGGACCTTCAAGATCCAGGGCACGTCACCAGACCCGGACACGGCGGACACCGCGGACGAGAGCTACAGCTTCTCCTGTCGTGGGACCCTACGAGTCATATCGGATGGCATCGGCTACGACTCCGGGTACTACAGCGGGTATGCCGGGCTGTCGGAGGACACGGGCTACTGCGCCGGCTGCGACGCGATGCTGAACCTCGATCCCGCGCTGGGCATGACGAACTTCATCGGCGACTGCCCGGTCAGCGTCCTGCCCACCAGCCAGTGGGCCTTCTTCCAAGGGGAGCGCTCCTTCTGGAACGACGTCAGCGGCAGCTGGCAGGAGCAGTACCGTAGCAAGCTGTCCGGCGTCATCTGGGACGGCGACCCAGGCTACTACTACTACGGGGAATTCCAATACCCGCAGATGCTCACCGCCCAGACCTGGACCGGGGACTACCTCCCCTCCGATCTCTGAGTCGATCGCGTGTTCCGCGCGCTCGCCCGCCTGGTCCTCGGTCACCGCGTCCTCTCGACGTTGGTGCTGGCCGCCGTCATCGCGGTCTTCGCCGTGGGCGCGGTCGGGCTGACCGTCGACTTCTCCGCGAAGGCCTTCTACGGCACGGACAGCCCCGAGCTGGACCTGATGGAGGAGCACCAGGGCCGCTTCGGGTCCCAGGAGAACACCCTGTTGGTCCTGGTGGACGGCGGCGGAGAGACCGTGCTCACCCGAGAGCGCATCGCGGCCCTCGCGGCTCTCGGCGAGGATCTCGGCCAGAGCCCCCTGACCACAGAGGTGCGCTCGCTGGCCGACCTCACGCGGGTGTCGAGACCAGCCCCCGGCATCGTGCTCCCGGTCCCGATGATCAACGCCATCCCAAAGGACGAGGGCCGCGCCGAGGCCTGGCGGGCCGAGATCGCCAGCGACGTGAGCCTCACCCCGAGGCTGATCAGCGAAGACGGAGTCCACACGGCGATGCTCGTGGAGCTCTCTGTCGACGGCGACGACATCGACGGCGTGCGCAGCGCCGTCGTCGAGCTCGACGAGACCGTCGAGGCCCACGAAGGCAGGGCGGGCCTCAGCTTCCAGACAGCCGGCATCCCAGCGGTCCGGGGCGGCCTGATGGACGTCATCATCCGCGACCAGGTCTTCTTCGTCACCGTCAGCATGGTGCTGATCGCCATCATCCTGATCCTGCTCTTCCGCAGCGCCCACGGCCTGACCATCCCGCTCGTCGCCGCCATCGTGCCGGCGATGATGCTCTTCGGCCTGATGGGCTGGACAGACGAGCCGGTGGGGCTCATCAACAACGCCTTCGCCACGCTCCTGCCCGTCATCGCGGTCGCTGACGCGATCCACATGGTGACCCGCTTCCACGAGGAGAGGCGGAAGCTGGCCACCCCCGGCCAGGGGCTGACGAAGGCCCAGCGCAAGCAGGCGGTCATCAGGGCCATGGGCGCCATCGGCGCGGCCTGCCTCTTGACCTCGCTGACGACCGCGGTCGGCTTCCTGAGCCTGAACCTCGCGTCGATGCGAATCCTGAAGAACTTCGGCCTCTACGCCGCAGCAGGCATCGGCTTCGCCTACTTCACGGTGCTGCTCATCGTGCCCCTGTGCCTGAGCCTGGTGAAGAGCCCGGTCCGCCAGGAGCACGGAGCCGGCCGCATCGATCTGGGGCTCTCCGCGTGCGCGCGCTTCGCCACCTCTCGACCGAAGCTGACCCTGGGGATCACCGCCGTGGTGGTCGCCGTCTTCACCGGCTTCGGAACGCAGGTCGAGGTCGACAACTGGCTCACGGGCATCCTGCCTCCCGAGAACCCGGTGACCCTCGCCAACGGCGTGCTCGACGAGCAGCTCGCGGGCATCATCGCCGTCGAGTACGCCCTGGAAGGCGACCTCCGCAGCCCGGACGGCCTCGAAGCCCTCTCCGAGGTCGCCAAGGACGTGCGCACCCTGCCAGAGGTCCGCGCCGTAGAGAGCCCGGCCAGCGTGGTGATGGGCGCCAGCGTGCTCTTCGGAGGTCCGCCGGCGATCCCCGGTGACCAGGCCTTCGTCGAGCGCATCTTCAGAGAGGCAGACGAGGCCACCCGCGAGGTCCTCGTCGGCGAGCACGGAAGGCTCATCGTGCGCACCCGGGATGTCGGGGCCAACGCCTTCGCCGTGCTCCAGGAGGAGATCAACGACAAGGTGATCGCGCCCTTGTCAGAGGCAGGCATCAAGGCCCGGATCACGGGCAGCGCGGTAGTCGCCTACGCCGGTGTCAACGCGGTCACGACCGACCTCCGCAACAGCCTCGGCTTCGCCTTCGTCGTCATCGCCGTCGTGATCACCCTCTTGTTCCGCTCGCTGAGGACCGGCCTCATCTCGCTCGTCCCCAACGCCCTGCCGCTGGTCGTCGGCTACGGGACCCTGGGCCTGATGGGCTGGGACCTCGACCCCGGTCCAGCCATCGTCTTCACCGTGGCGCTCGGCATCGCGGTCGACGACTCGATCCACTTCCTCGCTCGCTTCCGCGAGGAGCGGGGAGAGGGTCGAGCCTGGACCGAGAGCATCCACAGGTCGGTACGCCACGCTGGACGCGCGGTCTTCGTGACGACGGTGATCCTCTGCCTCGGCTTCGGCATCAACGTGTTCTCGAGCTTCCCGAGCAACCGCATCTTCGGAGCCGTGGGGGCCATCGTGATCTTCACCGCGCTGTTGTGCGACCTCTTCGTCCTGCCCGCCCTCCTGCAGATCACGCGCCCACGGTAGGATGCCCGCGATGGGGCTCCTCAGACGAGATGGAGACGAGCAGACCCTGCCAGCCCGATGCGTCCTGGGCCGGTCGGCCAACGCCTCGATCCGCCTCGACGACCCGCGGGTCAGCAGCGAGCACGCACGCATCACCTGGACCGGTCGCACCTGGGAGATCCGAGACCTCGGCAGCACAAACGGCACATGGGTCGACGGCAAGCGCCTGGAAGCCGGGGGCCAGGCCAGCCTCTACCAGGGCGTCACCCTTGGCTTCGCCGATCCCACTTGCCCCTGGCAGCTGGCGGACGCGACCGGTCCCCTCGCCTGCGCGCGGAACCTCGTCGAGGGCACCCTCCACAGCGCCGAGGACGGGCTCCTGGGCCTCCCGCCGGGTAACGAGCCACGCCTCGTGGTCTACGAAGACACCGACGGACGCTGGGTCGGCGAGCACGACGGCGAGCCGGGATTCGTCGAGGACGGCAGCATCGTCGTGGTGGCGGGCAGCAGCTGGTGCCTCCACCTGCCCACCGCGAACGACCTCACGATCGACTTCTCGAACGCCCCGCTGCGCCTCGATCAGCTCCAGCTCAGCTTCGCCGTGAGCTCGGACGAAGAGGACGTCCGCATGAGCGTCGTGCACGCCCGCGGCCGCGAAGCCCTCAAGTCACGGGTCCACCACTACCTCCTGCTGGTGCTCGCCCGACACCGCATCGAGGACGCCAAGGACGGCGTGGAGACCGGTGAACAGGGCTGGGTCTACGGCGACGATCTCTCGCGCATGCTGCGGATCGAGGAGGAGCGCCTGAACGTCCAGATCTTCCGGGCACGAAAGGAGCTCGGTGAGCTCGGCGTGGCCGGCGCCGCGGGACTCATCGAGCGGCGGAAGGGCAGCAGGAAGCTGCGCATCGGTGTGCGGGAGCTCTCGGTCGAGAGCATGTAGTCACTCGGTGACGCAGCTCTTGTTCCCGGAGCTGCAGCGAAGGTGCAGCGTCTCCCCGGTCTTCACCTCGACGGAGGGTCCGGGCACGGTGTAGCCACCCGGGAAGCTGGGGAAGAGCTGGTAGGTGCCTGCTGGCAGATCCGCGCCGCCGGAGACCCGCGTCGATCCGCCCGGCCCCCTGAGCGTGACGAACTCCGCGTCGCCGTGGATCTCGATGCGCCCGAGGGTCGCCGGGGCCTCCTCCGGGGAGGTCTCGACCGACTCCTGGGGAGGCCGGGAGACCGCTCCACCGGTGCCAGGGCGCTCCTCGGCCGGCCGTGCCTCGATGTCCTCGATGACATCCTGGACGGAGTCCGAGGGGTTCCCGTCCGGAGGCAGGGCTACCGGGATCTCCTCCACGATGTCGCCCTCTTCCACCTCTCCGAACTCGACCTCGGGGGTGCGCGGCTCGTCCTCGCCGACCTGCTCCATCACCTCCTGGAGGGTCGGCCGGACCTCCGGCTCCGCCTTCTCCTGACCCCACCAGGCGACCAGGCCAATCCCCACCAAGAGCGTCATCACGACCACGCCGATCCCGAGGAGCATCATCGGGGCTCGACTCGGCGTCTCCGCCTGCTCGACCATCGGGCGAGGGGCGGTGGCGAGCTCGCTCGGTCGCTCCGCGCTGGGTTCCTCGAGCGGCTCCACGCCAGCTTCCTCGGGCGGCCCCACGCCAGGTTCATCGGGCGACTCCTCGGCGGTCTCCGCCGCAGGCTCCTCGTCGAGATCCTCTTCGAGCTCTTCGACGACCTCTTCAGCGGTCGGCTTCGGGCGCTCGTCAGTAGGCAGCGGCGCCATCTCGGGGATGGTCAGCTCTGGTTCGGAGGTGACAGGCAGGAGCCCGTGCTCATCGACGAAGTCATCCACCGGACCGGCCATCGACTCCGCCGAGAGGTTCTCGGTCAGGACCCGACCGCACATGCTGTCGGCCTCGACCTCCCTGCCCGCGCGGACGAGCTCGCCGACCACCTTCTCTGCCCAGTCGGCCAGCGTAGGCCCGGACGCCCGGTGGCGGAGGGCCTCTATGCGGGTGGCGAGATCACGCGGCGCCGGCCGGTCCTCGCCTTCGTAGGCCAGGGCCTCGCCGAGGATCGGCAGGATGTCCTCGCGCATGTCGGGGGCGACAGACTCCCAGGCATCGTGCAGGCCATCACGGAGCTTGACGCGATGCTGGCGGCGGCTGGGGCGCGTGCGCCCGAAGCGCTTGCCCACGAAGAGCTCGTACAGGACGCAGCCAAGGGCGTAGACGTCGCCCGCCGGGGTGTCCTCGAAGCCATAGCGCTCTGGGGCGAGGTAGGGCAGCGAGCCCATCACGTAGGCCTGCTGGGTCTCGGCCTCGCGGCTCTCGACGTTCGCTCGAGCGACACCGAAGTCCAGGAGCTTCACGGCCCCACCCTCGGTCAGCAGGATGTTGGCGGGCTTCACGTCCCGGTGGACGAGGGCCAGCTTGGAGCCGTCGGGGCCGGTGGCCTTCGACACCGCGTGCAAGGTGCGGGCGACGCCGGAGACGATGTCCAGCGAGACGCTGGCTGGCGGCGGGCCAACCGAGCGCACGATGCGCGAGCAGTCGACGCCACGGACCAGCTCCATGACCATGGTCCAGCGGCCGTCGAGCTGGAGCAGGTCGTCGACGCGCACGATGCCGAAGTGGTTGAGGTTCGACAGGATCCGCGCCTCGTCACGCAAGCGCTTCGCTGCGTCCTCGTTCGACGCCGCGTTCTCGTTCAGGACCTTCAGCGCGACTTCGCGCCTCAAGCCCGTGACCGTGAGCACCTCGGCCCGGTAGACGGTGCCGAAGCCACCGGATCCCAGCACCTCGAGGATGCGGTAGCGTCGGCCCTGTGCGGGTTGCATCCCGCGGAGGATATCCCAAAAACAGGAGCCCCCGAGTGCGCCCTCGTCATGCCCTTGCCCTGCTGCTCGTGAGCGCTGTCGCGCTGGCCGAGGAGCGAGTCCCGCTGCAGGATCGCTACACAGCAGAGGTCGAGCGCATCAGGGAAGCCGCGTCCCAGAGCGACGTCGCCTACAGACGCCTGCAGACACTCTGCGATGACATCGGCCACCGCATCAGCGGGAGCGACGAGCTGGAGCGCGCCATCGACTGGGCTCACGGGCTGATGCGCGAGGACGGGCTCTCGGTCCACACCGAGCCGGTCCAGGTGCCGAAGTGGGTACGCGGCGAGGAGTCAGCGCGCGTGGTCGTGCCCTACCAGCGCGACCTCCAGGTGCTGGGCCTCGGCATGACCGTGGCCGGAGATCTGCGCGCCGAGGTGGTCGCGGTGAGCTCCTGGGAGGAGCTCGAGGCCCTCGACGACAGCGCGATCGAGGGGCGGATCGTGCTCTACGACGTGCCGTTCACGACCTACGGTGAGACCGTGCAGTACCGGGGTAAGGGACCGGTGGAGGCCGCGAAGCGAGGGGCCGTGGCCGTGCTCATCCGCTCTGTGACCTCCCAGAGCCTCCAGACCCCGCACACCGGGGGGACCGGCTACGAAGACGACGTCCCGAAGATCCCGGCAGCGGCGCTGACCATCGAGGACGCCACCTGGATCCACCGCCTGCTCGACCAGGGCTCCACCGTCGAGGTCGAGCTGACCCTCTCCGGCGAGCACCACGGCATGGTGGAGAGCAGGAACCTCATCGGCGAGCTCCCCGGCACCGAGCTGCCTGACGAGGTCGTCGTCGTGGGCTGCCACATCGACTCCTGGGACGTCGGGCAAGGGGCCCAGGACGATGGCGCTGGCTGCCTCATCGCCTGGGAGTCCGTGCGACTCCTGAGGGAGCTCGACATGGTGCCGCGACGCAGCGTGCGCGTCGTGCTCTTCACGAACGAGGAGAACGGGCTCGGCGGGGGCCGCAACTACGCAGAGGTCCACGCCGACGAGCTCGTCGATCACCAGGCGCTCTTGGAGTCCGACACCGGAAACGGCCTGGCCGGGGGCTTCAGGCTCGACACCAGCGGGCTGTCGGAGGCCAACGCCCTGCGCACACAGGGCCTCGTGGCCGAGCTCGGCGAGCTGCTCGACGGCCACATCACCCTGGGGCATGCCGGGGCCGACATCGGTCCCTCGGCCCGGGGTGGGGTCCCCGGGCTTGGGCTGGCCCACGATGCCAGCACCTACTGGCCCATCCACCACACCCACGCCGACACCTTCGACAAGATCGTGGAGGAGGATCTGCAAGCCAACATCGGGATGATGGCAGCGGCCGTGTGGGTCCTCGCAGAGATGGAGGAGCGCCTGGTGCTACCCGAGGACAAGAGGCGGTCACGGCGATGATCTGGCTCCTGCTGGGCGCTTGGACCCCAAAGGTCGAGCAGGGGCCGGTCGACCTGGAGGCCGTCGAGGAGTGGTCCACGCTCATCCGTCACTGTCCGAGCGGCACCTCACAGTGGGTTGCGCGCTACCAGGACGGCCGGCTCGAGAAGCTGGGCATGGTCGGTACGGGCGAGGTCGACCGCGCCTTGGAGAGCTGCCTGGAGGCGGGTCTCCGACAGCGCGCCGTCGAGGGTGACGTGCTCGTGCGCATCCGGTGGACCGACGACACGCGCGAGGCATGGGAGCGCCAGAGCCTCGCAATCCTCGACCAGATCGTCGGCCCGCGCGAGGTCCACAGCTGCGCCACGCTGCGCTTCCCAATCGGGGCCGAGGGCGTCCTCGGCGCCCCCACGCTGCACTCGTCCTCGTCGGACGAGGCCCTCGACCGCCTCGCGCTTGACTCGGTGGCTGCCTTCGACGACGGTATGCCGCCCGTGCCGGAGTCACTCCGCGCGGTCTACGGTGACCACGTCGACCTCTGCGTCGGCGGCATCCCCAAGTGAAGAGTGGTCCTCCTCGCGCGCTTTCCGAGCCCTGAAGCCGGCCTGTCCTTCGACGCCGACGACCTCCTCGAGTCCCTCGCCGAGCTCGATCCGGGTCAACCCCTGGTCATCTGGGTCCCGGGGAACTCCCCTGACGACGACGCCGTACGCGCCCAGGCCGAGCGCCTGGCAGACCGCCTCGAGGTGGGGGTCGTCGCGTTCTCGTGGGCTGGGGGCTCCGGCTCGGCCGCCGGCAGCATCGACAAGGGAATGCGACCTCGCAACGCGGGCTACGGGCTCCTCGAGCTCCTGGCCACGCTGCTCCACACCGACGGGCTCAGGAGCATGTGGGCCGGACGCGCCGTCGCGCTGATCGTGCACGGGCGGGCCGCGAAGGTCCTCAAGGCCGCGGTGGTGGAGCGGCCCGACCTGATCGGAGAGATGTGCACCAGCGTGGTCATGGCCGCCGCCGACATCTCCTACGAGCTGCAGATCGACTGGCTCGCAAGGCTCACCCCCCGCCAGACGCCCGACGCCGTCAGTGTCCTCTGGCACGACGGTGACGCGGCCCTCGACAACCTCCTCGATGGCCGCCTCCTCTACGCCGCGCGCGAGGTGCGGGTGCCCCAGGACCTCCTCGAGACCCAGGTCGGGGTCTTCGGGGACTCCGATCCCTTCCACGCCGTGCCCGAGTTCGAGTACATCGACGTCTCGCCCTGGGTGACGCCCCAAGAGGCACAGCCCTGGCCAGAAGACGCCATCCACCTCAGCGACGAGGACCTCCAGGCGGTCGACGAGCGTCGCGCAACCGCGGTCGACGAGCCCTGCCACACCTACGCGTGGACCTGTGATCACCCGGACTTCAGCGAGCTCCTGTCTCGCCTGATCACCAAGGGAGGCACCTGGTGAGCTTCACCCCCGACACCCTCGCCGGAGAGCGCATCCTCGTCACGGGCGGCGGGACCGGGTTGGGCCAGGCGATGGCGATCGGCTTCGCCGCCTCCGGCGCAGAGGTCGCCGTGCTGGGACGCCGACAGCGGCCTCTAGAGGAGACCGTCGAGGCCATCCGGTCCGCTGGCGGGACGGCTGACTATGCCCATGGGGTCGACGTCCGCGATGCGGCCGCCCTGGACGAGGCGGTCGGTGACCTCGAAGAGCGCCTGGGCCCGCTGAGCGGGCTGGTCAACAACGCCGCCGGCAACTTCCTCGCCTGCACAGAGGACATCAGCCCCAACGGCTTCGACGCGGTCGTCCGCATCGTGCTCCACGGCTCCTTCCACGCCACGCAGGCCTGCGGACGCAGGTGGATCGAGCGCAAGCAGGCGGGCACGGTGCTCAGCATCGTCACCACCTACGCCTGGACCGGCTCGGCCTTCGTCGTCCCCTCGGCCTGCGCCAAGGCGGGGGTGCTCGCCATGACTCGCAGCCTGGCGGTGGAGTGGGCCACCTATGGCATCCGGCTCAACGCCATCGCGCCAGGTCCCTTCCCGACCGAGGGGGCCTTCAGCAAGCTCATGCCACCCGGAATGGACGAAGAGGCCCGCAACGCCGTGCCCCTGAAGCGCTTCGGCGAGCCTGGCGAGCTCAGCGATCTCGCCACCTACCTCATGAGCTCCATGTCGGCCTACGTGACCGGAGAGGTGGTCACGATCGACGGCGGCGAGTGGCTGCAGAACGGCCAGGAGTTCGGACGCTTCGCCCACTACCCGCGCGAGAACGTCAAGGCGCTCCTCGGTCGGATCAGGAAGAGCTAGACTCGCACTCGGGCGCCTGGGCGCTCGCCACGTCCGTCGGATCCGGAAGCACCTTGACCTCTGCCTCCGTGCAGAAGTCGCGCCCGCCCGTGTCGGTGACGCACATCTCGACGTGCACCTCGCGGCAGGACAGGGCCCAGCCCGTTGTCAGCTCTGGATCGAGGCTGCGGGTGTCCAGGTAGAGGTACATGTTCGGGAAGGCGCCCTCGCAGGCGGACTCGCCCACGATCTGCACGTGGTAGTTGAGCTCTTGTGTCACGGCGACGCCCGTCTCCACGTCCGTGACCTGCGCCCAGATGCGGATGACGTTGCGGGTGTTGCCCACGCGCAGCGCAGCCGGGAGGTGCCAGCCTCCCTGGGGTCCGTGGACCATCTCGAGGCCCGCGGGATCGAGGTCCTCGAAGCCCTCGATCCCAGTGCCGATGCTGGCCCAGGGGTCCTCGCACTTGCAGATGTCGTCGATGGCGCCGATCTGGGTACCGGTGTCCTCTGCGATCTCGCAGGTCGTAACGACCGGGCCGCTGTCGTCAGGTTCCGATGGGCATGCGACGAGCGCCAACAACAACATCGTTTTCGACCTTTGGCTGGCCCTGCGCCCCCAGCATAGACCAGGGGCGGACGGGTCGGACGCTACTCGCTCGCGCTGAAGCTGCCCGTGCCCGCGATGACGTACCCGCTCTCCGAGTAGGAGACCTCGAAGCCCCCCTCCACAGTCGTGGCCGTGTAGGTCCCATGCCATGGGACCGTACCCATGGCGCCGCTGTCGGAGATGTCACCCGAGATCTCGGTGGCGCTGGTGGTCGCGCCGGTGAGCGTGCCGGTCTGTGTCCCGAAGGCCCCGAGCATGCCAGCGAAGTCGCAGGACCACTCCCCCGCGACGTCGGAGGCTCCGATCCAGCCGACCGTGACGTACCCGGAGCAGGTGTCCGAGGCGTGGGAGTTGGCCTCCTCGACGACGAGGGAGATCTCGCCGGTCATGTCCGCGTCCGCGTCACCGTCCGCATCGGCGTCCGTGTCCGTGTCCGCGTCCGCGTCCGCGTCTGTGTCCGTGTCCGTGTCCGTGTCAGCGTCGGTGTCAGCGTCTGACTCGACGGAGCTGTCGTCGGTGGCAGGGTCCTTGTCGCAGCCCGATCCCAAGGAAAGAAGCAGGGTAATCATCGTGTCTCCTCACGTTGGAAGGGCGGGAACGTAGCACGCCGAGGCAGGGGTCTCGGGACCTGTTGGCACGGATCTTCCAAGCCTCCAATCTGGCGATCGGGAGGTCCCACGGGCAATTAGGCGCACCACCACGGAGGCTTCGATGCCCACGCTCATCATCTCTCTCTCGCTCCTGGCCTGCTCCAACGGCTTCTTCGGCCGCGGCGAGGACCCGAACATCACGCCGATGGACACCGGCGACTACGAGGCGGACGCCGACACCGACGCCGACGCCGACACCGACACCGACACCGACACCGACATCGATCCGGACCAGACCGACGACGACGGCGACGGCCTCTCAGAGGACGAGGGTGACTGCGACGACACCGACGCAGAGGTCAGCCCCGACGCAGAGGAGGTCCCCTACGACGGGATCGACAACGACTGCGACGAGGACACCGTCGACGACGACCTCGACGGCGACGGCTACGACCTCGACGACGACTGCGACGACGAGGACGCAGAGGTGAGCCCAGAGGGCACAGAGGTCTACGGCGACGACGCCGACAACGACTGTGACGGCGAGACCGACGAGCGCTTCGAGACCGAGCTCGCGGACAGCTGCGACTGCGGCAGCCCTTCGGCCATCGGCGTCGACAGCGCCGGCAAGGCCCACATCGCCTACGCGAACAACGACGACGGTCACGTCTGGTACAAGAACGTGAGCGCCAGCGGCAACTGGGGAACCCACAAGGACATCGCCCCCTTCAGCCTCGCCGGCGAGTGGCTCGACCTCGCGGTCGACGGCGCAGACCGGGTCCAGGTCGTCTACACCTGGCAGGGCGGCGGCGCTCGCCAGGTCGAGTTCACCTGGCGCGACAGCGGCGGCACCTGGGACACCTACTACGTCGTGGATGACCGGAACACGAGCGGCTCCACGAACATCGGCGCCTTCTGCTCGATCGACACCGACTCGAACAACCTGCCCTCGATGGCCTACTACGACGACCAGGGTGTCTACAGCTGGATCACCGGCAACGGCACCCCGGTCCTCGCCGACTACACGAGCATGGGTGTCGACTACGCCGTCTACACGATGCTCGACGAGCACCTCCTCGGCGACTCCGGCTACTACACCGACATCGCGGTGGACAGCAGCGACTACCCGAACGTGGCCTACACCGACTGGGGAGCCGACGAGGTCCAGTTCGCGAGCCCGATGAACGGCATCTTCACCGAGACCGTCTACGGGGACCCCGGCTACGACGTCAGCCTGGCGCTGCAGAGCGACGACACCCCCTGTGTCGCCTTCCAGTCCGCCAACAGCGCCGATCTGATGTACGGCTGCAGGGTCGGCAACGAGAACTGGGACATCGAGACCATCGACTCCAGCGGCTCGGTCGGAGCCGGCGCTTCCCTGGCCTTCGACAGCGACGACCGCCCCTGGATCGCCTACTACAACGAGTCCAGCGGCAACCTGAAGGTCGCTCATGACGACGGCACCGGCTGGGAGACCTGGCTCGTGGACGGCGACGACCGGGACGCCGGCGCCTATCCCTCCCTCGCCATCGGCAAGGACGACACAGTCCACATCAGCTACTACGACGCGACCAACGGACAGCTGATGTACGCCCGCAGCACGGACGCGCGGTAGCATCCATCTGTGAGCTACGGCGAACTCGAACAGGTCATCAGGGGTTGTCGCGCCCGCGGTGACCTCCTCGGAGAGGCAGAGGCCCGAGCGGAGAAGGCCCAGCTCCACAGCAAGGCGGAGCAGTGGGTCGAGGGCGCCCAGGAGATGCACTGGGCTGCTCGCCTGGCCATGGACGCCGGCTCGATGGCCCTCCACGGCCAGTACCTCTACGGCAAGGGCACCCTGCTCGCAGAGGCCGGCCCATCGCTTCGTGGCGAGGCTCTCTCGGCCCTTCGCAAGGCGGCCGCGGCTGCGCAAGTGGGAGGCAACATGGGCGTCGCCCACCAGGCCCTGCGGCTCCAGATGGAGCTCCACGCAGAGGTCCACAGGTGGGATGCAGCGGCGATGATCGCACAGCAGCTCGTCAAGAGCCTCGAGGGCCTCGGACCCAGCCTGGAGCTCATCGATCTGCTGCGCACGCAGGCCCTCATGCTGCTGCGCTGCGGTGGCGACGGCCCAAAGCGGGCGCTCCGCGTCCTCGCCCGCTCAGAGGCCCTCGCCTCCAGCATGGGCCAGTCCGGACGCGCGCTCCAGGCCCGCCTCGACGCCCACCTCCTGGCGGCCAGCATGGCTCTGGACGTGCCCTCTGTCGGCGAGCTCGTCAACAACACCGACGGCCCCCTGCTCGCTGCCGCCAGCGCGGCGTTGTTCGGCGAGGACCACTCCGGCGCCGTCGAAGCCGCAGAGCGTGCCCGCGCAGAGGCCCTGGACCATGGCAACGCCCCTCGCTATCTCGCCGCCTGCCTGCTGTTGGCCGAAGCCCACGAGGAGCTCGGGGAGCGCGAGGCCGTCCTCGACGTGCTGCTCACCTGCAGGGCGACCTTGACGGAGGAGCGAGGCGCCGACGCCGCCGTCCCCGCCATCGACGCCCTGGACGCGCTGAGGAAGCGCTGGGGCGAAGAGGCGGTTCGCGAGGCCCTGGACGCCTACGGCGCAGCCGGGGGCTGAGGCATCAGGCCGCTGCGGCCGCGCCCTTGGCCCTTCGCACGAGCATGATCACCCCCGCGAAGGCGCCGAGGCTCGCGATGAGCAGCAGGACGCCGACGAGCGGGCGAGCCACGATCCAGCTGACGGCGATCGTGAAGAGGCTCAAGAAGGCCGCGAGCAGGAAGGCGAAGAGCCCGACTCCTCCGCTGATCGCGGGCCCGAAGAAGGGCACGCGGTCGGCGATGACCTTGACCGGACCGAAGAGGAGCCCCAGCCCCACGAACATCATCAGGAAGCCGACGAAGCGGAGGATCCACGTCAGCAACACGTTGTCGTCGTGTGCCGCCTGGAACATCGCCTCCGCCGACATCACGCCGGACCTGACCAGGAGCAGCTTGTCGCCCGCCTCGGTCTGGTAGGCCTCCATCGTCGAGCTGGTCTGGCGCCCCACGAGTGAGACCGGGCCCTCGGGCACCGCCTCGTACTCGATGCGCGTATCGCCGATGGTCGGAGTGGCGGGATCGGGGCCGATGTAGAGCATGCCGTTGTGGGCCTTGCCCCCTCCGGCCGCGGCCATGTCGTCGGAGACCGCGACGCCCTCCCAGTTGCTCAGCTTCAGGATCTGGTCGGCGGACATCTGCCAGGCGCCGACGGTGGCCCGGGACACCGCCCAGGACTCGGTGGTGAAGGGCATCGAGGCCGGGTTCACGTGGCCGTTCTGCTCCTCGAAGTCCGTGTAGTCGACGAGGTTCGGGGACCAGCCCTTCTCGTAATAGAAGGTCGTGTACTCCTTGCCGTCCTTGGTCTTCTTCTCCTCGCGCTCCAGCCACTGGTACATCTCGACGGAGCGCTCGAGCCGAAGGCCCTTGGCCTCGACCGCGAGCACCGGATCCTTCAGGGTCTCGACGGTCTTGGCCTCTCCCGAGATGTGGACCAGCTTGCCCTGGTTGCCAGGATCGACCGAGGCGGAGTCGACCTCGACGACGAGCCCGGAGCCCTCGTCGAGGGACTTGGCTGTCTGGACGCTGCGACACTCGTTGAACAACAGCAGCGGGAACGCCAGGAAGAACAGCGCCAAGCCCGCGAGGACCTTCTTGATGGACTCGCCGAGGGTGGAGAAGAAGCCCTTCTCGGTGACTTTAGTAATCTTGTCAACCACTTAGAAGTACCAGCGGGCGCCTACGAAGGTGTTGTGGCCGTAGTAGGTGTTGGAGGAGAAGAGAGTCGGGGTGATGTAGGAGTTGTGGTGGATGAAGGCCTCTGCCGGGACGGTCTTGAAGCGCATCGTCGCGCCCACACCACCGCCTGCGCCAAGGAGCGCGCCCGACCAGCGCAGCCCTCCGATCACGCCGACGTTCCAGTACATGTTCAGCCGCGCCCAGTCCCAGTCGCCGATCTGCCAGAAGAGCTGCTCGTAGGCGACGTGGCCGGAGAGGCCGTAGAGGAGGCCGCCGCCAGCGTAGAAGCCGACGCCAGCCTTCTTGTTCATCCAGTACTTGCCGTTGAGGTTGTGGGGGTAGCCCAAGCTCACGCCGAGCCCGAAGGGGTTGGAGGTGCCCGCGGGGGGGGGATCGCCAGCGAGGGCGGGAGTGGTGGCCAGTAAAACCAGGAGAGAGAGCATCGCGACCTCACATTCGGATTGAGCGGCGAGTCTATTCCACGCCGAGCAACGCGCGGACCTGCTTCAGCCGGAAGGGCTTGTTCAAGGTGGGATTCGGGATCTCGCCGAGGAAGCGGCGAGCGTCCTGGGTGAAGGCCCCTCCGGTGACGAAGACGACCCTGGTCTGGAGCTCCGGAGGCAGGCTCTCGAAGACCTCGATGCCGGTCACCTCGGGCATCATCAAGTCGCAAAAGATGCGGTCCCAGCCGTCATCGTCAGCAACGAGTTCCTGGGCCTCGCGACCGGAGTGACAGACGGTCACGTCGGCGTGAGCTGACAGGCCGGCTTCCAGGATCTCGCAGATGTCGGGCTCGTCGTCGATGACCAGCACGCGCAGGCGCCCGACGGGGATGCGACGGGGCGCGGTGACTTCGTCCGGCAGGACCTGCTTGACGACCTCTGCGGGGCGCAGGCGCACGGTGAAGGTCGCGCCGACCGCGGTGTCCTCGAGCGCGATGCGACCGCCGAGTCCGGTCACGATGGTGTGGCAGATCCACAGCCCGAGCCCCGTGCCCTGTCCGCCCGTGACGAAAGGCTTCCACATGCGCTCCTTGAGCTCCTCTGGGACGCCGGGGCCGTTGTCCTGCACCTGGGTGACGATCCACTCGTCCTCGACGAAGGTGCGCACCGTGAGGCGGAACTCCGTTGCGTGGCCGACCTCCAGGGCACGCGACGCGTTCAGCAAGAGGTTCAGGAAGACCTGGAACAGCCGGCCCTCGTGGCCCTCCACCGGTGGAACGCCGCCGAACTCCCGCACGACCTCCGCCCGGTGCCGGAGCTCGTTCTCGGCCAGCGACAGCGCCTTCTCCAGCACCGCGTCGAGGTCCACGGCCTCGCGTCCGCTCGCGGGATCGCGCGCCAGGCCCATGAGGTCCCCGGTGACCCGGGCGATGCGCTCGGCGCCGCTGCGGACCTTCGAGAGGTGCAGGCGGAGCTGCTCGCCCTGGGCCTGTTCCTCAGCGAGCTCGACGTGGCGAAGCACGACCGTGAGCGGGTTGTTGATCTCGTGGGTGACGCCGGCGGCGAGGGTACCGACGGCGGCCAGCCGATCGGAGTGGACCAGGCGGGCCTCCAGCTCGCGGGCCTTGTCCTGGGCGTCCATCCACTGGGTGACGTCGTGGCTGATGCCGATGAGCCCCGCCAGCTTTCCGTCCGCGTCGTAGTAGGGGTACTTCGTCGTGAACAGCGTCTTGCCCTGCACCTCCGATCGCCGCGGCTGATAGGTCCAGGGCTTCTCGGTCGAGAGCACCTTCCGGTCGATGCCATCGATGTGCTCGGCCGCTTCCGCGTCGATGATCTCCCGATCGTGCCGGCCGATCACCTTCTCGATCGGAAGGCCCAAGAGCGCGGCGCCAGCGGGGTTGATGAAGACGTAGAGGCCGTTGAGGTCCTTGATGAAGATGGCGTCACGGGCGCGCTCGACCACGCTCCGGAAGATGTGGCGCAGGTCTCGGAGCTGGGCCTCCGCCCGGCGCGCGGACCAAGGGCGGACCCGGGCCCAGACCCACCCGCCGCGAGTGCGGGCCTCGATGACGACAGGGTCCCCCTCCAGATCGCGCACCCGGACGCGCATCCGGTTCAGCTCCTCCAGCCGCCTCAGGCCCTTGGCGATGATGCTCCGATCAGCGGCGTGGACCAGCTCGGCAATGCGCATCCCGCGCATGTCGGCCCGCCACGCAGCGGAGTGGGCGACGATCCGACCATTACGCAAGAGGCAGGCCCGCTCTGGCGTGAGCGACAGGAGCGCCTCGAGGGCCTCTCTGGCGATGGCGTCCGAGCGGGAGATAGCCTGACTCCATGCTGTTGTTCCTTCTACCGCGCGCCGCGCTTCCATGTGGGCTCGTCTCGTCGCCGAGCGAGCCGGTCACCTTCGCAGCCGCCGCCGGAGTGGGCAGCGCGTCACTCAGCAAGGACCACGTCACGGTCCACACCAAGGACACCGTGGACTACGTCTACACCGTCGGAGTCGGGGGGCTCGGTGTGGGCGACACCATTCGCATCGAGGACCCGCTCTTCCACGGAATGCGCTGGTCCAAGTGGGGCGCGCCCTATGACGATCCTGCGAAGTGCTCGGAGCTGACAGAGGACCAGACGGCGTCTGGCTCGCTGGTCACAGCCTCCACCGACGGCCCGGCCACCCTCGGCATGTCTCGAAACGTCGACGTCGAGGATCTCCACCAGTACGCCTACACAGAGGTCTGGATCGACAGCGGTGAGCTGGCGGAGGGGGACCAGGTCCTGGTCCGCTACGGGGACGTCTCCGGCGGCGAGCACTGCGGCCACCAGTTCCCGGACCGAGCCTTCGACAACGTCCTGTGGCGCTCCTACGAGCAGCTGGGCTCCGCCACGGAGTTCTCTGCGGTCGAGCCCGCCCCCACCTTCGACGTCGAGGCCATCCCCACCGCCTCGACGCTGCTGGTCGTCGCCCCTTCCTACGTGCAGATCGGCGAGGAGTTCACGCTCCGGGTGGCCCACCTCGACCGCCTCGGCAATCCCGTGCCCCAGGTCACGGACTTCGTGGTCGAAGCAGAGGGTCAGACTCACGCGATGACCACCGAAGACGGCGGTGTCACGACCTTCACCCTCAGCCTGGACGAAGCCGGGGTCCACCGCCTGGCGGTCGGCTCCGGACCGCTCAGCGGCATCTCGAACCCCATCGTCGTCAGCGAAGACCCGCCGACGAGGCGGCTCTACTGGGGCGACCTCCACGTCCATCACGGCCACCACTACCCAGACGGAGCCGGCGGTCGTGTCAACCAGAACCACCAGTACGGCCGCGACGTCATCGGACTCGACGTGGTGAGCGAGTCCATGAAGCTCGCCCCCATCGAGATCGACGGCGACGCCCTGTGGGAGATCCTCGAAGAGGACTGCGTAGCCGAGACGCGCGACGACTACCTCGTCTTGTTGTCCTTCGAGTGGATGGGCAACCTCGTCGCCACGGGCCAGGGTCACCACAACCTCTACTTCGACTCCTGCGACATCCCCCTGCCCTCCCACAACGACCTGGGCCCGCTGGCCGATGACGACGGCGTCTACGCCTGGCAGGTCGAGCAAGACAAAGCGGGCGTGCGGAGCGTCGCCGTCCCCCACGCCACCGTCTACACCGGCTTCAACTGGGACGACCGGGATGACACCCTCCGCAGCGTGGCCGAGGTCTACAGCGAGTGGGGCCACAGCCTCGACGTCGGGGGTCCGGGTTCGGTCGTCTCGGCCCTGTCCAAGGGCCTCCGCTTCGGCTTCATCGCCGCCAGCGACAACCACGACGGCTGGATGGGCAACCCCTTCTCGGAGAAGTCGACGAGGAGCGGCCTGGCGGCCTTCTGGGCAGAGGACCTCGACCGGGACGCCATCTGGGAGTCGCTCCAGGGCAAGCACACCTACGGCACGACGGGCGAGCGCATCATCGTGGAGTGGCGGCTCTCCGACGGCGGCGTCACCACCCTCGAGGGCGGCGAGGTGGTCGTCGCATCACCCGAGCTCGCCTGGAAGGTCTACGGCACGGGCACTGTTCGTGAGATCACGATCTGGGGCATCGAGCTCGACGGGCAGGCCGTAGCGCTCCACCAGGAGCAGGTCAGCGGCCTGGACAGCGAGGGCAGCGTCGCCGTCGACGCCAAGGCGATGGCCCTCTGGCTCTCGGTGGAGCAAGCCGACGGAGAGTGGGCATGGAGCACCCCGATCTGGATCACCGACAGCTGCTCCGCCGGCTTCGACGACCCCGCCGGTCACTGCGGCCCCGACACCGGGACACCGGAGTCGAGCCCGGACTCGGGCGACTCGGGGATCGAGGGGCCGCGAAGTCGCTGTGAAGGCTGCGGGGTCCCTGGCGCAGGCCCCTGGTTGTTGGGCATGCTGCTGTTGATGAGACGGCGACGATGATCCTCCTGCTCGCGTGTGTGGCGACTGTTCCCTCCCTTCCGAGCGAACCGGTCGACAGCGAGCAGCGACTCGACAGCGAGCCCATCGACAGCGAGGACACCGGCTACACCCCGGACGAGTACGACTGCGACGACCTCCCCGACTTCAACCTCGGCAGCGAGGTCCTCGACCATGCCCGCGGCTACCACGGGAACGCCTTCGACGACGAGGGCAACATCATCGGGTGGGACCCCGAGCGGGACGCGCTGGTCAAGGCCAGCTACGACGGCGACAGCGACACCTGGCTCCCGGGTCTCACCTCTGTGGAGCAGATCACGCGGAACTCGGCGGGGGATCTGTACTTCGTCGACAGCTCGCGCGCGGCCGTCTTCCGCGTCACACCAGAGGGCGGCCAGGAGCGCCTCACCGGCGGCCTGTTGAGCGGCTACGGCATCACCTTCGGCCCCGACGGCATGCTCTATGTCTCCGACGGCAACGTGGTGCGCATCGACCCGGAGACCGGTGACAAGGAGACCATCGTGAAGATGCCCGATGGGGGCAACTCCTGGACGGCCCACGCCGTCGACTGGAACCTCGACAGCACCAGGCTGTACATCGCGACCGTGCCCTACGGGGACCTGTTGCAGGTCGAACTGGACGAGAACCTCGACCCCATCGGCGAGCCGGAGATGCTCCTGCGGCTCCCGGGTTACTGGCTCGACGCCGTCAGGGTGGACGCCTGCGACAACCTCTGGGTCGCCGAGTTCGCCGAGCTGAGTCTGTATCGCATAAACGATCGCGGCGAGTGGGACGAGATGGTCGACGGCGACCGCTCCCGCTACTACGGCCACGGCATCGTCTGGGGCACAGGCCACGACGGCTGGCGCGCCGACGCGCTCTACCAACCGCTGCCCTACAACAGCTCGAAGGTCCAGGAGGTCATCATCGGAGTCCCCGACGGGAACACCGTGAGGACCTGGAAGGGCGAGCCGGTCGAGTACTGATCGTCGACACCATCCTCGCCTCCGGTGGCTCCTTCGACGCTAGGCCTTCAGCTGGTCACCGATCGGCATCTCCCGAATCCGTGTGCCGGTCGCCGTGAAGATCGCGTTGCACACCGCGCCCGCGATCGGCGGAACCCCGGGCTCGCCGATGCCGCCGGGCGCGTGATCGTTCTCCACGATGTGGACCTCGACGGCCGGCGACTTCGCCAGGCCCATGAGCTCGTACTCGTGGAAGTTCGTCTGTTTCACGGCGCCCTCGGCGATCTCCAGCTTCTCCGCGTTCAGCGCCGAGAGCCCCATGGACAGCCCCGAGAGGATCTGGGACCTGATCGTGTCCGGGTGGACGAACTGCCCACAGTCCACGGCCGCGGTGACCCGGTGGACGTGGACAGAGCCGTCGGTGACCGTGATGTCGGCGACCTCGGCCACGATGCTGCCAAATGACTTGAAGATCGCGGTCCCGCGGGTCATGCCCTCTGGGACCTCGCCGGCTTTTTCGAGCGCGAGCTCGTAGCAGATGCGGTGGCGCTCGTTGTCGAGCAGCGCGCGCCGATACTCGATTGGATCCTGGCCAGCCGCGTGCGCCAGCTCGTCGATGAAGCACTCGCGGAAGAAGCCGTTGGTCGACCCGTGCACGCTCCGCCACCAGCCGACGGGGATCGGCAGGGAGACCCTGGAGTAGTCGACCCGCGAGTTGGGCACGGCGTAGGGGTGGTGGTCCATGCCGCCGACGGCCGTCTCGGTCGCCGCGTTCAAGCTCAGCAGGAAGCCGGGCAGGAGATCCTCCAACAGGCTCTGGGCGACCAGCTCCACGTGCCAGTCTGTGGGGAGTCCGTCCGCGCCGAGCTTCGCCCGCTGCCTGCACAGGACCCGGGGTCGGTAGAAGCCGTGAGCGAAGCACTCCTCGCGGGTCCACATCAGCTTCACCGGGCCGCCGAACTCCTTGGCGACCTTGACCGCGTAGTCCGTGAAGTCCCAGAAGGACTTGCGCCCGAAGCCGCCGCCCAGGAAGGTCGTGTGCACATGGACCATCTCCTCGGGGAGACCGGTCAGCTTCGCCGCCTGGCGCTTGACGACCTGAGGCACCTGGGTCGGGGCCCAGACGTCCACGCGGTCGTCCTGTACCCACGCCGTGGCGTTGAGCGGCTCGATGGGGGCGTGCTCGAGGAAGGGCACCTCGTAGGTGGCTTCGATGTCGGTCTCGCCGATCTTGCCTCGACTCCACACGGTCTTTCCATTGCCGAGCGCGTCGTTGAGCTTCCTGCCGATCTCGGCGTCGTCGAGCTCGCCCCACTTGCCCTTGTCCCACTCCACCTCGACCAGGGCCAGGGCCTTCTTGGCATGCCAGAAGGTGTCAGCGACCACCACGACCGCTTCCTCGATCTGGAAGATGTCTTCGACGCCGGTCACCTCGCGGGCCTTGGCGTCGTCGAAGGAGACGAGCTTCCCACCGAAGTGCGGACAGGCCTTCAGCGTGGCGACCAGCATGTCCTCCATGCCGACGTCGACACCGAAGACCGCGGACCCGTCGACCTTGGGCGGCAGGTCCAGCCGCGGCGGCGAGGTCCCCATCAAGGTGCGCTGGGACCTGGTCTTCAAGGTCACGCTGCTCGGCGGTGACAACAGCGCCGCGTCGGCAGCCAGCTCTCCGAAGCCTGCAGACTGCTCTCCGGCGCTGACGACTCCCTTCTCGACGCTGCACTCCGAGACCTCGACGCCGAAGCGGATCGCGGCGGCCTCGACCAGCATCGCCCGGGCCTTGGCCCCCGCCTCGCGGAGCACGTCCCAGTGACCGCGGACCGACAGCGAGCCCCCGGTGCCCTGGCTCTCGCCCGGGTAGTCGATGTTCGGATGTCGGTAGGCCCTGTCCGCCGGAGCGCTCTCGGCGCGCACGAGCTCCCAGTCGGCGTCGAGCTCCTCGGCAAGGAGCATGGGCAGGGACGTGTACACACCCTGGCCCATCTCAGAGGCCCCCATGCGCAGGGTCGTCACGCCGTTGGGGGCGATGCGGATCCAGGCGTTGAGCTGGGCGATGTCCCCCTCTGCGAGGGCTTCGCCGAGTGAGATCGTCTTGTCGATCTCCGGCATGACGTGCCCGCAACCGGGAACCGTGAAGCCGAGGATCAGGCCCACGGACGAACCGAGCATGGCGCGGCGGGTCAGGTTGATCATCGTCGCCATCACTCACCTCCGTCGGCCGGAGCGTCTTCCGGGCTGGTCTCTTCCACCGGCTCCGGGGGCGGCTCGGGCATCTTCGCCGAGGCGTTGTGGATCCCCTTGCGGATGCGGTCGTAGGTCGCGCAGCGGCAGAGGTTCGTCATCCTCTCGTCGATGTCGCCGTCAGTCGGCTGCCGGATCTCGTCGAGCAGGGCGGAAGCAGCCATGAGCTGGCCCGACTGGCAGTACCCGCACTGGGGCACCTGCTCCTCCAGCCATGCCTCCTGCACCGGGTGGTCGAGACCCTCGATGGTGGTGATCTCGGCGCCGCTGGCCACGACCACCGGCAGGATGCAGGTCCGCACGGGCTTGCCGTTGAGGAGCACCGTGCAGGCTCCGCACACGCCGACACCGCAGCCGAACTTCGTACCCGTCAGGCCGAGCTGCTCGCGTATCACCCACAGAAGCGGGGTGTCGTCTTCGACGTCGAGGGCCTTCGCCTGGCCATTGATGGTGAAGTGGATCATCTCGCCTCCAACATGGCGGCTATAGCCGCTCCGATCTCGACAGCGTGGGACTTCTGGATGTTGTGGCCCCCGGTCGGCCAGCTCAAGCGCGGACCTTCGGGGAGGCGAGCGACCAGCTCTGCGCCGATGGCCGGCTCGACGTGGGGGTCGTCCTCTGCCCAGGCGAGCAGGGTCGGGACCGCGATGCTGCCCAGCGCTGCCTCGATGCCGTCGAAGTCGATGCCGGCTGCGCAGTCGAGTGTGTGCAAGAGCGCCGGCTCGTCCCAGACGGGCGGGAAGCCCGCGGCGCTGAAGCCCTTGACGACCATCGGGACGAGGACCGGGCGCATGAAGGTGCCCAGCAGCCATGCCCAGGGCTTGGGGTTCCACCGGCGCAGGGAGTGGTGGGGGCGCACCCCGATGCTGGCCAGGAGCACGAGCGCACGGACCCTCGGCCCAAGGGCAGCGGCCGCGCAGATGGCGATCCCACCTCCCATCGAGTGACCGACGAGGCCGAAGTCCTGCAGACCCAGGACGTCGCAGGCCTGCACGACGAGCTCGGCGCGTCCGGTCACCGATGTCGCCGGCCCTGTCGACAGCGGCGTCCCACCCATTCCCGGAAGCTGGATTCGGATGACCCGGAAGCCGGGCAGCGCCGGTGCCAGCCACCGGTAGTCACGAGGCCCGCCGGGGTAGCCGTGCACGAGGAGCAGCGCCGGGCCATCACCCTCGTCGGTGTAGACCATCGGCCCATCGGGCAGCTGGAGCGTGCGCGGCTCGGGGTCGCTGGGGTGCTCCGGTGTCACCGCGCCTTCGTAGCCTGATTCTGCCGCTAATGTCCGCCGTCGACCATGCCGCTTCCCGAGTGAACCCCCTCCCGGACCTCGCGCATGCTCATCAGCCTCATCTTCGCCTGCACCGCCCCCGAGTACGACCTCTCCGACGACGCCCTCGCCGAGCTCGACGAGAGCCAGGTCCACCCCTCCAGGGTGCTGGTGTTCGACGAAGACGGCAGCTGGGAGATGGTCGACGAAGACGACCCGATTGCAGCGGTCCAGGCCTACCGCAGTCGCGGCGTCTACGCGGAGCCGGACCTGCGGCGCAGCATCGGCAGCCTCAACGGCGGGAGCGACCCGCTCAGCGGCTTCCAGTGGCACCTCGAGCTCATCGGCGTCGACTCCGAGCGCGCCGAGTACACCGGCGTGGGCGCCACCGTCGCCGTCGTCGACACAGGCGTGTCCAGCGGCGGCAGCGACACTCCGTTCTTCCTGCTCGACGGCTGGGACTTCGTCGAGGACGGCCCGGTCGCGCTGGACTTCAACGGCCACGGCACCCACGTCGCCGGCACCATCGCCCAGGCCTCCAACAACAGCATCGGCGTCGCCGGCGTCGCTCCCGACGCCACGATCCTCCCGGTCCGCGTGCTGGACGCCGACGGGAGCGGATGGGCCTCTGACGTCGCCAGCGGCATCGCCTATGCCGTCGACGAGGGCGCCGATGTCATCAACCTCTCGCTGGGCAGCTCCAGCCCGTCGAGGGCCGAGCGCCGGGCCATTCGCTACGCCCTCGAAGCAGGAGTGCTCGTCGTGGCCGCCTCTGGCAACGACTCCGGTCCCACCAGCTACCCGGCCCGCTACTCAGAGGTCGTCGCGGTCTCCGCGGTGGGCGGGGACGGGCGCGTCACCAGCTACAGCAACACAGGCGCAATCGAGCTCGCCGCTCCTGGTGGAGACGTCAGCAGCGACTACAACGGCGACGGCTTCGGCGACGGGGTCCTCCAGGAGACCTTCGTCGACGACGAGTGGGGCTACTGGTTCTTCCAGGGCACAAGCATGGCCGCTCCGCACGTCTCGGGCGTCGCCGCGCTGCTCGTGGCCGAGGGGGCCACCGCAGACGAGGCCCGCCACATCCTCCGGGACACAGCCGATGATCTCGGCCGCCCGGGCAGGGACGGCCGGTCTGGCTATGGCCTCATCGACGCCGAAGCTGCGCTCACCGCCTACGCCGGGCCCCCGGAAGATCAGGACCCGATCTAGGGACCGCTCCACCTCGCAGCACCGCTGGCGACGAGGATCTCGTCGATCTCGGCCAGACCTCGCAGGTTGGCGTCCGGCTCGCCTGCCAGCTCTCGCAAGGTCGGGTCCGGATGGGTCACGTCGTAGATATGGATGTACCAGGTCTTGTCGGCCTGCGGATCCGAGCTGCGCACGAGCCGCGACAGGTAGCGGTTCAAGAGCGTCCAGTCGTTGTCGACCAGCTCGACCCCCCAGCGCTGGCTCTCCCGCCAGGCGCCGCCGTATGCCATGGGGTCGATCGCGTTGACGAGCCAGGTGGTGCCTGGCAGGTACAGCATGCCGGAGCTCCCCCCTTCGTGCCAGGTCTGCACGTCCTCGCCGAGCTCGAAGACCTCCAGGCGATCCCGGATGTCGACCGGGAACTGCTCCTTCTTGCGGAAGCCGTTGTCCCCCACCTCCGGGATGCCCCCAGCCAGCGCGAAGTAGTGGAGCTCGAAGCCGCCCGCGTCTCGAATCGCCGAGACCCAGCTGGCGTCCTCCCAGGCCATCGTGAGCCCGTCAGCGGAGTTCCCCGCACAGATCTCGGGCTCGACGGGCAGCTCGAAGTCCCGCAGCGACTGCTGGAAGAGCTCGTACTCGGCCTGGCTGTCGATGGGAAGAGCGATGCCCTCGACCCGATCCGCGAAGCGGGCCTCGAAGCCCTCTGGATGATCGTGTGGAGTGTGAGTCCAGTGCGCCAGCTCGAGGCCCCGGTCCACCGCGCTCTGCAAGGCGCCGTCGAGGTCCTCGCCTACCCCCGGGAGGCCGGACTGCGCACAGAGCTCCGCCTGCAACAGGACGCTCGGGTTCACCCCGAGCAGCGTCGGCCGATCCAACTCGACGAGGTAGTCGAGGTTGGGCCCGAGCCGCTCCGAGATGGACCAGGACAAGGCGCAACATCCACGCTCTCGGTCGTCGTCGAAGGCCTCGATGCAGTCCGACTCGCCGAGGGTCCAGTCCGTATCGATCCGACCGTCGACCGGTGACTCCAGCACCGGAGCCAGGAACAGCTCTACCGGGTTCGCGGCGATGCGCTCCAAGGCCTCGACCGGGTAGCCCGCCCACAACAGCGCCGGGTGCTCGCCGTCCTCGCAGTACTCGGCCCAGTCTCCGGAGCAGCCCGCCGAGCCAGCCGGAAAGGCCAGGACCAGGTCGTGGGGTGCGACGTCGAGGACAGCCGCGATCGGTGTCGTGGGGAAGCTCGTTCCAGTAGCGGCCAGGCCCTCTGGACCGGCCAGGTAGACCGACTCGCCACAGATCACCCAGGCCACGTGCAGCCCATCGAGGACATCTGCGACGATGAAGTCGATCTCCTCGGTGAGCTCGAAGACGGCGCCGTCAGTGCCGTCGGTCCAGGCGAGCACGTCCGAGGCAGTCCAGACCACCTCGCCATCGGTCGCCACCAGGGCGGGGGCTCCGCTCACCTCCATCACAGCGCCGCCCACCAGGTGAGCCTCGCCGTCCGCGACGAGCACGTCCCGCCCAAGGACATCGGGCACGGGCACCTCGCCACGCTCGCTTGCCTTCGGCGTCGCCGAGTCCAGGCCCTCGATGCCCCAGATCCGCCCGGTCTGCGGATCCAGCAGGCGCGAGCCCCAAGGCACCACACCGGCGGGCAGATCCCCTTCGACCGGCCGGGGCAGGCTGAGGAAGTCATAGCTGCCCGTGTCACCAGCGGCGTCCTCCACTCCGGCGTCGAGGACCCAGGCAGCGCCCACGCCATCGGTCTCGCCGACGAGCACCACGACTCGAGCCTCTTCGTGGAAGAGCCCCGCCCGGACCCCGGGCATGCCCTCGGCGAAGCCCCCGTGGTGGAACCTCCAGCCTTCGGGGACCGTGCCGTCGCGCTGGAGCTCGCTGCCGTCGCAGTCACCACTCTGGCCTGCGGCGTAGGGAAGGACACCGAGACACTCGGCCTCCGTGTCCCAGTTGGTGGCGCCCTGGAACTGGTCCGTGACCCACAGACCCCAGTCGGGGAAGGTGTAGAAGGGCGTCCGCCGCCATGCCCGTCCGGCCTCCGGGTCCAGGAGCAGCACGTCACCGCTTCGATCCACCGTGACGAGCTCCCCTTGGGTCTGTGTCGACTCCCCCAGCCCGGTCGCCGGCCGCATGACGATGGCCGCGGTCCCGATCTCGCGGAGGGTGAGCACCGCTGGCGGCACAGGGCGGGTCGGCGGGCCGGTGTCCGAGCCGCCGCAGGCCAACAGACCGATGATCACGGCGACCAGATCGACCAGCTCCGATCCCCACTGGAGACAGTGGCGAAGACGCCGTCACTCCCGACCGAGATGGTCCGCAGCCAGGCCGCGCCAGTGTCGGTGCAGGTCGGCTCCTGGGCGGCGGTGTCGCGGCTGCAGACCTCGACGGTGTCGCTGGAGAGCCGGGCCCACCAGAAGGCGCCGTCATGGAAGACCGGAGAGACGTGGACGAGCACCGTCCCCGAGCTGTCGAGCCGCTCCGCCTCGGTCCAGGTCTCCCCGGCGTCCGAGCTCGACTTCTGCATGACGGTGTTGCCGAACTCCTCGCGAGACAAGAGGTAGACGAGGTGCACCTCGTCCTCGACCAGCCCGAGCGACGGGCGCTCCATGCGGCCCTCGCCCTGGGTGTCGAGGACCTTGTTCCAGATGGGGTTCTCGTCAGGATTCCAGACCACCTTGAAGGTCTTGATGTGTCGGGTCGAGCGGTCCGTGGTGCCCGCGTCCGCGGAGGCGAAGGCGACCCAGGCGAAGTCGTCGCCCAGGGCCAGCGTGGGGTGGGTGGCGAGGCTGAAGTCGTTGGTCCCGGAGCCCATGCCCTCCCAACCGGAGTCCTCGGACCAGCGCACGATACGGATGGCCTTCGTCGCGTCATCCGGCCTGGCGACGATGGAGTTCTTCGTGTCGGCGTAGACCGCCCACAGTCTCTCCTGGTCGTCGGCCTGCAGCGTCGGAGACCACCAGGGGCTCACCTCCGGCTCGTCTGCGAAGCCGATCTGGGTCCAGCCCTCGCCCGAGTCTCGGAGACACTTCGGGACCCAGGGCATCGCCTCGTCGTCGTCCAGGGAGAGCTGGCGCCAGCAGAGGTGGTCCACGTCTCCGGCGGAGATCGCGCGGGGAGCCTCGGCCCAGCCGGAGCTCAGGATCTCGCCGTCGGCTTCGACGCGCGGCCGACCGTCGACGTAGGTGGAGACGAGCTCGATGCCGCCAGCATGAGCGACCTCCAGCGGCCCCTCGGCGCCGTCGCCGGAGAGGCTTCGACCCGTGGAGTGGGGCATCTCGACGCCGACCATCTCAGCGACGGTCTGTGTCAGATCATGCAGCGTGACGGTGTCGGTCAGCGTGACGCCCTTGTCGACGCCAGGGCCGACGAGGAACATCGGGATCTCGCGGCAGCCAGCGCAGGAGTCACCGTGCTGACGCCAGTCCTCCTCCGCGCCGAAACGGTGTCGCCCGTGGTCGCTCACCAGGACCAGCGCCGTGGTCCCGGCGTAGGGTTCGTTGTCCTGGAGCCAGTCCCAGAGCTCGGCGATGGGCCCATCCACGGTCTTGATGGACTGTGGGTAGGCCTGTGGGGGCCCATAGTGCCCCGTCCGGTCGATGTTCTTGAGGTTCCAGACCACCAGCTTGCCCTCGTTGTTCGCGAGGTGGTCCTGGAGCGCCTCCAGCGTGGGCAGGTCGTCCGCCAGGGGCATCTCCGGGTTGTCCGGATCCGGGATGAAGGTGTAGTCGGCCCCGTGGTCCTCGCCGAAGCGGGGGTGCAGCGACCACGTGAGGCCCATCATCAAGGCGGCGTTGGCGCCGAAGTGGACCTCTTGATCCGAAGAGCCGTGCTTCGCCCGAACAGCCTCGAACAGCGTCGGGAACTCCGGTCGGTAGAGCCCCGGATCCCGCGTCGAGGCGTCGACGCCGTAGTTCCCGTAGGGCGTGTTCGTCCCGATCAGCAGGTCGCAGTGACCCGGGCCGGTGGTCGTGATCCCGGTGGAGATGCCGGGAAGGACCAGGGTCCCCCGCGAAAACAGCCGGTCGCGGACCTCTGGCATGAAGTCCTCTGTGGACTCGCCGGTGGTGTTCGACGTCGTGCCGCTGCCAAAGGACTCCTCCAGCCTCGCGCCGTCCATGACGACCACCACGACGTGCTCGAGGTCCCCGGTCAGCTCGTCGCTGTCGTCGAGCACGACGACGCCAGTCTCGGTCCGGCTCTCGTCTTCGACGACCGGCTCGCTGTCCGCCGCGGGCCGACAGGCAAGGAGTGCGAGCAGCATCAGTTGGCCTCGAGCACGGTGAGGTAGGGCGGAGCCGGGTGCGTGCAGGTGCTGCAGCGCAGGGCGAGCACCCAGGTGCCGGCCCCGTCGATGCCCTCGAAGCCCTCCAGCTCTGACAGCATCAGGCTCGTGACGCCGTTGAGCTCGGCGTCGTAGAGGTCGTCTGCGACGAGCTCGAGATCGAGGAACTGCTGCTCGAGATCCGCCGCCGAGAGCTCCGCATAGTGGCTGATCATGATCCGGTCGATCCCGCCGTGATCGAAGTCGTTTTGGAGGCCATCGACGGTGAGCCCGCTCCAGTCGACGCGGACCTCGTTCGTTCCGCTCGGGAAGCTCATCGAGCCGTCGATGGCGACGCTGAAGTCGAGCACGGTGTCCGTGTTCTCGATGGCGATCTCGGTCACGTCGCTCTCCGAGACCGGAGAGAGGAACTTCAGCATGCGCGAGCCGACCCCCGGGGTCGTCCCTGACTGGACGACGACGAGCCAGCTGGCGATCTTGTCGGTCTCGAGGCGGAACTGGTTCTCGACGTCGATGTCGTTGCCGAGCAGCGTGAAGTCGGCGATCCCGGTCACCGTCGCGTCCCCGGGCTCGTTCAGGAAGAAGCCGGCGACGTCCGACTGCAACAGGGAGTTGTTGGACAGCGAGTCCATCACCTGTTCCTCGTCGAGGTAGCGAAATGCCAACAGCGTCAGCATGTCGATGTCCTCGACCGGGTCGGTCTCGTGGAGCTGGAGGTCCGTGTCGAGTCCGGACCAGTCGAGCTGCACGTCGGCGTAGGACTGGACCTCGATGGTGGTGATGTCGAGGCCACCGTCGAAGAAGTAGTTGTCGTCGTCGGCCAGCGTCACGGGCTCGGGCTCGGAGCTGGAGCCGTTGCAGGCGAGGATTGGCAGGAGGAGGGTCATGGGAGGCTCGGGACCCACTCGGTGTAGCCGACCCCGGCGCCGATGTCGGTGTAGAGCTCCCAGAGCAGCTCGCCCTCGGGGCTGACCTGCTCGATGCGACCGGCTGTGGTCCAGCTCACCAGCGTCGTGTCGTCGATCCGCACGACCGATCCCAGGGCGTAGTTGTAGAGCGTCGGATCGGGCCGGTAGACCCAGACCTCCTCGGCCGTGCCGCCCTCCAGATCGATGGCGTACTCGACCACCCTGGAGTCCGCCTCCTCCGTGCTGCCGTTGTCGAAGACCAGCAGTCCCCCGTCGATGGCGTCGAACTGGTGCTGGTTCACGGGGTGGGCCTTCTCGCCCTCGATGGCGAGGTCCCCGAACTCGCCGAGGGCCCAGTCCAGCTGCCCGTCCGCGTCGATACAAGCGATGGTGTTGAGGTTCCGCATGGAGACGAGGAAGCCGCCGTCGTCCGGGTCCATCGCGTTGGCGTGGTGCCAGTACCTGCGGCGCTCCTCGTCCGCGTACTCCGCCTCGAAGGGGAAGGAGTCGAAGCCGTTCCAGAGCTCGGTGGTGTTCCCATCGCGGTCCAGCTGCAGCACGGAGTCGCCGAGGACCTCGCGCCCGTCCTCGACGATGGAGGTGAGGCCCTGGTAGGCGTAGACGCCGTCATCTATCTGGAAGAAGTCGTGGTGGTAGTCCGGGGCCTGGATGACGTTGGTCTCCGAGCCGTCCCAGCTGACCTCGATGAGCTCGTTGTGGCGATCCGTGGCCGTGGGGTCGTTGGTAGAGACGCCGAAGACCATGCCGCTGCCGTCGAGCATCGGCATCGCCCGCCCGAGCTGGATGTTGGAGCGGTCGTCGAGCCACCACCAGACGAGGTCGCCGTCGGCGTCGAGGATGGCCGCGGCGCTGGTGGCAGAGAGGAAGGTCGTGACCATGAAGCCGCCGGTCAGCGCCGGCTCGCCGGAGACGTTGAGGCCTGGAAGGACGTTGGGCGGGCTCTCGGTGGCCACCACGGTGCCGCCGGAGGAGCCCTCGCTCTCGACCTCGAAGACGTAGGTCGTGTCTGCCTTGAGGCCGAGGACGAGCACCTCGCCGTCCCCCTCGATGCTGTGGTCGAGGTCGCCGCCCTGCACGCCGTAGCGAACGGTGCCCTGGCCCCCGTCCCAGCTCAAGCTGACGACGGTGGAGATGTCCTCTGAGAGGCTCGCCTCGACGACGAGCCCCTCCTCGGCGGGGCCCGTGCAGGCCCCCGAAAACAGCCAGATCAAAGCGCCTCCAGGAGCCTTCTATAGCCTCTGGATGACCCCCAGCGCCCTACTCGTCGATCACCGAGAGCACCATCTCGGCGATCGCCGCGTGGCCCGAGGCGTTGGGGTGGATGCAGGTGTCGTCGAACCACGTGGCCGCGCTGGAGCCGCGGTAGCACGGGGCCGAGGAGTCGCCGGCGTTGTAGCCGTGGCCGCAGAAGCCCTCTCGCAACAGCAGCATGTCCGTCTGCGTGTCCACCGCCAGGGCAAGGTAGTCGCCCATCGCCCGGCGGGTGAGCTCGTCGATGAAGGCCGAGTCGACGTCGCCGTAGCCCACCATGTCGGCTCCAGGGCAGGACCCCAGGTCCATCGTGCCGTCGCTGTACTCGTAGACGTTCGCGAAGATCACGTAGACGCCGCCTGGGAAGTCCTCTCCGGCGATCCAGGTGACCGCCCCCTCCATGAGCTCCACCCACTCCTCGTACTTCGCCTCGATCTCGGCCTCGCCCGCCCCCTCCATCTGGGCCTGGATGGCCTTGAAGACGTCGTTGCCGCCAGAGGTCATCACCACCAGCGTCGACAGGTCGCGGTCCGACTCGGGCAGGCAGTCCAGCACCTGGGAGTTGTCGCGCATGAGGTCATCGGTCCGCCCGCCCCACTTCGCGCACACGCCGAAGTCACCGCTGAAGGTCTCGTAGGGCTTGCCCGAGATGAGGTCGGCCTGCTGCCAGAGCCACTCCGGCTTCTCCAGGCCGTAGCGCTCCGCGAGGGTCTCCGCGAGCACGTTGCGGTACCAGGCTTCGCTGGCTGTGGGCGGGCTGCCAAGGGTCACGGAGTCCCCGATGAACACGACCCGCTCGATGTCGTCGGGGATGTCCTGGTGATCCGTGCCGAGGCAGTGGCTGCCGATGCGAGCACCCGCCTGGTCGTAGTCCGGGAGGGGGTAGTCCGGGGACATGAACGACGCGAAGCAGTCGCTGTAGATGTCGCCGGAGGGGGGCTCGTCCCCCGTGTCGTCCAGAGGATCGTCGTCGGGGTCGTCGGTCTCGGAGTCGTCCGAGCCGCCGGGCTCGCCGTCGTCGCCGGTGTCCTCCCAGATCGGGCTCGACCGGTCGGGTTTGTCCACCGCGACCTCGAAGGTGTTCTCGACAGGAGAACACGCAAGGGTGAGCAAAAGGCCCATTCCTCCGACCTCCTCGGCGCCAGAAGGGCGGGGTATACACCGCGTCTACCCACGAGACAAGTCCACAGAGGCTATGAGCGTCGCGATGTTGCCGCTGACCATCGCTCGGTGTGCTCTCCACGCGCCCTCGAAGATCGAGACCGCAGAGGACCTGTCCCCCCGGGTCGGTCGCAGCGCAGACTGGATCAAGAAGCGCTCCCGCGTCCACGAGCGCCGGATCCACGACGGGCCGGTCGAGGTCCTCGCCGCCGAGGCGATCCGGGGTCTGGAGCTCGACGAGCCACCAGAGCTGCTCATCAACTGCGGGCTCACGCCGCGCCAGCTGATCCCGGACACCTCGACCTTCGTGGCACGCGAGCTCGGCTGGAGCGAGATCCCCACGTGGTCGATCCATGCCACCTGCATGGGCTTCTTCGTCGGCCTCCAGCAGGCGGCGGCCCTGTTGGCGGCCGACAGCTACGAGCGCATCGTGCTCGTCGCCGCCGAGCGGGGCAGCATCTGCCGGGACTTCGACCAGCCCGAGTCCAGCGTGCTGATCGGGGACGGCGCCGGAGCGGCGCTCGTGACGAGGGGACCGGGCAGGCTCATCGACTGGCGCATGAAGACCTTCCCCGAGCACGCGGAGCTCGCCCAGCTCCAGGGATGCGGGATCCACCGGCACCCGAACAACCCCGAGACCCAGGCCTCCGACAACCTCTTCCACATGGCCGGACCGCGGCTCTACCGCCACGGCCTGAAGCACATGACACAGATGCTGGACGACATCCTCGGGGACAACGGCATCGAGCGAAAACGAGTGAAGCGGGTCGTGCCACACCAGGCCTCCGGGCCCGCGACCGACGCGATCGTGCGCTACTTCTCGGAAGAACAGGTCGTGGACATCATCGGCTCCTACGGCAACTGCATCGCAGCGTCGATGCCGATGGCCCTGGCCACGGTCGCTGACGAGATGAGCCGGGGCGACATCCTGTTGATGATGGGGACCGGAGCCGGTCTCAGCGTCGGAGCCGCGCTGCTGGAATGGTGACGCAGATGGTGAAGCTGGACACGATGCTAGCGCGGATGGGCGCCGCCCGGCGCGCTATCGCTACGACTTGGAGTCTGCATGTCGGCCCGGTGGTCACGGCCTTCTTCTACGTCCAGCTGCGCATCGCCGTCTGGTGGGGTCAGGTCATGGACTCCGTGTTCTTTCCGGCGGTCGCGAAGCAGGAGATCAAGGCCCCGATCGTGATCGTGGGGAATCCTCGGACGGGCACGACCTTCCTGCAGCGCTTCCTGCACGACAACGGCATCGGCACCGGGCAGCAACTGTGGCGCATGCTCTACCCGAGCCTGACCCTGCAGTTCTTCATCGGGCCGCTGTTGCCGCTCTTGGAGAAGATCAGCCCGGCTCGCCACCACTCAACGGCGGCCCACGAGACCAGCCTCACCGGTGTCGAGACGGACGATGTCAGCGTCTTCTTCCGCTACTTCGACGGCTTCTTCCTCTACGGCTTCCTCCTGGCCTGGGCGGACGAAGACCACGAGCCCTCCTTCGACCCACAGACCAGGGACACCAGCGAGCGGGACTTCGCCTGGCTGGAGGACCTCTGGAAGCGCAACCTGGTGGCCACCGGTGGAGACCGGGTCGTCGCCAAGCTCTTCTCGTTGGCCCCTCGCCTGCCCGCCTTCCACGAGCGCTTCCCGGACGCCCGCATCCTCTTCATGGCCCGAGACCCGCTGTCCGTCATCCCCTCCGGCATGTCGCTGGTGACCGGCGTGCTCGACAAGCGGTTCGGCTTCTGGGACCTCCCCGACGACGTTCGCCGACGGTGGACGGAGCGTCTCTATGCAGCGCTCGTGAAGCTCTTCATCCGTTTCACCGATGACTACAACTCAGGCGCCATCGACCGCGACAAGGTCTTCGTCGTGCGCTTCGACCGGCTCATGTCCGACTTCGAGGGGCTGATGGCCGAGATCCTGGAGTTCGTGGGTCACGAACCGAGCGTGGAGCTCCACAACGTCATCGTGCAGCGGGCAGAGAAGCAGCGGGCCTACAAGAGCAAGCACGGCTACGACCTGGAGCGCTTCTTCCTCGACGAAGACCGCATCCGAAGGGACTGCGCGCCCTTCTACGAGACCTTCCTGAGCTGACCGCCTCACCACTCCGGGGTCTGGATCTCGGACTCGGCGGTGCGGCGGATCATGGGCTGATTGTAAGTCCGATTTACCGCGGCGATCACGTAGGTGGATCGGATGATCGCGCCGCAACGGGCCCGCCGGGGTAGGCGGCCCGACGAAGGCGTGTCTGGACACTTCGAGGAGGGCCAACGCCGCCCGGCGGTGTCCGGGGCAAGCGAGGGACGGTCAACCGAAGTGATCGACGCAATACAATCAGCCCATGATCAGAGGGCCCACACGTTGACCAGAGCCTTGTCGAGGTGGGCCGCGTAGAGCCGCCTGTCGACCTCGTCGTAGAAGTAGTGGGCCGGGATCACGCCGCTCTGGACCAGGGGCTTCCTGTCGACGACCTCGAGGCTCTTCGCGTCGCAGATCACCAGGTACTCGCGGCGTTTGTCGTCCATCTCGACCGCGATCATCTGCTTCCCGGAGTGGAGGAGCTTGGTGAAGGGGGCCTCGCCAACCGGCGCGAGGGTGTCGGCGTCCAGGATCAACCCGCCGAGGAAGAGCCGATGGCCCACCGAGTCGTAGACGAAGGCATCCAGTCCGGTGTTCGTCGTCTTCCTCTTCGATGACTTGCCGCCGGAACCCTTGGCACCGGACTTCGAGCCCTTCTCGGCCTCCTTCCCAAGCGGCGTCTCCGCAGACTTGCCGGCCTTGGCATCCTTGCCAGCCTTGGACTCCTTGGTGGCCTTGGCGTCCTTGGTGGCCTTGGCGTCCTTGGTGGCCTTGGCGTCCTTGCCACCCTTGGGGGGCTTGCCCTCCTTCTCGATGCCCCGCTTCTTCTGCCGCGGCTTGTCGGGCAGGTCGGCCTTGCCAGCCTTGCCGGCCTTGCCCTCCTTGCCCTCCTTCTCCGCCCGCTGTTGCTTGCCGTTGCCGCTCCGGGCGTCCTCGCGAAGCTCCTGTCGCATGAGCTCCTTGCCGTCGTCCAGGGCCAGGGCCAGCACGGTCTCGCCACGCAGGGCCACGTAGAGCCGGTCCTTGCCGAAGGCGACCAGACCCTTGCCCGGGCCTGCGTCCGGGCCCACCGCGAACTCCGAGTACTGCTTCTTCCAGACGACCCGGCCCGTCTTGGTGTCCGCGAGCACGATCCAGCCGGTCTCGGGCTGGGCCACTGCGGCGAGGCCCGATGCTGGGTCGTAGGCCAGGTCACCGAGCGAGTCCCCAGTGCTCGCGGGGATGCCGAGGTCCAGCCTCTTTGGGCTCGATGCCTTCTTGCCGATGTCCCACTGGTAGATCGCGGCGTCGTAGTGGGTGGCGACCAACAGGCGGTCGCGCTTGGCGTCCAGGGCCATCTCGAAGGGCCAGGGCAGCTCTCCCATCTCCGTGACCTTTCCCTTGCGGTCCCAGCGGTAGATCGTGCTGCCGCCGAGCCGAGACAGCACATACCGGTCTCCCCCGGGATCTACGACCACACCCTCGGCTGACAGGGCGATGTGCACCTCGCCCTCGATCTCGCCGCTGGCGACGTCGATGACCGCGACGCTGCCGTCGCCGCCGTGGGCGACGAAGGCCTTGCCCGCGCCAGCGTCCCCAGCGATGCCGAGGGACTCGTAGCCGGTCTCCAGCTGGGCCTGCACAGCGCCGGTCCGGAGGTCCAGGAGCCAGGTCTCGCCCCCCGGGCGGCCCTTGGCGAAGCCGGCGTCGGAGAGCGTCAGCACCACGACATCACCGATGACCTGCATCCGCTTGGGCACATGGCCGACCTCTGTACGCCAGAGGACCTTGCCCTTGGGGCTGACCCGCACGATCTCGTCGGTCCCGAAGACCATCCCGCCGTCATCGAGGGCGGCGAGTCGCTTCGGGAGCCGCTCGGAGACCCCGCTCGGACTGAAGACGGCGACCTGGGTGATTTCACGGGTCTTCGGATCGAACAGGAGCGCCTTGCCACCTTGGGGCCCGCCGGCGACGACCGCGACGTTTCGCCCGTTCGGGCTCGTAGAGACGGAGCGCGCCCTGTCGATGGGGATGTCCATCGTCGATTGGCAGCTCGGATCGTAGCCGGTGATGACGCCGGTGTCCTGGTTGCAGATCCAGGTCCATCCGTCCCCATCGATGGCGCATGATTGTGTCGGATATCCTTGAGAAGGACCCTCCTTCGGATCGATCTTCGTCACCAGCTTCCCGCTGTCGATGTCGACGACACGAATCTGTGCGAACTTCGAGTTGACCCACACGATCCGGCGACTGCGCGAGTCGAAGAACACGTTGGCGATGTTCCAGCTCTCGGTCAGCTCGAGGTCCACCGCCTGGACCGGGTGTCCGACAGCGACGTCCGTGGCCACGAGCCAACCGCTGGTGATGGAGCTGTGCCAGAGGCGGTCCTCTTTCGCGTCGTAGATGAGCGGCAAGCCCTTGACCGCGTTGGGCACGGCGACTCCCCAGACGGCCTCTGAGAGCACCAGGCGCTCCACCGGCAAGGGGGCATCGGCCAGCAGGTTGTCGTCCGGCACCTCCGGAACAGGCAGGACCAGCTCGGCCTGCTCCCCCTTGGGCGTGGCGTTGGACTCCTGGTCGGGACCGCAGGAGAAGGCGAACAGCAGGGTCAAGGAGATCATCGGCCGATCCTACGCGTGACGGGAATCCAGAGCAGGCCCAGCTGGACGACCCTGATGTCTTTCTTGCGGAGGCGCACCTCGCGCTCCTCTGTGTCTTCGACGGCCGCGAGCTCGACCTCTTCGATGGCGGCGATGCGATCCTGGAGGTCGATCGCGATGTCGCCGAGCTCAGCCCGAAGCTCCTCGATCTCGTCAGCGACCTTCTGGACACGAGCCTTCGCCTCGCTCGTGCGGCTGCGCTTGGAGACGACCCGGGAGACGGATCTCCGGCGCGCGCTGAAGATGGACAGAAGGGTCTCCCCCGCGTTGACGGCCTCCTCGGCCCGTCGCGAAGAGAGCTGCCCTTCCCGCTCGGTGAGGGTGCGCTGGCGCGCCCGGATGCGCTTCTCCACGGCCTCGACCTTGCGGCGGGTGCTCGCCTCGAGCTTCGCGACCTTGGCGTCGATCCGGTCTCTGATGGCGAGCCTGCAGCGCTCGGCGAACTGCTCGCTGGTCTCGCCCGCCCGCCCGTAGAGCCGCAGGGTCGGGTTCACGAACATGCCCCGGGTCTCGCTGCGGTAGACGGCCTCGACCAGCGCGGCCCTGGCGGCCTTCCACTCGCGTGCCTCGTCGATCCAGTCGGGGACGCTGGCGAACAGTCCGTCTTCGGGGGCCTCGACGAGGTCCTCGTCCCGTAGTCGCGGGCGAACGAACTCATCGCTGAAGCCCGCCTCCGGAAGGGGGAAGAGCACGCGGTGCTCGCTGTGGTCGAGCACGAAGCCGTGACGGGCCTGCTCGAAGTGGAGCGACAGCTCCGCATGCAGCGCCGGCCGCAGCACGACCCGCCCGTCCTGGCGAGCCGGTTCGGCGAAGACCGCGAACTCCGGCCCCAGGCGCGCCGAGAACACGACGCGGGGGTCCAGGCACTTCTGGGTCACGGACACTGGCGGAGGCACCTCGGGCAGCCTCCACTTCTGGTCAGGAAGGGACTCGATGACCGGCGGGACAATGGGCTCGCGAGGGGCGCGTTGGGCCTGGATCTCCCTCTTGGTGAAGGGCCCGCGGAGGTAGCACATCGCCCAGCGGGTGCCGAAGGTGGCGGTGCCGCCCTTGGCCCTGGCCATCAGGAAGTGGCGCCTCGGGAGCTCACCGAGATCGACGTCGGGGTCCGGGAGGCCCTTCAAGAGCCTGCGCCGGTCCTGCTCGGTCCGAAGACGCCCTACGAACCACAGCCCGGCGTTGGACAGGGCCTTGTAGTCGAGGTCGACCGGGTTCTGCGTGGCGAGCAGCACCCCGAGGCCCACCGCCCGGGCCTGCTTCATCAGCGTCAGCACAGGGCCCTTCGTCGGGGGCGTCCTGGGGTGCGGCGGCAGGTAGCCGGCGGCCTCGTCGAGGAAGACCAGGGCGCGCAGGCGCTCGGTTCCGGGCTGGGTCCGGGTCCAGGCGACGACGCGGCCCAACAGCAGTGACACGAAGAACTGCCGCTCTGACTCGGAGAGGTGGGACAGGCAGAAGACGTGGACGCCGCCGGAGAGCATGTCCTCGACGTCGAGGGGGGAGCCGTGGGTCCACGAGGCGAAGCTCGGCGAGGCGATGACGCCGTTGAGCAGCATCGCCAGGTCCATGCGGTCGTCCGGCGGGTAGAAGCGGTCGGTCGGGAAGACACCGACCTTCTCGAAGGGCGGATCGACGATGTGGGTGATCAGCGCCTCGATGTCGAGGTCCTCGCCCTGCTGCCACGCCTGCTCGATGATCGTCGAGAGCACGATGTGGGCCGGATCACGGACTGGATCAGCGGTGCGCCCGACGAGACCGAGCAGACCGCTGACCGTGTCGCCGACGAGTCCGCGGAGGGCCTCGCCGTCCGAGACGTCCGAGGGCGCCGCCAGCGCGGCGAGCACATCGACGGGCTCGCCGGCCTCGCTGCCCGGCGTGTAGAGCGTCAGGTCGAGTTTGTCCCGAAGGTCCAGGAGGTCCTCCGAGCCGAGGTCGAAGCTCGCGAGCCCCTCTCTCCACCGAGTGGCCAGCTCCGCGGGATCCTGTCCGTCGGCCCAGGGCGCGAAGTCCTCTGGCGCCAGCTCCGGGAAGACCAGCGAGAGGTTGCCCAGGTCGCCCTTGGGGTCGATCGCGATGATGGGGACGCCCGCGCGCACCATCTCCTCGAGCAAGACGAGGCAGAGCCCGGTCTTGCCGCTGCCCGTCATGCCGACGACCACGCCGTGGGTGCGGAAGTCCTCGGGATCGACCTCGAGCGGGCCTTCGTCCGAAGCGCCGATGCAGAGTCTCTTCTTCATGGGGGCATCCTAGATCATGCCTTGGAGGCCCCAGTGCGGAGCGAGGATCAGCCCCGAGAGGTCGTGCTCCGATCCGAAGGCATCTACGGAGCCCCGAGCGTGGAGCACCGTGAGTTCGGCGCCGAAGTGGACCCAGCGCCAGCCGATCGCCCCCCCGACGAAGCCCCCCGCGCAGGTCATCGTGCCAGTGCTGCGCTCCTGCCCGATCCCCAGGTCGCTCCCGTCGAGCTCGAAGACATAGGGAGAGACCTGGGTCTTGGCGCCCCACCAGAGCCGACCCCACTCGTCGAACTCGCGGCCGACCGTCACCGACGCGGTCGTGTCGAGGCGCCGTAGCTTGCTCACGCGGACCGCCTTGTTGGCCCAGTCCAGCACCGAGAACCAGGCCCCGCCGCTGCCGTAGCCAGGCCCCGTCAGCGCGATCGCCGACAGCCCGCCGACGAGCACCTCCCGCTCTTCCGTGGAGAGCGAGTCGTCCTCTTCGAGCTCGTCGATGAGCGTCCTGGCCGGATCGATCGCTTCTCTCACCCCCGCGGTGGGCACGACCACCGAGTTGATCTGGGAGACGTGGACCTCGCCGCCACGAAGTACGCGCGCGGACCGCATCTCGGCGAGGTTGATGGCGCAGCCCAGCGTCCACAGGAGCATCAGATGTGCTCACCCATCGGGGCCTCCGAGGGGGCCTCGAGCACCACTGGCACGGTGAGAGCCTGGCCGTCCACGCGCAGCTCGAGGTGGAGGGTGAGCGCCGAGTGCCGACGCAGATCCCTGCCGTACTGGTGGACGCGGACCATGGCCCGAGCGTCGCCGCCGGGTGGCAGCGCGAGCACCTCGTCCTTGGGCTGGAAGCCGAGGATCAGTCGCGCGAAGTCGGTGCCCTTCCCGTCACCGACGAAGGCTGGCCACGCCTCGCCATCGGGCAGGGACAGCCTGCTCTGTCGCAGCTCGACCTCGAAGGGCTCGTCGGTCTGGTTCACGATGGAGAGCTCGATGCTGGCGTCCTTCTGTTGGACGCGGGTCTCCGCCACGCGCACGACGATCGGATCCGCCGGCGCCGGGTCCGCGGAGAACTCCCACGTTCGCTTCATCGCCAGGCAGGACAGGAGCCAGATCATTGGAGAACGCTACTCCGAGAACGGAAGGAAGTGCTTGACGCCGCCGCACTGAGCAGAATCTCGACATGGCGCTTCGACTCTTGGTCATCGACGACGAAGCGCCGGTCCTCCGGTCCATCGCCCGGCTCTTCCAGCGAGAGCACGAGGTCGTGACGGCGTCCGACGCCATCAAGGGACTGGAGATCGCGCTGAACGAGGACTTCGACGGCATCCTGGTCGACATGCGGATGCCGAAGATGGGGGGGCCGGGAGTTCGCGGAGAAGCTGATCGCGGCCCGTCCCGAGACCCAGCCAAAGGTCGTCCTGCTCACGGGCGGGGACGCCACCGACTCGACCGCCCGCCCGGCGCCGCTGATCTGGAAGCCCCTGACACCAGAGGACGTGAAGCGTCTCACCTGGTGGTGGGACGGTCAGAGGTCTCAGTAGCAGAGGCCGAACCAGGGCTCTCCGCCGTCGGTGTATTCCTGGTGGCAGACGCCGTTGCCGGGTGAACAAGCGTCTCCGGGGGTGCAGAGCTCGTAGCAGCGCCAGGTGAACCAGCTGCAGAAGAGCCCCTTCTCGCAGAGCGAGGTCGAGTAGTCGCAGGTCTCGAAGGCCCCCCGGTCTCCGGAGGGCCAGCAATACGAAGTGTCGACGTCGGCGGGCACGCAGTTGTAGCCGTAGTAGTCGGGCTCGCAGTCCTGGTCCGACCAGGAGCACGAGTCCTCGTGGCAGACACCCTCGGTGGTCGTGGAGAGCCCGTCCTGCGGCATGCACCAGGTGTCCTCGTCGCACCAGCCGGTGGTGGCGTAGGGCTCGTCACAGGCCTCTGCGCAGACATGGTCCACGAGGTCGCAGACGCCGCTGGAGCAGTCCCGGTCATCGAGGCAGAAGGGCCCGCCGGCGGACTGCCAGACGTCAGCCCCGACGACCTCGCCACCCTGGTACACGAGCACCAGCGTCTGGGTGTTGGAGATGTCCTCGAGGGGATCGGCCGCGAGCACGACGAGGTCGGCCCGATAGCCGGCGGCCACCTGGCCCAGGTCATCCCAGCCCCAGGCCTGGGCGGCGCCGTCGGTCGCGGCGACGAGCACGTCGAGTTCGTCCATGCCGGCCTCGACAAGCGCCTCGAGCTCCCAGTGCAGGGCCACCCCGTGGGGCACGAAGTAGTAGCCGGCGTCGGAGCCGGGCAACAGGGGCGCCTCGGCGGCGACCAGCGTGGCCAGGTTCTGGGCGTGCATGACCGTCCAGGCCTCGTCCGCGTCGGCCCAGTCCTGGTAGCTGGCGGGGTGGTCCTGGACCCACCGCCAGGTCTCCAGCGTGGCCTCTTCCACGTGCTGGTAGCCCCCGTCGTCGAGGTCTGCGGAGAGGGTCCTCGGGAGGCCCTCCGAGGCTCCTCGTGTGCTGGCGATCAGCGAGGCCCCAGCTGCCTGATCGGCGGTGATGACATCGGCGAAGGGTACGTGCGCGATGCGCGGCGCGCCGTTGGCGATGGCGTCCTCGAGGTCCTCGCCAGAGGCCACGTGGACGAGGCTGGGGGCCACCGAGGTGATGTCCGCGAGGTCCCCGAGGTCCAGCCTCGGCCAGCTCCGGTCTATGCCCGTCTCGGTGAGGGCCACCTTGACGAAGTCGGCGCCGCCGTCCATGAGTCGGGTCGCGTCTGCGTCTGCGTCGTCGACGAAGGCGCAGATGTCCGAGGGCGCCAGCTCGCAGGGGTGGCTGCCGTCGGTGGTGAGGAAGGGCCCCGCGGCGAGCATGCGAGGGCCGCTGAGCTCGCCGGCGTTCACGCGGTCGCGAAGGGACCAGGTCCACTCGGGGCCGCCGGCGTCCACGACGGCCGTGACCCCCCAGCTGAGGGTGGCGGAGAGGTCCTCTTCCACCGTCGGGCCCACGTCCCAGGCGGCGCCGCCGTAGGAGAGGTGCACGTGGGAGTCGATGAGCCCGGGGATCACCGTCAGGCCGGTGAGCGGGACCACGGTGGCGTCCCCGGTCCAGCTCTCGGTCGGGACCACGTCCCAGATGAGATCGCCCACCAGCACGATGTCCATGTCCTCGCGCACGCCCAGGACATCGACGACGCGCACCCCGCCGAGCACCGTCGAGCCCTCTGGGACCTCGACCGGCTCCGCCTCGGAGTCAGGGGAGGAGTCGGAGTCCCGGCTCTCGTGGACGACCTCGCTGTCATCCGGGGCGGAGCTGTCGTCCGTCGGGCTCGGCGAGTCATCGCTCGGCGAGGTGCATGCGAAGAGGAGCCACATCGGCCACAGCCTACTTGGCATCGGAGGGAGCGTGCATTAGTTGGCCCGCACAGGAGGGCCCTTGGCCAGCGACGACCTGATCGAAATCGAAGGTGTGGTGATCGAGGTTCATCCCGGAGGGACGTTCCTGGTCGAGACGGAAGCCAAGACGAAGGTGCAAGCGCACCTCGCCGGCAAGCTCCGCCGCTTCCGCATCCGCGTCGTCCTCGGCGACCGCGTGACCGTCGCGGTGAGCCCCTACGACCTCTCGAAGGGGCGGATCGTCTTCCGGCACAAGTAGGGAGCCGCAGCCGACGCTGACCCCGCGGGCGATGCAGCCACACTCCCAGCCGCACTCGTCAACCTTGCATTTCTACCATCGTGTAGTAGAAATGCATGGATGATCCCGCGTCGCCTCCTTCACGAGATCCAGCGCGGCTTGGACCGCCAGGCCGCAGTGGTCCTCCTCGGTCCGAGGCAGGTGGGCAAGACCACGCTCGCGCTGAAGATCGCCGAAGAGCGCCAGGCGCTCTACCTCGACCTGGAGCTGGCCTCGGACCGGGCGAAGCTCGCCGACGCCGAGTTCTTCCTTGGCCAACACACCGATGAGTTGGTCATCCTCGACGAGATCCAGCGCGCTCCGGCCTTGTTCGAGACCCTGCGAGGGCTCATCGACCAGGGACGCCGGACCGGCCATGGTCGCGGGCGCTTCCTGCTGTTGGGCTCGGCCTCCCTCGACCTCCTCCGCCAGTCGTCGGAGAGCCTCGCTGGTCGGGTCACGCTCATCGAGTTCGGCCCCCTCGACGTCCTCGAGACGGGCGCGCTCGATGTCCGGAGCCTCTGGCTGCGCGGCGGGTTCCCAGAGAGCTACCTCGCTGACGATGACCGAGACAGCCTGACCTGGCGAAGGGACTTCGTGCGGACCTACCTGGAGCGGGACATCCCCCAGCTCGGCCCGCGCATCCCCGCGGAGACGCTGCGCCGCTTCTGGACGATGCTCGCGCACTCCCAAGGCGCCATGCTGAACATGTCACGCCTGGCCTCGGGGCTCGGTGTGAGCGGCCAGACGGTCGGCCGGTACACCGACCTCCTGGTCGACCTGCTGCTGGTCCGACGGCTCCAGCCGCTACACCGGAACATCGGGAAGCGGCTGGTGAAGTCGCCGAAGGTCTTCGTTCGAGACAGCGGAATCGTGCACGCGCTCCTGGGACTGGAGCACCTGGATGACCTGCTCGGGCACCCGGTGGTCGGTCCGAGCTGGGAGGGATTCGTCATCGAGACCCTGGTCGGACTCGCGCCCGAACCGACCAACGCCAGCTTCTTCCGGACGACGGGCGGCGCCGAGATCGACCTCGTACTGGAGCTGCCAAACCACGAGACCTGGGCGATCGAGGTCAAGTTCGGGCTCGTCCCAAAGGTCTCTCGAGGGTTCCACAATGCCCGAGCGGACATCAGGCCAGACCGCTCCTTCGTCGTCTACGGCGGGGCCGACCGCCTCCCACTGACCCGGGGAGTCGAGGCCATCAGTCTCCAGGAGCTCGCCCGGGAGCTCGTCGGGCTCAAATGAACCGCTGGACTCGATCGTGAGGGCGCTCCACGGCGTTGGTGCATGGCTCCGGTTGACCTGGAGCGGGGGAGCGCGGAAGCTGGACATGCTTTGGAATCTGGAGAGCAGGAGATGGCCGCGAGGACGAAGAGCAAGGTCACGCCGAAGTACAAGACGAAGTATCGGGTGACGAACTGGCCGGCCTACGAGGCGTCTCTCCGGAAGCGAGGCGACGTGACCCTCTGGTTTGATGAAGAGGCCATTCTCGCGTGGAACGCGGCCAAGGGCGGAACCCCAGGTGGTCAGCGGACGTACTCCAACCTGGCCATCCTGACGGCGATGACGCTTCGGACGGTCTTCCGTCTGCCGCTTCGCCAGACCGAAGGCTTCGTGGCGTCGTTGATCGCGCTGATGGGCCTGGAGCTGGACACGCCAGACCACACGACACTCTCCCGGCGTGGACGTGACGTAGAGGTTCCGATGCCCGCGAGGTCCCTTGGTGGGGCGGTCCATCTCGTCATCGACTCGACCGGTCTGAAGATGATGGGCGACGGGGAGTGGCACGCCCACAAGCACAGGACCTCGAACAGGCGGCGCTCGTGGCGCAAGCTGCACCTGGGCGTGGACGAGCAGGGCTTCATTCTCGCCTGGGACCTCACGGGAGCTCGAGTCGACGACAGCCCAATCGGCGTCTCCATGCTCGAGGAACTCGATGTGACCATCAAGCGGTTCACAGCGTACGGAGCCTACGACTCGAGGGCGATCTACCAGGCCGTCGCGAAAGCGGGGACTCCGGACGTGACCGTGGTGGTCCCGCCCAGCAGGAGAGCTGCTGTCGACCCTGCTGCCGTCTGGCCCTGGGACCAGCGGAACGCTGCAATCGAGAGGATCGCGGAGGTGGGCAGACGCCAGTGGAGAAAGGAGTCCGGGGCTCACCGGCAAGCCCGAGCCGAGAACGCCATGTTCCGGTACAAGCGCATCATCGGGGACGGGCTGAGGTCGAGGAGCTTCAATGCCCAGACCAGAGAGGCGATGGTCGCCGTGCGCGTGTTGAACCGGATGACCCAGCTCGGGAAGCCGAGCTCAGTGGCGATCCAGACCTGAATACGAGCGATCCAGACGCACGCACGCCCCCGGAATCGGGTCGTGCAACAACGCCGCGCGCAATCATGGCGGACCTCGACGTCTACCTGGAGCTCTTCCTCGACCAGTTTCCGGACGCACCTCGATCCCAGCCATGATCCTTCTCTTGTTTGCATGCGCCGACGACGAACCGGCCGTTCCGGGCCCCGGCGAGCACCTCTGGCTCGACGACGAGGGCCGCCACGTCATGCACCGGGGCATGAACGTCAACAACACGGCAAAAGGCAGCGAGGACAACCTCCCCGGCCTCGAGGACCACGAGATCGACCTCCTCGTGACCCACGGCGTCACCCTCGTGCGCTACCTCGTCTTCTGGCACGCCCTGGAGCCGGTCGCCGGCGAGTACGACGAGGCCTACGTGCAGCGAGTGGCAGACGACATCGGCCGCTTCACCGACCGGGGACTCTCCGTCCTCGTCGACATGCACCAGGACGTCTACGGCGAGGGCTTCGGACACGCGGGCCTGCCCGCCTGGACCTGCGACCAGGCGCTCTACGACAGCTACGTGCCCCCCACCGGCTCCTGGTACCTGGCCTACGCCCGGGTCGAGGTCCAGGAGTGCTTCGACCGCTTCTGGGCCAGCGAGGAGCTCCAGCAGGCCAACGCCGACGCATGGGCCGAGCTCTCGGTGGTTCTGGCAGAGGACCCCGGCGTCGTGGCCTTCGAGGTCATGAACGAGCCCTTCTGGGGAACGATAGAGGTCGAGCAGTTCGAGGGCGAGGTCCTCCCGGCCTTCTACGCCACGGTGGCGGATGCCCTGCCCGCGGATCGGCCGGTCGTCGTCGAGCCGAGCGTGAGCGCGAACGTGCTCAAGGAGACCTCGCTCGCGCTGCCCGACGGAGACTGGATCCTGGGGCCGCACTACTACCCGCTCTACGCAGAGGAGGGGCTGGGCTTCGACGGGGACTTCGACGAGGAGGAGGCGGACCTGCGCTGGTGGGCAACAGAGGCAGAAGAGCGAGACATCCCCTTGCTGATCGGGGAGTTCGGCATCTTCTCCGACTTCGGCAACGAGGCCGACTACGTGCGCTCGCTGGTGGACGTCATCGCCGAAGAGGGAGGCTCCACCGCCTACTGGTCCTACGACCGCAACGACAGCTGGGCGCCGCTGACCTCTGAGGGCGAGGCGGGAGCCGGCCTGGAGGGCTACGACCGCCCCTGGCTCCACCGCACGCCCGGGCCCTTCGTGGTCGACACGCTGGGCTGGCGGATCACCGGGACCTCGGTGCAGGCGGACATCGAGGTGGTCGTCCCCGGGACCTGCGAGCCCGATGGGGACTGGGACCCCATCCGGCGCGTGCTGTCGATCCCGGCCCCGGCCCCGGGAGAGGAGCTGGTGGTGCTCGTGGACGGCTGCAGCCCCTGAGCTTCGACGTCGTCATCATCGGCTACGGCTACGGGGGCATGCTCCCGGCGCTGAAGCTCGCCCGCGCTGGAGCGAAGGTCGCGCTGATCTAGCGAGGCCGACGCTGGGACTTCGAGGAGTTCCAGCGCACCTACCATCCGGCCTACCTCGAGCAGCTCTACGAGGTGCGGTGGTCCACCGAACTGACCGAGATCTACAGGGGGGCTCGCATCCTCGGCGGCGGCTCGGTGCTCAACGACATGATGCACCAGCGCACCCCGCGCGAGGCCTTCGACTGGGTCGACCCCGACACGATGCGGCGGGCCTGGCCCAGAGAGGTGGACCGCAGGGCCCTGGACCCGCACTACCGGGAGCTGGAAGAGCTGCTCGGAGTCCGCCACCTGAGCTGGGCGGACATCTCGATGATCGGCGGCAGCTTCGCTCGCATGTTCGCCGAGGCAGGCCTGAGCTGCGACCGTGGGCGCTTCAACTTCGGCTGGTGCGGTCGCTGCGGCTTCTGCGAGGCCGGCTGCGACGTGCCCTCCGCCAAGATCACCCTGGTCCACAAGGTGCTGCCGGAGCTCGAAGCCACGGGCAACGCCGAGATCCACGAGCTCACCACAGCCCTTCGCATCACGCGGACCGCTGGAGGCTACGCGGTCGAGGTGGAGCCAGAGGGCCGCTTCGAAGCGCCGAAGGTGATCTGCGCCGCCGGGCCGCTGGGCACCGTGCCGCTGCTGCTGCGCTCCGAGCGCGCCCTTGGTGGACTCCCGGCGACCCTGGGCCGGTGGATCAGCAACACCTGTCCTGAAATCACTCGAACGGCAGCTCCACGACCACTCGAGCGCCGCCGAGGTGACCGTCCTCGAACCAGATGCGGCCACCGTGGGCCCGGATCGAGCGCTGGGCGAGCGGGAGTCCCAAGCCGCTGCCCCGGGTCCGCAGCGTGAAGAAGGGCTCGAAGACACGCTCGCGCAGCTCGGGGTCGAGGCCGGGGCCGTCGTCGTCGATGCTGAGCAGGCAGGTCGTGCCCACGGCTCGCTGGCCCACCTGCACCACCCCGCGCCCGTCCACCGCCTGCCCCGCGTTCAGCAGCAGGTTCAAGAGGACACCGCGGAGCTGCTCGGGGTCGGCGGAGACCGTCGCCTGACCCAGGTCTCGCCGAAGGTCGATCTCGTCGAAGAGGGAGTCCTTCGACGCTTCCTCCAGCACCAGCCGCACCCAGCGCCCGAGGTCGATCGGCCGCCGGGTCGGCGTCTTGGGTCGCGCGAAGTCGAGCAGCTCCGTCAGGGTGTCGTTCAGGCCCCGGATGCGGATGCGGACGTCCCCGACCACGCGCAGCTCACGACTGCCTTCTTCGAGGCGCCCCTCGATGACCTGCAGGGTCGCCGCGATCCCGGCCAGGGGGTTGCGGATCTCATGGGCGATCGCAGCAGCCACCTCGCCCATCTTCACCAGCTCCCGGCGCTCGGCCAGGGCTCTCTCGCTGGCCCTGAGGCGCTCTTGCGTGCGCTGCTGCAGGGTCACGCCGACGGCGGTGGTCCAGACAGCGAAGATGGCGAGACCTCGATTGGCGATGACGATGCCCGGGTCTCCGGCTGGCAGCGAGAGGTAGAAGCCCGTGATGGTCAGCGCCGTGCCGATGAGCGCGAAGACGACGGCGTGGTGGCGATAGGGCGACCAGAAGCCCAACAGGACGGGGACGATGTAGGGCACGCCACCGGCGAAGCCCAGCGGGAAGGCCGTGTCCATGGCCAGGATGAACATCGAGAGCGCGCCGGTGGCGGCCAGCGCCCAGCTCTTGTGGAGCGCCGTAGTGGCAGCCTCGTCGCCCTCTTGGTTGGGCGTGTCCTGGCTCATCGGCCGACCACGACCCAGAGCTAACGAGCCTGCACACGGCGGGAGACCCACCGTGCGCAGGCTGTCGACCCTCAGGGGAGGGCGTTGATGACATCGACCAGGCCGTCTGTGTCGGTCTCGATGAAGTCATCCGCGCTGGCGAACACCGTGACGTGGTTCTCCTCGATGGTCTGTGACTGGATCGCGTAGCTCCAGTCTCCGTCGAGCTCCGTCACGAAGATGACGTGCACCTTGAGACCGATGGGGATGAGCCCGTAGTGCTCGCTGAAGAGCTCGGTGTCCGAGTCGTAGGTGTCGAACTGGGCGAGGGCGGTGGGCTCGCCGTCGTAGGACAGGTACACGGCACAGTTCTCGTCATCCCAGCCATCGGGGACGTCGACATGGATCGTCGTCTTGGGGCGGGGGTCCGACCACCACTTGTCGATGTTGGTCCAACCGAACTCGCTGGAGAGCATCCAGTACGAGCCCCCGACGCCATCGCCATCGCCTTCGATCCCGAAGCCGTCGCGGTCCTGCTTCTCCTCGACCCACACGACCTCGTCGTCGATGCCGACACCTGCGCCCGCGGGGTCCTCGCCTCGGAACAACACCATCTCCGTGTCGGCTCCGCCGGTGTTCTCGGCCGGAGCCATCAAGAACATCGGGTCTGCCAGCGACAGGGCCTCTCCGTCCTGGGTGGCGCTCACGAAGTGCTCGCCGCCCGACACGAGCTGGGCCATCTCACCGCTGTTGTTCCGACCCACGCTGGGGACGTCGGCCACGAGCATGTTGCCCTTGGCATAGAGCTCGATGAGCTCGATCTCGATGTCACCGGCCACTACGGCGCCATCCTGGTCGAGGAGGCTGTTCGCCGAGAACATCACCGTGGTCCCCTGGGTGCCCTCGACGCTGGAGTACTCCCCGGCGTCGACGGAGAAGGTCTGGACCAATCCGGCCCGCGCCTCGCCGGAGAGAGCGCCGAAGGCCTCTGCGCTCGGCGGCTCCTGGCCCTGCGGCTCACCGGTGTCGCCGGTGTCGCGGGCCGTGTCGCCGGTGTCGCGGGCCGAGTCACCGGTGTCCGCGGACGAGTCGACGCCAGAGTCGCGGGGATCCGGGTCCGCCGGGTCGTCGAGCGGCGGCATGCAGCCCGCCAGGCTGAAGACGACGGCGCCGATGGCCAGGTTGAAGAAGGTCGTGTCGGTCCTCATGAGAGTCTCCTCTTGTTGTGCTGATCGGGCCAGGCGGCTCGCCGGGCTCACTGCTGATCAAGGGGACGCGGACTGGGGAGTTTCACGTCGGGGCCGCGATGGTTCCTGGCGACGCCCCCGGCGGCGGGTCAAATGACGATAGCCACCAGGCCCATGAAGCTCTCCGACGCCATCGTCGCGCCAGACTCCAGCTGGAGTCAGGGTCGCAGCCTCTTCGGGGGGCTGCTGTCTGCCGCGGCGCTCCGCTCCATGCGGGCGCTCGTGCCCGACCGACCGTTGCGCGGCCTGCAAGCGGCCTTCATCGCGCCGGTCTCAGCCCCCTTCGGTCTCGACGCCACCCTGGTCCGCGCGGGCAAGCACCTCTCCCACGCCCGCGCGTCGATCGGCGATGCCTTCTGGGCGCAGGCCACCTTCGGTCACCCAAGGGCCTCTGCCATCTCCCTCTGCCCGGAAGCCGTCGAGCTCCCCGAGGAAGGCAAGGAGCTGCCCTTCCTCGCTGGGGTCACGCCGGAGTTCACCCGCCACTTGCGACACCGGTGGATCTCAGGCGGCCTGCCCTTCTCCTTCTCGGAGCGGTCGTCGTTCTCGGGGACCTGCGCCTTCCGGGACGCCGAGCCAGCCACAGAGGAGCACATCGTCGCCCTGCTGGACTGCTGGCCCTCGCCGGTCCTCCAGATGCTCGACAACGTGACCAACAGCTCGACGGTCAGCTGGACCGTCCAGCGGACCTCTGCGCCGATCGAGGGCGACGCCAGCGACGACTGGTACTTCAGCGCCCGGACCGCTCATGCCGACGAGGGCTACGCAGAGGTCCACGGCACGCTCCACGACCCGCGCGGACGCCTCGTGGCGACGATGCAGCAGTTGGTAGCTGTCTTCGGCTGAGCGATGCTACGGTGCTCTCTTCGGCACCGCGGATGCGACCAGTGATTCTGCTTTCATGCCTCTCCTGCAGCGACTACAGCCTGCAGGGCAAGCAAGACGTGCTCCCTGGCGAACCGGGTGAGTCCGCCGAGCCGCTGCCCGGGCTGGAGGTCTCCCCCCGCAGCCACGACTTCGGCGCGCTGGATGTCGGAGGGAGCTCGGATGTGGCCATCGCCCTTCAGAGCATCGGCGATGTCCCCGTGACCGTGAGCCGCCTGGAGTGGGCGGGCAGCACCGACCTCTTCTACACGCCGCCCGGGGACCTCCCGCTCACCCTGGAGCCCGGCGAGTCAGAGGTCATCGTCGTGAGCTACACGCCGACCGACGAAGGCGCCGACGAGGCCCTGCTGAACGTCATCTCCGACGACCCGGACGACCCCGAGCAGGACGTCGATCTCTCAGGATCCGCCAAGACCTTCGAGGGCTTCTCGACCGGCTGGTACGTCGTCGACGACGGCGTCGCCTACGAGACCACCAGCAACGGCTCCTACGTCGTGGACCATCACGGCGACACCGATCTGTACTGGTACGAGCCCTCCGGCGCCCACGGGCTGCTGGGCTCCTCCGACCCCCAGGCCGACTTCGCCCTGATGAGGGACTACGTCATCGCCAGGGCCGGCTCGCCCTACCCCGCGACCGAGCCCTTCGACTACGACGCCAGCAGCTCGCTGGCCACCTTCGAGTACGCCACCTTCACCTACTTCCTCTGCGACTTCTGGCTCGACGCTGGCGAGGACCCCAGTCTCTACACGATCGCCTCGGGCAGCGTCGACGACGGCATCCAGGTGATGGTCAACGGCGAGATCCTGGGCCACCTGAAGCTCGGCGAGACCGGCGAGTGGCCGCTGTCGAACGCAAACCCCGGCGAGGTCAACACCCTCGTCGTCATCCTCGTCGACGACTCCGCCGTCAACAAGTACATCCACGACCTCGGCTTCTACAAGGACGGGGTCTTCGTACAGTGAAGCTGACGGTCTCGGGAGACAACCTCGCCGAGTCGATGGGCCTGCTCTCCGGCATGGTCCCCACGCCCCTGGTCCACATCACCTTCGGCATGGGCTACGCCCGCGCGGTCGTCGCCGCGACCCGGCTCGGTGTCTTCGACGCGCTGGGACGGGGGGACTCCGACGCCGCGACCCTGGCGGAGCACCTGAACTGCTCGCCGGCGGGCATGGAAGCCCTGCTGAACTGCCTGACCGGCTTCGGCCTGCTCTCCCGCAGAGAGGGCCGCTACCGCTGCACCTCGATCGCCACGAAGTGGGTGCTGGAGGACGCGGAGAAGTCCATGAAGGCCGGCGTGCTCTTCCTCGGCTTCTGCCAGGAGATGCTCTGGGGGCTCGAGGACGCCATCAGGACGGGCGAGGTCGAGCGGCTCCACGACAAGGACCTGTCTCCGGAGTTCTGCGACGCCGGCAACCCGAAGAACATCGACGCGAGCGGCGGCTGGAACGAGCTCTTCTTCTTCCTCATCTCCGGCGCCAAGGCCTGGCCCCAGGAGACCCTGACGGCCTGGATGGTGGAGGCAGGCTTCACCACCCCCGCGGTCAAGCGGCTGATGGCCGCGCCGAACATCCTGCTGGTGAGCGAACGCCCGGGCTAGAGGATGGAGTTCGTGAAGAGGTAGGCGGCGCCTGCCCGGTTGGCACCGTTTTCCTGTGCGCCGACCATCAGGTCCGGGGCCCCGTCGGCGTTGGCGTCGTCCGCCGGGTGGAGCTCGTAGCCGAACCAGTCGTCGTCGGCCTCGCCGACCAGGGTGAAGTCCGCGTCCGCGGGGGTGTAGGACCCGCTCACGGGGCCGTACCAGAAGCGGGCGTAGCCCGGGCCGCCGCCGCCGATCTGGGGCTGGGCGACCTGCACCTCGTCGCTGCCGTCGAGGTCGAGGTCATCGATGATGCCAGTCCCCCGCTCGCCGAAGTAGTCCGCCGAGACGCTGCTCTGGAAGCGCGCATCGGCCGCCGAGGTCGAGCGCGCAGAGTCCACCGGGCCCAGGAAGACCCAGGCGCCGTTTTGGTAGTGGGACACCAGCAGGTCGTCGTAGCCGTCGCCGTCGAGGTCCCCGCCGTTGCTGACCGCGCCGTAGCCGATGCCGCCGTCACCGCTCTCGGCCTCGATGGCCACTCCGTCGGTGTCACAGACCACGCTGCCGGACAGGGGGCCGAGGACCACCCAGGCGCTGCCGTCGTCTCCAGCCCACGGCGCCGAGACTGCGAGGTCCGTGACGCCGTCGCCGTCGGTGTCCCCGCTGGCGTCGGCGAAGCGGCCGAAGAGCGCTGTGCCGGAGACCCCGGAGGTGACCGTGGCGAAGGCGATGTCGGGGCGCTCGTCCTCTGTCGGCACGCGGTCGAAGACCCACACGGACTCGGCGCCGGTTCCCCCGACGACGAGGTCGATCTGACCGTCTCCGGTGAGGTCCTGCCCATGGATGATCGGGTGGCCGAAGCCGTCGTTGGCGGAGGTGCCGTAGAGCCCGGCGGCGTCGGCGACGTCGATGTCCCCGCTGAAGGGACCGTAGTGGAGGAAGACCGCACCCGAGCTGTCGTCGTCGAAGTCCCCCAGGTGGACGGAGATGAGGAGATCGTCGTTGCCGTCCTCGTCGAAGTCCGCCGAGACGACGTGATCGCCGATGCGAGCATAGTCGCCGAGGTCCGCGCCGGAGCCGCTGAAGTTGGCGACGGAGCCGGTCGCCAGATCGACCTCGCCGGAGAGGGGTCCCTGGGCGATGTAGACCCGCCCGATCGAGACGCCGCTGTCGTCCACCGAGTTCAGGGCGTCGATGGCGAGATCCGCCGCGCCGTCGCCGTCGTAGTCGCCGAGCGTCATCGCGTGACCGACGAGGTCACCGTCCGTGCCGCGGAAGATGGCGTCCGCCGAGCTGATCTCGCCCTCCATCCGGCAGCTCTCCGAGGTGCCTCCGTCGCAGTCGTCGTCGACCCCGTTGTCGCAGACCTCCTCTGCCGCCGGGTGCACGTCGGGGTCATCGTCGTCGCAGTCCCACTGCCCGGTGCCACCCGACATGTAGCCGTCGAGCTCATCCTCGCAGGACTTCAGCCGCCCCTCCAGGATGCCGTAGCCGTCGCCGTCGGCGTCCGGGTAGTAGAGCGTCGCGTCGATGGCGTCCTCGTCGATGTCGCCGTCGCAGTCCTGGTCGATGCCGTCACAGAACTCGTTGGCGTCGGGATGGACCCCCACGTCGCCGTCGTCGCAGTCGTCCTTGGCTGCGTAGCCATCCCCGTCCTCGTCGAAGGGGCCCGTGTCCACGGGCTCGTCGGAGTCGTGGATCTCCGGGTCGCTGTCGTGGACCACAGGCTGGGAGTCGTCAGGGCTCGGCTTGTTGCACGCCAGCGCGATGAGCAGCGTCATGGTTGTCTCCAGGTGCGGATTCCGCAGCGACAGGGTGCAGTATCCGCATTCGGGATAGACGGCCCCGATGCTGGTCGCCCTGCTCGCCGCGCTGGTCCCCGTGGCCCTGGGCATCGGGCTGGCGCTGACGCCGGTCTTCCGCAGGGGTCTGCGAGGCCCTGCGGCCGCCTTCGCCATCGCCGTCGCGCTCAGCGTGGTCCTCGGCGATCTGCTGCCCGACTCCGGCGAGCGCATCGGCTGGCCGGCGCTGTGCTGGCTGGGCGGCGGCCTGCTGGGGCCCGGGCTGCTCGAGCGCCTGGGAGCCCGCCTGCGCAAGACCCGCAGCCTGGGCTCGGAGCTCGCCTTCGTGGCCCTCTGCGCGCACCAGCTCCTCGACGGCGTGCAGGTGGGGGCCGGGCTCTCCCTCGGCGACAGCGGCTGGGCCATCGTCCTCGCCGTCGGGGCCCACTCGGTGCCGCTGGTCGGCGCGGTCACCCTCGGCTTTGCACAGCGAGACGGGATGCGTAGCGCCCTCACACGCGGCCTGGGCCTCTTGGTCTTCACGGCGCTGGGCGTGCTCGGGGGAATGTACGGGCTCGAGGCCCTGGGAGATGTCGGCTGGCTGCCGGCGCTCATCGGCGGGCTGTTGCTCCACGTGCTCTGGCACGACCTCTGGGAGGCACCGCCGAGCGGGGTCCGGGGACGCTCGATCGAGCTGGGCGCCTTCGTGCTCGGAGGCTCCGTCCCGGCGCTGCTGATCGCGACAGAGCCCGGTGCATTCCACTCCAGCCTCGTCGACGTCAGCGCGTCGATGGCGCCCGCCCTGGTGCTGGGTCTCTTCGCAGCGGCCGGTCTCCAGGCCCTGGGCACCGATCTGCCAGGCCGCCCCTCGCTGCTCCGAGGAGCGCTGTCGGCAGCGACGGTGCCGATCAACGAGTGCTCGGTGTTGCCGATGAGCCAGGCCCTGAAGACCCGCGGCGCCGCTCCCGCCGCGGTGCTGGCCTTCCTGCTCGTGACCCCGGCGCTGGGCCTGGACACGCTCCTGCTCTCCGGCGCCATGCTCGGCTGGCCGATGGCCGCGGCGCGCTTCGGCGTAGCGATCGTCGCTGCCCTGCTCGCGGCCCTGGTGCTCTTCGGACCGGGGGCAGAGGGGGAGGCCCGGCGCATCCCCGTCTCGGAGGGCTCCTTCTGGCTGCGGGCGCGGGTGGCGCTGTCCGAGACCCTGCTCCACACGGGCCCCTGGGTCGTCGCCGGGGTCGTGCTCGCCGCGGCCGTCGACGCCTTCGTCCCGAGTCTCGGCGGCCACAGCCACCTCTGGCTGCTCGCCGTGCTGCTGGCCATTCCGCTCTTCGTCTCGGCCACCGCCGCGATCCCGCTGGCCGCTGTGCTCTGGGCCAAGGGAGTGCCCGGCGAGGTCGTGCTCGCCGTGTTGGTCATCGGTCCAGCCTTGAACCAGGCCAACCTCGCCTTCGTCAAGCGGGCCTGGGGGCTCCGGGGTCTCGCGGCGACCGGGCTGTTCGTGCTGCTCGGCCTCGCCCTCTCACACCTGCTCGCCCCAGCCGAGGCGACGCCGCTGACCCTCCCCGCCGCGGAGCTGCCGGCCCTCTGCGTGCTGGCCGTGCTGCTGATGGTCAGCGCCTGGAAGGTGGGTCCCCGAGGATGGCTGGCGGTGCTCTCGGACCTGGGCGGACCCGGCGCCGGCCACGACCACGACCACAACCACGGCCACGCCCACGAACACACCCACCACGGCCTCGGTCCGGTCGAGGCGGCGCGAGCGGGGGAGCTCGCCCACGGCCACCGTCACGACCACGATCCCGACGACTGAGCCCGGCCCGCGGTCCCGCCTAGGTGCGGTCCTTCCAGAACCGGGCGACCTCTGGAGCAGCAGGTGACACGCGCTGTCCCGGAAGCGGGGAGAGCAAGGTGACACCTCGCTCTTCTGCCAGCTCCTGCACCTTCTGGATGGGCTGGTCCCAGGCGTGGGTGGAGAGCTCGAAGGTGCCCCAGTGGATGGGCATCATGACGGCCCCGCCGAGAAGCTCGTGCATCTCCAGCGCTCCCTCCGGTCCGAGGTGCACGTCGCCCCAGGCGGCGTTCCAAGCGCCGATCTCGATCATCGTGAGGTCGAAGGGCCCGTGCTCCTCGCCGATGGCCGCGGCCTCTTCGAAGGGGCCGGTGTCTCCGGAGAACCAGACCCGGTGCTCTGGCCCGACCATGGCCCAACTGGCCCACAGGGTGTTGTTGCGGTCAGCCAGGCCCCGCCCTGAGAAGTGACGAGCCGGGGTGCAGTGGAAGCGCACCGTGTTCACGAGCACGGACTCCCCCCAGTCCAGCTCCGTGATGTTCTCGGCGGGCACGCCCCATGACTCCAGGTGGGCGCCCACCCCGAGCGGCGCGACGAAGCGCGTGTCGCGAGATGCCAGCTCCGCGATGGTGGCGTGGTCGAGGTGGTCGTAGTGGTCGTGGGACAACAGCACCACGTCGATGGGCGGCAGCTCCTCCACGGCAAGCGGCGTCGGGTGGAAGCGCAGGGGCCCGGAGCTCTCGAAGGGGCTCGCCCGCTCGGAGAAGACCGGATCGGTGAGGACGGTGGTGCCGTCGAGGTCGAGCAGCATCGAGCTGTGGCCCATCCAGGTCAGGTGCAGCCCCTCGCCCAGGATCATCGTCTCCGGATCCGGCCGGACGATGGGGATCTCGCCCGTCGGGAAGCGCTCGACGCCCCTGTCCAGGTACTCCTTCACGACCGGCATCATCTCGGTCATGGTCGCGGTCTTGGTGAACACGACGTTCTGGGCCTTGCCCCCCAGGAAGTTGGGAGAGGCGTTCATGCGCTCGAGGCGCTCGCCACCGGCGCGGGCGCCGAACTGAGGGAGGCACAGGACCCCCCAGGCGAAAACCACGCCCGTGAGGGCGACCGAGGTGCCGATGACGACCTTGCGCATTCCAACGTTGTAGCCGCCGTCATGCCGGGGGCAATTCACAAGCTCTTGGGAGCAGGACACCTCCTCGCCGGGCGATGCTCTCGTCCCGAGGTTGTCCCCGATGCGCCGCTCGCTGTTCCTGACCGCCCTCGCCCTCTTCGCGGCTGGGGCTGCCTTCGTCCTGATCCCGAGGGGCGAGACCGGCGTGGATCTGCCGAACGCCGCCGAGCTGCCCCCTCCGCCGCCGACTGAGCACTGGCTCGCCGCGGACGTGGAGAAGAAGAACAACAAGGCCCGCAAGGAGTGGATCGCCGGCTTTCACAAGACCGCGCCGGGTGTGGACTACAAGGCCATCGAGGCGGAAAACGGCCTGGCCCAGATGGAGAAGCGGCGCCTGTTGGCCAGGGGTCCCAGGGGGCCAGAAGACGGACACTGGGTGGAGCGCGGCTCCGAGAACCAGGCCGGGCGCATGCACGTGGCGACCCACGCCCTGGACGGCAGCGGGCTCTACGCCGGCAGCGCCCTGGGAGGTGTCTGGAAGGGCAGCCTCGACGGCGAGGACTGGACCCCCATCGGAGACGGCCTCTACGGCGGCGCCCACTGGCTCGCCGTGCTCGATCCGCGCAGCGCTGACTCGCCCCACCGGGTCTTCGCGGTCAACGGCTCCGCGTGGCTCCACTACAGCGACGACGACGGCGACACCTGGACCGCCAGCGATGGCCTCGACGGCTACTGGACCATCAAGCGCGTGGTCGTGGCCGACGACGAGACCATCTTCGTCCTCGCCGGCTACGACTGGCCGACCAGCTACACGCTCTTCCGCAGCATCGACGGCGGCGAGTCCTTCGAGGACATCCGAGACCTCGGCGACTACGCAGGAGACGTCTGGGTCCCCCGGGCAGAGGGCGCATACGAGGGGGCGTGGCTCGTCGACGACGACAGCCTCTGGCAGAGCCTGGACGGTGGTGACAGCTGGGACGAGGTGGCGGCCCTGGGGCTGGGCGGCTCCCGGGCCGAGCTGGCCATCTCGGAGGCTGGTCGGATGTGGCTGGCGCACGGCGGAGAGCGTCTGTACTCGAGCGACGACGATGGCCAGAGCTGGACCCAGGTGAATAGCCTGAACGACTACTGGGGAGAGCTGCAGGCATCCATCACGGACGTCGACGTCGCGGCCTACGGAGGAGTGGAGTTCTATTCGACACGGAATGGGTCGAACTTCTCCCGCATGAACTCCTGGGGTGACTACTACTCCCAGCCCCTGACGAGGCTGCACGCCGACATCATGGGCATCGACGTGGTGCTACAGGAAGACGGCAGCGAGCTCTGGTACGTCAGCACCGACGGCGGACTGTATCGGAGCACGGACCAGCTGGAGACCGTGCGGAACCTCTCCATGAGCGGCCTTCGAGTCAGCCAGTACTACACGACACACACCTCGAACGTGACGGGCAACATCGCCGCCGGCGCCCAGGACCAGGGCTACCAGTGGACAGACGAGGACAACGAGGGGCCCCTGGAGTTCGAGCAGCTCATCTCCGGTGACTACGCCCACCTCACCAGCGGCGACGGCAGCCACCAGTACGTCTACAGCGTCTACCCGGGCATCGTGCTCGTGCAGTACAGAGAGAACGACCCGGAGCTCTCCTACGCGAGCTTCCCGAACGACTCCGCGTCCTGGCTGCCCCCCATCGTGGCGGACCCGAACGACAACACGGCCTTCTTCTTCTGCGGCAGCAGGCTCTGGCGCTACGAGAAGGGAGGCAACGGCTGGAGCTCCAGCCGCTACTCCGACAAGGACTTCGACAACCAGGGTGGCTACGAGTACCTCTCGGCCATCGCGTTCTCCCCGTTGAACTCGGACAAGGCCTGGGCAGCCACCAACTACGGGCGGGTCTTCTGGAGCGAGGACGCCGGGGTCAACTGGACCCGCTCCGACACGCTCAACTACAGCCAGTACTGGTACGGCCACGCCGTGCTGCCCTCGCGCCTGGACGAGGACGTCGTCTATGTCGGCGGCAGCGGCTACAACGCTCACGAGGTCTACCGCTCCACCGACGGTGGGCGCAGCTGGGAGGCCTGGGACGAGGGGCTGCCCTACACCCAGGTCTACGATCTCGTCGAGGCCCCGGACTACTCGGGGCGGGTCTTCGCCGGGACCGAGACCGCCGCCTACATGCGCGAGGCCGACGGCGACGAGTGGATCGACATCACCTCCGACACCGCACCCATCACGATCTACTGGGACGCCCAGGCCGTCGAGGAGGGTGGCCTCATCCGCTTCGGCACCTACGGTCGCGGCATCTGGGACTTCGTCCTCGACGACATCGTGGAGCAGCCCCAGGACAGCGAAGACACCTCGACCCCTGGCGACACGGACGAGCCGGCCAAGCCAACCCCTGGCCTCCAACCCATCTGTGGATGCAGCGGGGGCCTGCCCGCGGGCAGCCTGGCGCTGTTGATGGCGGTGGTCGTGACCCGGCGGAGGCGACGAGGCGCCCCCGGAGTTCAGTGGAAGCCGAGCTTGTAGACCGTGGCGTAGCAGCCTTTGCTGGTCCAGATCAGCTTGTATTGCTGGCTACCGCCCGAAGAGGTCTCGATCGTCGGCGTCCCAGCCGACGATCAAGTAGTCCTTCCAGTAGGTGACGTGCGGCCGGTTGGCGCGCCAGCCCTCCCGGGACATCTGGCGGTCCTCTTCGCTCCCGTTCGGCCCGTAGAGCCGGAGGAAGAGCAGACCATAGTCGCCCCAGCCACCGTACAGGGAGTCCGCATCAGAGGAGTGGAAGCGCTTCCACACCATGGCGCGTGGAAAGGTCGTCTCCACGGGACCATCACAAGCCAAGACCAGCAGCAGCCCGACCATCAACGCTTGTATTCCACGAATCCAGCATCCGGCATGCGGCATCCAGCCGAGCGTTCGTCTTGTGAAGATCCTGTGAACGCGATGCCCGGTAGCCGGGCCTCCACGGAGCGGTCCGGGGGTGCGCCCAGTCCAGACGGTAGTGTTGCGCCATGCTCCTCATCGCCACTGCGTTCGCCCAGGACCCACCTGTCTCCGAAGAGACCCAAGACGAAGCAGCCGAGGTCGCCAGGGCCATGGCCGAGCAGCTCTCGGCGCTGTCATCCGAGCTGCAAGCCGCCCAGCAGTCGGCGGACGCCACCCAGGCCGAGCTCGACGCCCTGCGGGAGCTCCACGACCAGGCCGCGACCCTCGCCAACCTGGACAGCTCCGAGGAGGAGCGGCTGGCCGCTGCCATGGCGCTGGCCCAGCTCGAGGGAGGGCTGCTCTTCGTGGAGAGCGCCACAGAGAGCCGGAACGCGCGCATCTCCGTGGGCGTGCTCCCAGCCCTGACCTTGGCGGGCGAGCCCGGCTTCCATGCCCTGAACCGCACGGTGCGCCACGGCGGCTGGGGAACGACCCAAGCCGCTGTCGACGAGCTCGTCGGAGCCGGAGATCCGGTCGCCGGCGCGTTGCTCTACGACCTCGCCGTCGACGACAGCCTGCCGCGCAGCCTCCGCAACCAGGCGCTCAAGGGCCTGCAGCAGCACTACCCGGAGGTGCTCGCAGAGCGCGGTGAGCCCACCGACGACAGGAGCACCTTCGTCGGCGTCGCCGGGGTCACGACCGGGAGCGGACTGACCGGCGGGATCCTCCTGTCCTCTGTCGGCGTCTGGGGTCAAAGAGACGCGGCGATCGCCATCGGCGCGGTCGGAGGCTCCGGCATCGGGCTCGGTGGAGGCACGCTCTACGGCCTCACCCAGCCGGTCTCGAGCGGCCAGGGTCTGCGCTATGCCTCGAACGTCGGCTGGGGCCTGGTCTCCAGCGAGCTGCTCACCCAGGTCGTGCTGGACCCCTACCCGCTCGAGCGCGACCGGGCGGCGAACCGCCGGCGCCAGAACCAGTCCGCGCTGCTCCGCACCCTGGGCACCGGAGCAGGAGCTGGGCTCGGACTCGCGCGCATCACCAGCTACGACGCCGAGCCCCGGGACGTGTTGGAGTCCGACCTCGCGGGCTTCGTCGGCATGCAGCTGGGCTTCGGCGCGACCGGACTGGTGTTGGACCGGGGCTCGCAGTGGAGCTGCTACGAGCCGAACAGCGGCAACGACTGCGCCGACTACAAGACCTGGTACCGAGCTCGCTACGGCAGCGCGTTGGTCGGCAGCGCGGCTGGTCTGGCCATCGCCGGAGTGACCAGGGAGCAGTGGGATCCCCGCTTCTCCGACCACCTCTACTCGGGCATCGTCGCCGGCGAGGCGACCTGGATCGCGGGCTTCGCCTGGGCCTCCGGCAGGCAGCGCACGGACCCTGACGCCCTCCTCCGCACGACGGCGACCTCCGCCTTCGCCGCCACAGAGGTCTTCGCCCACTGGAAGCCCCGCAGCTACTACCAGGATCTCGGCGCGAGCTACGGCATGGTCGCTGGAAACGCACTCGGCGCCGGCATCCCCTTCATCGCCGACGAGGACCGGGTCGAGGTCGTCTCCAGGGTGATGCTGCCGATGGGCGCGGCGGGCACCGTGGCGGGCACCGTGCTCGCCGAGCGGACCGCATTCGACGAAGGAGACGTGACCCTGGTCACGCTCGGAACGCCGATCCTCATCGCCCAGTCCGCGGCCTACGCGGGCTACTTCGGGGTTCGGGAGGATCTCAGCAAGACCCAGGTCGCGGGGGTCGTGCTGACCACCGCCTCGCTGTCCAGCTTCACCCTCGGGGCCGCCGCCCAGCGCACCTCGCCGCGCCCGATGGACGTCCTGGCCATCAGCACCGGAGCCGCCTGGGGGGCCTGGTACGGCGTCATGACCCCCATCGCCATGGAGCTCGAGGGACCCGAGGAGACCCTGCTCTTGACCGGGGCAGCCACCTCGAACGCCTTCATGCTCGGCACGGCGGGAGTCATCTACGGCCTCGACCTCGAGAGTCGACACCTCTTCGTGCCCCAGCTCGGGGCGGTGACCGGCGCAACCCTCGGGGCCCTCGGTGTGGCCCTCTTCGATCCCGACGGGCGGCACATCCCCAAGGGCGCGATCATAGGCAGCGTCGTGGGCTTCGCCGGCGGCGGGATCGCCGAGTCCCTGCGTCCAAAGAAGGGGTGGCGCCCGACCCTTCTCCGGCCGAACCCAAGGCTCCCCGGAGGCTTCTCCTTCGCAGCTGCGCCCACCTCGCTCGAAGGCGAGATGGGCGTCTATCTACAGCTCGACTGGCGAGAAGAGGGCTGACTCGAGCGCGAAGGACGGCCAGGAACTCGGGGGTGGCGACGAAGCGAGCGGTGACGGTGTGGTCGGCGCTGTGGACCGCCATCCGTCGTTCGATCGACGGGGCCTCGTGGTACCCCTGGACCGTGCTGCTGTTGCTCGCCTGCGTCGATGCGCCACCTCTCGAGCCCGACCTCGACGTCGTCGTCATCGGAGCGGGGGCCAGCGGGCTCGTCGCGGCGCGCCAGGCCCAGGAGGCAGGCGCATCCACCGTGGTCCTGGAGATGGCCGACTCCGCGGGCGGCGGTGCTGGCTACGCGGGGCGGTTCCTGGCGGTCGGTACTCCCCAACAGAGCTCGGTGGGAGTCACCGACACCGTCGAGATCGCCCTGTCGGAGTGGCCCGACTTCACCAACGAAGAGCCCGACGCGGTGGTCCAGGCCTTCATCGAGGACAGCGCGGGGATCCTCGGCGACTTCGAGGATCGCTACGGCGCCGAGTTCATCCCCCCGGTCCCCGCGCAGGACGCCGGTGACACGCCCCGTGTCCACGCGCTGTCCGAGCCCTTCGTAGAGGACCTCGTCGCAGGGATCGAGGATCTCCGCACCGGCGTCCGCGTAGAGAGGCTCCTGGAGGGAGATGACGGCGTCTGCGGAGTCGTCGCCACGGAGCTGTCCACCGGAGACAGCTTCGAGCTCACAGCCAGCGCCGTCATCGTCGCCACCGGTGGCTTCGCCCGAGACCTGGAGCGTGTGCGCGCGGACCGACCCGGGCTGGGACAACAGCGGCTCGCAGAGGCACACCCGGACGCCCTCGGGCTGGGCCACGACATGGTCGAGTCCCTAGGCGGTGGCTGGCAAAACGCCGGGAACTACGGCACCTACGTCCACGCAATGGCGGACCCCGAGGACCCCCTGGAGGCCATCTGGCTGGGTCACGTCCCGCCAGCCATGGGCCTCGACGCCACCGGTCAGCGCCTCATCGACGAGTCCGCGGCCCAGACCATGGAGCTGGCCTACATGCTGGAGGCCAACGAGGACCCGCGCTGGCTGTTGTTCTTCCCCGAATCAGCCATCGACCTGCTCTCGGCGGTCCGCCCCTCCTACAACGACCCCGACTCCGAGCTCCTCGGCGTCGACGACCTCCTCGAGCTCGGCGCCATGACCTGGTACGAGGAGATCCACAGCGCCGGCGAGGACCTCGGCGTCGACGTCAGCGAGGCGGTCGCGACCTACGACGCCTACGCCGAAGATGGCGAGGATCTCGACTTCGGCAAGCCCTCCCACTACCTCCACCCCTTCGGCGACGCGCCGGTCGTGGTTGCCGAGATCCTGCCGGGCGCCGCGAAGGCCTTCGTCGGCGTCCCCACGGACGAGCACGGACGCATCCTCGATGTCGATGGCGAGGTCATCTCGGGCCTCTACGGCAGCGGCGAGCTCATCGGCATGCTCGGGACCCCCGCCGTCGGCCGAGGCTTCACGGGCTCGGTCTCCGCGGTCTACTGGTCGGGGCTCCGCGCAGGGCAGACCGCCGCGAGCGACGCGCTGGGGGACTGAGCGATCCGCCCGCCTCGGGGACCTCAGTGGAAGCCGAGCTTGTAGATCGTGGCGTAGCAGCCTTTGCTGGTCCAGATCAGCTTGTATTGCTGGCTGCCGAACGAAGAGGTCTCGATCGTCGGCGTCCCAGCCGACGATCAAGTAGTCCTTCCAGTACGTGACGTGCGGCCGGTTGGCGCGCCAGCCCTCCCGGGACATCTGGCGGTCCTCTTCGCTCCCGTTCGGCCCGTACAGTCGGAGGAAGAGCAGACCATAGTCGCCCCAGCCACCGTACAGGGAGTCCGCATCAGAGGAGTGGAAGCGCCTCCACACCATGGCGCGTGGAAAGGTCGAGTCCGGGTTGCCCAGGAACTTCGTGCGACCGGGAGGCGGCACCCAGCCGAGCGTTCGTCTTGTGAAGAACGCGTCAAGGCCTCGCTCCATAGGAGAAGACCGATCGGTTAGACACCCCCGGTGAACGACCCGACCCATGTGCGCCTCTGTTCCGGCCCTCCCTGGCACCTGGAGGTCCAGCTCGAGCGGGTGGGCGGTGACCTCCTCTGCCGCATCCACGGCGGTGACCATCACATCGGCGCGGTGGCCATGTCCCAGTGGGACTCGGGCCAGGCACGCACCGAGCGGCTGACGGCGGAGGGACACAAGGAAGGCGAGCTCGCGGCCCACGCGGCACACCGGCTCTGCAAGGCCAGCCGGCGACGCGTGACCTGCATCGCCGGCATCCACTTCGACTCGCTGAGCCGCCCACAGATCGACGAGATCGTCGAGGCGGTCCACATCCTGACCCGGCGAGCCGCCCGGAGCCTGGCGCAGCGCCGGCGGTTGGAGGCTCTGGAGGCGCCCGGATGCCTCCTGCACCGCATCGCACCCGCCAAGGAGCGACTGTCGGCAGAGCTCACCGAGTACCTGGCCCTGCCCCTGGACGAGGCCGTGAGCCTGGCCCGCTCGGACGCCTCCGCGGCGGTGACCGACCACTTCGACAACCGCGTGGCCGTCTTCGCGCCGCTGTATCTCTCCAACGCCTGCGCAAACGACTGCCGCTACTGCGGCTTCCGCGCCTCCGCGACCATCGACCGCGCGCGGCTGTCGGTCGACGGCGCAGTCTCAGAGGCCCGCCACCTGGTGAGCGCCGGCCACCGGATGATCGACCTCGTCACCGGCGAGATCGCCACCGACGCCTTCGTCGACTACGTCTGCGAAGCGACCAGGGCGATCCTCGCCCAGACGGACATCCGCCGGGTCAACCTGAACCTCGGGGCGCTCTCGACGGAGCAGTACCGACGCCTCCGAGAGGCCGGAGCGACCGGCTACAACCTGTACCAGGAGACCTACGCGCCCCGGACCTACTTCGAGGTCCACGGGCTCGGCCTGAAGCGGGACATGGCCCATCGCCTCGACGGCCCTCACCGCGTCGCCGCCGCTGGCTTCGAGGCCATCGGGCTGGGCGTCCTGCTCGGCCTCCACGACCTGGCGGACGACCTCGCCGCCCTCGCCGCCCACGCAGAGCTCCTGCTCGAGGACTTCCCGGACCTGGGCCTCGGCTTCTCCCTGCCGCGGCTGCAGCGAGTCGATCCGGACTGCGACTTCCAGGCCCGGACGCTGGTGCCCGACGCGGCCTTCATCCGGGCCATGCTGTGGCTCCGGCTCCGCTTCCCGCGGGCGCACCTGACCCTGACCACGCGAGAGTCCCCGGAGCTCCGGGATCGGCTCCTTCCGCTCGGGGTGACCAAGCTCAGCGCGGGGGTCTCGACCGCGCCGGGGGGCTACTCGCTCGACCCCTCCGCCGCCGTGCAGTTCGACATCGCCGACCTGCGTGGGCTGCCCGAGATCATAGAGGTCGTCCAGCGCTCGGGCCGCACGCCCTGGAGGGGCTGAGCCCCTTCATCGCGACACCCGGGTGAGGGTCGCCGTGCCCTCGACCAGATCGTGCTCGATGAGCCAGACGGGACCGCCGAACTGCTGGGCCATCACCTCGATGGAGCCAGAATCCGCCTGGGCCATCGTGAGCTGGAGACCGGCGCCGGAGGGGTCGACCAGCGCCATCGCGTCGTCGAGGCCAGAGGTGCAGACCATGCCCACCCGCAGCGTGGGCCAGAAGCGCTCGAGCTGGCCCTGGCTGGAGTAGATCAGCAGGCCCTCTGTGGCCCCGGCTTCGACGACAGCGTCCCGCACGGCGCCGTCACTGCACCACCAGCTGCGATCGAGGTCCCGGTATGCGAGCACGCCCCCGCCGATCCCAGCCAGCGCCAGTGGCAGGATCGCCAGGCGCGGCAGCCAGCGGGCCAGCGGCAAGGCCACGCAGATCGGCAGCAGCACGTAGGCCGGGTGGTAGAAGCGGGCCCCATAGGCTGCCCCCGGCGACCAGTAGAGCGCATAGCCGAGCACCGGAAGGACCAGGAAGGGGATGAGCGGCCAGAGCTTGCGGCGGCCCAGCCAGAGCCCGACGAGGGCAAGGACCGAGCCACCAGGGATGCCCAGCAAGAGCCGGTCCAGGCGCTCCAGGCTCAACAGCGCCTGGCGAGCTGCCTTCTCGAGGGTGTGACCGTAGTCGCCGAGCGTGGGCGCGCAGCCGATGGCCTCTCCAAAGCCCAGGCTGTTGCAGCCCGGTCGATCCACAGAGGCCTCGAACCAGGCGGTGGTGGCGAAGGTGAAGGCGTCCAGGGTCAGCGCAGCGTTGCCGAGCGCCACGAGCGACACCGCCCCCAGAGAGGGGAGGACCACCAGCGCGCGGGCGAGGTGACTCGGCGCCCGCCACAGACCGGCGATCAGCAAGGGAGCGCCTAGCAGGAGTGCATCGAAGGGTCTGGCCAGGACGAGGTAGGCCACGGCGACTCCAGCCCCCAGCCAGGCCCACATCGGGTCTCGCTTTCGCAGCACCACCGCGGTCGCCACCAACAGCGCCACGAGCACGGAGGTGTGGCTCATCCGCGAAGCCCCGAGCACCCAGATCCCAGGCGACAGCGCCATGACCAGGGCGGCGATCCAGGCTTCGTTGCGCTCGAAGCGCTCCCGGGCGACGAGGTAGACCAGGTATGGCAGGGTGCCCGCGAGCAGGGCGTTCACCAGCCAGGGCGCGCCCAGGGCCTCGCCGAGAGCCAGCAGCGCCGGCCATCCTGGCGGGAAGGCGCCCCAGACCGCATCTGGAGCGGCGGTCCAGAAGGGATAGGGGATCGGCGCCGGAGCACCCGGTCCAGCCAGCAGACCGGCCGCGATGAGCCGCGCCTGCAGGGTGTAGACGACCTCGTCCGAGACGTGCGGGACACCCTCCAGCGGCACCAGCGCCACCACGAGGCACCAGACCGCGAGCACCACACCGAGGACGGACAACCGAGCGCGCACCCGCGCACTCTACTCAGCAGTGGGCGAGCGCCACGAAGCTGGCCGCCGCGATCACGGCGGCGGAGGCCACGCCGCCCACCAGCGCGGTGGAGAGAGCCCAGGAGGTCCGAGAGCCGGTGATCAGCTCGGCCCGAGTCTGGACGAGGTCGTTCATGGGCTCACCATCGGAAGCCGATCTGTCCCCGCCGTGGTCGAGGCGTGCAGACGCTGCCTAGAAGCGGAACGTGAGGCCGACGTATGTGGGGGCGAGCATCGGCGAGACCGTGATCCTGGGCGGCGGCTCGTAGAGCATCGCGGCCTCTTCGAAGCCGAAGTCCGGGTCCTCGCCTCCGGGCAGCCCGAGCTCCTGGCGGAGCTCGCGGTTGTGCTTCTCGACGAGGGCCTCTACCCGTGAGCGGGACCAGAGCCTGGCGGGCTCCTTGCGGCGCGTGACCATGCCCTGGACGGCGTAGGGGGACACCGCCATCGTCATGACCCCGCCGCTGGCCAGCGCGAGCCCGGTCCAGCGCCTGTCCGCGTTGTCGCTCGCGGCCGTGTTGTAGACGCCAAGGTCCTGGTAGTAGTGGGCCTGCTGGTCGTCGAGGGCCTGCAGGTAGGCCTCGTCGCTGTCGAAGCTCTCGCGATCGACGCGGTCTTCGTAGTCCCTCAGCTTCGGCTGGGTGAGGTCGTGGTCGATGCGCAGGATGGGGATGGCCGCGAGCCCGACGAGCGTGGCGCCGAGCCCGATGGCGGACCACTGGACGATCTTCGCCTGCTTCATCTCCTTGTGCAGCAGGTCCTGGGCCTCGCCGTCCTGGACGTCCTCTGCCAGCCAGAAGGAGTCGACGGGGTTGCCCGAGCCGTCCTGGACGACCCAGTCGATCTCCTGGCCGATCACGTTCTGGACGCGCAGGGAGCGCGCCTGGTACTCGACGATGGCCTCTGCCGGCACGAGGGCCTCGCCCCACTCGGCGGGGGGCAGGTCGGCGGGAATGTCCTCGGCGTGGGCACCCGAGAGCGCCAGGCCGAGCAGGAGCTTCGACATCTACTGTTCGCAGTCGACCGCGGAAGCGTACTCGATGCGGATGTTGGCACCTTCACCCGGGATGGCGTCGCTGTCGAAGCGAACCAGCGGCGGGTAGTTCGTCCCCGTGCCGTCCTCTTCGGCGTCGATGTCCTCGTAGGTCCAGTCGAAGACCTCCTCCCCGTCGACGTAGACGTGGATGCTGTTGGGCTCGACCTCTTCCTCTGCGAGGTAGAAGAACTCGGCCAGCTTCACCCGCGTGGCGGCCTCGGCGAGCTTGCTGAGCTTCTCGCCCCAGTCCAGATCACAGATCGACAGGAAGAGCCCGCCAGTGGCCTGGGTGGCTTCGTAGTAGCCGTAGCCCGCGTCGGCGGTCTGCCCTCCGGACTCGCAGCCCTCTGGCAGTGGACCGGCGACCGCGGAGACATAGGTGCTGGGCGCCGCTGCGAGGATCGCGCCGAGCACGACCGTGTAGTGGTGCTCTGGAGGGGACTGCTCCGGCTCGTCGCTGATGAGCACGAGCGAGACGGTGGAGCTCTCGCGGAGGAACTCGCTGTTGCAGCCGCCGGGCACGCTCCTCTCGACCGCGTGCTTGGAGATGGTCAGGCCAGCCTCGGTGAACATGCCGGAGTTGCCGTTGACCGCTTGCTGGAAGACCTCGTCCTTGTTGGCGGTGTCCGAGTCGATCATCTGCAGGTTGTGGCAGCCATCGTCGGCGGTCACCACCATGACCTGGTAGTCGGCCTCGAGGTCCTCCAGTTCCTCGATGAAGTCCGTGAACTTCGAGGACATGGCGACCTTGTCGTCGTCCATCGAGCAGGACTGGTCGACATAGAACATGATGTCGACCTTGCCGCTGATCGGCTGGACGTACTCGTCGACGTAGTCCTCGCCGTCGGCGCCCTGGCCGGTCTCGTTCACCACCGGGTCCTGGGCGTTGCTGTCGATCCAGAGCTCGCCCTCGTACTCGACGTAGTCGTCCGGGGTCCAGGACAGCGGCAGGGTGAGGGTCTCGTCCGGCTCCAGGCTCAGGGGCAGGGTGATGTCGGTGAAGTCGGGCTCGAAGTAGTCGCCGATCTGGGCGATCGAGTAGAGCTCGAGGGTCTCGCGCCCGATGTTCTTCAGGTAGATCTCCCCGTCGCGCGTGCAGTCGGGCTCGGCCTTGCCGAAGTCGTAGGGCGAGGGCCACACGTAGAGGGCGGGGATGAGCCCGTGGCCGAGCAGCTCGACGACGCTGCGGTTCGCCGCGGGATCGGAGGACTCGATCACCACGCGCCCCTCGTGCTCGAGGCTCTGGGCGGTGAAGGTCACCGCGACGGTGGTCTCCTCGTCCGGCGAGAGCTCCCTGTCGAGACCGGAGGCGTCGAGCACGAAGCCCGCGTCGCCCTCCAGGGTCACGTTGTAGAGGTCCAGCGTCAGCGTGCCCTCGTTGCGGATCGTGACCTCGACGCTGTCGCCCTCTCCGGCGCGGAAGTCGCCGAAGTCGAAGGTCAGGGGGTCCACGACCAACAGCGGCGCCGCGTCCGTGTCGTCGCCCGTGTCGATCTTGTGGATCTTCTGATCCGAGCAGTCCGCGCCCAAGCCGGCGATGAACAGCAGGGGGAATGCGTGCATCGGTTCCTCGAAGGGGCCCCTGCCGCCGGTGACCCGTCATTGAGAGGTTAGCGTTGATTTGAGGATGCTGCTCGGCCAACTCCAGTGCAAACTGAAGCGCGCAGGGCCACAAGGTGACAATGATCGGACCCACACTGACGGTGGCCCTGGCTCTGGGGACCGCAAACGCCCAGGGCCTGAGCGTCGACGTCGAGCTGATGCGTCCGACCTTCAGCGCTGGGGGCCCACCAGGGATCGAGAGCCCGCTGGTCTCCGGGCGCGGCGCCATGCGCGGTGGCATCGTCAGCCAGTACCAGCGGGATCCGGTCATCCTCTACCAGTTCGGCGAGGAATACGGCGTGGTGGTGAAGAACCGGGCCTCTGCCCACTTCGGCCTGGCCTACGACCTCTCCGATCGCATCGTGCTCCGCGGCGTGTTCCCAGTGGCTCTCCAGGTCGGCTACGACAACGCCGTCGCGGACATGAGCTGGAACGGCCTCGGAATGGGGGATCTGAGCGCCGGGGCCAAGGTCCGGCTCGCCACCGCGGGGCCGCTGACCACCGGCGTCCGCCTGGACGTCTTCCTGCCCAGCGGAACCAACGAGGCCTGGATCGGGGACGCCAACCTGCGCACCCAGGTGGGGCTGTCCGCCCTGGTCGCCTATGGGCCGGGACGCCTGCTCGCCGATGTCTCCTACACGGCGCGCCCCGGCGAGATCGACACGGGCCAGGACTTCGTCGTCGAGTCCACCCTGGACCTCAACGGCGCAGTGGCCGTCGACGTCTGGCCCGAGCGCATCGCCCTGCAAGCCGCCTACATGAGCCGCGGCGGTGTCTCCCACCTCGGCGAGTCTGGGGGAGAGAACGGCTCGGAGTTGCTCGGAGGCGTCCAGCTCCTGCGCAAGGACGGCAGCGGGCAGCTCGATGTCGGAGTGGGCAAGGGGCTCGCAGATGGCGTCGGAACCACGGCTTTCCGTACCTTCGTCGCGTACACCTGGATCCGCCCTCCGACCCGACGCGAGCCGCCGCCAGAGCCGGTCGTGATCGACGAGCCTCCCCCCGAGCCGCCGCCGGTCGTCATCGAGCCCGACATCGAGGAGCCACCGCCGGAGCCCGAGTGGGAGCCGGAGGAGGTCGCGAAGGTCGTGCGCGACCAGATCGTGATCCGCGACCCGATCCAGTTCGTCTTCGCAGAGGACACGATCCTGTCCGAGTCGCTGGAGACCCTCGAGGCAATCGCCGAGATCCTCCACGAGCACGCCGAGATCGAGCACCTCGTCATCGAGGGGCACGCCTCTGAAGAGGGCTCCTACGAGTACAACTACGACCTCTCCAACCTGCGCGCCCGCGCCATCTGGAAGGAGCTCATGCGCAACGGCGTCCACCCTGACCGCATCAGCTACCGCGGCATGGGCGAGGTCGTGCCGAAGGACCAGGGAACGGACGAGGAGTCCCTCGCCACGAACCGGCGGGTCGAGTTCCACATCATCGACTGGATCGAGGTTGACGAGGAGTACCCGGACTTCCCCGAGAGCTTCCGCCTGCCCTGGTCTGGCGACTCGGTGGAGACCGTGCACCCGATCCGTCCCCCGGAGCCGCCCGAGAAGGAGGACAAGGAAGAGGTCGAGACCCGCGTCATCGATCTCTTGAACCCGGAGCAGTTCGACCTCTACGAGGACGAGGAGGAAGAGCAATGACCCTGCTGCTGTCGACCCTGGCGCTCGCCGCCACAGAGGACTGCTATACGGACCTCACCCAGGACCTCAACTGCAACGACATCGACGTCGCAGACGAGCAGCTCGTGGACGTGGACGACGACGCCTGTGCGGCGCACATCGACGACGACGACAACATCTACGAGAGCGCCGACTACTACTACGACTACTACAGCTACGGCTGTGACTACTTCGTCCTGGACTTCGAGACGGACGTGGACAAGGACGGTTTCTCGGACGGAATGATCACGATCATCTCGGAGAGCGAGACCGATCCGGAGGGTTTCCCCGAGAAGATCGTCACGCTGGCCTGCGACAACTGCCCAAAGGACTACAACCCCGTCCAAGAGGACATCGACTGCGACGACGCAGGCGACCTCTGCGACAACTGCTACGACATCTACAACCCCGACCAGATCGACAGCGACTTCGAGGGGCTGGGTGACGTCTGTGACAACTGCCCCTTCCACGCGAACCTGGACCAGGCGGACACGGACGAGGACGACGCAGGGGACGCATGCGACAACTGCCCGGATCTCTACAATCCCTCCCAGACCGACAGCGACGTCGACGAGGTCGGCAACGACTGTGACAACTGCCCGGTCATCCCGAACATAGACCAGGTCGACACGGACCTCGACGGCTACGGCGACGCCTGCGACAACTGCCCCTTCGACGCTCACGAGTCCCTCACCGACACGGACATCGACGGTGTCGGAGACGTCTGCGACAACTGCGAGGAGCTCTACAACCCGGACCAGGACGACGCTGACCTCGACGAGATCGGCGACGCCTGCGACAACTGCGTCGATCTCGAGAACCCGGAGCAGATCGACACCGACCACGACCTCGTCGGCGACGACTGCGACAACTGCCCGGCGGACGTGAACCCATCACAGACCGACATCGACGAAGACGGCGTCGGGGACGAGTGCGATGTCTGCCCGGACCTCCAGAACCCTCAGCAGATCGACACGGACCTCGACGGCGTGGGCGACATCTGTGACAACTGCCCCGAGCGGCAGAACTCCGCACAGACCGACGAGGACGGCGACGGGATCGGCGACGCCTGCGACGCGGACGCTCAGCTTCGCGGAGGCGGGGCCCGCTGTGATGTCGGAGGGCTGGGGACCACGCTGGCGGCGACTCTGCTGGCTCTCGGCCTCATCCGCCGTCGGCGTCGCGAGTAGCGCGGACCAGAAGCAGCAACAGCACCAGGGCGCCGGTGCTCCGGCAGCCTCCCGAGTACCAGCTCACTGTCGACGGCAGACCCGTGTCATCGGTGGACTCGCCGGTGTCGGGATCGGCGGTGTCGGGGGTGCTGCCCGTGTCGCCGGTGTCCGGACCGTCGGCGTCGTAGGCACCGATCCAGTCGATGCCCTGACTCGCCATGATCTCGGGATCGCCGGTGCCCAGCAGGGGGCTGGTGGCGCCGGGGATCGGGTATGTCTCGCAGTCCCTGGGCGTGAAGAGGTCCGTGTCCCACTCGGCGTCATCGAGGGTCTCGGAGTCCGTAGCGGACATTGAGCCGGGCTCGTCCCCGACCCAGCGAATCCACGACCACGACGCCGTCTCCGGTGTGTCCTCGCTGTGGAGGTCGTAGGCCGAGACGTTGTTGTCGAAGACCGTGTTCACGACGCTGAGGGTGTCACCACCGGAGCTGTGGAGCGCCGCACCACCCGCGTTGTGGACGAAGGTGAGGTTCTGCAGCTCCGCCAGCTCGAAGTCGCGCAGCACCAGCGCGGCCCCTGGAGTCGACACGTCGTTGGCGCTGAAGGTGGTGGTGACGAGGTCGATGATTCCGCCGTCGAGCCGGGCCGAGGAGGCGCTCATCGCGCTGCTGGTGTCCAGGGCGCCCACGTTGCCGCAGAACATCGACCCGGTGATGCTGGTGCTCACCCCGTTGGCCACCTGCAGGGCGCCAGGGCTCCCGCTGGAGCTCGAGTTGTCGAGCATCGAGGAGTCGATGAGCGTGAGCTCGGAGGCGTTGGCATAGAGCGCCGGCCCGTCACCGGTGTGGGACAGGAAGGTGCAGCCGGTGCAGGTGACCGTGGACCCGCCGAAGGCAGCGATCGCGCTCCCCAGCCCGGAGTAGACGGAGCCCGCGAAGGCGTGGTTGTCCTCGAAGGAGGTCTGCTTCAGCTCGGCGGAGGCGGCGTCCAGCATGATCGCACCGCCCTGCTCTGACTTGTTCGTGTAGAAGGAGCTGCCGACGTCCTCGACGAGGACGTCGACGCCATCGGCCAGGATCGCTCCACCAGCGCCGGAGCGGATGTTGTCGTAGAAGATCGAGTACTCGGAGTAGATGGTGATCGGCACGGTGTTGCCCTGGGCGACGATGCCGCCGTCGGCGTTGTCGTGCACGTCGCACTCGGTCAGCGAGAGCCTGGTGGTATCGGCGGTGGCCTGGACGCTGATGCCCGCGCCGTTGGCGTTCACGACCTCGATCCGCTCGAAGACAGCCGTGCCGTCCTCGAGGCGGAGGTGACCACCCACGTACAGATCCGTACCGGAGATGTCCGTCTCGTTGATGGACAGCGCGTCTGCGGGGCTGCCGCCGGAGAGGCTCAGCGACTCCAGCGTGCTGCCCTCTGAGCCATCGACGAACAACAGCGACGGCACCGCTGGCCAATCCCCCGTCTCGGTGTCGCCGACGATCGTCACAGCGCGATCGATGGTGCAGAGGCTCGAGTCCGCGATGTCGGAGGTGACCTCGATCCGGTCGACCGAAGCATCCAGGCAGGCGGCCTCCATGGACATCCCCGTGGGGACGACGGCGGTGACTGCCCAGGCGGCCCGGATCCAGATCACAGAAAGCCCTCTCCGCTGTCCTCGGTCTCGACGACCACGCGAAGAAAAGCGACGGCCGTGGCCCGCTCATCGGTCTCGAACTGCCGCGCCGTCCTCCGGTGTCTGTGCTTGAAGACGAACTCGATCCAGCGGGCCACGAGGTGCGGCGGGCCGAAGCGGGGGCTGAAGGTGATCGCGTCCATGTAGCGCACCGCGTCAGATGCCTGCTCGACGATGTGGCGATGCTCCCACTCGTGGAAGAGCGGGTTCTCCGCGGTGGTGTCGACGAAGATCCTGTTGTGCTCGTACTCCACGAGCTGCAGCGGCCACGTCGGCAGCGGCACGACGCCGAGGCCCCAGAAGCGAACCGGGAGGTTCCGGGGGAGACCCTCGCCGCGCAGTCCGGCCTGCAGCTCCGACTTGTCGAGCGTCGCCCGAAGCCAGGGGTGCAGCTCGGCTTCGAGGTGATCGACGTCGGTCTTGACCTGCCAGACGTCCTCGAGCGAGGCGTACAGCCGCGTGGAGACGCGGAGGTGGAAGCGCACGGACATTGACGGAGGCTAACGCACCCTCAGGATGCGGACCCAGGCGTGGCGCACCTCCACGCGCTCGATCTCTTCCAGGTCCAGCTCCTGCAGCCGTCCCAGGGGCTCGCCCTCGCAGACCTCGACGATGACCCCCTCGACCTCTGTCGGGTCGGTCTCGAAGGCATAGACCTCCAGGCCCTCCAAAGGCGTGGTCACGACGCCGGCGTAGGGGCGCGTGAGCTGGGTGAAGGCGTAGCTGCCCACCCAGGTGGTCTGCTCCTGCGCGGCGATGAGCGGGCCGGCCTCGCGCACTGCTCGCCCGACGTCCACACCGTAGAGGCTGGACTCGGGACCATGGGGCGACGGGCGGTACAGGAAGACCAGCGAGGCCACGGCGAGCACCACCGCGTTCGGGGGGCCGAGCGCGACCAGGACCGTGCAGGCGCCGAGGATGCCCGGGATGAGGTACCGGACGTGGGTGTATGCGTCGAGCCGGTCGAGGCCGCCCAGGAAGTTGAGCGTCCCGAAGAAGCCCAGCTGGACCAGGGTGTGGGCGGCGAGAATCGCCAGCGCTCGCCTGCGCGGTGTGCCCCGCCAGAGCCCGTAGATGGCCAGGGGGACCAGGATCCACCGGAACTGATCGCCGAGGGCGATCCACAGGACGGTGCCGATGTCGCTGAACCAGGCGCCGACGGTCTCGGGCAGGCGCTCGCTGCTCGCCAGGCCCCAGCCCGTCTCGAGGTAGTGGACGAGTGCCCAGAGAGCCAGGGCGGCTGGCGGCGCGACCCAGCCCCAGCCCTTCCTCCGGTCGAGAACGCAGGCCAACAGCGCAGGGGCGGCCAGCAGGATGCCCGGCTCCTTGCACCAGGTGGCCAGCGCCGCGGTGAGGGCGAAGAGCCCGTCGCGTCGGTCGAGCACGGCCACCAGCGCCCACGGGGTGAGCGCCATCAGCGGAAGGTCCGTGTCCGCCCGGAGCAGGTTCGCGGCCACCGGCGGGATGAGCGGGAAGACCGCCGCGCCCCAGGCTGCCCAGGTGCCACCGGCTCGACGGAGCAGCTCGGCGCTTCCCCACCCGAAGGCAGCGGCGAGCGGGAGGGCCGCCAGGTGCACAGCCACGTGGGGGGCCACCGGCAGGCGGAGGAAGAGCCCGAGGTACCAGTACCAGAGCGGCGGGTGGGCGTAGTCGGGCATGCCACCGAGCCACTGGGGCGGGAGCTCCGACTGCGGGAGCGCGGCGGCCGGGAGCTCGGCGAGGACGAAGGCCGGCCCGCTCTCGGCCACCAGGAGAGCCTTCGGGACCCACCAGAACAAGCCGTCCTCGACCAGCGGCGCGTCGATGTTGAGGAGCACGACTCCGACAGCCACGGCGGCGGCGAGCAGGGCGGGTGCGTGACGAGGCAAGGCGACAGCAGGCTACACGGGTTAGCCGTGGCCCCTTGTTGGAGGCTCCCGTGACGAACCCCGCCATCCCGCGCGACGAGGTCCATCGCTGGTCAGAAGAGGCCGGAGAGGAGGGCGAGGACTTCCGCGGCACCGCTACCCGTCTGCTGCGCACGCAGAAGCGGCTGTTGAGCTTCTACAACAAGAACCTGCCCGCGACCGACGGCCAGACCGGACAGGTCGCCACCTACCTGATGGCGGTCGTCGTGCGCGTCTTCGACCGGGCCAGAGGCCGCCTCGACAAGGTCAACGGCCGTCAGATCGAACAGGCGGCGGCAAAGGTCAACGCCGTCGTAGAGGGCCTGTTGCCCTTCGACGAGGGCTTTCCGGAGCGGGTCCGGACCGTCGATGAGCGCGCCCAGCCGCACATCCTCGACGAGGCCTTGTGGGCTCTCTTCGAGCGGGACGAGAAGAAGGACGGCGAGGTCAGCCTCGAGCCACGCGAGGCGGGGCTGGTCTTCTTGATGCTCTGGGTCGCCACAGAGGCCCTCGACACCGCCTGGCACCCGCCCAGGGGCTTCGGGCAGGAGGCCTCGTGATCTTCCGCGTGCTCCTGAGCTGCGGGACCCCGACCGTCCCGACCGAGGCGCCCGCCGAGAGAGCCGCCGAGGCGCCCACCGAGGCGCCCGCCGAGAGAGCCGCCGAGGCCCCCCCGAGCGCGGCCATCGTCATCGAGACCCCCGCGCCGGGCACGCCGGTGACGCCGGGTCCCCTGCTCGTGAAGGGCCAGTCACGCGTCTTCGAGGGTCGCTTCACCGTGAAGCTGCTCGCCGGCGACGAGCTCCTCGGACAGAAGGCCGTCCTGACCAGCTCAGAGGGCGGCACATGGAGCGTGGAGTTCGACGTGCCAGAGGGCAACAGCGGCGGCGCCTGGAAGATCCAGGCCTACAGCCAGTCGGCGAAGGACGGCTCGATCGCGAACCTCGTCGAGGTCCCGCTCGAGGGACCCTGATCGCGCGGACGGCGACACTCCGGGCTGGTGGGAGGCCACACCCGAGGACGGGTACTGATTCACCGATTCACTCGGACCGGCGCCCCGGAGTCGCGGTGCCTCCGCCACACCCCGGGAACACGCAGCGGTAGGCATCCCGAGCCAAGACCGCCCGCCGGGTCCGGTCGGGGACGTGGCGGGTGAGCTTGCCTCGGTCGGGGCCATCGGTCAGGTCGAGGACCTCGCCGTCGTCCTCTGCCCGGGTGGCCACGTGGTCCATCACCATGAAGTCGGGGCTCGAGGCCGCCGCGCAGTCCGGGCAGCGAGTGACCACGGTTCTGTAGATGGGCTCTGTGGGAGGCTCCTCTGCTTGCTGCTCCACCGCCATCGCCCCACGGCGGATGATCAAGCCCACCAGGCGTCCGGCGTCCAGGTCATCGCTGTCCACCCCCGTCTGGGCCCGGAGCAAGGCGACTGCTCGAGGACCCGGTTGGAGATGTTCCGGGCTCGCTCGATCCACTCGTCGATGTTCTCTGAGGTGGCCACCGGGAGCAGGCGCGCGGCCTTGGTGTAGGACAGACTCCCGCTGGAAAACGCCGCCTCCAGAGCTGGAAGGGCGGGGGCCTTCTCGGCCAGGCGCAACAGCACCTTCACCTTGTTTCCGCCGATATCGAGCGCCTCGCGGGCGTAGGTGATCAGCGAGGCGAAGCCGAGGTCCTTGAACATCGCCGTGCGTCTGGCCTCCATGAGCAGGACAGCGATCCGGTGGTCGAGAGCGCGAGAGGCGTGGACGGCGTCGAGGAGAGCCTGGTGAAGCGACTGTGAAGAGGTGTTCATGTCCATCCTCTAACAAGCCGTTTTCGCTGGCCTTTGTGCGCTCTCTGGGCGGCAGATCAGGCCTGATTCCGAGCTTGGAGGACCCTCGGGGCCCTCGAGGCGATCCTGGGGGCCCTGAAGAGCCTCCAGGTCGAGGCCACGGTCCAGCCAGCTCCAGCTCACGCGGGCACCACCCGCGCGCCTCTACAGCCACGCTCGCAGCGCACCACGGGTCTGAGGAGCCAGGGTCTGTGTTGCATCATGGAGTCGTGAAGGTGTCCGCGCTGGTGTCCCCGCCGGGAGCGGGGCACTCCCAGCCCTCGTAGCAACACTTGTCCGAGCCATCATGAACATTGTCGGGACGTCGCGTCGACCCGCTGGTTGCGTAGAAGCGCCGAGTGTCCGGCTCGTCGGGACACTCCTCGTCTTCCCAGACGAGGAGGCAGTGCGTGCCCCGCTCGTCGCACTCGCGGGGGTGGCAGCCCACCCAGGAGACCAGGAGGACCCAAGCACCCATCAGGCGCCTCCGGGGTGTAGGACGGAAGCGCTCACGAGTGGATGATCTCGACGCGTGTCCCGTTCGTGAGAACGACGTAGATCCGCCCCTCTTCGTAGACGATCATCCCAAACGCCCCGTAGTAGGTCCCCTCCTCGATGTGCCCGTGCTCGTCCAGGCGATGGACGGCGTCGAGCCAGTAGTCCGGCAGCCAGAACAAGGAGTCCGGGAAGAGCATGGACTCTGCCACGGGGCTCACGCAGTCGCTGACCGGCGCGGTCTTCGCTAACCGCATGGCGCCGAGCGCGTCCCCCCAGACCGCGTGCAGCGTGTCGGTGAGGATCATCAGCCCGCCCTCGCCGCCATAGTCCCGAGAAGGTCCACGGACTGGGCCGACATTGTGTTCTCCTGGATGTCATCTGCGCCTCCCCGGAGCCCACCCCCGGTCGAAGGCGCGGCCCGAGTGTCCAGCGTCCAGCTGTCAACAGGTTGTCAGGGCGGCGTCAAAGTCCGCTTGGCACCCCAGCTACGGCTCGACCGACCGAGACAAGGCGACCCGGCGCAGCGGTCCCGCCCCCTCGACGGTCCTTGACCGCACCACCAGAGGAGTCTACGTTTGTGCCATGCGAACTACCATCGACAAGGCAGGCCGCGTGGTCATTCCCGTGGAGGCTCGCCGGCAGGCGAGGCTCCAGCCCGGGACGGAGCTCGAGGTTCGCGTCGACTACGAAGGTGTGCACCTCGTGCCGTGCGTGCCCGAGCCCGACCTCGTCGAAGAGGACGGCTGGCTGAGGGTGCGCGCGTCGACGACAGCGCCAAGGGTCGACGTCGCCGAGTTGATCCGCGAGGAGCGGGACCGATGGCCGCTGAAGTGAGTGGCGAAGGGGTCTTCTTCGACACGAGCGTCCTGGTGGCCGCGACGGTGGACCTCGGAGCCAGCTCGGAGCCCGCCAACACCATCCTCGCAGCGGTCCTCGACGGCCGCGTCGCGCGTCCCCAGACCGCGTGGCATTGCTGCTTGGAGCTCTACTCCGTCCTCACGCGGCTCCCACCCGAGCTGCGCGTCCGTCCCGCCGATGCCCTTCGGGTCGTGCGAGAGAACGTCGTCGCACGCTTCGAGATCCACGGGCTGTCCGAGGGCGAGCGGCTCCCCTTCCTGGAGCGCGCGGCGTCGGACAGGATCGCCGGGGGCCGTGTCTACGACGCGCACATCGCCGAGGTCGCCTTGGCCGCAGGGGCTGTCGTGGTCATCACGGACAACACCCGCCACTTCCAGGGCCTCCGCCGAACCGATGTGCGGGTCTTGACCACGGCGGAGTTCGCGGCGGAGATCTGAGCTACCAGTACGCCTCTTGCAGGCGGATCTTGTAGGTCTCGCAGTTCGTGCCGCGAGGGAGGCTCACGCGGGAGGTGGCATGAGCGCCGGGGGCCAGCTCCGCGATCTCGGCCGTGAACTGCTGCTGCGCGCACTCGATGGAGACGTCGATGTCGGCGATGGGTCGGTCGGTCTGGCTCTCGGCCTCGACCTCGACCTCGACCCGACCGTCGCTCCAGCCGGTGGCGGTGGCGCCGATCTCCAGCCAGTGGGTGATGTCGAGGTGGCGGTCGCGCGGTCCCGGCAGGGGCTCCAGGACCAGCTCTCGGACGGCTGGGTCGATGGTGACGGTGAACTGGCCCGAGACGTTCAGGCCCAACAGGCCAGCCTCCTCGTCGCCGCCGCACTCCTCGCAGACGGCGATCGTGACGCCCCCGACCGGGAAGCCGCCCAGCCAGACGGTGTCGAGCAGGACGATCTGCGCCGTGCGCTCGCCCCCAGCGGTGGCGACGGTGATCACCGGAGCGTCGTCGGGAATGGACAGCCCAAGGCTCTCCAGGGCAGCGGGGGTCAGGGTCGTGTAGGTGGCGCCGGTGTCGTAGAGCATCCAGAGCTCTCGTTCGACTCCGTCCTGCTCGAAGACCACCGGGATGCGCAGGCTGCGGCCGCGGCCCTCGTAGGGCAGCGCGATCTCGTCGAGGTTGTCCGGATCGATGCGGCGCTCGGGAGCCACCGCCTCGGAGAGCCTGGCGTCCTCGACCTCGACGGCCTCCAGCGCCACCGGCGGCGGGCGTCCGGCCAGGGTCTCGGAGCCCATGAACTCCCCGATGGCGGTCCCCGCCGCGGCCGCGGACTCGGTCTTCTCGGGTCCCAGGGGAGCGGCCAGGTGGCCGAACCCGGTAGCCAGGGACTCGGTGCGCTCGCCGGGGAACCACACGGGCAGCCCCACGAGCAGCGCGATCGGCCAGACCAGCGAGCCCGCGGCGATGCCCTCGATCCGGTGCCTGCCGAAGCTGGACATCGCCACGACCGGCAGCACGAGGACGCAGGCGGCCCCGACGGCGACCGCCCAACCGGGGCCCTCGCGCAGGATGCCGAGCCCGACGAGCTGAGCGAAAGCGAGCGCCGCGATGGACAGGCCGAGGACCAGGACAGCGATGGAGATGGGGCGCTTCATGGGCATCCTCATTGACACCACTCATACGCGCGACGTTCGTCGATCTTTCGCAAAGGGCCGTCACCTCACATACACGAGGCCGTAGGTGACCTTGTTGCTGTAGGTGTAGCCGGTGCCGCTGGCGTTGTAGTACCCGGCGTCACTGCAGGGGTAGCTGCCGGCGGTGCAGGTGCCCTTGCTGATGTAGCTGGTCGTCAACAGCGAGTTGTCGTAGATGTCCCAGCTCGCGTAGCCATTTGGCGTGTTGCCCAGGCCGTTGGCCCAGCAACAGCTGGAGAGCTGGAAGCCCAGGATGGCGTTCTCGTTGCAGCCCGGGAAGCAAGAGCAGTTGCTGTCCTTCGGGCGCACGACCAGCACCAGGACGTCCTCCTGGTCGGTGGTGAGCCCGGAAGACCAGTCCGCGCCGCTGGCGATGAAGTCCTCTGAGCAGGTGCTGCTGTCGTACTCGCCGGTCATGAAGTCCCCGAAGTCGGTGGACCCGAGCACGTTGTAGAAGGCGAAGGCGTAGCTGTCGGTCTCCACCATCATGTCGTCGCCGGCGACCTCTGAGAACGCGGTCGACTTGAAGTCCGCTGTCGTCTGCGAGCCGAGGGTGCCGAAGGTCGTGTCGTCGGTCCACACGTCGTAGCTGTCCCAGTTCCGGTCGTGGCTGCCGGTGACGTGGGCCTCGTTGACCACCGAGCCGACCAGGGTCCAGCCCCCGGAGTCGGTGGTCATGTCGCAGTGGACGTCGTAGGTCGAGCCGCTGGAGTCCTCGAGCACGTAGGTCCCATCTGCGGTCGAGCCGTCCGCGAGGATGGTCGCGCAGGAGTCAGCGGGGCAGTCGGTGCCAGTGCCGAGCACGCCCTCGTCGACGTCACCATCGCAGTCGTCGTCGTCGCCGTTGCAGGACTCGCTGGCGGCGGGGTTGATGGTCTTGTCCGTGTCGTCGCAGTCCGTGTCGTCGCTGACGTAGCCGCTGGGCGCCGAGCAGGCGGTGGCGGTGGAGGCGAGGTTGCCGTAGCTGTCGCCGTCGGCGTCCTCGTAGAAGGTGCTGGCGTCGACAGCGTCGTCCTCGTCGATGTCCCCGTCACAGTCGTCGTCGTGGCCGTCGCAGTACTCGTCGGCGCCGGGGTAGGTGTCGGAGTCCGTGTCGTCGCAGTCGGTGGCGTCGCTGACGTAGCCGCTGGGCTCCGAGCAGGCCGTCGTGCTGCTGGCGGCGTCACCGTAGTCGTCGCTGTCGGTGTCGGCGTACCAGGTGTCCGCGTCGATGGCGTCGTCCTCGTCGATGTCCCCGTCGCAGTCGTCGTCGATCTCGTTGCAGACCTCGTCGGCGTCGGGGTTCACGGCTGAGTCGCCGTCGTCGCAGTCGTCCTCGACCTCTGCCTCGCCCGTGTCCGCGCAGTCGAGGTCGGTGCTGGTGGTCGTGCCGGAGCCGTAGTCGTCACCGTCACCGTCGGTGTAGCAGGTGTCCCCGCTGTCGCAGTCCTGGTCGATGCCGTCGGCCACGACCTCTTCGGCGCCCGGGTAGACGGTGGCCTCGCCGTCATCGCAGTCCCCGTCGACCTCGGCGAAGCCGGTGGGCAGGTCGCAGGCCTCTGTGGGGACGTCGCTGTCGCCGTAGCCGTCCTCGTCGAGGTCTGCCCAATAGGTCATGGTCACGTCCTCGTCGACGTCGCCATCGCAGTCGTTGTCGGCCTCGTCGCAGATCTCTTCGGCGCCGGGCCAGGAGGTCGCGTCGGTGTCGTCGCAGTCGTCCCCGTTGTCGGCGTAGCCGTCGGGGGATTCACAAGCCTCCGTGCCCGCGTCGGGGTCGCCGTAGCCGTCGGAGTCAGCGTCGGCCCAGAAGGTCTCGAGCACGCCGTCGTCGATCTCGCCGTCGCAGTCCTGGTCGATGCCGTCGCAGATCTCGGCAGCTCCGGGGTTGATGTCGGGGTCGTCGTCGTCGCACTCCTCGCACGCGGCGTAGCCATCGGAGTCCGCGTCGGCGTACCCGACCGAGCCGTCGCAGTTGTAGTCGACCGGATCGGCGCAGTCGTCTTCTGTGGCGCCAGGGTGCACGGCGGCGTCGGCGTCGTCGCAGTCCGTGCTGTCCTCGACGTTGCCGCTGGGAAGCTCGCATGCCTCCGTCGGGTTGTCCCCGTCGCCGAAGCCGTCGCCGTCGCTGTCCGCGTAGGAGGTGAAGGTCTCGCAAGGGTCACCGGTGTCGACGGGGAGCTCCTTGTTGCGACAGGACAGGGCGGACAAGAGGAGGAACATGGTTCACTTTCCCGGAGAAGTTCACGCGTCCGTGACGTGGACCGGCCGACGGACCGGCAACTTCACGAGCGCTCAGGGAGTGATGATGCCGCGCGCGACCTGGTTCTGCATCGACATCGAGTGCAGCGGACCCGTGCCAGCCCTCTACGACATGATCAGCCTGGGGGCGGTCGTCGTCCGCGAAGCCGGCGACGGCGAGCTCGAGCTCGGCGATGATTTCTACGTCGAGATCCGCCCGGAGGCGCCCCATGTGGACGAGGGCGCCATGGCGGTCAACGGGCTCGACCTGGAGCTCCTACGCCGCGAGGGCGTGCTGCGGCGACTGGCGATGGAGCGGCTGACCGCCTGGGTCGAGGCCAACCGGGACGAGGGCTCGGAGGCGGTGTTCGTCGGGCACAACGCCCCCTTCGACTGGTCCTTCGTGGCGTGGGTCTACAAGGCGGAGGGCATGAAGAACCCCTTCGGGTACAAGGCGCTGGACACCAAGGCGCTGTCCGCGGGTGTGCTCGACCTGCACTGGCTGGACTCCAACAAGGAGATCCTCGCCGAGATCCTCGGATTGCCGGCCGAGGACATGGGGCAGAAGCACCGCGCCGACTACGACGCTCGCTACCAGGCCCTCATCCTCAAGAGATTGCTGGAGATCCAGCGAGGTCGCGGGTGATAGTTTCCAAGCAGGACGCCGCAGAGGACATGCCCAAAGAACGGGACGCCCACTTCCTCCACGAAAAGAGCGCTTTCGAGCCAGTGCTCTGTCCGCCGATCGACAGGCCGCGCGCCATCACCTGGATCGGCAAGACCGCGAAGCTGCTCTGCGCCACGGAAGTGGGCGAGATCGTCGAGATCGACCCGGTCTTCGGGACACGCACGCTGGACACCCACGTCAACGACCCGGCGCTGATCTCGGTGTCGCCGAGCGGAAAGCGAGTGGTGGTCGTCGAGCGCGGGCGCGGGGTGACGCTGCTGGCGCCGACTGGAGACCGGATCAAGAGCATCCGCTGCGAGCTGCTCTCGGACATCCAGCTGGCCTGGTTCACGCGCACCGACGGCAGGGGCGCCCTCGCTGTGGTCGGGGACACCCTCGACGGACGCAAGGCGCTCTTGATCGAGAAGGACTTCAGCCGCCACCGCACCGCCAGGATCCCGCAGCAGACCACCGTCGGCGCGGGCCGTGGCGGAAAGCTCCTCGCCGCGCGCTGCTGCACGGACGGACTCGACGTCGTGTCCTTCGGAAAGCCGATGAAGAAGAGCATCCCCTCCCGTCATCGGCTCCGCTTCGGCGGAGGGGGCGTGCTGCTCGGCATGGCCGAGGGCGGCGTCACCATCTGGCGCAACCACAAACAGTCGAACACCGTGATGGTCTACGACGTCACCGCCGCGGCGGTCAGCGACAACGGCATGGTCGCCATCGGAACCCGAGAGGGCGACGTCGCCTTCTGCAACATCGACGGCGACATCGTGGGCCGCGCCCACCCCGACCGTGTCGGGGGCCACACCGGGGCGGTCCGCGAGATGGCCTTCAGCAAAAAGGCACGCTGGCTCGCGACCAGCGCGGACTCGCTCTGGCTCTGGCGCTACTGAGCTACTTGACCTCGAAGGGGAACGCGACCTGCATCTCCTTGGGCAGATTGGCGAGGGCCTCGGCCTCTGTGCTGTGAAGGATGCTCTGGGCGTGGAAGGCGTAGTTGCCTGATTCCAGGCCGCCCGGAACGGCGATGAGGTAGTCGTCCTGGGACTGGGTGCCCTTGATCTCGTAGGGAATGTCGTCGGAGGCGACCCACAGGTGGAGCTCGACCTCGGTCTCGCCCAGCACGCCCGTCACCTGCGCCGTCTCCTTGTACTCGAGCCGCGAGAGCTTGAGGTCCTGCCGCTTGAGCTCCGCGGCGCGCAACGTGCTGTTGAACAGGAAGGAGAGACCTCCCTCCTTGCTGGCCACGAAGGACTGCTCCGGGTGCTGCTCCAGCCCGTGCCAGGTGCTCATCTCCGTGGCGACGGTATTGATCGGCTGGGCGCCGAGGTGGGAATAGCCCTTCGGCCCGATGCCGTAGAAGCCAGGCTCTCCAGCCTCATGGTGCAGCGCCACCTTCACCGGCGGAGGCGAGCCCTTGCCTGGGCCCTCGACGACGATCTCGACCGTGACGAACTCGTGGATGTAGCCTTCCTTTCCGACCATCAGCTCGAGGGTGCCGGGCTCGAAGGGGATGGCGACCGTGCCGTCGGCCCCGGTCTTCCAGGACTCTGCTACGCCGTCCCGCTTCACCTGGGCGTCAGCGAGGTCGGCTCCGAAGATGTCGTCGACCTCGACGGTGAGGGTCGGGGGGTCGCCGCAAGAGATGGCGAACAGGATGGGCAGCATCGGAGCTCCGAAGTGAAACGCAGGGAATGCTATTGCCTGCGCGTCCAGCAGGCTACCGGGAGCGGCCGAGCCAGTTGCGGATCGAGGAGAGGTCCATCTCCCCAGCTTGGGCAAAGCGCTCTACGATTCTCTCGCCTCGGCGCGCTAGCTCCAGGAGCTTCTTCACACGCGTGACCACGAAGCGGTTCCGCAGCCGGCTGGTGGGAACCTCCGGCGCCTCCTCCAACAGCTCCTGAGCGGCTTCCAGCTCCCGAACGACGCGCCGCACCCGCTCGAGCTCCCGCTGGCGGAAGACCCGCGTCACCATCGCGAGGATGTCCGTCTCGGCGACATAGGTCTTGCGCTTGCGGGGCCCCTTGCCCGGCGCCTCCCGACTCCTCCCGACGACCCCCCACAGTCTGAGCTCGTTCAAGGTCATGCTCACCGAACCGCTGGACAACCTGGTGCGTCGACCGATCTCGTCCGCCGTCAGCGGCGACCGGGAGAGGTAGAGCACAGCCCAGACCTTGCCCATCGAGTTCTTGAAGTTCCAGAACTCCATGAGGTCGCCGATCGCCTCGGCGACGCGATCGACGGCCTCGTCGATCCGCTCGTCGTGGGCCTGCTGTTCGTCTTCGAGGTGGCGCTGTTCGGCCATGTCCGAACTATAACTTCAATCGTCATTGAAGTTTTTGAAAAGAGTGACTATTACTGATCCCAGGTCGCAGCGGAGGCCCTGATGCAGCGGATCCATCTCCTCCCAGGCGCCTCCGCGAGGCGACTGGAGCCCGGGGGACTCGCAGCCGGGGCCGCCCGCTCGAGGGTGCGCCCACCGAGCGCTGCCTTCGCCCTCGTGGCAGAGGACATGGCCAAGGCCGAGGCGGTGCTGACCGACATCGTCGGGGACACGATCGAGCCCGTCGACGGAGCCGTGCGCTACCTGGCGAGCGCTGGTGGCAAGCGCGTCAGGCCACTGCTGACCGCGCTCGGCGCCCGGGCCCTGGGGGTCGGCGGAGACCTGTCCCGGCTCATGACCGTGGGCGAGCTCATCCACCTGGGCTCCTTGCTCCACGACGACGTCGTCGACGACGCCAGCACCCGCCGCGGCATCGACGCCGCGCAGCACGTCTACGGCAACGCGCTGGTCATCCTCAGCGGCGACTTCTGCCTCGCCCAGGGCGTGCTCCTGGCCAGTGAGCACGGCGGTCAGGCATGTGTGAGTGGCCTCGCCGAAGCCCTCAAAGCCATGGCGGAGGGCGAGGTCCTCCAGCTCAGGCGGGCCGGCGACCTCGACACGACGCGAGAGGACTACCTGGAGATCGTCGACCGCAAGAGCGCGGCGCTCATCGCCTGGTGTGCGAGCGTCGGGGCTCGGGTCCTGGACGATACGGCCCTCACCGCCCGCATGGACCGCTTCGGTCGCGCGATCGGCGTGGCCTTCCAGGTCACTGACGACATCCTCGACTACGGAGGCCGCTCTGAGCTCACCGGCAAGACCCCCGGGACCGATCTGAAGGACAGGAAGCTCACCCTGCCCTTGCTCTTCGCGCTGGAGCGTGACCCGGAGCTCGCGGAGCGCCTGGGCCGACCGGTGCAGGCCGAGCAGATCCGGGAGATCATCGAGCGTGTGCGGGCGACAGGCGCCCTCGAGCGCGCCGGGGCCTTCGCCAAGGAGCTCGTCGAGGGAGGCATCGCAGAGCTGGATGTGCTCCCCGAGAGCCCCCACAAGGCCGCGCTGGCCGAGCTGGCGCGCTACCTCGCCGAGAGGGTGGCGTGACCCCGCAGGCCGGCGATCCGGGCCGCGGGCCCGAGGTTCGGGAGATGTTCGACCGCATCGCCCCCACCTACGACCTCACCAACCGGATCCTGTCGATGGGCATCGACACGATCTGGCGAAAGCGCACCGTCCGAGCGCTCGGACCCCTCGACGCCACCTCCCTGGACCTCTGCGCCGGCACCCTGGAGATGACCCTCGAGCTGCTCGCCGCGGGCTCCCCTCGTGTGGTCGCCGTGGACTTCAGCGCCGAGATGCTGGAGCGGGGCCGCGGGCGCCTGCCCGAGGGTGCCCCGGTCGATGTCGTGGTCGGGGACGCAGAGGCGCTGTCGGTAGAGGGACCCTTCGGCGCCGCGACCTGCGGCTTCGGGCTTCGCAACGTGCCAGACAACCGAGCGGCGCTGTCCGAGGTGTTGTCGGTCCTCCGTCCCGGCGGGCGCTTCGCCGTGCTCGAGTTCTTCCGCCCGGTGCGCGCCCACGCCAGGGCCTTCCACGGCCTCTTCAACAAGCTCGTCCTACCCAACGTCGGCGGACTGATCAGCGGAGACCGCGCTGCATACGCCTACCTCGCCGAGTCGATGGTCGCCTACCTGAGCCGCGCCGAGTTCGAGGCCCTCGCCGTCGAGGTCGGCTTCGAGCTCGTCAGCAGCGACGACCTCCTGCCTCCGGTGGCCTCGCTGGTCGTCTTGAGGAGGCCCGCATGAAGCTGGTCCTGGGCATCACCGGCGCCAGCGGCGCCCCCTACGCCGCGGCGATGGTGCGGTGGCTGGCTGGCCCGGGCCGTGACGCCGGCATCGAGGCCCACCTCGTCTTCACGAAGACCGGGCGGCTGGTCTGGCAGCACGAGGTCGGCACGGACCCCCGCGAGCACGATCTGCCGATCTGGGGGCCACTGGAGTTGACCGCCCCCTTCGCCAGCGGCAGCGCTCGCTTCGACGCGATGGCGGTCCTGCCCTGCTCCGCCGGGAGCCTCGCTCGTATCGCCAACGGCATCAGCGCCGACCTGGTGGGTCGAGCCGCCGACGTGATGCTGAAGGAGCGGAGGCGCCTCGTCCTCTGCGTGCGCGAGGCCCCATACTCGCTGGTCCACCTCCGCAACATGCAGCAGGTCTGCGAGGCAGGAGCGGTGATCCTCCCGGCCTCGCCGAGCTTCTACGGAAAGCCGGAGAACATCGAGGCCCTCGTCGACAACGTCGTCGGCCGGGTCCTCGACCAGCTCGCTGTCGACAACGACCTCGCCCACCGCTGGACAGGGATGAAGCCATGATGGAGCCCAGGCTGTCCTCCGTGCAGCGGCGCTGCGTCGCCCGCGCTGGCCTCGACGACATCGCGGACAAAGTCGTCGGGGGACGGCGCCTCTGCTTCGAGGACGGCCTTCGCCTCTTCCAGACCCCGGACCTCGCGGCGGTGGGTGGCCTCGCGAACCTCGTCCGCGAGCGCCTCCACGGCGACCTGACCTACTTCAACCGCAACGTCCACGTGAACGCGACGAACGTCTGCGAGGCCTCCTGCATCTTCTGCAGCTTCGCTCGCCTCGAAGAGGGCATGCCCGCCGCATACACGATGACCATCGACGAGGCGGTGGGTCGCGTCGTCGCGCTGAAGGACGCATTCATCACAGAAGTCCACATCGTCAACGGCCTCCATCCTGGCCTTCCGTTCAGCTACTACACGGACATGCTGCGGGCCATCAAGGAGGCCCGGCCAGACCTCCACATCAAGGGCTTCACCGCGGTCGAGATCCACTACTACGCACAGAAATACGGCATGACCTACGCAGAGGTGCTCACCGCCCTGCGCGGAGCCGGTCTGGAGTCCTTGCCGGGGGGCGGCGCTGAGATCTTCCATCCGCGCGCCCGACGGAAGCTCTGTCGCGACAAGGTCGACGCGGATGGCTGGTTGGAGGTCCACCGCGTCGCCCATGGCCTTGGAATGCGCACGAACTGCACGATGCTCTTCGGCAGCATCGAGCGTCTCGAGGAGAGGGTCGACCACCTCGTCCGCCTCAGGGACCTCCAGGACGAGAGCCTCGCAAACAGGGCAAAGGACCCGAACCTCGGCTTGTTCCAGACCTTCGTGCCGCTGAAGTTCCACAACGACAACAACCGCCTGGCCCGCCTGGCGGCACCCACCGGCCACGACGCACTGCGCACGATCGCCGTGAGCCGGCTGATGCTCGACAACATCCCCCACGTCAAGAGCTACTGGGTCATGATGGGCCAGGACATCGCCCAGCTGAGCCTGAGCTACGGCGCCTCCGACCTCGACGGCACCGTGCGCGAAGAGCGCGTCTACCACATGGCCGGGGCCAAGACCCCGCAGGAGCTCACGCGCACAGAGCTGATCGGGCTCATCCGCGCCGCGGGCCGGATCCCCGTGGAGCGTGACACCCACTACAACGTCGTGGCGGAGGCCTGAATGCCTGTCCGCGTCGCCGCCGTCGGCTACACCAACGCCTGGCCCCTGTTGACCCGCCTCGATCGCATCCGGTACCAGGTGACGGAGGGCCACCCCGCCCAGGTCGCCGAGTGGGTCCGACAGGGCGAGGCCGACGTGGGCCTGGTGCCCGTGGGCGCGCTGCTGTCCGAGGGGAGCTGGAAGGTGGTCCCGGGAGCCTGCATCGGCTGTGAAGGACCCGTCCACAGCGTACTGCTCGTGGCGGAGACACCTCCAGGGGACTGGACCGAGGTGCTGCTGGACGGTGTCAGCCGCACGAGCGTCGTGCTGGCTCAGCTCATCCTCCGTCGCGGGCCACTGGCGAAGGAGGGCATCACCTTCCGCCACGTCGAGCCCGGCACCGCCCAAGGCCAGGCACGCGGCACCACGGCCGCCCTGGTCATCGGGGACGCCGCCAGGAACCTGCCACCGCGCATGGAGCACCGCATCGACCTCGGGCAGGCCTGGTACGACTGGACCGGCCTGCCCTTCGTGTTCGCCGTGTGGGCAGGCCGCAACGGTCTGTCTCCGAGTGATATCGCTGGCTTGCGTCAGGCCGCCACGGAGGGATTGGATCTCCGGGCTGCCCTGCCCGAGCCCGACCGGACATACCTGCTCGAGCACATCCGCTACGAGTTGGACGACCGGGCGCTGATGGGCCTGCGGCGCTTCGCGGCCCTGGGCGTCGAGGAGGGGCTCCTCAGCCGCCACGAGATCGAGCTCTATGGACCTGGCGACCGGCTGATGCCACGGGCCGATCTCGACCGCATCCTCGACGACGCCGCGAACGGAGTCACGTTGCATGAGTCCGAGATCGCTCAGCTCGTCAGGGCGCCGCTGGCAGATCTCAGCGCCGCCGCGGACCTGCGCTGCAGGGACCTGCACCCCCAGCGGGAGCGCGGCTACGCCTCGACGGACCACGTGGACACCAACAGCGCGCTGTTGCGCATACGCGAGGACGAAGGGGACGATGAGCGGATCTGGGCTCTGTTGCGGCTGGAAGCGCTCGGGGGCTGGACCGACGTCGCCGTAGAGGGCGGAAGCGCGGCGGAGGCGCTCCGGTGGACCGCGCTGTCCCGGCTGTTGACCACGATCCCCAACGTGCTGGCGCCCCTGGACCTGGTGGACATCGGGCAGGCTGCCCTCCACTCAGGCGCCAACGATCTCGGTGAGCTGGACGACATCGACCGAGCCGAGCGCGACATCCGGCAGGCCGGCTTCGTGCCACAGCGCAGGGCGCGCCCCTGAGATGCGACGGCTCCACCTGGCGCACGCACTGCTCCCAGAGGGTCTGAGGCGGAACGTCTCCCTCACCCTCGACGAAGAGGGCACCGTGCTGGAGGTGGGCCGGGCGGAGGAGGCGCTCGCGCTCGACGGACTCGCCCTGCCGGGCCTGGTGAACGCGCACGCACACATCGAGCTCTCCGGAACGCTGGTCCACGGGAGCTCGCTGATCGAGTGGGTGAGCAATCTGTACCGAGTCGACGACCGGGACACGGACGCGATGCAAGCGGCCATCGAGGAGGCCATCGCATTCGGCACTGCCGCCATCGCGGACGTCACCAACACCGGGCGACCCGAGCCTCTCCTGGCGCGATCCGATCTGTGCGGAGTGGTCCATAGAGAAGTGCTGGGCATCGACGAGGTGGGACTGCCCGGGCTGGAGCTACGGCCGGTCGAGGGCTTCGAGGTGCGCGTCTCGCCGCACGCCCCCTACTCCACCTCGCCCGACCGCATCGTCGCGGCCGCGTCCGAGCCGGGTCCCAAGGCCTCCATCCACCTCGACGAGGACCCGGCGGAGCGCAGGTTCCTCCATGACGGAGGCGGCCCGTGGGCAGACTTCATCCGCCTCATCGGCCGCGACCTGCGGGTCTTCGAGCCCCCCGGCTGCTCGCCCACAGAGTACCTCCGGCGCCTCGGCGTGCTCTCCGAGCTGGCCCTGGTCCACTGCGTCGGCGCCACGGGGGACGACCTCGACGCCATCGCCACCTCGGGCACCACCGTCGTGCTCTGCCCCCGAAGCAACCTGCACATCGGCGGAGGGCTCCCGGACGTTGGCGGCATGATCGAGCGCGGCATCCCGCTGGCCCTCGGCACGGACTCTCTCGCCAGCGTCGCGGACCTCGACCTGCTCAAAGAGGTCCGCGCGCTCATGCAAGCCTTCCCAGAGGTGCACCCCGAGGTCTGGCTGCAGGCCGCGACCCGAGAGGGCGCCGGCCTGCTCGACCAGCCCCACCTCGGCGTCTTCGAGCCCGGCAAGCGGCCCGGGGTGGTCCTCGTCGAGGGCTGCGCGCGGGACCTCGGGGGAACAGGGCCCATCGAGCGACGCTGGCTCGTTCGCCCGGGGAGGGTCGGATGATCCGCGGCGTCGTCGACTACTCGCGGATGATCAAGCTCTCGCACAGCATCTTCGCGATGCCCTTTGCCCTCGCGGCGGCTGTGCTCGCGGCGGTGGAGCACGGCTACGTCTGGACCGACTTTCTCTGGATCGTGATCTGCATGGTGGCGGCTCGCTCCGCGGCCATGGGCTTCAACCGCATCGTGGACCGCGACATCGACGCAGAGAACCCCCGCACGGCGGACAGAGCCATCCCCGCCGGGACCATCAGCGTCCGGGCAGCCTGGGGCTTCACCGGGATGAGCGCCGCAGTCTTCCTCGCCGGCGCCTGGCTGCTCTCACCCCTCTGTCTGGCGCTGGCGCCGATCGTCCTGGCCATCATCTGCGGCTACAGCCTGACCAAGCGCTTCACGGCGCTCTGCCACCTCTTCCTCGGCCTCGCCCTCGCCCTGGCGCCCACGGCGGCCTGGATCGCCATCAGCGACACCGTGGCACCGACCGCCTTGATCCTCAGCGGCATAGTCGGCACATGGGTCGCGGGCTTCGACATCATCTACGCCTGCCAGGACGCGGACTTCGATCGAAGGCGGGGCCTCAACAGCATCCCCGAGCGCATCGGCGTGAAGGGAGCGCTCGTGGTCAGCGCGCTGATGCACGTCGTGACGGTGGGGCTGTTGGCCGCGCTGCCGGCTGCCTTCGAGCTGTCCTGGACCTATTGGCTCGGCTTCCTGGCGATCACGGCGATGCTCGCCTACGAGCACTGGCTCGTACGCCCGGACGACCTCTCCAGGATCGACAAGGCCTTCTTCGACCTCAACGGCTACGTCTCGCTGGCCTTCTTCGGTGTCGTCATCGTGTCCCTCTGATCGACGAAACCTTGGCAATCCCGGACTTGTGACCCCCCCGACGGCCGCCTATCTTCTGTCCCGTTCGGAGGTCTCGATGCTCGTCCTGTTCGCCTCGCTGGCGGGGGCCGACGAAGAAGCGCCGCCAATCGTCGGCGGGAGCTCGACGTCCGGCCACAAGCCCGTGGGCGCCATCCTGTCGGTCTACAACAACCAGGGCGGCAACTTCTGCTCGGGGACGCTGGTCGCGCCTCGCTACGTCATCACCGCGGCCCACTGCGTCGAAGCGGCAGAAGACTACGAGCGCAAGGGCTGGGAGATCTGGTTCATGCTCGGGACCAAGGTCTACAGCAACGGCGGCTGGGACGACTACGCCGAGGTGAAGAACACGTGGCGCCACCCGGGCTACTCGGGCGGCACCGCCATCGACGACGACATCGGCGTGCTCGAGCTGAAGACCTCGATCGACGGCTCGATCGGGACCTACGACGTCAACACCGGCCGCCCTGGCAGCAGCTGGGAGGGCGAGGACATCACCTACGTCGGCTTCGGCGTGACCGGCGACGACGAAAACGGCAGCGGCACCAAGCGCGCTGTGGACGTGCCGATCTACGGCTGGGACGCGAGCTACATCTACACCTACAGCGGCGACTCCGGCACGGTGAAGAACATCTGCTCGGGCGACTCGGGCGGCGCCGCGCTCAAGGAGATCGAAGGGGACCTCGTGCTGGTGGGGGCCAACTCCTTCGGCTTCAACCTCTACGGAGGAAACCCGGACTGCGAGCGCCAGGGCTCTGCTGCCGGCGCCACGCGCATCGACGCCTACTACGACTGGATCATCGGCTACATCCCAGAAGACGAGATCGGCACGGTCGAGGGCGACGCTGACACCGACAGTGACTCCGACAGTGACTCCGACGGCGACGGCGACGGCGACACCGACAGCGACACGGACACCGACACCGCCTACCCCGACACCGGGAACGACCCCGCGCGCCCCCTGGGAGAGGCGCCGCCAGGGGGCATCTGCTCCGCGGCCGGTCCAGCGTCGGGCATGATGGGAGTGCTCGCCGCCCTGGGATTCGCCTTCGTTCGGAGGCGCCGCAGCCGATGAGGTGATGGATGACGCTGCTGATGCTCTCGCTGGTCCAGGCATCGGAAGCGCCTCCTGTCGTCGGCGGCGAAGAGACCAACAGCTTCCGCTCGGTCGGAGCGCTCGTCGCAGTCAAGGGAAACCAGGGCGGGCCCTTCTGCTCCGGCACGCTCGCCAAGGCCGCGCGGGTCATCACCGCAGCCCACTGCGCCGAGGCCGCCGAGCAATACGTCGAGTCCGGCTACGACATCTACGTCGTCTTCGAGAGCACTGTCTGGGAGGAGTGGGAGACCTACCAGCCGGTGAAGCAGATCCTGATCCACCCCGACTACTCGATCGACGCCAGTGGCATCTCCTGGGACATCGCGGTCCTGAAGCTCGAGTCATCGGTGAGCGGCGTCGGCTCGATGCGGCTGAACACGGAGAACATCAAGCTGTCTCAAGAGGGCGACACGGTCACCTACGTCGGCTACGGCAAGACCTCCCACAGCGGCTCCGGCGAGGGGGTCCGCCGCACGGTCGACACCGTCCTGGGCGCCCAGGACAGCATGTTCGTCTACACCGCCTACGAGGGCAGCACGGTGAAGAACGTCTGCCCGGGCGACTCCGGCGGGGCAGCGCTGATGCTGCGCGAGGACGGCAACTACGAGCTCGTCGGCGTGAACTCGTGGGTCTTCAACTGGGTCTCGCAGACGACCTTCGACTGCGACGCCGACAACGCTGGAGCGGCCGCACAGCGGGTGGACAAGAGCATCGACTGGCTCTCCAACTACATGGACATCGAGCTCGAGGGGGACGCCGACGTCGACAGCGACACCGACAGCGACACCGACAGCGACTCCGACACGGACACGGATCCCGTGGACAGTGGGGACACCGACGTCGAGGTCGAAGACGACCCGCCGAAGACCCCCGACTGTAGCTGCTCGGGAGGGCCCGCGGGCGCCGGGTTGATCGCCGCCCTGCTGGGACTGGTCAGCCTGCGGAGGCGCGCCTCCGCCTGATCAGCAGGCCTGCGACCGCGAGCAGTCCCCAGCTGGCCGACGACGGTGCGCTGCTGCATCCCCCCCCGGGCTCGAGGCCGGTCTGGTTCGGACGGATCGGGTCGCCGGTGTCCAACTCGGCGGTGTCGCTGACATAGACGATGTCGGGCTCGTAGAAGCTCTCGAGGTCGTCGATCTTCGTGTCGATCCACTCCATCGCGGCGTCCACGCGGCCCGAGCCAGAGCCGCCGCCCCGACAGCTCGTGCTGCTCTGGACCGCGAAGACAAAGCTGTTCACGCCGACCACGTACCAGTTGCCGTCGTCGCCGAGCAGCAGTCCGCCACCGCCCGAGTCACCCGAGCAGAGGTTGCTCTCGCTGTCGAAGGCGCGGAAGTAGCTGTTGCTGATGTCGTAGATCGGGATCTCCGCGTAGCGCTTCGCGCCGGAGCCCTGGCCGCTGTCGCTGGTGGCGCCGTAGCCCACGAAGGTGATGTCCACGCCCTTCCACTGGGAGTTCATCCGTTCACGATTGAGGCGGATGGGGACGACCTCGACCACCGCCTCGTTCAGCTCCATCAGGCCCACGTCGTACTGAAGCGAGCTGCTCGAGTAGCTCGGGTGTGCCTTGAAGCTCTCGCCGTCGACCATCTCGATGGGATCGCTCAGGTCGCCCATCGCGAAGCTGATCGTGTAGCCCTGGCGATAGTAGGACTTCGCAGCCTCGATGCAGTGGGCAGCCGTGAGCACCCATCTCGGCGCGATGAGCGTGCCCGAACAGAAGCTCGAACCCTGGTTGCCGTAGCGCACGATCAATGCGCCGACCTGCTCCCAATCGTCGGTGCGATCCCCGTTGACGATCGGCGGCGCCTCTTCGGCACTCGCAGCCAGATTGAAGGCGAGGAGAAGGGACAAGGCGACTCCAGCAGGCACCCCACCATAGCGGCCGTGGAGACGCGTCGCGTGTCCCGATTCTGTCAGCGGAACAGGGTCGCTCTAAGATGAGCCATCGACCACCCGAACAAGGAGAGACCGACCTCGTGACGGACCGCACCGTCGTCCCTCCGATCCTGCCGGAGGAAGCCTACGAGGGCATGCAGGTCGTCGCCCGCTCGGACGTGGGCTGCGTACGAGAGGAGAACCAGGACTTCATGGGCTGGTTCGTGGCCGGCCCGAGACAGCTGCTCGTGGTCGCGGACGGCATGGGCGGGCACAGCGGAGGCTACGAGGCCAGCCGGCTCAGCGTCCAGGCGATCGGCGAGGTCTTCAGCGACGATCCAAAGCGCGACCCCGAGGAGCTGCTGGACGCGGCCATCCAGGCGGCGAACACGCGGGTGCTGGCGGTCGGAGGTGACACCCCCACCTTGCGCGGAATGGGCAGCACGGCGGTGTTGGCCCTGGTCGAAGAGGACCAGCTCTGGATCGCCCACGTCGGCGACTCGCGCGCCTACCTCGTGCGGGCGGGGGAAGCGATCCGTCTCACGCGGGACCACACGCAGGTCAACCGCATGGTCGCCGCCGGACTGATCCCCGAGACCCACGCCGACGGGCACCCGCTCGGACATATCCTCGATCGCAGCGTCGGCAGCGGCCCCGAGCTCGACGTCGAGGTCGCAGAGCCCATCTCCCTGATGCCCCACGACAGGGTGGTGCTCTGCTCGGATGGCTTCTCCGGGATGCTCACCGACTACGAGGTCGGCCAGCAGTTCGCACCCCAGAAGGACCTCGACGACAGCGTCCGTAGCGGCATCGAGATGGCGCTCGAGCGAGGGGCTCCGGACAACACGACCATCGCCGCGATGGCGGTGGAGAGCGGCGAGCCGCTCCCCGAGATCCGCCGGCCAGAGCCGCCGCCGCCGATGGAGCGCACCTCCTTCGAGACAGAGCCCTCGACATCGGCGAAGGTCCTGATGACCCTGCTCGTCGTCGCGGCCTCGACGCTGGTGCTCTGGTTCGTGAGCACCCTGTGAGCGCCGCCGGTCCTAGACCGGTCGGGTCCGCAGGGCTTCGATCTCCCGCGGCTCCAGGCCCTCTGCGAGCTCTCCCGGCTCGGACAGCGCCAGCCCCGTAGCGGCGGTCCGCACGCGTGAGGCCAGCCAGGCAACACCGTGCCAGCCACGGCTGGCTGCCTCGGCGCCGCAGTGGTCGGCCCGGCGCACTGCCTCGCCCTCCAGGCCCGCGGCGAGACAGGAGCGGGCGAGGTCCAGCTCGGTGCGAAGCCTCAAGGCTGGACCGAGGTCTCGGAGCCCGTCATCCGCGCGGGCCAGCGCATCCTCCCAGCTCCGAGCGTCCCCGATGCTCGCCGCTGCCCGGGCACGCACGGCCGCGGCGTAGACGATCCACCCGGCGAGCTCGGGCCCGGTGACGGCGACCCGGGTCAGGGCACGATGCACGCGATCGAGCGCAGAGGCCGCAGATCCGGGCGCTCCGGGTCGGGCATCCAGGGTGGCAGCCGCGCGCAGGATGTGGGCTGCGCGGCGTTCCGCAGGGCGCTCCAGCGCGCGGGCGAGCGCGACGGCGTCGGCGAGCCTGGCCTCCGCGAGGCGAGCGTGGCCCTGGTCGAGCAACATCCAGCCCAGGACCCGAAGGGTGGCCAGCTCTTCTTCACGCTCTCGGCGGCCCCGGGCCCGACCGAGGTCGGCCAGGGCGTCCCTACGCGCCTCGGCGAAGGAGCCCCGAAGGTGCAGCTCGAGGAGGCGATCGCAGTCTCGCGGGCCCTCGGCGGTGTCGCTGGCGAGCTCGCGGTGGGTGCGGGCCCTGGCTGCCTCGCCAGGCATGCGCTCCAGGGCCGCCGCGGCCCGCCGGTGGACCGCTATCTCGTCGGGGATGGCGGCTCGGGCGGCGCGCCCGACGACCTCTCCGAGCACGGACCAGAGGCCGCCCTGGCACAGCGCGAGGCCCTTCTCGCCGAGGATCTCGACGGAGGCATCGACCGGGAACTGGCAGACCTGCTCGAGCAGTCGCGCGGAAGCCGGGACCTCCAGCACGGCCATGGCTCCAAGGACCTCGGCGGTCTCGAAGTCGAGGTCTTCGACGGCCTCCCCGACCAGCCCGGGCACGGGGATGTGCGGCGGGAGCTCGATGACCTTGCCCTCGCTGTGCGCGTCGAGGACAGAGAGCAGCCAGGCCGGATGTCCACCGCTGGCGCGGTAGATGCGCTCGGCGACGCCGTGGGGTTCGGGGGTTTCGGGGGCGACGGACACGACCGTCCTGCGCACGTCGGCGAGCCCCATCGGCTCGAGGACGATGCGCTCGAGAGTGAAGCTCGGACCAACGGCGAGGCGCGTCGCGACCGCCAGGGTCTCGCCCCGCTCCACTCGAGCCAGCGCAGCTGTGAGCGTCGCCGGATCCCGCGCCACCACGAAGTCCAGGCCCCGACGACGAGCCAGGTCCTCGACCACCTCGAGGAGCCAGCGCCGACCGCTCCCGCTCGGACCGACCGCTCGAATGACGCGCGGCCGCCCCTCTCGCACCTCGTCCAGGACACGGCCGACGGCATCGACGTAGCGGCGCCGACCGGCCAGCGGCGGAGGTGCTCCGTGGGAGCCGGTGGCCTCGAGCGCCACGCGCACGGCCGCCGCGCTCGGGTAGCGATCGTCTCGGTCCTTGGCCATGAGCCGCATGACCGTGGCTTCCATCGCGCTCGGGATGCTGGGGTCGAGGGCGCGTGGAGAAGGCACCGGGCTGTGGAGGTGGGCCTGGACGACACGCCTGCGCTCCTTCGAGGGGTAGGGGCGCCGGCCGGTCAGGAGGTAGAAGAGCGTACAGCCAAGGCCATAGAGATCCGCCCGGTGGTCGATGTCAGAACCGCGGATCTGCTCCGGAGAGCAGTAGCCGGCGGTTCCGATGATCACGCCGACGGCGGTGGCCTCTGCGTCGTAGGCCTCCAGGTCCTTGACCACGCCGAAGTCGGAGAGCCGCACCTGCCCGCTCCGATCGACGAGCACGTTGCTGGGCTTCACGTCGCGGTGGACCACTCCGGCCTCGTGGACAGCCGTCAGGGCCTCGCACAACGCGATGCCGATGCGACGGGCCTGGCGGCATCGCTCCGGCGCCGGACGCAGGCGCAGCTTGGTGACGAAGACCCTCAGGTCCTGTCCCTCGACATAGTCCATGACAAGGTAGGGCCGACCCTGGGCCGTGCCCCTGTCATGGAGCCGCACGACGCCGGGATGGCGCAGCTTCTCGAGGATGTGCCCCTCTCGTTCGAAGCGCTGGCGCACTCTCGGAGAGCTGGCGTCGAGCCACTTGACCGCGACCTCGAGCCCCTGTTCGTTCACGCACAGGTAGACCCCCGCCATGCCCCCGCGGCCGAGGAGACGCAGCGGAGTGTATGGGCCGATAGCCACCGGAAAGGGCTGGAGTCCCTCGCGTCGACGCGACATGGGCCGCGTTCTAACCCGCGGTCACCGCAGCGCAGACAGTCCCGGGCGGCTCCAGAAGGAGTCAGCGAGGTCGCTGCGCAGCTCCTTGTCGAAGGCCCGGGCCAGGGTGGCAGCCTCCGCACGCCACTTGTCCGCGGCTTCGGGGTCGTCGACGAGCTTGCTGAGCAGCAGCCGGCTCTCCAACTCCAGGAGCCGAAGCCCACGGCTTCGAGCGAGGGACGCCGCCTGCATCGCGAGGCGCTCCCCGTCCTCGCTCCTGCCGAGCGCGGAGTGAGCCCGCGCCGCGCCGATGAGCACCTGCGCCCGACGGGGCACCGGCAGGCTGTGGAGGGTCTTCTCGGCGACCTCGAGCATGCGCTCGGCGTCGCGCAGGTCCCCGGTCATCGCGCAAGCCCAGGCGTTCAGCGCGACGAGCGCCGGGTTGTAGCGCTCGGGGTCCCGCTTGCGCGCCAGGGACCGGGCGATGGCGACGTGGCTCTCCGTGTCGGCGGGGTCACCCTGAGAGGCCGCGAGGCGAGCCAGGGCGTAGCGGCAGGCGATGGCTTCCTGTACGACCCCCAGCTCGCGAGCCAGCCCGAGGCCCTTTTCAAGGTCCCTTCTGGCGTCGGGGATGCGACCCAGCTCCAACCAGGCCTCGCCGCGAACCCGGAGTGCCGCGGCCCGACCGACGGCGTAGCTGATGGCCTCCGCGCCCCGCAGCGAGGCGTCGGCGCGGGCCAGGGCGTCGACCAGTCGACCCTGCCAGACGTAGAGCTCGGCGAGGTTCGAGCAGGCCACGCACCACTTCGCCTTCTGACCGGTGCGATCGAAGATCCCGGTGGCCTCGACGAGCCCCTTGGCTGCGAGGGCGAGCTGACCCTTGCTGGCTTGTGCGGCGGTGTGGGCGAGCATGAGGTCGGCCCGCAGTCCCTCCAGGTCCTCGCTGTTGGTGAGCACCATGCCCTCGCTCGCGAGAGCCTCGACGCGCTCCAGATCTCCGTCGTCCCAGGCCAGCGCCGCGTTCGCGAAGAGCGCCTCGGCGACCGATGCCCGGTCCCGCGATTTGCGAGCCAGCGTCAGGGCGAGCTCCGCCATGTCGCCCGCAGCGTCTCGCTGGTCGAGCCGGAGCAGCACCCGCGACAGCGTGGCCCGAGCGTTGACCTCCAACTCGGCGCGACCGGTGATGTCAGCGAGTCGTACCAGCGCCGCGCTGGTCTTCTGGCAGTCGTCCCACTCTCCGCGCAGGTAGAAGATGTCCTGGCGGACCCGCAACAGCTCCAGGCGAGCGTCGTCGAACTCCGGCCGGGACAGGTCCACGCCGGCGAGGTCCTCTACGGCGACAGCGCGGTTGGACAGCTCCCAGGCCGGGTGGGGCAGGGATCGCGCCATCATCCGAGTGGCTGCCGCCGACAGGTAGCTGTACGCCTTGCCAGCCTCTCCGGCGAGGCGGTAGTGGTCGCCGACGAGCTCGACGGCGGCCGGGAGCGACGCGAAGTTGGCTTCCAGCGCGACCGCGATTCGACGGTGGGTCTCACCACGCGCCTCGCTGTCGAGGTCCCGGTACACGACGTCCCCTGTCAAGCGATGGCGGACGCTGTGATGTACGAGGTCACCGCTGCGCCGCTCCGCGATGACCCCTCGGCCGATGAGGCAGTCGATGGCGTCCAGGACCTCGTCCTCGTCCCCGTCGAGGACGTCGAGCAGCAGATCGAGCTCCAGGGGGCGCGCGCTGACCGAGAGGACCTGGAGGACGCGCAGCTCCTCCGCATCGAGCTGCTTCAGGCGGCCACGCAGGACGCTGCGCACACCGCGTGGGATCTCGAGGTGGCCGGTCCGGATCTCCTCTGTGTCCGCGGTCAGCTGCAGGCGTCCCTTCAGGCCGGCGACGAGCATGCCGGTCTGGATGAGGCTCTCCAGGAACTGGGCGAGGAACAACGGGCTTCCCTGGGTCTCCTGGTGGAGCCGCTCGGCCAGGGCCTCCGCCTTGTCGGAGCCCCCCAAAAGGGTGTCGATCATGCGCCCGACTGCGGCCCGAGACAGGGGCTCCAGGCGGATCTGCGAGGGGGTGAGACCAAGGTCGTCTCCTCGAACGAAGGCCTCGACGGGACCGTGCACGTCCTCTGTGCGCACCGCGACGACGAGGAGCAGTGGCTCGCCCACGGCCACGAGGGTTCGCACGAGGGTCGCGACGAGATCCACGCCTCGCGGTGGGACCGCGTGGAAGTCGTCATAGAGGATGACCCGCGGACCCCGCCGCAGCAGGCTCAACATCGCCGGTCGGAGCTGGTCGTTGAGGCGGTAGAGCGCATCGCCACCACGAGCGCGGCCACTGCTGAACTCCTCGAGGATCTCCTTCAGGCCATCTGGGGCGTCCTCGCCGAGGTCCCGGAGCACGTCGCGACAGATCTCGATGAGTCCGAAGAGGTGCCCCGCGCCAGCGAGCGCGTCGACGCGGTAGAAGGGGATCCCGATCGCCGCGGCGCGAGCACCGGCGCTCTCGAGCATGCGGGTCCGGCCGGTACCGGCCCGACCTTCGACCACGACCATGCCACCCTCGCTGCGCGTCAGGCGGTCTACCGCGCCGTGGAGGATCTCCCGCTCGGCGCCCCGTCCGACCAGGGGTGGCTGCCAGTCGGCGTCGAGGGTCTCGTGGCTCTTCTCCTCGAGCTGCTCGAGCTTGTAGAGGATCTCGCGCGCCGACTGGAAGCGCTCGGCCGGCATCTTCTGCAGCAGGCGCCAGCAGATCTCGTCGAGGTGCTTCGGAATGCGCGGCTCGTACTGACGCGGCCGCGGCGGGACCTTGTTCCGGTGGGCGTCGAGGTAGCCCTTCATGTCCTTTTCGTCGAAAGGACGGCAGCCCGTCAGCATCGCGAAGAGGATGATCCCCAGGCTGTAGAGGTCCGAGCGGTGATCGATCGGTCGGCCGCTGATCTGCTCCGGGCTGGCGTAGGCCCAGGTGCCGACCAGGGTCCCGGACTGGAAGCCGTCGTTGTCGGGATCGAGGTCCTTGACGATCCCGAAGTCCGTGAGCTTGCAGCGTCCATCAGGGCCGATGAGCACGTTGCTGGGCTTCATGTCCCGATGGACGAGGCCCTTCTGGTGGACGTGGGCGAGGCCCTTGCAGACGTCGACGAGGATCTCCTCGCAGCGGCGCCAGCGGTCATCCGGATCGTCCAGGTACCGAAAGGCCCGGATGGTCTGGTGGAGGTCCCGACCCTCGACGTACTCCATGCAGATGAAGGGGTGGCCGCGGATGTCGCCGTAGGCGTCGACGCGGATGACGTTCGGGTGCCGGATGCGGCTGAGCGCCCGAAACTCACGGCGAAAGCGGACCATGCCGGTGCCGAAGCGAGAGGCCTTGAGGATCTTGAGCGCGACGGGCTCGTCGTTCGGATCCCGACCGAGGACGACCGTCGCCATGCCCCCCTTGCCGACGGGCTTGACATAGACGTAGGCCCCGATTCGATCCCCGGGCTTGATGGTCAGCCCAGCCATCTCCAGGACATCGTCGGCCACGGTCCGCACTGTACCTGCTGCTATCCTTCGTGCAGTTCCGATGAGCGAGCCGAAGACCGTCGAGCAAGGGATCGAGCGCTTCAGGCACATCCTGGGAAACGCGCAGAAGTGCATCGAGATCGGCGAGCTGGATGCTGCCGAGGAGCAGCTGATGCGAGCGCGATCGCTGGAACCCGCCCAGGCGGAGCTCTACGACGTCTGGTCCCACCTCGAGCGAGCGAGCGGGCGCTTCGAGGAAGCGGAGCGCCGCATGCGGACCGCCTGGGACCTGGAGCCGACTGCCCCGCGTGGCCTGGCGCTCGCCAGCGAGCTCGGGCCGGATGCTCGGCCCCGGAGGCTTCGATGGCGGCGATCGGGCCAGCCGGGTGCTGGTGGACTGCCCTGGCCAGAGCGCCGAGTTGATGGAAGCGCTGCTCCTGGTGATGGAAGGACTGTCGGCCGATACAGAGGCCATGGATGTCTTCACGCCGCTGGTCTCGGCCGAGATCACGCGGCGCACAGCGCTCGAGGGCACGGGTGAGCTGCCCGAGCTGGAGGACACGGTCGACGCGGCGCCGCAGGCATCGCCCGATGCGCCCCCGCCAGTGGAGAACCCCGAGCCCGCGCTGGGAGAGGCCACGATCGACGCCCCCGCAGAGGAGAAGTCCCGCTTCGGCCCCGCCCGCGACGAGGTCGAGCGCAAGCGCTGGGTGCGACTACGGAAAGAGCGGCTGGCCAAGGCGAAGCAGGCCAGCGGCCGACGGGTGAAGCTCGAAGCCGAGGACGCCTGGATCCGCAAGACCTGGCGCACGCGCCTGGCTACCTTCGCACCGCTGGTCGCCCTCGCTCCGTCCACCGGCGCGGCGGTGTGGGTGGCCTTCCTCGGGGGCTACCAGTGGATGGTCGCAGAGGACCTGGACGGACTGCTGCTCTACGCGACCCTGCCCACGCTGTCCGCCCTGGGCGGAGCCGTGGTGGGCGCGCTCGTGGACCGCCAGGCCGGGCTCTCGGCGCTGGTCATCGCGCCGGTGCTGGGCATCTCGTTCTCCAGCGTCGCGATCATCGGCTACGAGCGCGCGGTCCAAGACGCGATGTTCTCGGCGAGCATGGACCCGATCGTGCTGTTCGCAGCAGCCGGGGTCACCTGGGGAATCGCGGCGCTGGCGGGGCTGCGCGGGACGACCTGAGCGTGGGAGGCCGTGCTCGCGCCCCTAGTGGTGGTGCCCCGAGGTCCCGTCAGGCCCGTGCGGGTGCCCGTGGGCCTTCTCGTCGTCGCTGGCGTCGCGGATGCCGACGACCTCGACCTCGAAGCTCAGCGCCACGCCGGCGAGGGGGTGGTTCTGGTCGACACGCACGAGATCGGCCTCGACTTCCTTGACCCAGATCACGACGTGTCCGTCGGGACCCTGGGCGAAGAAGTGCATGCCGGGCATGATCTCCTGACCAGGTGGGAACTGGTCCCGGGGCACCTCGACGAGCGGGCTGCCGTCGTGGGGGCCGTAGCCCTTCTCGGGAGGCACCTCGACGCTCAGACGATCGCCGACCTCTGCGCCGGCGAGCGCATCTTCGAGACCCGGCACGATGTTCTGAGCACCGTGCAGGTACGGGAGCGGATCGGAGCTGTCGTTCTGGTCGAGCACCTCGCCGGCTTCGTTGCGAAGCGTGTAGACGAGGAGCCCGACCCGCCCCTCTTCGAGTGCTACCACTCGTCGTCCCAGCGGCCGCCGCCGCCGCCGCCGCCGCCGCCGCCGCCGTCGCCGCCACCAGCGTCACGGTCACCGCCGCCACGCCGCTTGCGGGGGTTGCGCCGGCTGTCCTTGCCCCAGCCGTCATCCTGAGGGGGCGGACCCGGATCCCAGCCGCGGTTTCCACCGCCGCCGCCGCCAGCACCACGGTAGCCACCGCCACCGCCGCCGCCGCGATCACCGCCGTAACCGCCACCGCCGCCACGACCACCGCCGCCGCCGCCGTAGCCGCCGCCACCGCGACCACCGCCGCCACCG
>PVBE012449945.1_pt1 | contig 170106 bp, 107 predicted proteins | sample 1631181 | NCBI WGS metagenome assembly PVBE01 (sample SAMN08397723, study PRJNA350692) | Marine metagenome, whole genome shotgun sequencing project. | isolation source: water | place: Pacific Ocean | collected 2012-04 | reverse complement strand
CCGGCGATCATTGCTGCGATGCCCGCTGCGATGCTCTGAGGCCAGTTTCTTGGCACCTCTACCGAAAACCTCCCTGCTCATATGGGCAATGCGGGTCTACTCCGCCGCAGCGATGCGAAACTTCGACGAGTACCTCGTCGGCGCCCACGGATTCTACGCGCCCCACCCCCTCGGCATCCAGGCGGAGTGCTACACCGGCCGAACGGAGGGCGACGATGTCGATGGGTTCTACGTGACGGGACTCTGGCGCCCGAACGAAGACGGCCTGGCATTCGTGCGCTACGATGAGTACAACGGCCCGCGCAAGGGCGAGGGGATCGGCAACGTCTACGATCGCGACCAGTGGAGCATCGGCTACGCGCACGAGGTCAACAGCAGGACGGAGGTCACCGTCGAGTACGACATCCAAAGCACCGCGTCAGGCGACAACGATATGCTCGGCGTACAGATTCAGACGGGCTACTGATCGAGCGGCCGGGCCGTCCTCCGTCCGTGGCGCAGGCATTCTTGCCTGCGGCCGTCGCTCCGCTCCCGTCACTCCGGCAGATAATCCTCAAACCGCAACAGGCGGCTGTCATCTCGGTACGTAACCGGCTTCGGATCCAACCAGCTTAGGATATCGTCCTTCACTGCATCCGCGAAGAAGCGGTTGCCCATCGGGCTGTAGTGCCCGATGTAATAGCGGTTCACATACGCCCATTCATCGAGATTGAAGGTCCTGAACTCTTCGACGTGCGCGTCCATTGAATCGACCAGTGGCAACTCCGTCGTCGCCAGGTAGTCTCTGAACCGTTGGCCGTGACACCCCGCGTAGCCCTGAGCCCCGTCCCCATCCGCCTTGCACGCGCTCGCGACGTCGCCGCTCGGGTAGCTGAGCAGCACCATCAGCTCCTTGTCGCGCGCCTCGCAGTAGTCTTCGCACCAGCCCACGATTGTCTCACTCGCATGCCACGCCATCTCGTTGTATAGCGCCGTCGCCGCCTGCGGGCGCGTCTCGGCAGTGCGGAAGTCGAGTTGCATCGACAGGGCCGCGGCCATCGCCTCGAGCTGGGTGACATCAAGCTCGCCCTCGGGGTGCTGCGCGACGACGATCTGGATGATGATGTCGTCCTTGAACGACTCGTAGACATGCTCCTCATCGCAGAGCTTGTACATCGACTCGGGCGTGGGATACGGGTTCGCGTGCTCGACCAGATCCAGCGTCGCCGGGTCGAGGCGAACGTGGCTCCATGGGTTCCCGTGGAACATCGCCGGGTTCCGAAAACCCGCCCAGTTGATCATGTTGACCCAGCGCCACGCCATGAGACTGCGGTGATGGTCGTCGCCCCAGATATTCAGGATGACATACTGCGCGCTCTGGTCGGTGGCCTCGTGCCGCAGCATCCGCCGGTACGCCTGGTAGACGCCGTACCCGCCGATGCCGAAGTTGCGGATGGGCTCGCCGAAGTGAGCGGCAAGCGCTTCCTGCCACGTCTCGCCATCGCTCACTTGGTGACACTGGGTGAAGCTGTCGCCATACGTGTTGATGCGACACGCGCGCTCGGCGAAGTTGATAAGTTGCCTCTCGCCAGTCGGGGAGTACCGCCCGATGGTCGACGACCCATCGACGCCGTCGCGAATCACCGCGTTGCTGAGGGTATACCCGAGTTCGGGATCGTACTTCGCCCAGTTGTGCGCATCTGAATCGTGGAACCTGTCGACCTGTTCCTTGGTGAGCGTTGCTCTCTTCAGCAGCTCTCTGACCGTCGCCATGCCCCAATCTCCTTACCGGCTGATCGTGATCGTCTCGCCCTCCAACAATTGCACCCTCAGGCGCCCGACTTGCATGCCGCCTTGCGTGCCGGCAACATGCTCCCAGCCCGGCAGGTACCGCGCGGGGTCCATCTCGACGTCTGCGTCAGCAGACGACATCACCTTCAGCTCATCGTCGGTCCATCGCAACATCACGCACGCGGCGTTGGCCGATGAGAAGCTCAGCTCCGGCGAGTCGTGCTCCACGCCTCCCACGATCAGCGCCCCGTCTGACCGATACTCATACGCAACCCCGATTCGCGTTGAGCCCGGTTCCACCTTCAGTTCCCCTGGCTCCGCGCCTGAATCGACATGATTTCTGAAGAACCTCAGCGCGTGACAGATCGGCTTCTGCCGCCCGCTGATCGTGCCGTCGTAGTAGTGCATCCCGAACCGGCCCTGGTGGATGTGCTTGTCCACGGCCTCCTTCGGGATCCACACCGTCTGCGCCAGCGAGATCCACAGCGGGTTGTCATTCAGCTCCCACTTATGCGCGCCCTCAAAGCCCCCAGCGTAGGCGTAGAGGTAATGCAGCATCTCCCCCACGGCCGACGTGTGGAGGTCGATGTAACCATCATCGAGCGGGTCGCCATTGGAATAGCCGAACTCGCCGAGGCAGATCGGTCGGTCGGGGAAGATGCTCTGGATCCGGTCGAGCACGGTGAGATTCTGAATCACGTCATCGGCGGAGTACGGGACGCAATAGGTGTGGTGGGTGACGTAGTCGAGTTGCTCGTTGGCGGGCAAGCATTCGTTGATCGTGTTGTAGCCCACCGTGATGAAGTGCCTCTGGTCAACCTCGCGAATCGCATCCACCTGCAGCCCGATCCACTCGCCATAGATGCCGTTCGTGGCGTCGAACGCCGCGCGCCATTCATCGTTCACCGGCAGCGGCCCATCCACGTTCGGGAATGAGCTGAAGTCGTTGCCGTTCTTGATCTCCAGCCCCGCCCACTTCATGTACTCGGGCCACTGCTTCCACTCCGGGTAGCGCTCGCCAAGCTTCTGCCCGCCGACCTCGATCTCGGCGACCTTGTACGGGTAGGGCTCGTTTTGCAGGTCGTAGCCGATGACCATCGGCTCATCCTTGAACGCCTCCGCGACCGCGCGCACGCGCGCGGCAAGCTCCTCATCGGTCAGCAACGTCGTGTGGTCAACCGCCGTGATGAGCAGGTAGATCCCGTAGCGCCTCGCCAACTCGCAGAGAGCGTCACGCTTCTCCGGGTCGGTGACTAACTTGCCCGGGCCGTAGACCCGCATCGCGTTGATGCCGGCTTCGCGGGCCTTGCGAAAGTCGTCCTCCAGGTAATGCAGCCACGGCCCGCCGAAAAACCGCCGGCCCATGCTTCCGATGTAGTTGCATCCCGTCAGGAAGATCCGCTTCCCGTCCCCATCCACGAAGTGCTTCCCGTCGTCGCTCTTCGTGACGAATCCCGGCGCGGGGCTCTCAAGCGCAATCTCGTGGCCATCCAGCCGTTCGCTCTCCGCCTGCGCCTCGCCGGCCAGGTCACGCGTGTTCATCTGTGTCAGCGCGCCCGCGAGCGCCTCACCGAACCCATCTGACGTGTAGAACTCCGGCGTCGTCACGCCACACAGCAACCAACTCGACCCGGCATACTGGCCGGCATAGTTCACGAGCATCCCCGCCGCCCAGCCTCGGTCTCGCCCATGCGTGTCCTGAGCCGTCAGCAGCGGAATGAACCGCTGTTGGTTGGGCAGCGCGAAGCCAAGAGCCCACGGCCCGCCAAACTCCCCTTCAACCAACAGGTCACCCGTCAACAGATCCTGCCCATCACTCGCGACGGCTCGCACCGCATCGCGCAGCTCATACGGTTCATACCGGCTGAAAACCGGCAACTCCGGCGCGCTGGGCCGCAGATCGACCCCCGCCCCCAGCGCCAGCGTCCCGATCTCGTCCAGCCACAGCACGTGGTCGCCCTTGGTCGATGGCACCCGATCGCGGGCCAGACCAACTGTCAGCCGCACGCCTGCCGACAGATCCAGCCCATCGCCCTCTCCCCCGCGCGATTCGGGCGAGCCATCCTGCTTGAACAGGAACGTGCTCTCATGCAGAAGCGTCGCCCGCCATTCGGTGCCGATGTCAGCCGCGCAACTCCAACGCGAGCCATCCTGCTCCACCACCTCGATGAAGAGCTGCGGTGTCTTCAGGTCGCCCTTCGCCCACAGACATACGGCGTCGTGCCCATCGGCGACCGGCTCGGGCAGCGCCGTCCAGTACACGTCATACCACTCCGCATTACGGATGTCGATGCGCATGGCCTGACCGGATCGACCCTCAACTGCTGATGCCTCCGTTGGGTGATCCATATGATCCGAGCCGCGCGTCCAGCCCAAGAGATCCCCGCCATCGAAGGTGAAGAGGCTCTGGACTGCCTCCGCTTCGTTCAGCACGAGACCACTCAGCTCACTGACCTCCGCCCACCGCCCGCCATACTTCACCAGCGGCGTCTCGAAGGCATAGCCGCCCAGCAGCACCAAATCGCCGCCCGCCCGCAGGTAACCGACAACAGCATCGCGCGCCGAGACGGGGAAGCGCGGGCTATCTGTCAGGATGAGCGCGTCGAAGTGCTCCGGCGTGAGAACGCCCTCGGCCACCAACTCATCGTGGAGAAGCGGCGTGACGACATGTCCCGCGGTCGTCAGCGCTTCGCTCAGCGCATCCACGCGCTCGAGGTCCAAGCCTGGGACGTCGTCACGCAGAACGCACGCCCGACTTGCCCAGCCCGCGCGACCGACGCAAGCCATGAACCCAACCATCACCCAAATCACGCACATTCTCATGCGCCCATGATGCCTCAGCCTGCGCCGAAGAGCAAGGAGAAGACGTTCCCCGCGACGTAACAACCAGCCCCACTCGGCAACTGGAGGCAACACTTGAGACTGACAGTTACGTGCGCCATCGCGATCGCGGCGACGACCTCGCAAGCGCAGCCGATCGCCTTGCTCGATGTCGAGGCGGCCAACCCCGGTTCGCCGGTCCTCAAACTCATCATCATTCCCACGGGGGACGAGCCCATCCGAGACGCCCGCATCCGCTTCCTCTCCGATGGAGACCCCGTTCGCCGACCAGGACTGGTGCATGCCACCGTCCCGGCGCCGCGGCAGGGGCAGGATGTGCGCATCGTGAGTTTCGGACCCGTCGCGCCCCCGACCAGGTCCGTCCAGGTCGAAGCGCAGATCGGCGGGGCGCCATGGCAGGCGCTCGGGACGCTGACGGTCGGAGATGATGGCCCGCGGCTTGATCGAGCGTGTTCCCCTACGCCGGGGGAGCAGCCCATCCTCACCGTCGCGGCGTGTGAGATGCTCGGAAGCCGGAGGCTGATCGTGCGCGCTGGGTTCTTCAACTGCGGCGCGACCTTCGAGAGCGACCTGTGGGCGTTTCTCCACTTCGAGCCCAACGCTACCGGGGAAGAGCACGCCACGCTGGCTCCCCTCGGACTGCATGCCATCGGCAAGGCCACCGATTCCGCCACGTGGGCAGCCGACGAGGTGACCGTCTTGACCTTCGGCCCATACACCGTGCCCGACGAAGCCGAGTTGCCGATCTACCTCCGCGCGGGGCTGTACGACTACCACGGCGACGGCGCGCGCGTCCCGCTTGTCGGCGTGGGCGACGCCACCAGAGTGCTCCTCGGGCGGATCGTCGAGCGCGATGGTGTCATTGCCTTCGAGAGATCGCCGCTGCCGGAGGAGGGCGAATGATAATCCACGCGCTCCTGACCATCTTGTCACTCCCCGCCCTCTGCCAAGAGACCGGCGTGGTTGGCCTCGCCTCATGCGAGCAACTCGCCCCGCGCGAGCTGCGGCTGACCGTGAGCCTCCGCAACTACGGGGAGACCTTCGACCGCGACCTCAGCGCATTCATCCACTTCGATCGCGGAGAGACCAGCGAGCGCCTTTACACGCAGGCGCCGCCGGGCCTGCGTCCGATCGTCGCGCCGACGCAATCATCCGCGTGGACACCCGACGAGATCGTCACGCTGACGTTCGGACCGGTAACGATCCCGACCTCAACGCGCCGCACGGTCTACGTGAAGCTCGGCCTCTACGACCCCGGTGGCGGAGTGGGCCGATTCGCATTGGTCGGTGCCGACAGGACTGACCGCGTATTGCTCGGCGCCATCGACTGCAGTGAGGACGCCTGCCGCTGGCTAAGCCGCCCGCCAACTCCCACACAAGACCACGCGGAGCAGATTGGCGTGCGACCGCGTGGCTTGGTCCGGTCGATGCCCGACCCGCCCGCGGTGCGCTTCGGCGAGGAAGACTTGGACCTGTGGACCGTCGAGCCCATCAGTGGCGGGACTGCCGACTTGGCGCGCACCCGCGAGGACCTCTGCTGGTCCGAGAGTTCGCTGGAGGTCACCTACACGGGGGAGGGCCTCGGGAGTGGATTCGTGCTGCGTCCGCCACAGCCTCTTCCGGTCGCCGACGAGGCAGACGTGGCCCGCATCTGGATCATGGGCCGCTCGCAAGTGTGGGTGCCTAGGCGCCCCGCCGAGGAGGCAATCCTCTCGCACTGGGTGGAGGTCCGCGACTCAGGCGGCGAGACCCGACACCTCCGGAACCACCACAACATGGGCTATCCGTACTGGTACGTCGCGCGTTCCCGCATCCCCGCCGATTGGCCGCGTCCTCTCGTCTGCACGGGGATCGGCTTCTCGGGATGCACGAACCCTCAGCCCCGCACGTTCCTCCTCGACGCGCTCGTCTTCGCCAAGGAACGGCTCGCCGAGACGCTCGCGACCGACGTCAGATTCGACGATCTCCCCTTCCCCACCGATCCCGACGGCTTGCTACCTGACGCGCCGCCGGACGCCTTCGAGAACCACATCAAGCGCGAGGGCGAGGCGTGGGTCTTGAGCTTCGAGGGCGAGACCGACCGGCTCGAGTATTCCTACACGCCACTCACGGGCTCGCTTGCCGACATCCGCGCCACGTGGCGTCGCGGCGACGTTTCCGAGACCATGACACTCGCCGGCGAGGGCGGCGTGGTCGTCGAGATCGCCGGCCGGAAGGTCGCCCCAACGGACCGCACCGTCACGCGTGAGCTGGTCGACATGTCGGACGCGGACAACGCCATCACGGCCCGTTGGCGCGTCTCGGAGGGTGGCGAAAGCGTCGAGTACACGCTGCGCCTGAGCATCAAGGCTCGCTCGCTCCTCGTTGAGATGGATAGTGACGGACGGAGCGTCGCCGGCGTCGATGCCGGGAGCTTCGTGGGTCCGCCCGGCTCCGACTTCGTCTCCGTCCCCTACTGGACCTACGGCCTCTGGGACTACGGCCGCGACGGCGGGGTAGTGATGACCGAGAACGTCTTCGCATCCGGCTACCCGGACTGGTATCGGTCTCGCGCCAGCCACCTGGTCTTCGGCTCCGGCTTCTCCCACGAGCCGGAGGCGCTCGCCGGCGGCTCGCTCACGTACGCGCCCGGCGTGGAGTACATCGCGCCCCCAGACGGACAGCGCAGCCCGCTCCGCGAGCGTTACGTGTTCACGGTCTCTCCGAACGTGACGGAGGTGCTGCCGAACATCCCCCATCCTCCCACAACCGGCCGCGACCGTCTCGCGACGATGTGCCATTCGACCGGCGGATCGGCTGAGCGAATGGAGGAGCAATTCGAGCGTTGGGAGCGGATGGCGTCCTATGGCGTGACCGACGTCTACATTCGCCACTTCGACGGGATGTGGGCCGACGGCGCCCAAGGGCCTCAAGACTGGACCCTCACCAACGACTCCGCCCCAATCGCGGGCAACGTTGCCGTGAAGGCGTACCTCGCCAAGCTCCAGGAACTCGGCTTCTGCCCCGTCCTTTACACGAACTACACCGACCTCCAACCCGTCTCGCCCGAATTCGACTGGGACAACGTCATGTGGCTGGAGTCGGGCGATATCAGCGACGCTTGCTGGCCGGGCTCGTATCCCATCAAGCCGATCCGCGCGGTCGAACTGGAAGCCAAATACGCGCCCCGAATCGCCGAACGATTCGGCACCACGGGGTCCTTCTGCGACGTTCACACGGCCGTCTCCCCGTGGTGGAAGGTCGACTTCGACCCTCGCCTGCCTGGCGCGGGTGAGTTCGGCACGACATACCGTTGCTACGCGAAACTGCTCCTCAACGAGCGTGACACCTATGGCGCCGTCTACAGCGAGGGCTCAATGCAGTGGCTCTATGCTGGGCTGGCCAGCGGCAGCGACGGGGAGCTCGATGCCCCCGCGCCTCACCTTGAGCCTTTCCTGGTGGACTTCGACCTGCGCAAGATCCACCCGCTTGAGATGGGCGCGGGCATGAGCTGGATCCATCGCTACGTGAAGAGTCCCGACGAGGCCGACGCCCTGGGCGGCTGGGAAGCAGCGCAAGATCGCTTCACCGCCGCCACGCTCGCCTACGGCCACCAGGGCACCTTCACCGCCCTCTCGTTCCGCGGCTACAGCACCGACATCAAGACCTACCACATGCTGCGGCCTTTGCAGGAACTCTACGCCATGCGCCAAGCCGAGGAGATCCTCTACCACGATCCTGAAACCGATGAAATGCTCGACGCCTCCGCCGCACTCCACTCCGGCGCCTACCGAGAGAGCCAGGTCTACACGCGTTACGAGACGGGCCTTCGGGTCTGGGTGAACGGAAGTCTCGGCGAGCAATGGGCCATCGACCTCAATGGCGAAGCCTACGAGCTTCCGCCCTCCGGCTTCCTCGCATCGGGTCCGAGCGGGTTGCTGGTCTTCTCGGCGTTGCTCGACGGCGCGCGAGTTGACTCCGCCTCGTGGGGCGACGTGGCATTTGCTGACGCACGTGGCAAGCTCCAACCCATCGGCCCGCTCAAGACCGACGGCGCCGCGCTCCTGAAGAAGGCTAGCGACAAGCGCTGGACGCTCTGGCCGCTCGGCAACATGACCGCGCTGACGGTCTCCGTACCGGCTGACGCCGTGACCGTGCAGGCCTTCGACGAAGACGGCGCGCCACTCGAACTCCCCGAGACAACCGTCTTCGACACGCGGGTCTTGCTCCCTACCGATCTCGGCGCCTTCCGCTACGAACTCACCATCCCGTAGTGGCCCGTGCCCATCCTTGGTGGCCTTGGCGCTCTTGGTGGTTCGGCCTTGCCGCTCCCCTAGCCCTGCCGTTCTTCGAATCTTCGAGTCTTCCCGCTTTCGTTCCGTTGTCGTCGCCAGGCAGGCCGCCGCACGCCCTCCGACGAACACCGAGCCGTCACCAACGCGGCCCTACGCGCGGGCCCATTTCGGAGGAAACCGATGTCTGAGATGACCAGCATCGAGCGCATGCAGAACGTCCTCGACCACAAGCCCGTCGATTCCACGCCGATCGCCGTCAGCCCGTGGGGCGCCACCGTCCAGCGCTGGCGCAGCGAAGGCCATATCGGCGAAACCGAAGACATCGCCGACCACTTCGGCCAGGACATCGCCACCGGTGGTTGGCTCAACGCCGTCGCCGACCTCGACCACGAGACCGTCACCATCGAGGAAGACGAAGAAACCATCCTCCAACTCGACGGCAACGGGGCCCAGCTCCGGCGCCACAAGCAGCACGACTCCACGCCCGAGCACGTCGACTTCACCGTTCACGACAAAGCCACGTGGAACGAGCATGGCCGCGAGAAACTCATCGAGCTTGACCGCCGGCGCATCCCCTTCGAGGCCTACCGCGCGGCCCGCGAGAACGCCGCGAACAAGCAGCGCTTCTTCTGCTGGGCCGGCGTCGCCCCATTCGAGCAGATGCACCCCATCTGCGGGCACGAGTACATGCTGATCGGCATGGCGCTCGAGCCGGATTGGGTCGACGACATGGTCAAGGTCTACGTCGACCTCACCATCAGCCACCTCGAGGTCCTCTTCGCCGAGGAGGGCAAGCCCGACGGCATGTTCTTCTACGAGGACATGGGCTTCAAGACCCAGCCGTTCATGTCGCCCGAGATGTACGAGAAGATCCTGCTCCCCGGGCACAGGCGCATCTTCGACTACTCCCACTCCATCGGCTGCAAGGTCATCATCCACTCGTGCGGGCACGTCGCGCCGCTCGTACCGGGACTCATCGAGGCCGGCATGGACTGCCTCCAGGCGATGGAGGTCAAGGCTGGCATGGACCTCCCGACGCTCTACAGGGACTTCGGGGACAATATCAGCTTCTACGGTGGCGTGGACGTGCGCTGCCTGATCTCCAACGACCGCGCGGCCATCGACGAGGAGATGGACAAGAAGATACTGCCGGTCGTCCAGGGCGGCGGCGGATACGTACTTCACTCCGACCACTCCGAGCCGCCTGAGATCGACTACGAGACCATGAAGTACTTCGTCGAGCGCGGCCGCCACCTCGGCCGAAACGGTGCCTAGCGCCCGCGCGATTGTAGTCGCCGTAGTCGTCCGTGCCTGCGGGTCTCCTGACCCGCGTCGTCCGCCGTTGTAGGGGCGTGATTCATCACGCCCCGCCGTCGCCGGCCGGGACTGTCCACCACCTACACGACCTCAGGGAACATGCGCCTCATCACGACCTCTCTCGCCATTCTCATCGCGTCGGTCAGCCTTGCCCAGAACTCCTGGGACACCGTCCCCGTGCCCGCCGACTGGGGCCGCGTCGGACTGGGCCAGCACGACGGCTTCGCATGGTACCGATGCTTCGTGGAAGTCCCTAAGGAGTGGCGCGGCGAGACTCTGACGCTGAAACTCGGCGCCATCGACGATTGCGACGAGTCGTTCTTCAACGGTGAGAAGATCGGCGCCACCGGCCAGCTCCCGCCCGAGCCCCGCACCGCGTGGCAGACCCGTCGCGAATGCCAAGTTCCGCCGGGTGCCGTCCGCTGGGGCGACTACAACCTCATCGCCGTCCGCGTCTTTGACAACGGCGGAAACGGCGGGATGACCGGCCCGGAGCTTTCCCTCGGCTGCGCCAAGGGATCTATGAGCCTGAGCGGTTCCTGGCAACTCCGCGCCGGCGACGACCTGACGTGGGCCGACTGGCCCGCGGACCCCGACAGCCCGGAGGGCAAGGCTTTGGCTGAGCAATGCACGGCAGCAAGCGACCTCGGCGGCAAGGTGACCCAGCACGCGGGCGAGGCCGCGCCGCCAGAGGGCGATCTCACGCTCTGGTACCGTCGGCCGGCCAACGAGTGGATCGAGGCTCTGCCGGTTGGCAACGGGCGTCTCGGGGCGATGGTCTTCGGCGGTGTTGATCGGGAACTCATCCAACTCAACGAAGACAGCCTCTGGACCGGCGAGCCCTTCCAGCGCGAGAACCCGGAGGCGCTCGGTAACCTCGACGAGGTCCGCCGGTTGCTCTTCGAGGGCAACTATGTCGAGGGTCAGCGCCTGGCCCAAGGGAAGCTCATGGGCACGCGAATCGATCCCGGCCTCCACACGTACCAGGCCCTCGGCGACCTCACGCTGACGTTCGACCGACCCCGGACCGTCGTCGACTACCGCCGCGATCTCGACCTCGATTCCGCCATCGCGGCCACTGCCTACAGCGCGGATGGCGAGAGGCTCTCGCGCGAGGTCTTCTCCAGCGCCGCTGATGACGTCTTAGTGGCGCGCCTCTCCGGTCCAGCATCATGCACGGTCGGCCTCTCTCGCTCGCGGGACGTGACCGTCGAGTCCGATGGATCTGGCGGACTCATCATGTACGGCCACGCGGGCGACGGGAAGGGCGTCCGATACGAAGCCCGGCTGAAGGTGAGAACCAATGGCGGCACGGTCAGCCCCGCGGACGATGGTCTGCGGATCGATGGCGCCGATTCGGCCACAATCCTCATCGTGGCCGCGACAAGCTACTTCGGCGATGACCCGCGCGAGCTGTGCATCCAGCGCATGGCCGACGCATCCGCCAAGGGCTACGCCCAACTCCGCAAGCGGCATGTCAAGGAGCACCAGCGGCTCTTCCGCCGGGTCGATCTCGACCTCGGCGCTACCGAAGCCACCAACCTCCCCACGGACGAACGTCTCGCCGCCGTGAAGCAAGGCGCTGTCGATACCCAACTCCTCGAGCAGTACTTCCAGTTCGGCCGCTACCTGCTGATCAGCTCCTCGCGACCCGGATGCATGCCCGCCAATCTCCAGGGGCTGTGGGAAGCCGGGATGAGCCCGCCCTGGAACGCTGATTACCACATCAACATCAACATCCAGATGAACTACTGGCCCGCCGAGGTAGCCAACCTCACCGAGTGCCACGAGCCCTTCATCCAGCTCACTGAGAACCTCCTCCCACGTGGTCGCGAGGCCGCCCGGAAGATCTACGGCTGCCGCGGGTTCGTGGCGCATCACACCACTGATGCCTGGTGGTACGCCAGCTCCATCGGCGCTACGGGGTATGGCCTCTGGCCCTTCAGCGCGGCCTGGTGCACGCGTCACCTCTGGGAGCACTACGAGTACAGCGGAGACCGCGAGTTCCTGGCGGAGACGGGCTATCCGATCATCAAGGAAGCCGCCCTCTTCTTCCTCGATTACCTCGTTGAGGACCCGCGCACGGGGATGCTCGTCAGCGGGCCGTCGAGTTCGCCAGAGAACTCGTTCCGCACGCCCGACGGGCAGGTGGCGAATGTCGTCATGGGCGCGACGATGGACCATCAGATCATCGATGACGTCTTCCAGAACTGCATCGAGGCGAGCGAGGCGTTGAACACCGACGCCGACTTCCGCATGGAGGTCAAGGCCGCCCGCGCGCGCCTGACGCCGATGAAGATCGGCAGCGACGGCCGCCTCCAGGAGTGGCCCGAGGAGTTCGAGGAACCCGAACCGGGCCATCGCCACATCTCCCACCTCTACGGCCTGCACCCGGGTCGGCGGATCACAGTCTTCAGCACGCCCGAACTCGCCGACGCCGCGCGCGCCACCCTCGATCACCGCCTCGCCCACGGCGGCGGCCACACCGGCTGGAGCCGGGCTTGGATCACCAACTTCTTCGCGCGCTTACGCGATGGCGAGACGTGCCACGAGAACCTCCAGGCGCTGCTCGCCAAGTCAACGCTGCCGAACATGTTCGACAACCACCCGCCCTTCCAGATCGATGGCAACTTCGGCGGTTGCGCGGCCATCGCCGAGATGCTCATTCAGAGCCACGATGGCGAGATCGACCTGCTGCCCGCGCTCCCCGCAGCCTGGCCGACCGGACACGTGACCGGGCTCCGCGCTCGCGGCGGCTTCGAGGTCGATATCGAGTGGGCCGACGGCAAGCTCACCCACGCCATTGTCCACTCCTCGATTGGCAACACGTGCCGCGTCCGCGCGCATTCGGCCCTTCGCCTCGATGCCCGCCCAAAACTCGCCGCCGAATCCGTCGACAAGAACGTCATCGAGTTCGCAACCAAGCCAGGCCAGAGCTACACGCTCTCGCCGTCGTAGGTCGCGGAAACTCGGCGAGTTTCCTCGCCTGTCAATGCCGAAGGCACCCGCCGACGCAAGGAGACCACCCATGCTCCCCGCCCTCTGCGCCCTCGCCCTTCTCGTATCGCCGGCGCATTCCCAGACCCACACATTCGACCGCTTGCGCTCCGGCGCCGACGCCGCCCTTACGGCCTACGGTTCTCAACCCGGCCCTCGGATCGGCGATGGGGTGCTACACCTGCTGCATGGCAAGACCGATCAAAGCAACGTGGTCGCCTTCCCCCGATCCGCCCAGGGCGCCCATTCGCGGATCGAGGCATCCTTCCGGCTGCGCTGCGATGAGGGCGCGGACGGCGCGGCGTTTGCCCTGCTGAACACAGGTGTCTACGGGACCCACGGCGCGGGGCCAAACGTCGGGAAGTGGGAAGAGCCAAATCTCACCCGTTCATTTGCCGTGGGCTTTGACATCTACAATCCCCCCACCGAGAATCGATTCGACGAGAACGGAAACGTCTACAGCCGTCCCCAGCGCGAGGTCTCGGTCCATTGGGACGGAACCGAGGTCGCGAATGCCCTCTCCCCCGTGGAGTTCCGCGGCGGGGAGTTCCACGACGTCCACATCTCGATCCGCCATGTCATCGGCGGAGCGTTGGTGAGCGTGACCATCGACGACACCGACATCTACCACGACCACTTCATCGCGGAGATGGTGCCTCACGAGTGTCGCGTCGCCCTCGCGGGCCGAACGGGTGGCATGACCACTCGCCTGGCCGTTGACGATCTGACCGTCGAGTATCTTGACCCAATCGCCTCCGCCGACCGCGCCGCGCGGCAGCGCTACCAGTTCTTCGCTCGCGAGATCGTCCACGCGGGCAACCGGACACCGGTGGGCGAATTCCAGCTCGCGCCGCCCGACTTGCAGGTCGCCCGGATCATCCTCACGCTCTCCCTCGCTGCGCCGCCGGGAGACTTTGATCCCTGGGACCGCTCGGCTGCCATCTACGCGTGGGGGGATGACGGCGAGCGCTACGAGATCTGCCGCTACATCACGCCTTTCGGCCGCGGCTACACGTGGAAGGTCGACGTGACGGACTACCAGTCCATCCTGCGCGGGCACCGGAAAATGGGACTCTACATCGACACCTGGGTCGGCGGGGAGACCCACGAGACGCGCCAGGGATGGAAGGTGAGCGTCGATCTCGACTACTACCCCGGCACACCCGAACGCGAGGCGTTCAGCGTTACGAACCTCTGGTCCGGCCAGCCTGAGTACGGGAATCCGGACCACCCGATGGCCGATTGGTTCGCGCCCCGCACGGGCGTCATCGGCGCCGATGCGAAGGCCGCCAAGCTGCGGTTCATGGTCACCGGGCACGGGATGAGCCCTAGCAGCAAGAACGCCGCCGAGTTCATGCCCGCCGGCCGAACGGTCACTGTCAACGAGACATCGTACGAGAACACGCTCTGGAAGACCGATGTCTACCTGAACCCATGCCGGCCGCAAGGGGGCACGTGGAAGTTCGACCGCGCAGGCTGGGCGCCCGGCGACATCGTCACGCCATGGGACATCGATATCACCGACGCCGTGGCGCCTGCCAAGCCGTGCGCGATCACCTACACGCCCGCGCCTTACCTCAACGAAAACCGCGACAAGAGCCGCGCCACGCATTGGGTCGAAGCGCAGATCATTCAGTACCGTTAGCGGATCGCGAAACCCTCGGCCGCTCCTCCACTCGTCGTCACGACTGCCGTGTCGCCGGCCAGCACGACCGCCTTCGCCGCATCGGACGTCCTTGCCGCGGCAACCACCTGGCCCGCCGCATCGACCCTCAGGACCCCAGCGCTGCCAGCCGTCACCAGGATGCTTGAGTCGTCAACGACACACGCGTCCGACGCGCCACCGGGCAGCGGTGTCCGCCATAGCAGCGACCCGTCCACATCGAGCGCAAACACGTGCGCGCTCTCGGCGGCAACGACGATCCGCCCATCAACCGACAGGATTCGCGTCACCTTGTCGCCGACGTTCGTCTCCCACAGCTTCGTCCCGTCGCCGTCGAAGCAAATCAGCTCTCCCCCATCCGTGCCCACCAGGATCTCGGGCACGCCGTCACCGTCCACGTCGGCCGACCCGACCGCCGTCTGCTCCGGGCCGAAGCGCCCGCCGTTGTAGATCCGCTCGCCGTCATGATCGATGATGTTCAGCGTGTAGTATGCGTTCCCGCCGATGATCTCCGGCAGCCCGTCGCCGTCGAAGTCATCCGCGCACGTCACCGTCGCCGAATGGGCGTAGATCACGTTCTCCCAGATCATCGAACCGTCGGCATCGTAGGCGAAGTACATCCAGTTCTTGCATCCACAGACAACCTCCGCGTTGCCGTCGCCATCAACATCCGCCGCGACGATGCACATGACATCAGCCGCAATGCCACGAAACTTCGGCGGCTCGGCGGTCCAGAGCAACTCGCCATCACTCGATAGCAGCCCGAGCCGCGACCCGTTGCCGCCGAACATGACCTCCGCCTTGCCGTCGCCATCCACATCGCCGCACGCGAGGGCGTTCAGCATCGCGCGTTCGGTCTGGCGATACGACCAGAGCATCTCGCCAGCCGCTGTAAGCGCGACCACCTCACCGGAGTCGCTGCACGCCACGATCTCATCCACGCCGTCGCCCGTCAGGTCGCCCGTCGCGACCGCCCGGATCTCCGGCATCACGCCCTCACCCGTGCCATGGATCTGCAACTCCGCGATGTAGACGTTCGAGTCATCGCGCGCCGGCGAGACAGTCAGGCGGATCTGGCGCGCCCTCTGACCGATCTTCACCTCATACATCGAGTTCGTGTTGCCGCCCCAACTCTGAGTCCCGGCCTCCTCAAACGGCGCGTCGATCCCGCGGACGTCCTGGTCGAAGCCGTCGCTGCTGATCTGAAGTCTACGGTCTCCGACATCCCACCCCTCGTTCATATGCCACTCGCGCAACACGACGCTGCTGATCTCGGCCTCCTCCGGCAGCTCGGCGACGATGGTCGGCGTGACGCCCGCCGGCCACATGACCGAACTCATCGATGAGCTGAACTCGCCGTCGACGAGCTTCCCAACCGGCCCGTACCGCCCGCTGTGAGGCTCGTTGCTCGTGACGCGCTCGACACGCAGAAGTGCGGGCGCGGCCTCAAAGCCCGTGAAATCCCACGAGCGCTCCATCGACGGCGGCCCTTCCTTGTCCTCTCGCGGCGCGACCACCGGCACGCGCGCCACGGCAATGCCGCCACCCACATCCTTGATGTCCGCCTTGTCACCCAGCGTCACCACTTGCGCCCCGCCCGCGCCCGTCACGACATAGGTGCCGTCCCCCACCGGCGCGATCGACACGTCAACCGCATCACCCTCCGCCTCAGCATGGACCAGGTTCACAAACCGGTACTCCTCACCGGCCTCCAGCCGCACGCTCACCTGCTGACTCAGCCGGCTGATCGGCATCATCTCAGACGTCTTGAGTTTCTCGACGCGGCAACTCGCCCCGTCCGCGTTGACGATCTGCATCCGCATCGGCTTGTGGTCGACCGTCAGCACGCTCCCGTCGAGCGACGTGTCGCCCCATGGCCGCCAGCAGCACCGTAGCGTGTAGTCTCCCGCCTCGCGAGCCGTAATCAGATCGGACACCACGAAATACTCGCCCCTCACCCACAGGATCTCGCGAGTCCAGTCGGCCCCGTTGTAGTCCTCGATCGTGCTCCGCGTGTGGGCCGTTCCGCCATCCCCCTTCGCCTCCACAAGCCGCGCCACGGTCGGGGTCAGCTCCGCGCGCCCGTCGCGGATGATGACCATCGAGTTGTGGTACTTCGGCGCGTTCTTGATGTACTCGCCATCCACCAGCAGCGGCTCGCCACCGGCGGCATAGCGAATGATCGCGTTGGTGTCGAAGTGCATGTGCGTCCCGCGCCCAAATCCATCGAGCAACAGGTACTCGTCATCACGCTCGATCCCGCCCCGCAGCGCGATCTTATCGAAGGTCGCCTCCCACGGGACGTTTGGCGCCGTGGGGTACTGAGGGCTGCGCGCCGCGTAGTCGTAGCACAGCTTCGGCAGCTTCGAGACCGTTACCCCCGCGTGCGATGTCGGCGGCTCTGGCTCAAAGTCCGCATTATAGCGCTGACCGAGCAGGTAGCTGCCCTCGACCGCTGCGTGACCCGCCATCCACAGGATTTCGGGGTCCTTGTAATGCCAGGCAATCGGCTTCAGCATCTGACTGATACCCGAACTCGCCTTGTACGCCGAGTGATCGCCAAACGCCGACTGATATCCCGCGTTGTCCATCACCATCATGGCGACCTGGGCCGCCTCGCGGGCGTGGCCCTCATCAAAGAACGTCGTGTCCCCCTCAGCCAACGAGTAGATCATCGTGTGGATAATCGGCAGCCACTGGTACGCCGCCGCATCCTCCAGCGGCTTGCTGACATGCTTCTGCCCGTTGAAAATCCCATGCGCCACGGTCAGCCACTTCTCGGCATGAGCGAGGCCATAGTGACGCAGCATGTAGTTGCCCAGAAAGTAAGCGCCCAGCGCAGGGAACGTGTTGTGGTTGTGGACGATGTCTTCGTTCGCGCTCCACTTCTCGTAGCTGTCAGGCCGGTCCCAGCCCTGGTATAGCTCGCACTCCAACGCCAGCCGGATCATCAGGTTGGTGATGTCGAGCCGCTCTTGATCCGTGAAGGCGCCGCTCTCCTCAACGAGGTCCCACGTAATCGCGACGGTGAAGGTCGACGCATCGCGGAAGTCGTTGTCATACCGGCGCATTCCCTGCTCGTTGATGGTCTCGTCCGTGGCATAGTACTCCAGCATCGCCAGCATCAACTCGCGGTAGGCCTCAAGCGCCAGCGGGTCACCCGTCCGATGGTATCTCACGCCCCATCTCACGAGCTGGGATGTCCCGTTTCGCCCTCGCCCGGCGCTCGCGAAATACTCGCGTCCCCGGGCGATTGCGCTGTCGCGCTCCTCCGGCTTCACGGGCCCGCGTGCGGGCTCAACTCGGTCCTGAGCATCGAACTCCAGTTCCATCAGCCGGGGCAACTCGAGCGCATCCCTTTCGGCCTCGCCCGCCACGATCTCCCCAAGCTCCTCAGCCGCTCGCGCAGCCTCACGCGCTACGATGTCCCCGAAAACCTCGGCCGCCCTGGCTGTGCTCTCAGCGTGCGAGCCTCCAACAAGAATGGTGTCGCGCCCATCGCCCCACGGATCGATGACCGAGCGAAGCACGTAGCCGTTTCGCCCGGTGTAGCCAGCGTCCAGGCAGACATAGTAGTTGTGGTACAGCCGCGCGACGACGCTATTGTTATCGAGGGTCCCCAGCAAGATGACATTGCGGTCGTCCTCGCCCAGCTCCTGGTCAGTCACCATCGGAAGCTCCACGCCGGTCGCGTCCCGCACCGCTTCCTGAGCCGCCGTCGCCGCCTCAAACCACGCCGGCGAATCCGCGTGACAGATCACCGCCCGTGGCTCTCCGTCGACGACGATCTCCGTCCGCGCGGCGGCAGGCCGAAGCTCGTCGGCCGTGATCGTCAGGCTCTCGTACAGCGCCTCGTCTCGCTGCCGTCGCTCGTCCCACTCCTGGCTATTCACGACTGTCCCTCCCGCCACCAACGCAATCAGACAGGTCCCGATCATTCGTCCGACTCCTTACCGGCGAGACTCGCCGGTGGCGGGCCCAAGTGCGCGCCAATATGCTCCTTGGGCGGCGCCTCCGCCATCGGCACGCTGAGTCTCAGCATCTCCCAAAACGCGTCGCCGATCGCGGACACATCCCACGCCGGGCCGTCGCGGTCGGCGCGGTAGTCACCGTTCTCGGGATCCACGAACAGCGGATCCGCCAGAACATCGTATTCGCCGCCCTCGTACTCGCGCAGCAGCGGCGGGCGACACTGCCAATACAGATTCTGCTCAACCTGGCGCGCGACGCCGCCGACGGCGAACTTCACGCCCGGCGCGTCTTCACCCGTGCCCACCAGGATGTTCCGAAGCGCCATCACCTGCGTCCCGTTGTCCGCGAAGATCGGCGCGCCGCTGTTATGGGCGATCGTGTTATTCGCAATCCACACCTCATGCGGCGGCTCGTAGTAGGGCTCGAAGCTGTAAGGGTACTCGCCCTCCTTGTCGCCGGGCCACGAACCGAGGTAGATCCCATCCCCGCCGTTGTTGAAGATGACGTTGTTCACCACGAAGTGGCTCTTGCTGTGCAGCCGCATTCCCCGGCTGTTGCTGTGTATCCAGTTGCCCTCGAACACGTTCCGCGAGCCGTAGCGCGTGGTCATCCCGCAGCTATCGTTGTTATGCACGTGGTTCCCGCGGATGATGTTGTCGGTCGTCTTGCTGTGGAAGCCCTCTTTCCAGTTGTGGTGCAACTCGTTGCCCTCGATGCGGTGGTACCCCGGCGGAGCGGTCGGGTACGAGCCGGCTCCAGTCTGAATGCCATAGTAGCATCCTGAGATGTCATTGGCGCTCATCGTGAGATGCCAGTTCCAGCGCTGACAGGTGATCTGGATACCGACGCCGCCGTGGTTCAGGCGAATCGTGTTGCCCCAGAAGACGTTGTGGCTGGCGGACGGCCCCGAGACCGATATCGCCCCTCCCCCACCCTCGGCCTCGCGGGATATCCGGCAGTCGGCCACCTCGCAGTGCTGCGCGTAGGCCCCCAAAATGACGGCCGAGCCCGGCACGTCAACGAAGCTAAGCCCCTCGATCCGCACGTAGGCCGCATGCCTCAGCGTCCATGCCGCGCCACGCACGACCGCCCCCAGCGGATTCGCGGCTCGAATCGTGATCCGCGCCTTCGGCGTCCCCACCGCGCGGATCTCCAGCGTCTCGGCATACTCGCCGTCGGCCAGGATGACTTCATCACCGGGGCCCAATTCCGCGACGGCCGCTGACAGCTCATCGTCGGACGCCACGCGGACCGTGCGAGGCTCGTGAGGCTGCGCCGTCGCCTCCGCGTAGAGATCCGCGTCCAGCTCCCCATCGATCTCGTTCCACGCGACTGTCACCTCCCCGGCTTCGGGCTCAACACTGATCCCACACCCATACAGCCGGTTGCTCGTGACGACGTTGACCTGATCCTCCGTGCCGCCGTCGGCGAGCAGAGCGATGCCCTCTTCGCACCCGGCGATCTTGTTATGGTCGATGTGGTTGCTGGTGACTCCCGTCTGCACGGCCACGCGAATCCCCGCTCGGCCGCCGCCCTCGACCAGCTCAACCACGTTCCCGTTAATCAAGCAGCCCGATACGTCGCTGCCCGCAATCTCGATCCCCGCGCCGCCTTCGCCGACGGCCTCAATGCGACAGTGCTGAACCTCGCACCCGCTCGCGCCATCCGCCAGCACGATCGCGCTGCCCTCGGAGCGGAGGATCATCCCGCGGATCTTCGTGCCGGGCATCCGCACGGTCATCGAGCCCTCGATATGCACGCCATACTGCTGAGCGGGGAAGAACCAGAAGCGCCCCCGGTGGATGTTGACATCCTCGCGATACGTGCCGGGCTGCAGGAAGACCTGGCCCCAGTCCGCGTCGTGCTGGTCGACCATCTCCTGGACTGTGGCGTACGGAAGCTCGCGGCTACCATCGCCGCCCGGTTCAGCCTTGCAGTCGACAAACACGTCGCGCCGCGGTTCGGCCGCGCTGCCGCTAGCGGCAAGCAGCGCGAGCGCCAGCACGAGCAACCAATGGTGAGCAACCATCCGAGGCCTCCCCAATACGAACGTTCGGTCTCTGGCTGTTGGCTGTATGTCACCGCCGCACCTTTCCCCAAGGGCATCGCAACCGCTGCGGAGAAACGCCGCCGTTGTAGGAGGGGTTTCGACCCCGACGCCGTTCGTAGGTCGGATCTCCTGATCCGACGCCGTTCGCCCGGGAGGGCGACCACATGACCCTCACTGACGTTCTATCCGAACTCAACATCACAGACTCCAAGCCTCTGTTCGAGGACCACTGGGACGAATCCGAGGCGTCCTTCCCGGACGAGCTTCCGCGATTCCTGCGCCCTGAGATGATCACCAATACTCGCGAGTTTGGGGGTCTTCCGGCCGACGCCGACGCGGAGCTACACCAGGCAGCGCGCCTGATCGCCGAGTCGCCGGCGCTCGTGCATCTCGCCTGGCACTGCCACCGTCTCGTCTACGAGCACCTCGATTACGAGGCGCAGAACCTCGGCCAGTGGCCCGTACTCACCGGCGCCCTTGGCGACCTGTCGGGCGCGTTCTACCTGTTGATCGGGCTGGAGGCCGTCCCGCGGATGCTGGCCACCCACGAGCCGCTCGGAATCCCCCGACAAGTCAGCCGCGACACGTTCAGCCACTACCCCGAGTCCACGCGCATCTATCGCGACCAACACGATGGCCACTGGGGCGTCTCGCCGCGGACGCTCTACTGGCTCCGCAACCACGTCAGGGGTATTCTCTACCGGCTTGGGCGACACGAGTACATGCTAAAACCCTTCCACGGAGGACTGAAAGCCTACCGCCACCGCGAGACGCGCAACGTCATCGCGCTGGCCGCTGACGGTTACCGATACGCGCCCGATGGCTTCGTCGCGCGGCCTGACGGGGCCGACACTTGGGTCGCCGGCCTGACCGAGAGCGAGGGCAGCGTCACCGGCTACCCCATCTCCCCATCCGGGCAAGCCGCACACCGCGAGGTAACGCTGTCTCTCGACGAATGGGAACTCGCCCTGTCGCCCGGCGACTACATCCTCGAGATGCACATCCCCGCCGGCGGCAACATGACGCCCGAAGCCTGCCACGAGTCTATGCGGCGGGCGCTGGAGTTCTTCCCGCACTACTTCCCCAAACAGCGATTCGTCGGCTTCGCGTGCGGCTCTTGGATTCTGAATCCGGAGATCACCCAGTGGTACCGCCCGGACTCAAACATGGTCCTCTGGCAGAACGAGCTGTACCTCTTCCCGATTCCCTCAGGCGACCGTTCGGGGGTCTACTTCGTATTCGGCGTCGACGAGGATGTCGACATGGAATCCGCCCCGCGCGACACCAGCCTCCGCCGCGCCATGCTCGATCACATGGCCTCCGGCGGCCGGCTCATCGGCGGCGGGATGTTCATGCTGCTTGAGGATTTCAAGGCGTTCGGATCGCAAGTCTACCGCGAGATGTGGTCAGCGATCGACGCGTGAACGTCGGTCAGCGCTTCCGTCAGCGCTTCGTATGGCGCGCCGTCGCTCCTGACCAAGCCACGGTTCGCCTCGCGCTTCTCGCTGTCGAAGTCTCGATAGATGAACCAGTGCGCGCCGACCATGTAGGGCTCGTTGAAGTAATCAGCCGCGATCCGAGCGGCCTGCGCGGCGCGGATCTCCTGCGTCGGCACGGTCTGCGGGAATGACCAGTCCAGCTTCGCCTTGCGCATCTCATACAGCCCGCTGTCCATCGCCGGAACGCTCCACTCACCCATGATCATCGGACGGCCGGTCCGTCTCGCGACCTCGCGCAGCACCTGCAAGCCCGCCCTCCCCACGCCCGGCTCCTGGTTCGAGGGATACAAGTTGCACGCCACGATGTCATAGGCCGAGGCGAGGTCGATGGTCCGCATCCACGCCTCATGGCCGCCCATGTTAAACCGGTTCGAGGCGATGAGGTGGTTCGCGTCGACCGCGCGGATCGCCGCGATGCTGATATCGACATACCGTTTCACCAGGACGCGCTCGAAGGCCACAAGGTCATCATACATCGGCCCCTTGGGCATGAGGGGCGCGGGCCTCTGAGCCCGTAACGCATCCCAATCCGCAAACCCCGCTCCCCATCGCTCGTTGAGGGCTCCGATCGTCTCATACTTCCCCCGCAAGTGCTTCAAGAGCGCCTCGCCACAGTGCTCGCTCCAGACGTACCGATACAACTCGCTGAAGCTCATTTCGTTATCGACGAACCATGCGATGACGTCCCGCCGGTCCGCCAGCGACTCCACCGTCGCCGCAGCTTTCTTGTAGGCCGTCACCTCGAAGCGCGGGTCGAACGGATCCGGGAAACCGTGCTCGCCGGACTTCTGGTTGCCATCGCGATCGGTCAGCATGTCGAACTCGCCGTACTTGCCGGCGTCGTGGAAGTTGATGACCTTGAAAAGCGCGAACGTGGGCTTGCCCTGTTCGAGCATCACATCATTGTGCTTCGCGTACGTCGTCGCGCTCGCCCAGCCGGCGATCCCCGTGAAACCCCAACCGCGCAGTTGATCGACATACCGACTGCAGTTCGCGATGAGGTCATCGTCCGAACGGGGGGGAAGGTGGGTCGGTTGCCAACGAGTAGAACGGGCGCCCATCGGGATCGACCAGCCACCACGAGCCATCCGTCTTCTCCACGCGGAAGAACCCGGTGGCCTCAGAACCGACTGGCGGGCGAGGCCGCGTGATGACCGGGCCGGCCATGCCGGACAGGGGATGCGGGCCCGCGGCGTCGTATCCGAGTCTGGCGAACTGCACCCGCCCCGAGGTGTGGGTCCGCAGTCCGAAGGCGAGCTGCATGCTCTCTGCGCCTGGCGGGAACTTGTCGATCCTGAAAGCGAACGGCGTCCATTCATCCTCGGCGGCCAGCGCGAACGGCATCATGCCGACGCGCTTGCCGGCGGTGTCGAAATACTCCACCCTCCCGCCCGCCATGAGCGCGAGCAGGCCATCGGTTCTGTACATCCCGCGCGCGACGATCGGCTCAACTGGGAGGTTCTCGACATGCTGGACGCGTGCTGACCAGTTGCCCCGCCACCACGGCCCGATAGTAAGCGTCCGACCGACCTCCGCGTCGTCACCCAGTTGGATAATCGCCGCTTCCCCAAGGCTTGTCGGATCGCCATCATCCAGGAACAGCTTCACAACCCACGGCCCCGAGATCGTGTCGCCGGGCGGCAGGGGAAGCTCAGCGGCAGGCAACGCCACGGGTAGCAGCGCGAGGGCAATGAGCGGAATCATCGGCAAACGCCTCCTCACCCATACACTAACACCCGCCGGCTCGGACCGCAACGGAGAAGGTGTCCGCCCGGATGATGGGCGAAGCACTCACCCACCACGGAGGTGCCGACCAATGGACAACACGCTCTCGCCCGACGTGCAGATGCAGTTCATGCGGCCCGGCCAACTCGAGGCCGCCGCCCGCGAATTCCCCGTCGTTTACGTCCCATTCGGTCTGATCGAGTGGCATGGGACTCATCTGCCGCTCGGCAACGACGCGATCAAGGCTCACGCGATTCTCGTCAAGTGTGCCGAGCAGTTTGGCGGCGTCGTGTACCCGCCGGTGTTCTTCCACGCCGGTTTCGATCAGGAGCACCTCGTCCCCAGCATCACCAACCTCTTCGACCAGCTCAAGAAGACGGGATTCCGGGTCATCATCGGCGTGTCGGGACACAACGTTAAAGAGCAGATCGAGATGATCGAGAACGCTCTCGAACCGGTCACGGCAGACAGCACGTGCGCCGGGGTCGGACTGTGGGAGATGACGCTCAGCCAGGGCGAGGAGTCCAACAGCGATCACGCGGCCAAGTGGGAGACATCCAACATGATGTTCTTCTATCCCGACACCGTCGACATGTCGACGCTCGACGGCGAGGAAATCGTCTTCGACATGTCGGCCCCCCACGGAATCGGCGGCATGGACCCGCGCGAGCACGCTACGCCCGAGGTCGGAATGCGCAACGCCGAACTGGCCTCCGCCGCGATCGGCGCGAAGGCCCGCGAGCTGCTCGAATCGCTTCCCGAGGACCAGCGCAACTTCAACATCGAGAAACTCGAGCCCGGCCACTGGTGGCTGGTGTAGACGGCTCCGCACCCACGCCTCACGCCGCCAGCACTTTCTCGTAGACCTCGATCTGCTTGCGCGCGACCGCGTGCCAGGAGAAGTTCGATCGCGCGTGACGATTGGCCGCGATGCCCATCCGCTCGATCCTTCGCACGTCGACGAGGAGTTTCACGATAGCCGAAGCCAGTGCGTCCGGGTCGTTGGGCGGGACCTTGACGCCCGTCTCCCCGTCCTCGACGATCTCAGACAGCCCGCCGGTATCGCCCGCGACCACGGGCGTCCCGCAGACGGATGCCTCAAGCGCGACCATGCCGAACGGCTCGTAGAGGCTCGGCGCCGCCATCACATCGGCCGCCCGATAGAACGTCGATAGCACCTGGCCGGAGAGGTACCCCGTGAACTGCACGCGCGACTGCACGTCGAGGCCTGCCGCGTGGCGCTCGAGACCGTCGCGAAGAGCGCCCTCGCCGGCTATCACGAACTTCGTGTTTGGGCAAGCGCGCAGCACCTTCGGCACGGCCTCCAGCAGAACGTGCGGCCCCTTGACCTGCGCCAGCCGGCCGACGAACCCCACGAGCCGCTCGCCGGGCTCGCAGAAAAGGGTCCTGAACAGCTTGGGATCCGCGTCCGTCTCGAACGACTTCGGGTTGACGCCGCAGTGGATCACGTCGAGCTTCTCGTCCGGGACCTTGTAGGCCTGGCTCAGCTCGCGGCCCATGAAGAACGAGTTGGCGACCACGGCGTCGGCATGACCGCAAATCCACGCCTCTACCTCGGCGATGTAGCGCTGGTCGTCGGTGAGTTCGCCAAGCGCCTTCCCAATCTGCGTGTCGTGCATGGTCAACACGAGAGGGATCCCCAGCATCTCCTGCAGAGACCGCGCGGCGCTCGCCGCCAGCCAGTCATGGGCCTGAATGACGTCAAAGGGCCCGTGCTCATCCGCGATTCTCGCGCCGCGGGCGACCAGGAGCGAGTTCCCCTGCATCGCCTCGTTGATCCAAGTGTGACCTTGGACCGGGATAGGGAACGGCGCGTTATGCACGCGCGCGCCCTCGCGGTCGTAGCTATCGCTGACCCCGTCGTGGTTGTTGCACGCGACGTGCGACTCCACGCCGGCGGCGGCGAGGGCGGCGCTGTGTTCGGCGATGTACCTCCCCAAACCATATCCACGGGCAGGGGGAAACTCGGTGGCGAGCGTAAGCACCTTCACGTTATCGGGTCCTCCTCGGGTTCATCCAACCGTCGTCTCGATCACACCCAGCAGCAGCTTGGCCGACGCCTCCCACGAGAACTCGCGCGCGCGGCTGAGGCCTTTGACGCGAAGGGCCGACCTCAGCTTCTCGTCGCCCATCAGCGTTTCCAGCCCGTCGGCGAACGATTCAGGCGTCGGGTCGGCAAGCAAGCCCGCGTCACCCACGACCTCGGGTAGCGAAGCGGCGTTGGAGCAGAGCACTGCCGTCCCACACGCCAACGCCTCCACCGGCGGAAGACCAAAGCCCTCATACAGCGACGGGAATGCGAAGATCTCTGACCCCGAGTACAGGGCCGGCAGATCCTCGTCCGGGACGAAGCCGGTCATGACGACTCTGTCCTCAATCCCATTCCGCCCGAGCGCTTCTCTGATTTCGCGCTCGCCCCCGCCGGCCCGGCCGGTCAGCACGAGTTGCCAGCCGCCCTTCGCGCCCAAGCAAGCCGTTGAGAACGCCTCGATGAGCGCCGGCAGATTCTTGTTGCGCTCGGCGCTTGCGACGCTAAGAACGTACGGGCGGCTGATCCGGTGGCGCCGCAACGTGGCCTCGATGTCATCGCGTCTCGCGGGGGCGAAATGCGCGGCGGGCGCGCCGGGGATGGTCGTGATCTTCTCATCAGGAACGCAGTAGATGCTCGTGATCTCGCTTCGCGCGTGCTCGCTGAGGGTGACGATGTGGTCCGCGTTGCGCGCGCTAAGCCGGACCCACTTGCGCAAGTAGCGCCTCAACTCCGGAGTGTAGAAGCTCGCGTGGACCTCGAACCCAAGATCGTATATGACCTGAACGCAGGGACAACTGCGTAGCGCCGGAAGCACCATCGTGGGAGCCAATAGCAGGTCGGCGCCGAGTTCGGTGAGCTGGCTCGGCATCTGCCACTGCTCCCAGCGTTCGTCGCAGAGGCTCGCGTCATCGACCATCACGTCGCGGAATCTCGGCGAGCGGATCGTCTGTCCGTTCTGAGCGCCCGGCCCTTGGATCAGCGCGTAGTCGTCGCGCACGCCCAGCTTCGCCAATGCCTTCAGCACGTGCCGCGTGTAGAACGCGCTCCCACCCGGCGGCGCGCTCAAGATGCGGCAGTCAACGGCAATCGTCCGGCGTTTCCTCTTGCTCATTCTCCGCCTCACCAGAACCTGTGCGCCCAGCGCGCCTTGAAGATCATGTCGTTCCGGCGTGCTGCTGCCGCATACGACGGGTCTTCCGCGTTGACGGCCTGGGCGGTGACTGTCGAGTGGTGGTAGATCTCTGAGTAGGGCGAGTACACGATCCGAAAACCCGCTTCCCGCGCGCGGAAGCAGTAGTCTGTGTCCTCGTAATACGCCGGCGCGAAGACCTCGTCGAGAACGCCAATCTCATCGATGACGGCGCGCTTGATCAGCATGCAAGAGCCCTCAACGTACTGACACTCGAAGGGCTCCGCAAACCGAGGATCGGCGGCGTCCTGGTCCTGCCCCGGTGGCGGACTGACCTTCCCGCCCATATGGAAGACGAGTCCCCCAATGGTCCGGATCTGGCCTGTCTCCGGATGCAGGATCTTGGGCCCGACCAGGCCAATCCGATCATCGCTCTCCGCGAGCATCACGAGGCCCATCAGCCAGCCCGGCGTGACCGTCGTGTCGTTGTTCAGAAGCACCACGTGCCGGCCATCCGCGGCCTCCATCCCTTGATTCACGGCGAGCGTAAAGCCGGCGTTTTCCTCGTTCGTGATAACCGTCAGATGGTCGCACTCAGCCGCGCGCTCGGCGAGGTACTCGCCCGTGCCGTCGCTGCTCCCGTTGTCCACGACGATCAGACGCCACGGGTAGCGCGTGTGCTCGCTGAGACTGTCGAAACACACGCGGGTGTGCTCGAGCTGGTTGTAGACGGGGATCACGACGCTCGCGTAATCCGGGCTGATCTCGCGCCCGCTGTGGTAGATGTCCACTAGACTTGCTCCTGCAAGGCGGCGACTGGAGCCTTCGCCGTCACGCCGTAGACCGGCTCGTGCATGAGGGCGATCCGCGTCCAGTTGTACTGCTCCTCCGCGCGCCGGACGCCGGCGTCTGACAGCCTCTCGGCTAGCGATGTATCTGACAGCAGGCGCGTGATGGCCTCCGCCAGCGCTCCGACATCCGCGGGCGGCACCGACAGCCCCGTCTGCTCGTGCTCGACAATATCGCCCAAGCCACCCGCCGTCGACGCCACGAGCGGCGCGCCACAGACCATCCCCTCAAGCGCCACGAGACCGAACGGCTCGTACGTGCTGGGCACTACGAGCACATCGGCACGCCGGTACAGCCCCGATAGCACGCTCCCCGTTACGTACCCGACGAATAGCACTCGGTCGCCGACCCCCACGTTGTGCGCGTGCTTCTGGATGGCTTCTTGGAGCACGCCCTTGCCCGCGATGACGAGTTTGGTCTTGGGGTGAACCGTCATGACGCGACTCACCGCCTCGACGAGGTACTGGATGCCCTTCTCCTTATCCAGTCGGCCCACATATAGCACGATGCGCTCGTCTGACTCGGCGAAGGTCTCGCGCAGGGCGTCAAGGTCGCCATCCACTTCAAACGACGACCTGTCGACGCCACACGGGATGATCGTGATCTTGCTTGGATCGACACCGTACGTGTCGGTCAGCTCTCGGAGCACGTGCTCGCTGCAGCAGACAACTTCGTCGGCGTGTTCGCCGATCCAACGTTCCAGGTCAGCCGTGGACTGTTGCGAAGGATCGAGTTCTCCGAAGTGCTTCCCATGCGCCGTATCGTGAATCGTCACAACGAGCTTCGCGTCGGGGCACGTCCACTTCAGTACCCGTCCCGGCAGCGCCGTCAGCCAGTCATGCACGTGGATGACATCCGGCTGACCATGGCGCTTCACGGCCTCGATGGCGGCCTGTACCGCAAGCACGTCAAACTGCATCACGGCGGTCACGCCGTCGGGCGGCTTTGGTGGCGGCGGAAACGAGATCCGATGTACGTTCACGCCGTCCATGACGGCGCTCTTGTCCCGACCACCGATGCTGTTCGTAACGACGTGGACCTCGTGCCCCGCGGCGGCCGAAGCGACCGCCAGGTCGCGCACCGCTCGACCAAGGCCGAAGACCTGGATCGGCGGGTACTCGGATGCGATGTGCATAACTCTCACTGGTGCGCCTCCTCAAGCATGGCCTCGGCGGGCAGCCACTGGCGCGACTGACACATCCGGTAGACCTCGAGCGTCTCTAGCGCCGCGCGCTGCCACGAGAATTGAGCGGCGCGTTCCGGGCCACGCTCCCTCAGTTTCTCCTGCAGCGCCCGGTCGGTAAGCATCCACGCCAGCGCGGCGGCGATCTCATCCGGGTCGGTCGGCGACACCCTAACAGCGCCCGTCCCCACCACCTCCGGTAGCGACGTGCAGTCCGTCACCAGCGTCGGCGTTCCGCACGCCATCGCCTCAAGCGGTGGCAAGCCAAATCCCTCATAGAGCGACAGGTACGCGAACAGATCAGCGGCGTTGTACGCCACCGGCAGGTACCTGTCAGGCAAGTAGCCCGTTACCGTCACAAGTTGCTCCAGCCCGAGTTCCTCGATCGCCGCTTGCACGTCGTAATCCATGCCGCCCCCTCCTCCGGCCAGCACGAGCCGGTGCGGTAAGCGTGAATCGCGCCGCGCGCGCTTGAACGCCGCCAACAGGCGATCGATGTTCTTCTTCGGTTCGAGCGAGCCGACGTACAGCACAAATGGGCCGCTGATGTCGTAGCACTTGCGGAACTCGATCTCCAGCGCGCCACCGTACCGCGGCCTGAAACGCTCGGCGTCCGCCGCCTCATGGATCACCGACACGCCGGCCGGATCGACGCCGTACGCGTCGCAGATAGCGGCCTTGGAATACTGAGACACCGTGATGATGCGCGTTGCCGTCTCCGCCGCGACGCGCGACCACTTGGCGAGGTACTCGTTCAGCCCCGGCCTGACCAGGTCTGGCCGGAAGTGGAAGACGACGTCATGAATCGTTGTGACCGTCACGCATGGCTGGACGATCGGGAGCGAGAATGTCGTGTTGTGGTACAGATCGATCTCGTAGCTTTCCAGCAGTTGCGGGAGGTGGAGCTGCTCGAAGTTCTCGTCAAGCATGCCTGCCGAGACGACGATCTCGTAGACATTGTCCTGCTCGACAATCGGCCCTTCGTTCTTGGCCTTGGTGCGGACGAGGTAGTAATCGGTATCGCGATCGATCCTCGCGATGGCCTTCACGAGCTGCGTAGTGTAGCGCCCGATTCCGCCGCACCCGGCGAACACGCTCCGACAGTCAATGGCTACCCGCATTGGCTTATTGCCCCAGTCGATCTTCTCGTCGGCCCGGAGTCAGCTCCGCGCCGCCTTTTCGTAGACCTCAATCGTCTTGCGCGCCGCGTCCTCGGCCGTGAACCGACTAGCTTGCGCGAGCCCGCGCCGGACCAGCTCCCCCCCGGAGCTGGGTGTCGGAAATGGCACGGCTCATGCCGTCCGCCATGTCTTCGATGTCGTGTGGGTTCACGTAGATGGCCGCGTCGCCGCCGACCTCAGGAAGCGATGACACGTTGGATGTCACGACCGGTACCCCGCAGGCCAGCGCCTCGAGGACGGGCAGCCCGAAACCCTCGTAGAAGGACGGGAAGCAGAACGCCTGCGCCCCCGAATACAAGCCCGAGAGGTCGTCCTCCGCGACGAAGCCCGGCACGATGATGTCGCCGTACTCGCCCTCCGGCGGCAACACCCCTTCAGGATCGTGAGGCTCGGGGTCCCGCGGCCCGGCGAGCACGAGGGTCCCATCAAAGTCCCCCCGTGCTCGCAATAGCCGGAACGCATCGATCATGCCTGCGATGTTCTTCCGCAGCTCGATGCGCCCGACATAGAGAACGTATGGCCCGGGAATGCCCAGCCGCCGCTTCACGTCGGAGATCGCTTCTTCATCATCAACTCGCCGGCGGCTGGGGCTCGCCTGATAGATGACCGTGATCTTGTCCTCGGACACCCCATACAGATGCGCGATGTCGTGCTTGGTGTGCTCTGACACTGCGATCAGGTGGTCGGCGAGTTTCATCCAAGTCGGCGCCCAATCGTCGAAGAAACGCCTGAGAAACGGGGGCGCGTGCTCGGGGAATAGCTTCGGGATGCAGTCGTGAACCGTCGCCACACACGGGCATGGTTTCACGATCGGGATACCAAATGCGGGGCTGTGATATACATCCGCCCGGCATTCCTCCAGCACCGACGGCAGTCCTGTCTCTTCCCACATCTCGTCGCCTGAGCGGACGAGCAGCGGGTGCAGGTTGTGGCCGGTGGGCAGCTTGTCCACGGATGACGTGCCCACGATCAGATGATACGAGTTCGGCCCGTCCGTCGCGGCGAGACCCTCCACCAGGTTCGCGGCGTGCTGGCCGATGCCGGTCTTGATCGTTCCGAGCAGGCCGACATTGATCGCCACGCGCAGCCCCGAATCGTCCCCCGCGCGGCGCGGGCGAAGCGGCGATCCGCGGCCGGCGCTCTTGCCGCGTCGATCCGCGACGTCGCCAATGGCCTCGGACCATTCGCGCAGGAAGCGATCGATCCCGAAGTGGGTCCGGACGATCGCGCGTCCCGCCTCGCCGACACGCTGCGCTAGCTCCTCGTCCTCGAGAAGCTCCTCCAGGGCGTCGCGGAGCGCACCCTCGTCGGTGCTAACGAACGCGTTGACTCCGTCGTCAACGTATGGCATCAACTCCGCGATCGGGGGCGAGACCAGCGGCATCCCCGTGGCCATCGCCTCGAGCGTTGCCAGGTGCAATCGCCCCTGGGGGTCCGTGTTCAGGTACGCGCGATTCGTGCGATACAGCTGCCGCAAGTCGTCGAGATCGGTCGCGGCGCGCGCCCCCGGTATCGGGTCGTTATGATGCCCGATGACCTGCACCGGCAACCCCTCGGTCAGGCGCCGATACAGGTCATAGCCTCGGTCCCCCTGCTGCGAGAACCGGTTTGTCACGTTGAGAATCCGGGCGTCCGCGCCGGAGTAGCCGGTGAAATCCTCGTCAGCGTCCGCCGCCAGGCGGATGGTCCGGCCCCTCTGGCCGAGGTCCCCGAACGTCGCGCGCTTGTGGTCGCTTACGTAGACCATCTCCACATGATCGGGCAGAGCGGCGAAGAACTCCCGATCCCATGGGTGCATGATTGTGTGGCTCAATAAGATGACGGGAATGTCCAGGCGCGCCGCCCGCACGTATTGCTCGCGCGTCGCGACGATCGCCAAGTCGAGTCCTTCGGGGTCGATCTCGGAGACAACTGACGCGTTGCCAGGCAGCGGCCTCAGGCTGACGTCCCAGTGGTCCCAGCACTCGCTCGCCGCGAGCACGAACTCATGCCCGGTCTTGCACAGCTCGCTCTGGAATGGTGGGTGTGTGATGAAATCCAGGATGCGCACGCGCGCCCTCGCTCTGGCCCGTGGACCTGTCCGCCCGTCCTGACGCTCACAGATCCAACTTAGTAATATTTATTGACAGAATATGCGCTACTTGTATAATACTACTCGCAGCGACTGGCCATGTCAACATATATTTCACTAATTAACCCTGTAAAAGCGATTAATCGCCAGTGAATATGTGTGCAGTGGCATAATGCCACCATCACACTGAGAGGACCACCATGAAGCTGACAGCGGGGATACGGGTGAAAGACGGAGAGATGTGGGCGGAAGAGTGCCTCCGGGGGCTAAGCGAGTTCGTGGATGAAATCGTCATGGTTGACGACGGGAGCACTGACCGCACGGTGGAGATCTGCAGGTCGTTCCCGAAGGTCAGCACCGTGCTGCCGTGGCCAAAGACGTTCTTTGACGAGGGGCTCGACCGGAACGTGTTGCTGGGGCTGGTGAAGGGCACGGAGCCCGACTGGATCCTGATGATGGACATCGACGAGGTGTTCGAGGACCGCATCGCAGCCCGGATCGACGAACTCACTCACCAAGATGAGTACGTGGTCTGGGGCTTCCACATGCTGCACTTCTGGCATGGCAAGACGCAGTATCGAATGGACGGGAAATGGGGCAAGGAGACGCTGCACCATGTCCACACGCGGCTGTTCCGCAACCAGCCGAGCCTTCGCTACCCGTTCCAGCCGATCCATGGCGCGCACGTGCTTGGCATGCAAGGACCTGGGGGCCTGTCGGACGTGAAGATCCGCCACTACGGCTACTCGTTCCCGGTCAAGGTCCGCGAGAAATACGACGCCTACCGCAGGATCGACTCGAAGGGCGATTACGAGCACCTCATCGACGAATCAGACCTTATCCTCGTCGACTACGAAGAGCCGGCAACGGTCCGGTCGCGTTAGCCTTCACCCGCCAGAACGGTCACGTGAATACTGCCGGAGGTGCGGGTTCCCCCCTCCGGCCAGTCGTCCGCGGTGCATCCGAGCGTATACTCGCCGACCGGCCAACCCGCAGTGGAAACGCTGAACTTGCCGTCGCCATCAGGATCGTGCAGGATCCCGCCCCACTCGCGCTCGTCAAAGCCCGGGACGTTCCTCAGCGCATCCGTCTTGCTGAACGACAGGTACCAGCGCCGGATCGTCACGCCCTCACTCGTCGCGTTCAGATCGACCTCAAGCGTCTCCCCCACCCGGACCTCGACCTTGCGGGGCTGGGGGTCGATCTCAATCCAGGTCAAGATCAGCGGCGACTTCGATTCGCGGTGCAGTTCGGGCAAGTACGCGAACGCCTCGCCCCAGCTCAGCACAACCGCCTTCTCCCGTTCGAGCTGATTCGCGAATCGCTTGCTGAGCGTCGTGTACGACCCCGTCCCGGACCCCGCTTCGTCGGGCTTGCGGTGGACGAACTCGTACTCATGGCCGGGGATGATGAACGGGTCGTGCATCCGGAGGATCTGTGGCAGCACGTCGCGCCCCCACCAATAGAAGATATGGCCCACGTACAAGTCGACGCCGATCTCGCGCTCCTTCAGATCCGAGAACCACGGCAGGATGTCGTCGCCCTCGTTGATATCGCCCTTCGCCAGCACGGTGACGCCGCTATCCGTCGTCACCAGGTACGCGTTGCAGGGGGTCTTGATGCTGTGGTCGGGAGCCATCCACTGCTGGGATGAGAAGGTCTCGACCTTCAGGCCGGCGATCTCAAACGTGGTCGTCGGCTCGCCGTCGACCGTCGTCAGCTCGTCGGCGAAAGGCGCGCGCGCCCACATCCTGCGGATGTCATCCGGCACGATCACGGGCGTGCCCGCCTTGATCATCGCCTCCGTCAGCGCGTAGTCCACGTGATCATGGTGGCCGTGCGTGTGGAACGACACATCCACCAACCGGGCCATCCGCCTGCGCTGCTTCTCGGTGAAGTGCATCCGCAATGGGCCGTCTGGCTTGACGCGATCCGGCTCGCCAACTCCGGTGTACGGGCCTTCGTCAAGGTCGAAGGCAAACACGGTCTTCGGCGTCTTCACGATGATGCTGCTGCTGTACAGCTTCCAAACCACCACGCCCTCGTCAACCACCGTCTTCTTCACCTCATCCAGCACCTTGTCGACCATCAGCCCATAGTGCTCGACCACGGCATCCGCATATTCTGAGTTCGGTTGCTCGAGGTGGTAGTCGAGCGCGACCAGAATCGGTAAGCGATCCGCGTGATTCGCACTCGTCGCGGGCGTCCCGAGAAGCTGCTCGCGCACCTCCGCCAAACTCGGCACGTCCGCGTCCTGTGCCATGACTGCCGCCGCGCACAACGTCAGGAAGCCGATCGATAGCGTGTTGGATCTCATGTTGCCCTCATTTCTCGCCGTCCTTAGCGCCCTCTGTGTCTTCGTGGTTTCCGGTCATTCCCAGGACTCCGGGCTACTGACTCCCGCCGTCCTCACCCGCGAGCCTCTCCTGCCACTTGTACAGCCTCGCGTACACCTCCGCGAGGTGACCATACGCGCCTTTGTGGTAACCGTTCGCCTCGAAGATGTCGCGCATCGTCGTGAAGATCGCGGGATCGAACTCGCTCAGTTCCATCCACCGACCGCCCGCGATGTTATTCGTGCCCTCGGTGTACGTGCTTCCGTCGACGCGATCCGCGACGCGGTCCTCGCCCGGCATGATGATGTTCTCTGTGAACGTGTTCGCGAACCGCTCCATGTCCTCACGAGTGAACACGAGCCCGTGTTCATACATGAGCAGCGCGTGCTCGACATCCCAGGCGCCGTGTGAGATGTCCTCGATGTACTTGCCGCCGGGGTAAGCGGGGGTGTAGACGCTGAGGTCGTCCTCCTTCGTCCACCCAGTTTCCGCCGCGCCCCACCAGTAGGTCCAGGTATACGTGTCGTCTTCACTCAGCTCAAGCTGGCTCTTCAGTAGCCGCGCAATCCGCGCCGCCTTGCGCCGATACTTGGCCTTACCCGTCGCGTCATACAGGTGTATCAGCGCTTGCCCCGCCGCGCAGAGGTAGTTCAGCGGCGCGCCCACGCCATCGCACCAGAACGGATCGCCCTTGGCCACGAGGAGGTAGTAGCCCTCACCCTTGCCGGGGCCGTTCCGCCACGAGTCCTGCCAATACGCGAACGACTCCTCACACGCATCGCTGTAGCGCTTGGCAGCCTCGCCAAACTCCTCCCGCAACGCCCGGTCCTTCATCACCACCGCCGCCAACCGCATCATCGGCGCGCAGATCGGGCCGATGTATCCCCCGTACGCCACCCGCTGCGGAGCGAGCCTCAGGTCGTCGACCGGCGCCAGCGTCTTGTCGGTGGCATCCGGCCTCAGGTCCAGCGCGATCAGCAGAAACGACGGCGTCTCTTCGAGATCCCGCTCGAAGTCGATGTCCGGATGGTACTCCACCTGGGCGATGACCGTCTCAATGTACCTCGGCGAGTCGGGGTCAAGACTCAGATTGTCGAAGCTCTGCGTGGCGCGCTCTTTCCACTGCTCGTTCACGTGCGATAGCTTCCACGTCCCCGGTTCTGAGCCGGTCTCAACGGTCACCACCGTCTGGTCGTTGTAGGCATACCGTATCGATCTCAGCAGAACCGCGTCCCGTCCATCGACATCCTTCAGCGTCGCGCTTGCCACGGTGAACTGGGCGCCAACTCCCCACACCGGCAGCGACCGACCGGCAAAGTCCTCGCGTCCAAGCTTGTCGTCGCGCACGGCCAGCATCTGGTCGGCCAGCGCAACGCCCTTCCGCAGGTAATCGCGATCCCCCGTCGCCTCATACAACTCCATGTACCCGTTGAGCACGTAGCCCATCCCCCACGCCAGATCATTGCCCTCCGCCTCCGAGAGATCAGTAGCGTTCAGGGTCGCCTCCGCCATCTCATCAGACCGCTCGCGCGTGAACGTCAGGTCGTCGGCGCGCGATCCGCCGCACAGTCCCAGTATGACGACAGCTGCGATTGCTCCTCCCATCAGAACCCCAGTCCCTTCAGCCACTCGCCACACAGCCTGGCCCATGTCGCGACGTGCGGATCATCCGGCGCCAGGCCGAGCCCATGCGCGCCGTGCGGGTACACGTGCAGCTCAAACGGCACGCCCTTTGCGCTCAGCGCGCTCGCGAACAGCAGGCTGTTCTCGACCGGCACGCCGGCGTCCTCAGCCGTGTGCCAGAGGAACGTCGGCGGCGTGTCCTCCGTCACCTGCAACTCGTTCGATAGCGACAGCCTCAGCCCATCCGGCGGGTCCGCGCCCAGCAGGTTGTTCATCGAGCCCACATGCCGAAACGGCGGCTCAAACGAGATGACTGGGTAGCAAAGAACCGCCGCGTCCGGCCGCGATCCCTCGCGCTCGACCGGGTCAGCCGCCCGGGCCTCGCCCGCGTCGTAATGCGTCGCCACGGTCGACGCCAGGTGCCCGCCCGCCGAGAACCCCAGCACTCCCACTCGCTTCGGATTCACATTGTATTCATCCGCATGGCGTCGCACCCAGCGGATCGCCCGCGAGGCATCCATCAGCGGCACGGGGTGCCTATACGGGGCCACCCGGTAGTGACAGACGAATCCCGCAATGCCATGCTCGTTCAGCATCCGCGCGATCGGCTCACCCTCATGGTCGGCGCGCCCCCCGTAGCCGCCGCCGGGACACACGACCACTGCTCCTGTCGATTCATCCGCGTCCACGGGAAACGGCACGATCGTCGGGACCTCCCCCGGCGAGTGACTGTCATCAACCGGCGGCGGACCATCCTCATACAACGGAATCGGCCCGCCCACACGCGCTTCATCACTCAGTTCAGCCATCTCAAGCTCCTTAGGATCACTTCTCTCCCGGCAAGTTCCCCCCTTCGTTCGCCGCTTCCTCGCCCTTTCCGGAAGGTACAGCCTCGGCCTCACGTGAAGTTGCCCCTCAGAGGACGCGCATGAACATCGTCATCTTCCTGTCGGACGATCACAGCACATCTGACACCGGGTGCTACGGCAACGAAAGCATCCGCACGCCTAACATCGACTCTCTGGCATCCGATGGCATGATGTTCAATCGCGCCTTCACGCCGACCGCCATGTGCGCGCCGAGCCGATCGTGCATGTACACCGGGCTCTTCCCCCACCGAAACGGTTGCCACATGAATCATGGCCGCGTGTTCGATGGCACGCGGTCATTGCCTCACTACCTCCAACCTCTCGATTACCGCGTCGCGCTCGCTGAAAAACGCCACATCGCGCCGGCCTCCGCGTTCCCCTTCGAGTACATCGCCCAACGTGACGTGCCTGGTTTCCTCGATGATGCGGGGGGGGATCCGTTCTGCCTCGTCATCGCATCCAACCAGCCTCACACGCCCCACGAGGGTGGTGGCTTCTCCCCTGACGAGGTGCCGATCCACCCGTTCCAGGTCGACACCCCCGAGATGCGCCAGACGCAAGCCGACTACTACACCGACATCGAGAAGTGCGACCGCGAGGTCGGCGAGGCGCTCTCAGCCCTCGACCGGCGAGGTCTGACTGACGACACGCTCTTCATCTACGCGAGCGATCACGGTTACGGGATCTTCGCCAAGTGGTCCTGCTACGAGGCCGGACTTCGCGTGCCCTTCATCGCGCGCTGGCCCGGGAGAATCGCGCCGGGCAGCATCACCGACGCCATGGTCAGCTTCGCCGACGTAGTGCCGACGTGCATCGAGATCGCGGGCGGCGATCCTCCGACCGATATCGACGGCCGGAGCATCTTGCCCGTGCTCTTGGGCGATGCGGACACGCACCGCGACGTCATCTACGGCGCCCACACGACGAACGGGATCATCGCAGGCTCAGTGTTCCCCATCCGTTCCGTCCGCACGGAGACCCACAAGTACATCCGCAACCTCAACCATGGTGGCGAGTTCACGAACATCATGACCCACCCCCCGGAGGGCAATCCACACGAGGACGGTCGGCTCTGTCGATCATGGGTGGAGAAGGCAAAGTCGGACGACTTTGCAGCGCAACGCGTGGCGCTGCACCAACGGCGCCCGGCTGAGGAACTCTACGACCTTCGCGCCGACCCGTGGGAGCTAACCAACCTCGCCGACGACCCCACCCACGCGCTCACCGCCCTCCGCGCCCTCCTCGATGACTGGATGGCCCAGCAATCCGACGCCGGCCTCGACGCCGAACTCGCCGTCCCGCCCCGCCAATCGTAGGGGCGCGATTTATCGCGCCCTGCCGTCCTACAACTCCGACTCCGTCCTCCCGATCAACTCATCTTGCATGAGCGGCGTCATGTTGACGAAGTAGTCCGAGTACCCCGCCACGCGCACCAAGAGATCCGCGTGCTGCTCCGGGTTCTCGCGAGCGTCGCGAAGCGTCTCGGCGGATACAGCGTTGACCTGTGTCTGGAAGCCGCCCCGGTCGAAGTAGGTCTGCACGAGCGCCGCCAGCTTCTTGCGTTGCTCGGGTTTGGCCAGTGTCGCGGGCGAGAACTTCAGGTTGAACGCCACGCCGCCGATCAGCGGCTGGTGGTCGAAGCTCGTTACCGACAACGTCGCCGCCGTGGGACCATTCGTCGCTCGTCCGGGCATCGGGTCCGGGCCAGGGCTGAGGCACTCGCCTGCCGTCCGACCGTCGGGCGTCGCGCCCGTGTCCTTACCCAATTCCCCGTGCATGATCCACGCAAAAAGCCCTGGCTCGTACGTCCCACCCAGCACCACGCGGTGTCTGCGACAGTGGCCCACCGCGACCTCCATCAACCTCGCTGCGATCCCATCCACCCCAGCCTCGCCATTCCCATACTTCGCCGGCTCGTTCAGGAGCCTCTGTCGCCAGGCCTCATGTCCCTCGAAGTTCGCCTCCATCATGGCGCGCAGTTCGGCCCACGTCAGCGCGCCGCCAATGACGAACTCTCGCACCGCCTCCAGGCTATCAGCCGCCGTCGCCAGCCCGACGAAGCTGCACTCGACCCAGTTGTAGCGCGCGCCGCCTTGGTCGATGTCGAGGCCGCGCTCGATGCAATCGCTGACAAAGCACGACGCCAGCGGGAAGTTGCGGTGCGCCATGCACGAGTGCCTCAAGCGGTTCTGCTCGGCGACGCCCGACGATATTTGCTCAGCCAACCTGCCGGAGAACTCCTCGATGATCTCGTCCAGCGTGCCCGGCTCACCAACTACTCCGCACGCGACATCACCGACAATATCGAGCAGCACCTGCGGGAGATTGTAGTACGGGCTCGCGACCCAGACGTTGCTCTTCCCCGACGGCGTGATCTCAACACACGTCGAGTTCATGTAGTCACAGGCGTCCTCCGGTGGCAGGCCCATTTGCCGTAGCGACGCCGTGATGACCTCGTCATTGAACAGCGCCGGGTGGCTCGTGCCCTCAGCCAGGATCTCGAGCGAGAGGTCGATCAGCCCGGGATCGGTGCCGGCGTGAACGCGCAAGCCCGCGCCGGGGTAGCTCAGCCGCGTGTGGTCGATCGCGTGCAGCACCATCCACGTCAGCTCGTTGCTGACGTCCTCGCCGTCGGCGTCGCGTCCACCGATCAGCAGGCCAATCGCCAGGCCCTTGCCGATGTACGCGTTGAATGTCAGGAAGAAGCAATCCAGCAGTTCTTGCGCCCGCTCGCGCGTGATGCGTCCCGACTCTAGATCAGCCTGCAGATGCGAGGCGGCCCAGCGATCCACGCTGCCGGGCGATGAGAGGCCGGTTCCGTCCGCCATGTTCAGCGCGTAGATCAGGAAGTGCGCGGCTTGCAGCGCCTCGTGGAACGTCTCGGCCGGTTGCGCGGGCACGCGCCGGCAGACGGCCGCGATCTCCCGCAACTCGTCGGCGCGAGCGCCATCCGCCTCCGCCGCCAGCCGCTCCGCTTCATCAGCATGGCGCGCCGCGAAGTCGCACAGGCCATCCAGCGCCTCGCGCGCGCCTCGGTAGAACGCCAGCCGCTCCGTCGCCTCCGGGTCGGACGGGGCGAGCCCGCCCACAATCGCGTCGATCCGCGCCTGCACGCCCCGGCACCCGAGCGCAAGCAGCGTGTCGAAATCCGGCGACATGTGACCCGACTGCCCGCCCGCCGCCGGTTGCGTCTGGTTGAACGCGTGCGCCTTGGCCAGCCGCTCTGACTCCGCCTCAGTGGGCGGCCGGGCCGGCGTCCGGCCCACGATGGGGTCATCCGGGCCGATCTCGGGCTCCATGTTCCGGAGGATGTCCGCCACCCGCCGGCCGCGCCGCGCGACCCACCACGTCTCCCCCACGGAGGCCATCATCGACTCCGTGCCATGAAGCGCCGCCTGCCAGTTCGCGGGCGGGTTCTCCAAGGCTCCCTCTCGAAGCCTGCCGACCCGCTCTGTAGCTTCCGTCCGCACGCGCAAATCAGTATCGACTGTCGCCATCTCTTCCCTCGCCTTCACCGCCGTCCGCCGTCGCGTAGCGACGGGCTTCCAGCCCGTCGGCCGTCGCCGTCCACCCACCCCTACTCCCTCGTCCGCACCTCCGTCGCCCCCGCCAGCCTCCACGCCCGAACGTAGTCCGTGCTGAACGCCGCCGGAAGGTTGGCCTCATCCGGCAGTCCGAACCACGTCGGCATCGTCTCGCAATCGAAGTTCATCGTCAGCGCCTGGTGCCAGTGCGTGTTCTCACGACGCCCAACTTCCTCGCCGTCGAAGTAGAACACGATCGCCTTCGGCGTCCACTTCAGCCCATACGCGTGGTAGTCCTCAGACAGGTTCTCCGCATGTTCGTGGACGCCCGCCTTGGCCCAGTGCTTCTTCTCAACCGGCGTGTGGAACACGTGCACGTTCATGTGCATCTTCTTCGCGTGATCCGGCGCGCCCGCGCCGATCTCGAAGACATCGATCTCCGTCCACATGTGCGGCGTGTTCTCATAGAACCAGAACGCCGCCGACGCCCGCGAATGTCCGGCCTTGCACCGCACCTCGAAATACCCGTACTTCACGAGCACCGTGCTCTGCACCGCGCCCGTCGTGAATGTGTGATACCCCTCGGGAAGCCCTTCGCGGTCCTCCCGTTTGGCCGCAACATGCATGCTCCCGTCGCTGACCGTCACGTTCTCGGGGGCGAAGAACGCTGGCTGTCGGCCCTTCCAGCCCGGGTTGTGGTCATGCCATTTCGTCACGTCCAGCTCGTCGCCATCGAACTCATCGGTGAGTTCCGGCAGAGGCTCCCATTGCTCGGGTCCCGGAGGCTGCCCGATCGACTGCGCGGTCAGCGCGAGCGCCAACATCAGGCACGTGGTCAATGTGGACATGCTTCGCTCCTCACTCAGCGGGTGCCAGCATGATGTTGTCGATGTAGATCGCCACCGGCGCCACCGCCCCCGCCACCCATCCCAGCCAATGCAGTTCGGTGCACTCGGGATCCGATGGAAGACCCTCGAACACGTGCGGTGCTTCGCCCGGCAAGGTCACGCTCAGCTCAAACGTCGCCGTTGCTTCTACGCCCATACCCCTCGTGATCTCCACATGTATCCACTCACCGTGCGGAAGCTGCATCAGCTCCTGCTGGCCCGCCAGGAGCATTCCATCCGCGTCGATCCGGATCGATGCGCCGACCTTGTACGGCGCCGACCGGTCGCGCCACTCGTGCGAGAGCATCGCCCCCGGCTCAAGCATGATGTCAAACGCCCCTCGCAGCATCCCATCATCAAAGCCCGGCACATAGTAGACGTGCGGGTTAAACGTCGGCTCGCCCGGTCCGTCCATCAGCTTCAGCGATTGCTTCCCAGATGCCGCCTGTTCGTCGCTGATGCGGGCCGTCTCCGCCTCGTTGTTCTCGAAGGTCTTCGCTCCGCCCGCCGGCGCGCCAACCGTCTCAAACTCGAAGTCCTCGGCAATCGGCTTCGGCGGCGGCGGCCCCGCCACGGGGAACGCGTGAGGCACGTCGCCGACATCTCGCGTCTCCGCCTGGCGACCAATCTCGCTCGCGTCAATCGGCTCGAAGCCGATGTCCAGCGCGGGTGAATTCGGCTTGAGGGTGAAGTCACCATTCGCCGGGTCAGCGCAGCCCGGATCGGCGACGATGGAGTTCACGTCCCGTCCGGCATCCTGCCACTCGTCCAGCGACAGATCACCATCGAAGGTCATCTCTCCATCCGCCGCGCCCGGCCAATACAGGTTTCTGTCCGAGGCGAAATCATCCCGAATGCCCCGCGCCCGATGCACCGATCCGCCGTCCCAGACGATGAGATTCCGCTCGAACGTAATCGGTCCGGTGAGGTCCGTGCGACCGGGATTGATCTGGCTGGTCTCGCCGAACGCGAAGATGTTGTTCCGGACGGTGTTGTCCTTGCCCCAGTGAACGTTGAAGCCGCTGTCTTGCGTCCGATACACGATGTTGTTCTCACTCAGAATACCCATCGTCGCCTGGTCGTGGTAGATGCCGAGGCCGCCATACGCCACGCGCGACACGTCGTGGATGCGGTTGTAACTCAGCACCGTGCCCTCTGATTCGCCGAGCGTGTAGATCCCGCCGAGGTCGCTCAATCGTTGCTGGCCGATATCGTAGATGTGGTTATGGCTGACGAGGTTATTCTTCGCCGGGCTGTAGCCCCAGCTCCAGTTCCACCCGACCGAGACGCCCGTGTAGTAGAAGTCGTGAATGTCGTTGTGGATGACCTGGTTATCGCCCGAGTTGCCGATCCACACGCCCACTGCCGCCGGGTGCATGCGCCCGCCATGGGCCATCGCGCAGTCCTCGACCACGTTGCCCGCGGCATTCCGCCCATCGCCCTCGGGGTAGCGATTGGCTGTCCCGAGCTTCACCCCGCCCCCGCCCAGGTCCCACAGCTCACAATCCCGCAACACGTTCTCGTGGCATGAGACGCCAAACTCAACCGCGTAGTAGCCCACGTGCCGGACGACGCAACCCTCAATGACGCAGTCCCGCGTGCCGCTCAGCTCAATCGCCGATCCAAACGGGCTCTTGCCATTGGTGCTTCGCGCGCCCACCTCCGCCTGCGCGACGCAGTAGCCCGTCTCGGGAACGGTGACGTTCGCGTGTTCGAAGGTAATCCCCCTGATGGTGATGTCACTGACCGCCATCCCCATCTCCGGATCGCCGACGATGCTTACGAGTTGCTCGGCCCGCGGGACGATGATCTCCGTGTTGTCGGGTGTCTCGCCGGGCTTCGGGATGTACGTCAACAGGCCCGTGCCACGGTCGAGGTACCACTCGCCGGGCTCGTTCAGCGCCTCCAGCACGTTCTCGGCGATGTAGCGTTTTCTCGGGGCGAGCGCGCCGATCTGGCTGTTCCACGTCCGCCCGGCCAGCGTCACCACGCGCTGGTCCTCATCGACGCTCGCCAGCGGGATCCGCGACATGCTCCAACTGTGGAAGATGAGCATCTCGACATCGTTGAGGTTCTGCCAGTCCGCGCGGATGTCACCCGCGTCGAAGCGGAACCGGTCGTGCCCTTGCCCCTCCTCCGTCGAGGGAGCCGACCTGGCGATGTAGCTGTAGCCATCCTCGGGCCAGCGCGGCCGGTACCGCCGTTCGCCATTGGCCCAGAGCTGGGCGAAGTGCCAGTCGCCCGACGCGACCTCCGGCAGCGTGACGGTCCACCGGTCGCCGTCGATCTCCCAACCATCGATGATGACGCCGCCGCTGACGATCGCCTCGGCGCCCGGCGCCGCTTCGATGGTTCCGGAGTGCTCGGGAGTCAGCCGAATCGGCTCGGTCAGTTCATAGCGCCCCGCCTGCAGGCGGACGGTCGCCCCCGCCTCCAAGGCGCCCGTGACCGCCTCGACCCAGCCCGCCCCTGGGCCGACCGGGACCACATCTCCTTGCGCGACGATGGTGCCTGAGAGGAGGGCCAAACCGATTGAGAACCCAAGCGTGCGTGTCATGCCAGGCAGGTTCACTCACCCCCCCTCATGCCCCTCCCACGCCTCGCGTTGCGCTACCCCCGTGAGAGCGCCTTTAGCAGGGGAACTGGACGTCTGAGTTTCCACGACGCTGCCCGCCGTAGCCGCGTAGCGACGGGGCTCCCGCCCCGTCGAATCCTCTCGACGCTCCCCTTCCCGCCTACGGCAACTTGGGTGGCTGCAGCCCGGGAGTGGTGTTCTCGGCGTGGTAGATCTCGGTCAGCTCATCGAACGCCCGCTTCAGGACAGGGCCCTCGAGCTTGCCCTGGTTATTGAACAGCTCGTTGTCGATTGTCGCCCTCAGCGAGAGAATCCGCCACCGCCACGAATTCCGGGCCCGCGGGCTCAGCTTCGCCTCAGCCTTCGTGATGAGGTCATGCGCCTCGCAGACGCTCTCGGTGATGTTGTCACGCTCCGTGCTCCCGAAGGCGGTCGTCAATGAGCCCTCCAGAATGTGGATCGCCGCCAACACATCATCCACCACATCGGGCGAATACTCGAAGGCGATATACTCCCGCACCGTGTCCTCGGTATCACCGTCCTTCGTCCAGAATAGCTGACCGTTGATCGCCTTGTTGATATCCTCATAGATGCCCTCTGAATAGAGGATCCCGCCCGCCAGCATCCGTGATTCTGCTCTCCACAGCTTCTGAAAGCGCTCAGGCTGTGGATTGGCGCCGTAGCCGCCCCAAGGCTGCATGCCCCACATGCTGATATCCCGGAAATTCACCAGCGGGATGTTGCTTGGCGTGCCGTGATCCAGAGGATACTGGGGATACCCATCCATGCCCGAGACCACGATTCCCCCTGCCATTATGTAGTCGACCCATCCGTCATAGCTGTCTGTCCCCAGCGCCTGGTGCAGCCCCTCCCATTCAGCCGCGTCGAACAGCCATGTCGACAGGATCAGCTTGCACTCGGGATTCACTGTCTTCTCTTGCTCTATCACATCCTTCGAGATCCTCAAGTACCCATTGCTGGCCCACGGCATGCACTGCTCGCACCCACAGCCGCCCGTGTCATACGGAGCGACGCAGATGTAGTCGATGCCGCCGCCGACATCAGAGAACGCGCGCATCGTCTGGCGCCAGATATCGAGCAGGTACTCGCGACCAGCAGGAATGCTCGGGCAGACGATGCCTCCTCCCGGCGGCTTCCCTGGAGGTTGCGTGGCCGCGATTTCCGTGGGGGCGGTGGTGAGCGCGTTATTGACGGCGTTGCCTACTGCCACTTCAAGCCCGACTCGCTTGGCGGTCGCCATGAGCGCGCGCAACTGCTTGATGTGTCCTTCGGCGGCCTGGAAACTGGGATAGGCATCGACCGGGAAGGTAAAAACCCAGGTGTTGAATCCCCACAGAGCCACGTCTTCTATGTAGCGTTCTATCTCGTACCGAGGCGCCGACTGGTACCAGTTGCCGAAATGGGTGGCGAAGTATGCCGCACGGAACGGGCAGTCGGGCACCGACGTCCCCCGCCACGAACCGGGGCCGAAACCTCCCTGGTCATATCGGCTTGTTCTCAGGAACTTCCCAACTCCATACAGCAGGCCCTGTTCGTCGTTCCCGACGATTCGCACGGCTCCGCCGTCGCCATCCTCGATCCGGAAACCCTCCGCGCCGATGTCTGGGTCAATGGCGAATTCCACAGTGACATCGCCGGTGCCGAACAGCTTGACCGCCGCCCCACAACGGTCCTGGACTTGACGCCGGAATATGCCGTAGATCGTGTCGACAAACTCACTTCGTTCGGCCAAGAACCTCACGCGGACGGTCTGGGCACTGCTGCCTGTCTGAGCCTCGGCCCGGAGCAGGCCGGGGACCATGCTCCCGCCTAGCGCGAGTGTGATCGAAAGAGCCATGTTTCTCATGGCGGGACGTTCGGTAGCGCGGGCGACCCAACCTGCGGGTTCCCTGTTCGTTGATTCGGTTTGGTGGGGGTGATTGATCCTATGTAAAGGGGAGTTTCGTAATTGGGCGAAAGCCCAAATGCCAGGCTTCCCTACACATATAGTCGACGCGGCCACTCCATTTGCGCCAACTTTCTACGTAGACACCCCCAGGAGCCCGATGTCGGCGCGGAGCACCACATGAGACAACGCTACCTGAACGAGCGCACCGGAGCCCATCCATTCGAGCATGATGGCCGAACCGGGCCGAACGTGTTCTTCATCAGCGTGGACATGATTCCACGCGAGAGCTACGATCCTGCCGCCCCAATTCGCGAGCACCTGCGCACGCCGAACATCGACCGGATCATGGCCGACGGAACGCGATTCAGCAACGCGTTCAGTTGCTCGCCACTGTGCGGCCCATCGCGAGCCGGATACCTCACCGGGCGGTACCCCTACCTCACGGCGAACGAGGAGCGCGCGCACGACGGCTGGGAAGTGGGCCTGCGGGATTCGGATGCCATCTTCCCGGAGTACCTAAGAGCCACCGGCTACACCACGAAACATGTCGGCAAGTGCCACGTCGGGGCCGCCAAGTTCATGGACGCGTTCGGCGAGAGCGACTCGCCCTGGAACCGTTGGGCGCCGCCGCTGGCTGATGACGACGGCTACCACCGGTACCTCCGCGACTTGGGCGTCACCCCGCCGACGTGGCCTAATCCCATCAAGGGCCTGCGCCCGGATCGCCAGACGCCCGGCAACAACTGCGGCGGCTGGATCGCGCAATCCGATGGACGCGAGTTCCCCGAGGAGGGAACGTACAGTCAGTACCTCTCGAGGCTGGCGACTGAGACGCTCGATAGCGCGCTCGGGCAATCAGCCGGCGACCCCGTGTATCTCCAACTCGACTATTTCGCGCCACACCAGCCGTTCCTGGTGCCGGGGTGCTACGCCGAGCGGGCGCGGGAGCTGGCCGAACACATCCAGTTGCCGGCGAGCTACCACGCGGCGCTCAAGGGGCAGGACTGGCCGCGCGTGTATGACGTGTACCTGCGCAACTGGGGGATGTATGACGAGGCGACCGCGCGCCAGTACATGCTGATGAACTTCGTGCAGATCGAGGCGCTCGACGCCGCGATAGGGCGCTTCCTGAACGCGCTCGACGAGCGCGGCATCTACGATGAATCCCTCATCGTCCTCACGGGCGATCATGGCGAGATGAACTGCGAGCGGGCGTTGGTCGACAAGGGTGTCTACGGCCACCCAAAGGTGGCGATGGTGCCGCTGAGCGTGAAGCTCCCCAGGGAGAGGGGCGCGGGACGGACGGTTGACGAGATGGTCTCGCTGCTCGACATCGCGCCGACAGTGTTCGAGGCCGCCGGCATCGCTCCGGCGGAGCGTCTCGATGGTGAATCACTGCTGCCGCACATCCGCGGCGAAGCGATTCCGGAGCGCGACCCGATCCTCTTCGAGTGCGGCTGGCATGTCGCGCCGAACCCGGCGGTCTCGACCTTCGCGGAGGTCGACGGGACCAAGTACATGTACACCTACAACCTCACGTCTGACCGCGACGAGCTGTACGATCTCGCGGACGCGACGTATCGCGACCTATCAAGCGACCCCGGGCGTGGGGACGCGAAACGAGCGATAATTCGCCGCCTGGGCGCCGTGTTGGAGGCCGACGCGCGCTGGGCGTGCTACTGGCATACGTTCCGGCTTGATAAGTATGCCGACCTAGATGTTGGCAGCGGCGATTTCCAGATGTTCAAGCCGGAGTAGCGGCCGCAGGCAAGAATGCCTGCGCCACGGGGGCAGCGTGCAGGTAATCACCGTCGCCGGGCGAACCGCCACGCCGGGAGAGACGCCATGCTTTCGTTCGCCGTTAGCCCGTGCTCCAACCCCGAGATGAGCCTCGCCGAGGTGCTCTCAGCCTACGCGCAGATTGGCTACACGCGCTTTGAGGCGTTCACGAGTTGGTGCAAGTCGGCGCTGTCTGCTGATGCGGATCCGGACGCGTATCTCGGCTTCACCGACAAGTACGGCATCGACTTCTCATCGATACATCTTCCCCCAATTACCGAGGACCACGAGACATCAATCGCCAACGCGGCGAAGACGTGCCGGTTGGGCGCGGAGCTAGGTGTGCGAGCCGCGCTCGTGAAGCCGACGGACCTGGATCGAGACGCGCCGGCGGTTAAGGCGCTGCTCGACGAGATCGATGGCCTGCCCGTGATCCCCGTCCTGCAGAACCACGCGGGCTCGGCAATCGAGACGCTTGAGGATTACGACAGAATCCTGTCGACCGTCGATGACGCGCGGCTGAAGTGCACGCTCGAGGTCGGGCAGTTCCACTCAGTGGGCATTGACTGGCGCGAGGCTTGTGAGGCGTTAGACCGGCGATTCGAGCTGGTGCACATCAAGGACCAAGTCGGGCGGCAATCAGTGCCGTTCGGAACGGGTGAGATCGATCTGCCTGGGTTGCTGGCGAGGCTGGCAGAGGATGGCTACCCAGGGGATGTCGTGGTCGAGATGGAAGTGCAAGACCGCGAGAACACGCTGCAGTATCTACGCGACGCGCTGGAATATGTGAACGAACACTCGCCGTAACGCGCCTTCGGGAGGCCGCAAATGGCAAGCAAGAAGCCGATCAAGTTGGGTATCGTCGGACTCGGGCGTTCGGGCTACAACATCCACGTCAAACGCGTGCGCGATGACAAGCGCTACCAAGTCACCGCCGTCACCGACTGGCTGCCCGAGCGACGCGCGGAGGTCGCGGAGGAGTTGGGCTGCGAGTGCTTTGATGATCACCAGGCGCTGCTGAAGGGCGCCGACGCGGATGTTGTGGTCGTCGCGAGCTACTCAGACACGCACGGGCCGATCACGAAGGATGTGCTCCGCAGCGGACGGCACGCGATCTGCGAGAAACCCATCGCCGATAGCGTCTCGATGGCAAACAGCATGGTCGCCGCCGCGAAGAAGGCAAAGAAGAAGCTCCTCGTTCACCACAATAACCGCTACAACCCCTGCATCCAGCACATCCTGAAGGTCATCCGCGAGAAGCGGATCGGAGATGTTTTTGAGATCCGGATGCGGTCGTTTGGGTTCAGCCGCCGGAACGATTGGCAGACGATGCGCAGCCACCACGGCGGCGTGCTCAACAACACCTGCCCTCACTACATCGACGCGGGGCTGCAGATGCTGGGCTCGACCGTGAAGGACGTCTTCTGCGACCTGCGGCTGATCAGCGGAATCGGGGATGTCGAGGACCACGTGAAGGTTCTGCTGCGCGCGGAGAACGGGCGGGTGTTCGACATGGAAGTCTCAAGCGCCTGCAAGTTCCCCGAGCCCTTGTGGACCGTGCTAGGGTCCGAGGGGACGCTGGTCTCGGACGGGCGGACGAGCACGATCGAATCGTTCGATCCCAAGAAGCTCGCGAAGCTCGAGGTCGTCGAGGAGCCGCCACCGGGGCGCGCTTACGGGAACGACGACGTCATCCCGTGGCAGAGCGAAGAGGTCCCGTCGGTCGGCGACAACATCGGCGACTTCTACGACAATGTCTGGGCCCACCTGCGCGAGCGCAAAGCGCTGATCGTCAAGCCGGCAGAGGCCGTTGAGGTCGTCCGGGTGACCCAGGCCTGCAAGCGCGACAGCGGATTCTACGCCTAGAGGCGCGGGAGGATTCGACGGGGCGGGAGCCCCGTCGCTACGCGGACGGCATGCAGACGGAGGCTTCAGATGAAGCTCACCGGCAGAATCACTGACGCCTCGACCGGGCATCCGGTCGAGGCGCGCGTCGAGGTCCTCACCTCCAGCGGGCACTTCGCCCACCCCAAGGATGCGATTCTCAAGGTTGGTCCGGGACGTCCGTTCTTCTACAGCGACGGCAGCTTTGCCGTCGACGTCGGGTGCGGGCGAACGCGGGTTGTTGTCGAGCGCGGCACGGAGTACGAGCCCTACTCGATGACCGTCGAGGCCACAACGGCCGGGACGATGGCGGTCGATATCCCCCTCACGCGCTGGACCACGCTCGGCGAACAAGGCTGGCACCCCGGCAACACGCACATCCACTACGACCACAACGAGCAGCGCCCGGACGAACGACTTCGGCTGGACCCACGCGTTGAGGATCTGCGCGTCACCGCGATCAGCGTGCTGACGCGGTGGGATTTGCCGTACGCCAGCAACAAGTACTCGCCGGGGTTCCTGACCGATTTCTCGACAGATCATCACTACGTCGAATGCGGCGAGGAATGCCGGCATAACGACAGCGCCGACAGCATCGAGCACGGATACGGGCACGTGATGTTCCTAAGAATCAAGGACATCGTCGAGCCTATCAGTCGTGGCTTCCTCGTCGATGAAACCGACCCGGATTACCCGCCGCTATCTCTCGCGTGTGATGAAGCCCGCGCGCAAGGCGGCCTCGTGATCTGGTGTCACAACGGTCGCGGGATGGAGGCCCCGGTCGCCGCGGCGCTGGGGAAACTCGACGCGATCAACCTGTTCGATCCGTTCTGGCAGGATCCCGAATACGATCTCTGGTATGACATGCTGAACTGTGGCATCACGTTGCCCGCATCAACCGGCTCGGATTGGTTCGTCTGCTCGGCAAATCGCGTGTACGTCGATACGGCCGGGGACTTTGAGCCAGACGCGTGGTACCGGGGCTTGAGCGAGGGGCGGACGTTCGTGACCAATGGTCCGGCGCTGTTCATGGAGGCCAACGGGCAGCGTCCCGGCGATACGCTCGAGCTTGAGCCTGGATCAACGGCCCACGTGACGGTGTCGTGGCATTCGTTCTACTCCGTCGACACCGTGCAAATCATCCGGAACGGGCGCGTGGTGCATGACCATCGGATGGATACGCGTGCGGGGGAGTTGTCGGTGGAGATTGAGATTCCCGAGGACGGGTGGCTTGCCGCGCGGCTGGCCAGCAACGTCCGCGACAGCTTCCACCAGCCGCTCTTCGCCCACACGAGTCCGTTGTACGTCAAGTGCGGGAGGCCAAACGCGAGCGCGGGCCCGGCGGCAACGGCGTTCGTCCGCAAGCTCGACGAAGCGCTCGAATGGACCGCGACGAAGGGCAAGTACCGGACGGCCGCTCACCAACGCGAAGTGCAGGACCTCTTCCGTGAGGCGCAGGACGTTTACCGGCGATGGTCGAGACGCTAGAGTTGTTCCGAAACACCCAAGAGACGCCGCGGCCCCGAATATCCCCCCATTCACCCCCTCCGACGGCAATCACTCCGGGCCAATCCCGTACACGTGTCCGTCGGCGCACGCCACCACAATCTGGGCCGCCCCGCTGTCATCGACCTCGGCAATCGCGACCGGGCCAAGGCGTCCGGGCAAGTCGAGCGTCCACAGCACCTCGCCATTGCCGACGGCATGAATCGTGCTCCCCATCGTGAAGACGCACTCGTCGCGCCCGTCGCCGTTCATGTCGGCCACGGCGGGGAAGCTGATCGCCTCGTCAGGCATCGGGAAACTCCACCGCACCTCGCCCGTGGCCGCGTCGAGGCACCGGAATTCCCTGCCATCCTCACCCATGGCCCCAGGGAAGAGCAACTCGGTCTTCCCGTCGCCGTCCACATCGCCGTGGGCGGCCTGGTTGCGCCAGCCCATCGGGTGAACGTGGGCGACCTTCCAGATGCGGTCACCGTTGCCGTCGAGCAGCGCGGTGACGAACTCGTGGCAGTAGAGAATCTGGGGAGTGCCCCGGTCCAGGAAGTCAGCCACAATGCAGTCGGCGTAGTAGGCGTACTCGTCGACGTACTTCGCGACCTCCTCGGCGACCAGCAGCTCGCCGTCGGTGCCGCGCGCCACGCAGAACATGTCCGGATAGATGTTGAGGATGTCCTCAAGCCCATCGCCATCGAAGTCGTACATCGACATCCACCAACGACCGAAGCCCCTGCCCGGCCTGCCCTTGGTCTGCTTCCAGACGGGCTCGCCCGTTCGGCCGTCAAACAGCGTGCTCTCCCCCCAGACCCGGCGCATCTGGACGAGCAGATCCATCCGCTCGGTGTCGCGGAAATGGCCGCCTTGCCAGTACATCAACCCAGGGACGTTCCATGGCGGCGGCGCACCTGGGAAATCCGGGAAATCGTGGTGCCAGACCTCCTGGCCCGTGTCGAGAGACAGCACGGCCAGCCGCGCGCAGTCGCCCTCGCCCCGACGCCCGGCGACGACGGACGGCGTGCCATCACCCGTCAGATCGGCCAGGAGAAGGCCCTCGAAGTAGTTGTTGCACGTCATGCCTCGTCCGGGCACGCGCCAGAGACGCTCGGTCGATTCGCCGCTCGGGCGGAACGCGTCGACCGTCTCGTTCGCGCCCTGAACGACGAGCGTCGGCGGCGAGTCCGCATCCACGCGCCCGACTACCACCGGACTGGTCGGCGCCGGGACGCGTTTAGAGGCCACTGCGGTCGTGTCGGCGCCCCGGCCGGGGCAGCGGACGCGCGCGGACTCGCCCTCGAAGGCGCTTGCCCTCAACAGGATCGAGTCGGCATCGTCGGCACGCGTCATCAGAGGCTCAAGGTTGGGCCCAGTCCACCGAGCCGCGCGCCGGAAGCGGCCAGACGGGCTCGCCTGCCAGCAAGTGACCTCGGTCTCGCCCGCAGCGTCGGCTACAGCTCCGCGGGTGAAGAAGACGCTCGGCTGATCCGGCGCGACGGGCCCGCACAAGATCGTCTCCCCTCCCAGGGCTGCGCCGGAGTTCACGTGGGGAGGGTAGTGCCCGGTGTGGTGGGTGACGAAGGCCGAGCCCTCGATCTCCCAGAGCGTCTCGGGGGCGCCGGACAGGCACGTCACGATGGAGAGTCCCGTGGGCTCCGGAATGCGTGGCCCGAGACCGGCGGCCGTGCAGAACAGCTCGGGGGCGCCGTCGCCCGTCGCATCGCGCAAGCCGGTGAGGAATTGCCCCGGCAGGTCGAGCTTCGTCTCGCCGGTCAGCGGATCGAGCGCGGTGATGTGCCAGCGGTTGTCCTGTGTCTGGTTGAAGATCGAGACGACGATCTCGGGCACGCCGTCGCCGTCGATGTCCTGCAAGGGCTCCGGGTTGAGGCGCACGACGACCGTTTCGTCGTCTGTCGGAGTGTCGCTGCCCTCTCCGGGCGGCTCCCACACCTTCAGCCACAGTCTCTCGAGCTTACCGTTTCGCCGGCCGATGACAGTGGTGTAACGGATGAAGTCCTCGACGATGACGAACTCGGTTTGACCGTCGCCATTGAGATCGACGGCCCCGAACCAACCGTAGGCGCGGCCGCCATGGCCAGGGATCTCGCTCCCGTCCTCGGCGAGGTAGTTGCACTGCTCTTTCAGCTCGCCCGTGGCGGCATCGAGCATGATGAGCCGGTACCAGGGAAGCAGGGCAATCTCGTTAGCCCCGTCGCCATCGAAATCACCAAAGATCGGTTCGCAGCTCCAGATGAGCGTGTCGGTTTCGACCTCCCAATGCGTGACCCACTCGCCATCGCGCCGGATCTTCAGCCGCACGGTACCTTTGTACACGCCGGGCACCTTCGGGTAGCCAAGGGGCTCGGTCTCGATCATCTGCAAGCCCGGAGCATCGGGCAGCACCTTGCCGATCTTGCGGTTGTAGTGCGCGGAGTCCGGCGTGAGATTACGAGTGCCGTCGAGGTCGAGCCATGAGGTGCGGTATCTGCCCGCGACGCCCCAGTCGGCGATCGTCGAATCGAACGTGGCGAGATCATCGAGAGGCAGATCGATCTGCCTCGGGCCCTTGCCCAGCCCGGCGGCGAGCAGCGTCTCGCGCGCGGCGATCGAGTGGGACCACTTGACCGCGGGTGTTTGGATGTTGCCGGTCGCTGATGAACGCCCGGAGAGGCGGCGGTCCTTGCGGTACTGCCACCACTGGTCGCAGGCCGCGGAGCCGGCGAGCATCGCCAGCAGGAGCATGAGCGAGACGAGCTTCATGTGGGTCCTCCGAGGCGGCTGGTAGGTCGCGCACAATGGTCCCAACGCATCCTAACCTTGGGCGATCTCGAGCGCCTTGCGCAATCCGTCCGCGGTCACTGCGTTGGCGTCTGGGTCGCCGCCCGTGTAGGCCAGCATTATCCGATCCATGATCAGCTCCGCCGTCGGGCACGTGCCCTCATCGTAGCTGATATCTCGCGCCCGCAGCGGGCACTGGGTCGGGCATCCGCGACCGAAGGCAACCGGCTCGCGGATGACGTCGAACAGGTACGGCGCCTGCTGGATGTAGCGCCACATGAAGTTGACGCCCTGCTCGGCGGCGATTCTTTGGAAGTCATCGTACGGCAGGCCCTGATCGTCGCCCTCGTACGTGGCCGCCCACAGATGGTAGGTGTTCACGCGGCCCTCGGGCGTGATCTGGGGCGCGATCAAAGGGCTGCCCGCGACGGCGTCGTTGAACTGGTTGGCGGAGCGGACGCAGATATCGACGTACCCGGGCGTCTTCCCAAGTTGCACCTTAGCGATAGCCGACATCACCTCGGTGATGCGGTAGTTCAGCGCCACCCGCGAGGGCATCGTGCCGAAGGTGACCATATCATTGATCCGTTCGCCGACATCCGGGTCCTGGAACAGGACGATCCCACCATCGCCGGTCGAGAGCTGCTTGCTCTCCTGGAAACTGAAGACGCCGACGTCGCCAATCGTGCCCGCATACTTGCCGTTGTACGTGGCGTAGATCGCGTGCGCGCAGTCCTCGATGACGAGGAGATCGTGCTCCTTGGCGATCGCCATGATCTCGTCCATGTCGGCGATCAGGCCCCAGAGCTGGGTGACGATGATCGCCTTCGTGCGCTCTGAGATCCGCGAGCGGAGCGACTCGACATCCATCGTGTGAGTGTCGCGACGGACGTCTGCAAACACAGGGATCGCGTTGTTGAACAGCACCGCCAAAGCGCCGAATCCCACCAGCGAATCGACAACGACTTCATCGCCGGCTCCCGCTCCGGACGCAGCGACGGCTGAGTGCAGCCCGGCCATCGCATTGCAGACGCCAAGCGCGTGGGCTGAGCCGAATTCCTCGCAGAACGCCGCCTCCAAGCCCCGTGTCGCGGGTGCGTCACCGATGCTCCCCAGAACGCCTCGGTCGAGCACTTCCTTCACTGCGGCTAGATCTGCGTCGTCGAAGTAATGCCACATGCTCATCTCTCCCTAGTTGGTCCGGCTTGTTTTCAGGTACACGCGTCCGATTGGGTGAGGCTCACCCGAGATGCTTCTCACGCCAGGCGCCAGCGTCAACTCGCACTCGCCATCGACAGGCTCGATCCACGCCGAGCTGAACAGGTCATACAGCGCTTCGCCCGCTGCAACAGGATACGGGATCGAGACGGGGTCGACACCCGCGGTCAGCACGACCAATCCTCGCTGATACTCCCTTACCACCGCCCCGTCCTCCTCGACCGGGCCATCTCCGAGTGGGTCGCCGAGGTCGGCGAAGTGCAGCGGCCCGCGATACTCATGCCCTGCGTACCAGCCGCTACAAGCCGCCGCCCTCCCCCAAAGCGCGGCGGCGCAGTAGGAGTAGTAGACGGCCTCCAGGTCAAGCGACCCTTCCGGCGCTTCGTCGGCTTGCGTCCTGTAGCGGGGCTGCATGTAGTCGAGGTAGAACATGTCGCGGCGGGGAGGCGTTTCGCGGGCAGCCCTTTCCGGCTCGCCATACGAGCCCTCGATGCCGAACTCGCCGGGCCAAGTGCGGAAGTAGGTCTCTGAGATCTTCTCGCCGTCGATCTCCGTCTCGGGGCCCCACATGAAACTCGTCGCCAGGCTCTCGGCCAAGTCGTAGTCGGCCTCAGCCAGCAGCGGCACGTCCGCGCGGTGTGCTTGATTCGTGAAGATCAGGCACTCCGGGTCGACTTCGCGCAGTCGACGGAGCAGGTCCAGAACGCCCTCGTCGTACGCCGTGTCCGGGTGCTCGCGTTGCCAGACCTCCAGCACCTCCGGTGGCAGCGGGTACACGCCGGTGTAGTCGAAGAAGATGCCGTCATAGCCCGTTTCCGCACGGGATTTCGCCATCTCAGCGCACAGCCGATCCACCAGCTCGCCATTGGTCAGATCGTAGTAGTAGGCCGGTTTGCCCGCCAGGCTGGGGAGCGGGACGCCGCCGATGAAGTTAATGCGGGGCCTGGCGACGAGCGTATCGCACCAATCGCCCATCGGCGGGTTGGCGACCCGATTCTCCGCGTAGAGGCCGTTGGTCCAGAAGTACAGGAACAGCTCGCAGCCCTGAGCCTGCAGGTGGTCCCGGGTGGCCTCTGGCGCGATCCCGAGTCCGTTCGTCAGGACAACATCGAACTGAGAGAGGTATTCCAGCTCTTCTGCATGGTCGCCAGGATTCGCGAGGATCTGCGCGCTGGTGAAGGCGAACCGGCCTCGCTGGGTGGGGAAGCCGTCCGGGAGGGTCTCGGCGGCCAGGGCAACCGGCGCTAGCGACGCGATGCCGACTAGCGCTATGGCCATACTCATGTTTTCGCGCATGTGATCTTCTCCAGTAGTCGCTGAGCGTTTACGCCCATGATGGCGCGCTTCGCCTCGTCATCGATCCTCGCGTAGAGAATCGATCCGAAGCCGATGGGAATGGGCAGGTCGGGGACATCCGAGCCAAACATGATTTTGCTCGTGTCGATCAGCTTCACCGCTTGCTCGACCTCGCCTCGCAGGACCGGCAGGCACGTGCAGATGTGCACGTTGTCGTTCTCATTGATCACCCGCGCGTACTCGGCATCCAGAGCCAAGTGTCCGACGATGAGCTGAGCGTTCGGACAGTCCTTGGCGATCTCGTCGAGGGCGGTGGGCGGGCCCCAGTGGTGGTTGAGCAACATGAGCTTTCGATCGTTGACGAACTCGCAGCACCGCCTGACATGATCGCCCGTCTCGGGGTATTCGTTCCACCAAGGGTGCAGCTTCACGCCCCAGAAGCCGAATTCGTCGCAGCAGCGCTCCATCTCGCGAGTCATCTCCGCATCATCCCACAGATTCACTTGGGCGAGCGGCAGGATCCGGCCGGGGTGATCGCAGGCCGCCTGGTGCGCGAAGTCGTTGCCCCAGGCCCAGTCCGCGTTCATCCCGGCGAAGGCGAAGCTCACCATCTTGCTGATGCCGTGTCGGTCCATCTGGCGGACGAGTTGGTCCGGTTCGGAATCCGGGAGAAAGTACGGTGAGCCCGGGCCGATGTGCGCGTGGATGTCGACCAGCGTCTCGCCCGCGAAGGGTTCTTGGGCCGCCCGGACTGCCGAGTACCACGTGCCGAGGCCGGGGTCCGGCGCGACCTGCTCGATCGGCTGGGGATCGAGGTCGAGCATCTGGCGCAGATTGTCCCCCGCGATGGCTTGCTTCTCCTCGTCGGAGATCTCTGCGTATTGGAGTTGCGCCACCGTTGCCCCCGCGTCTCGGACCGGCAGCCTCGTGCCAAACAGCAATCGATGCGCCCCATATTCCCGGCAGACGAACTCAATGCCGCGGAACATCCAGAACGCGCTCAGCTCGAGGTGAAGATTCTCGCAGGCCTCCAGCGCGGGGTAGAACGTGCGATCGCGCCAGTACCACCGCTGTTCGGCGGCGATGATCGGTAGATCCGGGAATGCCTTGCACAGCCGGACCATCGCGTCCCAGTCGGTGAGGTCTCGCCCCGCCGCCTTGAGGGCCGGCGTTGGGTCGATGAGGACCGGCACGCGGATGTCTTGCATCACTTCCAGGATTGGACCGACGCACCACTCGTCGAGCGTGAATTCCAGGTGGCCGGGGAACAGCCGGACAGCCCGCACGTCCGCGTCGGCCATGGCCGAGGGCAACTCGTCAAGCGGGAACGGCAGCGACTGCACGGGCGGGGCCAGCGCCCACGACGGGTGGAGGCGGGGCTCGTCCCTGCACAGATCCACGATGCGAGGGTTACCGGCTCGAGGGTCCAACTCGCGCGATAGCGTGTCGCAAACGAGCGCCTCGGCAATGCCAAAGTGATCCATCTCCGCGAGCAAGTCTTCACGCGCGTGGAAGTAGCGCTCGTCGAGGTGCTTGAACCGGCCGAGGTAGCAGTGGGCGTCGAACAGCCTCAGGCTCATGGGCGTAACTCCCCATCCCCGGTCGTTCGTGCCTGCGGGTCGCCCGACCCGCACGCCCAATCCCGGGTGAGTTCTCGCGGGTCGGGCGACCCGCGGACACGGACGGCATGGGCATGCATGTTCCGCGTTCCCGCCACCGGTTCCTCGCTCACGCCTCGCCCGCTGGACGGCCAAGGCGAGGTGGAGCCACGCCGCTGGGCGAAGCGGGTGGGGACGAGGGTGGCGGGCGGAGCTGATCTCAGACATCCACTACCGCATCGACGGCCGTTGGAGGTCCTACATGCTCCACGCGAACATGCTCGGTGGCCTGGCGCTCCTAATGAGCGTGGTGATCTGTTCCTCCGCGATGGCCTATCCGGTCAAACACCCCGTCTTCCCGGTGGAGTTGACTGACGCCGAAGTGGATTCGCTCCGAGAGCAGGCCACGCACGTCATGTCCCTCGGACGCGAGCAGATCGACGAGTTCATCGTTCCGCGAACGACCTTCTATCACATCCTCTGCCCGAACTGCGATGATGGCAACGTCTCGGATACCTACCACTGGCTCTGGTCGCCGGAGGAGCCGGACCAGATCGAGTGCAAGTTCTGCAACATGGTCTTCCCCAACGAGGAGTACCCGCTGGACAAGGAGACGCGCGTCACCGACTCCACCGGACAGGAGCACGTCTACCGGTACTGGGAGGGCGAGGACGGCTATAAGCACTTCATGCAGATGCGTGTCGAGAACTGCAAGAAGAGATACATGGAGTCCATGGCCGGCGCGCTGGCCAAGATATACCACGCGACGGGAGACGAGCCGCACGCGCGGCAGGCGGGGATCATCCTGAACCGGCTGGCGGAGGTGTATCCGCACTACAGCCCGCATGGGATTGAGAACTGGTCGATGTTCGCGATGAAGGTCTTCGACACCCAGCCGCTGCCGAGACCGCCCAACGGATTGCAGCCCGTGCCGGGCATGGCGAAAGACCTCCCAGGATACAGCACGCCATACCCGTACTGCTCGACCTTGCGCGGCGATGGCCTGGACAACTGGTTCTACTCGGAGATGTCGCCCGCTCTCGCTCGCACGTACGACCGGGTGGCCGACAGCGAGGCGGTTGACGCTCTCTCAGATGAACTGGGCACCGATGTCCGCCGTAACATTGAAGAATTCCACCGGGCGACCGCCAACTTCACGCGCACCTTCCCGATCTACCTGGGGAACATGGACGGCTCGCTCATACGAGGGCTGGCGGTGATCGGGCGGGTCATCGGCGAGCCGGAGTTCGTCCACGACGCTCTGCGACGCGTGGACGGGATCCTCGAGCGGCAGTTCTACCCGGACGGCATCTGGCGCGAGGCCTCCCCATCGTATCACTCCCAAACGGTCTACTCTCTGCAGAGCTGCGTCGAAGGACCGCTCAAGGGCTACTCAGACCCGGAGGGGTACGTCAACCCCATCGACGGTCTGCACATCGACAGATTCTCGGGCGCGAGTGATGTCCCGATGCTCGAGGAGTCGATCGCCGCGCTGAACCGAATGCGGTTGCCGGACGGCGAGGTCACGCCCATCCACGATGCCTGGCCCGCCGCCAACCTCGGTCGCCCCATCCCCGAGGCGCGCGAGGGGCCGGTCGGCACGGCACTTGCGTGGGCCATGGGGCATGCCATCCTCGGGGTCGGCGCGGGCGAGAGCGGCGTGCAAGCAAACCTCCACTTCTCAGGCGGCTACGGACACCAACATGCCGATGCTCTCGATCTGCTTCTCTTCGGAGCGGGCCGACAACTCCTGCCCGACTTGGGCTACACGCACACGATATTGCGGCCCTTCGCATGCAGCACGGTTGCTCATAATTCGGTGGTCGTGAATGAGGCCAATCAGCGCTCGTCGGGCGACGACCCTCCCGCGGATGGCGCGCTCATGGCGTGGGCACGGTGCGGCGATCTCCTGCGTTTCTGCGAGGCCTCGTCGGAGGGCGCCTACCCCGACATCGCATCCCTGTACCGCAGAGCGCTCGCGCTCGTGGCGTTGCCCGGCGGAGGAGGCTACGTGGTCGATGTCTTCCGCGTCACGGGCGGGGACAAGCACGACTGGTGCCTCCACGGCAGCGCCGACTACGACCAGACGCTGGAGGCCAGTCTGCCGATGCAACCCCATGCGGCGGGTCTTCTCCCACCGGGCTGGGCGCGGCGGCCGTGGACGGATACAATCGCCCAGAGCTGGAACCCGGTCGTCGACGGCGTCAACACCCTCTATGGCCTGTTCGAGGACGTGGCTCGCGGGGACGGCGCGCAGGCGTGGTCGGCGACGTTCCGGTATGCGGACGATCCGTCTCGCGGCCTCCACACCTCGCTATTGGGCCAGCCCGACACGACGGTCTACACTGCGGCGCTGCCGTCGATCCGCCGGGCCAAGGAGAGCAACGCGGCGGTCTTCGACCACACGATGCCCGCGCTGCTCGTGCGCCGAGAGGGCTCCGATCTACAGAGCGTCTTCGCCGCCGTCCATGAGCCGTTCCGGGACGCGCCGAGGCTCACCAGCGTCGAGAGCTTGCCGCTCGAAGGCGACGGAGCGGGTGCCGTCGGGATCGTCTGCCGCGGCGAAGGCTTCACTGACTACCACGCCCTAACCACGGGTCCGGATGTCAGCGTAGGTGCTGCCAATATCGACCTGCGAGTGACCGGACGCTACGCCTTCGCGCGTGTGGTCGATGACGAGCCCACCGAGATGGTCCTCGTAGACGGAACGGAGGTCGCGATGGCTGGCCAGAGCATCACGGCTCCCCCGGCGGCGGAGGGGAACGTGGTGGACGTGCTCTGCGTCGAGGCGGGCGACGATGAGGACGCGCTTGTTGTGGATACGCAGATTCCCGCGCGCGAGGGATTGCCCAACGAACGCGTAACTGTCGAGTTCGGAGACGGAACTACCTATGCGCTGGCCGTCGACGGCGTCCAAGCCAATCCTGACGGACGCGCGACGATCGCTCTGCGACACCGTCCCGGCTTCGATCTCATCGAGGGCGGACGTGGCGCCGCGCACACGCACCACCCCCATCGAACCATACCAGGCGCCCCAACCTTCCGGATGCCCAACACCATCCACTGGACGGCTGCGAAATGACTACCTGTATAGCCGTGACCGCTTGGTTGTGCGCGTCAGCGGGCGTCGCTCAGGGGGCGCCGAATCTTCCGAGCAACCCGTCCTTCGAGGCCGTTGCCGATGGTTTGCCCGAGGGCTGGGCCGTCACGACGAACGTCACGGCGACGGTGGAGACAGATGACGCGACCGACGGCGACCGGTGGCTGCGCCTGCAGCGTGAGGAGGGCTCGGCGTATGCCCTGGCCTACCAGCCCATCACGGTAAAGCCCAACACGGGCTATCGCGCGCGAGCCTGGATCCGCACGCCGGCCGCCGGGCACCACTCGCTCGTCGCGTATGACGCCGTGCTCAACGGCATCTGTGTCGCATCCACGGGCTGGGCCAGGTTCCCCGAATGGACCGAACTCAAGCTTGACTTCCGGACGCGGGAGACTGACAGCGTCGTTAAGATCGGGCTCCTGTCGTACGCTCCGGAGTCGCACTGGGACGGGATCACTTTCGTTCAGGATGACTCCGTTCGCATCGGCGACGTAAGTCCCGTCGTTAACCCGCCGGTCGACCCGACGACGCTCGAATCGGACCTCGGCTTCCTCGCATTCACGCGCCCACTGGAGCAGGGCACCTCGGCGCGGTACATGCCCCTGCGCGAGGAGTGTCTCGCCCCCGACGGGGAGATCAGAGCCACTTGCCCGCCAGGCGAGCGCGAAACCGTCATGGTGATGCTTCACGCGCTGCGGGATATTGAGGGCGCGCGTCTTCGCGTCCAAGGCCTGCCCCCGGGGCTACGTGCCGACGACGTCGCGCTGTTTCGCATCGGTTACAGCAAGCGCGAGCTCAACAGCCAGGCACACATCCGCTACCCTCTGCTGCTTCTGCCGCCTGCTGAGTCCGAGCAGGGCCACGCGCGCGAGGACGTGAAGCGGGGCGACGTCCTGCAGCACGCCGTGCGGGTGCGCGTGCCCCCGGACTGGTCACTGCCGGAGTTGCGACTGGAGTTGGAGGCGGAAACTGAACGCGGGCGATTCCCCATCAGCATCGCCGTCACCGTGCCCCGCGTGAAACTCGATCCCGCCGATGTGTCGTTTTTCATGTATTACGCCGACGTGTACCTGACGGAGCCAATGGCATCACCTCGACTACAGAGGCTCTACTACCGCGACATGGCGGAGCACGGGATGACATCGGTCAGTCTCTACGTCGCGCCCGAACGCGAGACGCGCGGCGGCGACATTAGGGTCGAGCTGGACCTCGACATGCAGTACGAGCCCTCCGACGCTCGGCATTACCTTGGCCTGCGGCAACGGCTGGCGCTCGCACAGGCCGCGGGGCTCGTGGCTCCAGACAGACCGCTGATACTGCTGTCTGCCGGCGGGGGCATTCCGGGCTGGGGAGCATTCCGCGACCCAGGCACCGTCCGGGACCTCTTGCAGCGGCGGAAGCTTCTCGGGTGGCCTCCTCTGCTCTTCTACGTGGCTGATGAGCCCAACAACGCAGAACGCGTTGCCGGAGTGAGGGAGACATTCGGCCGGCTCTACTCACAGGTTCCCGAGGCTCGGACCGTCACCGCCATAGGCCAGTACGGCGTCGAGCATGTGGGCGAACTCTACGATGTGTGGATCGCGGGCGTCTCGGACGTGGATGAGGCGACGGTCGCCCGCGCAGAGGAGATGGGGAAGGAGCTGTGGGGATACGACTGCAACCAGCGTGGCCAGAGCCCGCGCTTTGACCGATACGCATGTGGTTTCTACACGTGGAGCGCGGGCCTGCGCGGCCTCGGCCAGTGGGCCTACTACTCGACCGAACCCCTAACCCGCGACGCCGACGGGACATGGGCCGTGCCCGAGGATTGGAGTCAGTGGTACATGGCACCCTCGGAGCAGGGACCCGTAGGCACGATCGGCTGGGAGGGGCGACGCGAGGGCGTCGAGGACTACCGCTGTCTCCGCACGCTTGAGCGCCTATGCCGGTCTCGCTCGGGCGCCGCCCCGTCCGAGGCCCGAGCGTTACTCGCCGAGGCGCGCCGGATGTCCCCCGTGAATAGCTTCGCGGACCGCCCCTTCGATGATCGCTACATCTGGGAGTACACTCCCGCTCCGGAACTGACCGTCCGCCGCATGCGCGAACTGCGCGAACGCATGTTGCGGCTCATCGCCGTTCTGCAGGCCTCGTGATCCGCGGGCGGGTGGCACTTTGCCGCAGCCGACCGTCACCCGCCTCGTCCTGTCACCTACCCATCGTCCCCCAGTTGGTCGACAGCCGACTCCCACGCGGCGTAGGTCTCCTTCAGCGTCCCTTGGACCCGATGGTGCTCGATGTTGAGTTCCTGTACCCGCGAGGGCTCATCGTAGAGTTCCGGATTGGCAAGAAGCTGCTCGAGTTCGGCGAGTCTCGCCTCGAGTTCGGCGGATTGCTTCTCAAGCTCAGCGGCTCGTATCCGGAGCTTGTATTCCGACGATGACTCCTCCGCCGCGCGTTTGGCTTTGCGTTTATTGCGCGCCTGCTTCTCGACTTCAAGACGCTGCTGCCGCTCCTCTGCCCGCTGCGCCGCCTTGGACTGCTCCTTCAGCTCGTCTTCGCGCCTCAAGGCCTCGCGATAGGCGGTGTAGTTGCCCTCGAACTCGCGCGAGGTCTCGCCATCGATGGCCACGATGCGGTTGACCACCGCGTCCAAGAAATACCGATCGTGAGATACGACGAGCAGCGTGCCGGTATAGAGCCCCAGCGCGTTCTCAAGCGCGCCGCGCGAATCGATGTCCAGGTGGTTCGTCGGTTCGTCAAGCACGAGGAAACTCGGCCGGGTCATGATGAGCTTCGCCAGCGTCAGGCGGCTCTGCTCGCCGCCGGACAACTGCCCCACTCGCTTGAAGACGTCCTCCTCAATGAAGAGGAAGCGCGCCAGCAGATTGCGTAGCTCGCCGATGCTGGCGTCCTTCACAACCTCGGCGAACTCCTCCATCACAGTGTTGGCTGGGGTCAACGCCATGCGGGCTTGGGCGTAGTAGCCAACCTCCATGCTGCGACCAACTCGCATCTGCCCCGACATCGGCTCCAACTCGCCGAGAATGGCCTTCAGGAGCGTCGTCTTGCCGCAACCATTCGGCCCAACGATCCCCACTCGGTCGCCCCGCCGCATCTGCAGATTGACGCCGCTGACGATCGGGTCATCGTATCCGGCCGCCACATCGACGAGGTCGATGATCTCGTCGCCACCCCGGATGCGTGGCGTGAACCGCAGGGTCATCTTCCGCCGCTGGCCCTCGGGCGGGTCGAGCCATTCGACCTTATCGAGGAGCTTCATCCGGCTCTTCGCCGCGCGGACCCGCTTCTCTTGCTGCGTCCCCAGAGCCCAGCGGATGAACTCGAGCTGGCGGTCTTTTTCCCGTTGCTGCTTCGTGAACTCGCGCTGGTAGGTCAGCAGTCGGGTCTCTTTCTGCTGATTGTAGTCGTCGTAGTTGCCGGTGTACTCGACCAACTCGTGACCTGAGACTTCTATGATCCGGCGCGCGGTCGCGTTGAGGAATCGACGGTCGTGGCTGATCGCGATGACGGCGCCGCGATAGGTCTGGAGATGTCCCTCAAGCCACTCCGTGCCCTGAATGTCCAGATGATTGGTCGGCTCGTCGAGCAACAGGAGGTCTGGGTCGGTCAGTAGCAAAGTCGCGAGGGCCGCGCGGTTCTTCTCGCCGCCGCTGAACTCGTCGATCGGCCGGTGGAAGTCATCATCCCGAAAACCCAGCCCGGTCAGCACGATGCGCGTTCGCCTCTCGTAGTCGTACCCGCCCTCGCGCTCGAACTCCGACCGGACGGTCTCGTGACGCTCGACCAACTCGTCCAAGTCCGCGCCGCCGGGGTCGGCCATCCGCTCCTCGAGACTCGCTAGCTGGTCCTCCATCTCGCGCAACTCAGGGAAGCACGCCATCGCGGCGTCCCATAGCGTCTGGCCCTCGGGGAAGTCCGGATCCTGCGAGAGGTAGCCAACGGTCGTGCCACCCACGAGGCTGATCTGCCCATCGTCGGGCTGCAGTTGCCCGAGCACCATCCGACACAGCGTTGTCTTGCCGGTGCCGTTCGCGCCGATCAGCCCGATCCGATCCCGCTCGTCCACCGTCAGCGAGACCCGTTCGAGGACCAGGTCGGCTCCGTAGTATTTGGTGACATTCTCAGCATAAAGCAGCGGCATCGCTCGACCTGCCCACCACGGTATGGGATGACGACGGAAGAGTATACCACGATGATGGCCTGGAGGGTACGGGTGGAAGCGAATCTCCCAGGTGGCAGGCGACGGAGCTGCTTCACGCGAACCCGCATGGCACCAGACGCGGAAGGGGTGTCATGTTACGTCAGTATGATGTCGCTGTCATCGGGGCTGGAAGCGGGGGCATCGGCGCGGCGCTCGCGGCGGCGCGAGAGGGCCTTGCGGTCTGCCTCGTCGAGAAAGCGCCCGTCATCGGCGGCACCGCCACGCGCGCCGGCGTGAGCGTCTGGGAGCCGGGCGTCGGCGGAACGGGTATCCCGCTCGACATCTACCGCGCTCTCAGACCAATCCCCCAAGCCGTCGGCATCTACACGATTGGTCGACACTGCCTTTGCCCCGGGCCCGGCGAAGAGCGCTACCCGGGCGGCGAGGCGGTGGTCGATTACACCCGCTCGTACGTTGACAGCTTGCTCCGCCACGGCGCGCGGTCTATGGCTGAGGACGAGGCCTTCGTCCGCGAACACTGGCACGGCGTCGGGTTTGAGCCCGATGTCTACCGCGCCGTTGTCCATGCGTTGCTCGACGAGACGGGGCGGTGTGACGTCGCCACGGACACGGGCCTCGCCGATGCCGACATGCGCGATGGGCGCATCGCTCACCTCCGACTTGATGGTGGCAACGCCTTGCAGGCGGACGTCTACGTGGACGCGACGGGCGACGGACTGCTGGCAATGGCCTGCGGATGCGGGGAGATGATGGGCCAGGAGGGGAGGGACGCGTTCGGCGAGCCCGGCGCGCCCGAGGAAGCCACCGACCGCGTGAATGGAATCACGCTGATATATCGGATCACGCCAACCAGTCAGCCGTCCGTCGAGGCCCTGCCGCCCGATGTCCCGAAGGACTGCTGGTGGCGGGCATCCTTCCCGGGGGCGAGCGTCACGCAGTACCCGTGCGGCGACTGGAACGTAAACGTGCTCCCCACGATGGAGGGAGAGGAGTTCCTGCGGCTCGGACCGGAAGCGGCTTACGCGGAGTGCCTGCGCCGGTCCATTGCCCACTGGCACCACAGCCAGGTCAACTTCCCCGAGTTTCAGCGCTATCGACGGAGCTGGATCGCGCCGGCCCTCGGAGTGCGAGAGACACGCCGGATCGTCTGCGAGAAGGTGCTCACGCAACACGACCTGCTCGCCGGGCTGAGCGGGCAGACGGACGACGACATCGTCGCGATCGCCGATCATGCCATGGACACGCACGGGGGGCATGGGCATGGTTGCGGGGAGCTGAAGCAGCCGTACGGCATTCCGTATCGCTGCCTGCTGCCCAAGCGTACCGAGAACCTGCTGATCGCGTGTCGCGCCGCCGGGTTCAGCTCTCTCGCGGCATCGAGTTGTCGGCTCTCCCGCACGATGATGCAGCTTGGCCAAGCCGCCGGCACAGCCGCAGCGATCGCGCGAGACCGGAAGGTGTCACTACGCGAGGTCCCCACAGACGAACTGCGGGCGAGGCTGGTGGGACAGGGGGTTGAGCTGGAGTGGCCACGCTCGACGGCCATGCTGAAGCGCATCAGCGAGGCGTAGAGAAACGACAGGGCGCAACGTCTTCGGCGAGAACCACGTGTCGCATCCATCGCATTGCGCGCCCATCTTCCTAATCCCTGTAAGAGGGGCTTTAGCCCCGACGCCGTTGCTTCTGCCCGTGCCGACGTCTACGGCGTCGGGGCTAAAGCCCCTCTTACAGGGATTGGCGCAAGACGGCAGGGGATGGTTGGTGACGGAACTGATGGCAGAGACCAGGAGGTCGCCAGCTTCTGAACGACGAGAGGCCCCCCAGCCTACCGACCTTGGCGCGCTTGCTCGATGAGGTCGGGGTCGGCAGTGAACGCGGCCCTGGGCATGAAGCGGAACTTGAGGAGGGTCCAGACAGCCTCGAGGCCATCGGTGAAGCGGATCTTCTTGCCCTCTTCGAACCCACGGGGCCGGTAAGTGATGGGGAGTTCGTGGATCCTGAACCCCAGCCGCCGGACGATCGCCGTGACCTCCGGACAGAACTCAAAGCCCGTGCAGCGAAGCCGGATGCCCTGCAGCAAGCTCGTGCGGAACATCTTGTAGCAGGTCGGCTCGTCGGTGATGCCTGCCCAATAGAGCATGTTAGTGATGACCGAGAGCCCTCGTCCGCCGAGGTAGAACCACTTGCTGCAGGTGGCCCCGCTCCCATCGAGGATCCGCGACCCATATGCCACCGCCACGTCCGGCGACTCGAACAGGTCGCTGAGCTTCAGGAGGTCCTGAGGATCGTACTCGAGGTCGGCGTCTTGGATGACGGTCAATTCGCCGCGAGCCAGAGGGATGCCGGCGCGGACGGCGGCGCCTTTGCCCTGGCGAGTCTCGTGCCGGACAGTCTGCATCCGGTCGCCAAACTCCTCGCGCAAGGCCGCCAGTATCTCTGGCGTTCGGTCGCTCGAGCCGTCATCGACCGCGATGAGTTCGCGGACGTTGGGCAGCCTGTAGACCTCTCGAATCACTTCCTCGATCGTGCCCTCCTCATCGAGCGCGGGCATGATGACCGAGAGAGTGGGTCGCCGTTCGTCCATCGCAGCTCGTCCGTTCCCCGCCAATCAGCAGACGGCAATTCGCCACTTGCATCAACGCAAGGAGGATGCTGAGTCCTCCCAACGCTGCTTCCTCGCCAATAATCAGCCGACCTCGGAAGGAATGCCCCCTCGCGCGGGGAACGTTCGGACCTGTCTTCAGCCCCGAGCACGTGAGGAGCGCACCCGAAGTGGCGGATACGGATCTGACCCAGCTATCCACGACCATCGACGGTTACCGCGATTTCATCTTCAGTTCCCTTCCCGAGCTTATCCGCTTTGACAGCATCCAAGGGAATGAGCCTGGCATTCAAGCCCGCGTCATGGAGCTGTTCAAGGAACATGGATTGCCTGGCGAATATCGGCCGATCCCCGACTCGCTATTTGACGATGAGGAGTACTCCCACGGCGACAACGAGGGACCATACGCCGGCCGCCACAACTTCGTAGCCAGCCGCGAGGGGACCGGCGGCGGACGCAGCGTGATCCTGCAGACGCACAGCGACGTCGTGCCGGCCGGAGGTTGGGACAAGGCGTTCGATCCCGTCATCGACGGCGATCGCATCATCGGCCGCGGCGCGACCGACTGCAAAGGGCAGATTGTCACGATGCTGCTGGCCCTGCGGGCGCTGGATGACCTCGGTATCCAACTGAAGGGCGATGTGGAGTGTCAGGTTGTGATCGAGGAGGAAGTCGGCGGGAACGGAGCGTTGGCGCTGATCCGCCAGGGCTGCAAGGCTGACGGCGTGATCGTCCTCGAAGGCACGGATATGCAGATCCATCCCGCGAATCGCGGCGCGATCTGGTTCCGCGCGACCACCACCGGCAAGAGCCTTCACATGGGCCGGCGCCACGAGGGCGTCAACGCCATTGAGAAGATGATGGAAGCGATTCGGCTGATGCTCGAGTATGAGGAGCGTCTGATCGCCGCGAGCCAGGGCCAGCCGCTGTTCGCGCGCTACGACAATCCCGTCCAGCTCTGCATCGGCACCATCGAGGCTGGCGGCTGGCCGTCGATGGTCTCGGACAAGTGCGTGCTCGAGGGCGGCGTCGGCTTCCTGCCCAACGCGCGAATGTCAGACATCCGGAAGGAACTGCTCGACGCCATCATGTCGACGGACGACGAATGGCTGAAAGAGCACTTCACGCTGGAGTTCCCCAAGCTGCACAACGACGCGTACGAGATCCCAGCCGATCACCCGTTGCCGGTCGCGGTGCACGAGGCCTGCAAGAACGCGGGGATCGAGAATGACATCTACGGCTGGAACGTGAGCTGCGACGCGCGGCTGTACAAGGCGCTCGCCGACCTCCCGACCATCGTCTTCGGGCCATCGGACATCCGGCAGGCCCACGCCGACGGCGAGAGCATTAGCGTCGATGAGATTCTCGCGGGCGCCAAGGCGCTCGCGCTGTCACTGGTCAATTGGTGTGGAGCGTAGTCGTCATCGCGCGTGGGCGCGAATAGCCGCGACCATGCCTTTCTTTCCGAAAACGGAGGGTTCACCCTTGGCACAAGCCCGCATAGGCGTCATCGGCGTTGGGACATTTGGTATCAACCATCTTCGCACGTTCCGCCAGCTCGGTTACCTCGGCGTGGCCGAACTCGTCGCGGCGGCTGACATCAACGAGGAGCTGCTCACCGAACGTCAGGCCGAGTTCGGGATGAGCGTGTATACGGACTACAAGGAGATGCTGGAGAAGGAGAACCTCGACGGCGTGACCGTCGTGACTCCCGATCCTCTCCACAAGGATATCGTCATTGCGTGCGCCGACGCGGGCGTGCATATCCTCTGCGAGAAGCCGCTCGACGTGACGGTCGCGGGATGTCAGGAGATGATCGACGCGGCGACCAAGAACGACATCCTGCTGCAGGTCGATTTCCACAAGCGCTTCGACGAGTACCATCTGGAGATGAAGCGCAAGATCAGCGAGGGCGACATCGGGAAGATCCAATACGGCTACGCCCACATGGAGGACCGGATTGAGGTCCCGCGCGACTGGTTCCCCGGCTGGGCCCGCAACAGCTCGCCCGGCTGGTTCCTGGGCATCCACTTCTACGACCTCGCCCGCTTCCTCATGGACGCCAATGGCAAGCGCGTGTGGGCCACGGGTTGCAAGGGCAAGCTATCGGGTCTTGGCGTGGACACGTATGACTCGATCCAGGCCAAGGTCGAGTTCGACAACGGCGCGTGCGTCACGTTCGATTCGAGCTGGATCCTGCCGGACGGTTTCGAGGCGATCGTAAACCAGGGCATCCGGGTGGTGGGCACGGAGGGCATGATCGAGTGCGACTCGCAGGATCGTGGCACGGTCTCGTGTTCTGAGAATGACGGGATGATGACCCACAACATGAGCTTCCTGCGTCCGCGGGTCGACAAGCAGGGGCGCGAGGTCTTCGATGGCTACGGGATCATCAGCATTGCCGACTTCGCCGAGAACGTGAACGTCCTGCTCGAGGGCGCGAAGATCGATGAACTCGCCCCGTACCCAGACGGCGTCGATGGCCTGGAGGCGACCCGGATCGCGTCGGGCGTGCATGAGAGCCTGGAGACGGGCGGGATGGTCGACCTGTAAGCGGTCTTCGCATCAGAAGCTACAAGGGGCAGCGCCTGAAGGCGCTGCCCCTTTCGTTACTCCGTCGCGTGGCAACGAGGCGCCTGCCTCGTTGCGCGTCGGCCTACAGCTCGACCTTCATCAGCTCTTCCGGCTGGCTCATGACCTTCTCGATGGCCTCTGCGAACTGACGGATCAGGCCCTCTTCGTTCGGCGGCCAGATGCCAGACACGTACATGTTCGAGTCGACGAACGCCTGCGAGACGGGGTAGTCCCCGATCTCGTAGGTGACGTCGCCGTGGTAGTGGCCGCAATCCCATGGGCAACCCTTACCGTAGCCGGCCCGAGACTGGAAAATGTCTTGCATCGGGACGGGCATCCGCTGCCAGCGACCGACGGGAACGCCCTCGGCGCCCAAGGCCTTCTCGACCCGCTCGCGGACCTCCGGCGCCGGCACGTCCAGCCCGAGTTGCTCCGGCGCAAGCCGCACGGCGTAGGTGTACCACCGCATCCCGCGGTCGTCGGGGACGTGCGGGGTCAGGATGCCGGGAACGTCCTTGATGAGGCTGGTGAGCAGCTCGCAGTTCTTCCCGCGGAGCGCGTTATAGTGATCCAGCCGCTTGAGCTGGCTGCGAGTGAATGCCTGGCCCATGACATCCCCGCGGTACATCCAACCGAGGCCGGTGGCGTTGTAGCGCTGATCCGTGCGCTCGCGGCCCGGGATCACGATCTCGCCGAGGTATTGGAGCGTCTTCGCGACGTGGGCGATCTCATCATTATTGGTTGCGAAGAGCCCACCGTAACTCCCCGTCGTGAGCAGCTTGCTCGACTGCAGCGAGAATCCCGCCGCGTCGCCGATCGATCCGCATTTCTTCCCTTTGAACGTCGCGCCATGGGCCTGGGCGCAGTCCTCAATGACTCTCAGGTCATGCTTCGCGGCGATCTCCATGATCGCATCCATCGCCGCCGGCATCCCGTGGATGTGCACGGGCATGATCGCTTTCGTTTGCGGCGTGATGGCGCCCTCAAGCAGAGCCGGGTCCATCGTCCACGTCTCGGGCTCAACATCGACGAAGACAGGGATCCCGTTGTGGTGGAGGACAGCCGCGGCCGTTGCCCAGTAGGTGAACGCGGGGCAGATGACCTCGTCGCCAGGCCCGATCTCGCAGCCAGCAACCGCGAGGTGCAGCGCGGCCGTGCCACTGCTGACGGGCACGACGTGCTCCGCGCCGATGTACTCACCGAACTCCTTGGAGATGCCCTCTTCGTTGATGCGCCTCTGCTCGCCCAGGTCATCCCCGGCCAAGACAGCGGCCACCGCTGCGCGGTCCTCATCCGTCACATGCGGCCACGGTTTGACGGCTCCCTCCGGCACGATCCGGTCGCCGCCCAGCACAGCCAGCTTCGCAGACATTTTCGGTCCTCCATTGCGACTATTTCGCGAGTTTCAGAATACCGGCTCTATCGATATCCCACGTATGCGCGCCCGTCCCGCGCCACATCAGCCAGACACCCTCGGGGGCCAGCTTGCGCACGGAGATGTTGAACTCGAACCGACGACTGACCTTCGGGGCGATCCGCAATGACTCGAATGGAATCGCCCACTCGGTCGTCCACTTCCCGTCGCTCGTACCTACCTCGCATCGCACGCCGTCCATGGCCCGGCGCGCATCTCGACCGGTCGCTCCGGCCTCCTGACTACTCTCGAAGTGACCGTTGGGGTAAGCGCGGAGGAGCAGGATGGGCGCGCCCTCACGCCCAGAATCGCGAATCGCTATCTCGATCGCGTCGTCCTGGCCCCACGTATTGGCCTCGCTCGCAGGGCCGCCGAGGTCGTTCTCAATCGCTATGTAGAGAGCGTCCGCATCGCGAGCGACCCAGGCCCGACTCGGCGGACCGGCCTTCTCGCCTCTGATGCCGTCTTCGATCACGAGCGGATCGCCCGCCCATTCGCCAGCGGCTAGCTCCCCATCGATGGTCGGCGCCTGGCCGATGCGTCCCGCCATCGCCACGGGGGCCGGGTCGGAGTGGATCGGCTCGGGCTTGGGGGCCTCGACCATCGGCCGGACCTCGTGCTCAACGGGCCACGATGCCCGGTCTTCATCAGCGTAGAGACCGATCTCATCCACCGGGATCGGATCGAAGCCGATGCCCCACGCCGGCGAGTTCTTCCGCAGAGCAAAGTCGAGTTTCTTGGCGTTGACGAACTTGGGATCCACGTCAACGAGGTTGTCGGTCAGCTCGACCATCGGGCGGGCCTTCGCCTCGATCTCATCCCAACGACCGCCCCAGTGGATGTTGCGGGCGATCACATTGCCCTCCGGCGCAAAGGGGTCGCCGGTCGTCACGGTGGCCAGCTTCGGATAGCGATCGATGTAGGGCGGGTCGAGGAGCGGGATCCCGAGATGCATCCGGTTCTCCTCGAGGTCTTTCACCCAATTCTCCGTGTGATACTTGGCCCAGCCCATGGCGCGAGCGTCCACGTGCAGCGACGGGTTGCAGTCGACGAAGACGTTGTTCGCTATCGTCACGTCGCGCCCGCCGCCGATGAACGCCGCGCGCGTGACCTTGTAGAAGACGTTGCCGACGATCTCGGTGCCGCAGAACATGTCATCCAGGTACACGCCCACACATCCGCGGCCCCGGAAGCCGTTGATGTGGTGCATGTAGTTGTGGCGGATGACCGTCCCGCGCATCGTCCAGTTTCGGCCGGAGTAGATCGCGCCCGCATCGTTGCTTTCGTAGCACACGCTGTGGATCTCGTTTAGCTCGATGATGTGGTCATTCCCGCCGAAGAAGATCGCCGTGTGGGGCGCGTCGTGCATGAGGTTGTGGGACGCGCGATTCCCCACGCCGTAGATGTGGATCGCGGCGTTGTACATCCGGTACCAGCGCGCGAAGTGATGGATGTGGTTGTTCTCGGCGAAGTGCCCGGCCGGCGTCAGCGTGTTGCGGTCGCCCCCCGTCAGCGAGATGCCGCCCTTGGCGGTCTGGTAGATGTCGCAGCCCACTACGGAGCACTCAGCGCCGCCTGATACGCTGACGGCCTGTCCGCCGACGTTGCGGATGCTGCAACCGGCAACGCGGCTGCCCGTCGCGCCTGACATCGTTATCGCCGTGCCCCGCGTCCCCTCAAGCAGCATCCCCTCGATCGACACGTGGGATGCCTGATCCAGCTTGATGAGTTCGGGGATGACCGACACCAGCGCCTCGCCCTCATCCAGCGGCGATGGCGGGTAGAAATACAGGACGCCCGTATCGCGGTCGAGTTGCCACTCGCCCGGCATGTCGATTTCGCTAAGCGCGTTGAGCGCGTAGTACCACTGGCCCTTGCGGTAGCCGTAACCATGCTGGGGATCGGCGAGGGTGATGACCTTGGCATCGGTGTCGATCGACTCGACCTTCATGCGCTGGTCGGACCAATCCCAGAACCAGTAGCCATGGACCCACAGGTCCTTCTCATCGGTCCAGCGCAGCGCGCGGTCCTCCTCGTAGACGAACTTGCCGCCACGGTCGCCCTTGGTGCCGCGAACATCGACGGGCTCGATCTTGAGCACGTCGGCGATTTTGACGAAACCCTCATTCGGCCAACGAGCGAGCGTCATCGGCTCGGCATTCAGGAACAGCTCAAGTCCTCCCCCGCTCGGGGGGCCGTAGTCCGTGATGCCGAGGGCGCGCAGATCGGTCTGATAGACCTCGCCCCGCGCCGACTTCTCGAGCCGGTCGAGGACTGCGGGATCGGTGACCTCCTGCCAGTCGGTGACCAGCTTGCCTCCCACGAGTCTCACGTCAGCGCCCTTCTTGCCTCGGTAGACAATGGGCGCCCCGGGAGCGCCGGAATCATCGGCCCCCAGCTCGAACGGCTGATCCAGTTCGTAGTTCCCACCCGCAAGTTCCACCACCGCGCCTCCCTCGGGAAGGCCGTCGGCCTGCATGATGCTACGGATCTCATCTCTTGCGCGCTCGAGCGTCGCGAAAGGTTGGGCACGAGTTCCGGATGCCGCATCGTCGCCGTCCGGCGCGACGTGCAGATTCAGCACGGGCTCCGCGGCCGCCATTGCGCTTGCTCCAGCCATCACTAGCACGGTCACGCTCAACACGATCAGCTTGACGTATGGCATCAATGCTCGCCTCCCGTTGCGGGTGCCGGTCGGTTCCGGATGAGGTGGCGATATCCTCCTGCCGGGAGCTACCGAACGCGTAGCGCGCGCATCTCGCACGCATACATGTCGATGGCCAGTGGCGTGGGAATGGCCTCTCCCGTCGCCGCATCCGTCAGGTCACCACCGGCTGGGAGCGTCATCGCGACGCCCGTCTTCGCCGCTAGCCCTGTGTTGACGACCGCATAGTACGTGCCGTGGTCGGCAGTCGGGATTGCCCGCACCACCACCTCATCATCGGAGGCGGCCCCGTCCACGACCTCGCTCGGAAGCGCGGGCAGCGCGAGAAACGCCGCGTAGAAGTTGCGCACGTACTCGGGGAAGCCCCGGTTGAACGAGTTGCCCGACAAGTATCCGATAAAGCGCGGGTCGCCGTGTGCCATCGCGCGCGCCTCACCCAGCATGCAGTACGGTCCGTTACGCTCAACATCGGCGACGAAGTAGCCGATCTTCTCCTCCATCTCGTTTTCGTTCAGAGCGTAATGGCGGACGATCGCCAGACCAGCCGGCGTTCGAAAGGCATCGAAGTTCTCGGCGGATCCGGCGGTGTAAGCGCGATTGAACGAGTAGGTCATCATCAGACCGTCCGCGTCCTGGTAACGGTGCGGATCGGGCTCGGGGATGGAGTGATGCCACTCCCACTTATCCCACGTCGGGCGAGGGCTGAGGACGGCCGTGAGGTGTGCCGCCATCACATCCGGGCCCGCCGGCGTCACTTGGTATCCCTCGAGGTCCTGGCTTTCGGCCACCACCTTCGCCCAAGCGTCCGGGGCATCCGTGACGATCTGCCTCCCCGGCAGAGCCGTGCCCGGTTCGCTGGAGTCCGCGGTGAACATGATGAGGGCCTCGTCGTTGACGCCCTCGCCGCGGAGGTAATCGCGGAGGTCGCCCAAGAACTCCTTCCGCTTCTGGAACCACCAATCGTAGTAGCGCCGCAGAAGCTCAGGGTCGGCCCGCAGGTCCTCGCGCAGGGCGACCCGCTTCCCGTTGGCCTCCACCGCGAACCGGAAGAGGGTGCTGTCGCCGAAGCCGATGGGGATGTGGCTCGGGCGGGTCCGGAACCACGCGCCCAGGAAATTGGCCTTGTCCTCGTGGCGGACGATTGTGGCCTCAAGCACTCGCTTGGCGTCCTCGAGCTGTTCGGGATCGGTCACGTCGGCATTGGCCTTCTCAGACCACGTGATGTGCGTGTAGTCGTCGGTATCGCCCAGCGGCTTGCATCGTCGCTGCACGCCGATGGATCGCCCGCCGACGCTCCCCGCGTACTCATAGTAGGGCAGCACGTCGAAGTTGTAGCCCTCGTCTCCGACCATCTGGAGTATCTTCGACCACCGCTCCTTGTAGGGCGTCTGGTTGACCCAGTTGTTGCCGCCGTGGATGTCGCTGTCCCAGCCCTGGTTGTGCCCGAACTCCAGCAGGTCCTTGCAGTACGTGTTGAAGCCCCAGAAGCGCATAAGACGCGCCTTGTAACGGTACCAGTCGAGCGGGTCGGTGACGCCGCGCTCCGCCTCGTTGCCGCTGTGGACCACGCCGTCGCCCATCTCCTCGCGCCAGAAGACGTGACGCTTCGGGAGGCCTTCGGGCAGAGAGGGTTCGGGCATGTAGAGAGTCGTGGGATCGGGCACTTCGAAGAGCCGAATTCGCGAGACGGCCGCACCCGCGGACATCGGGTGGTTCGTGCCTTTCGACTGCGAGATCACGACCCAGAATCCCTGATCCGGCGTCATCGGGCGCGGCCCGGCGCCGCGCGGCTGTTCAATCCCCGGGAATCGGTCGTGGAGGTAGAAGAGGTTCTTCCACGTCTCCAGCTCGCCCGTGAGCGGGTACTGCAGCGATTCCGGGTTGTGATTCACATACCGGCCGACCAGAACGTCGCCGACCGTCGTCCCCGTCGCAAAGCCGGCCGACGTCTCGGCGCCTCGATTGCCGATGAACATGCTTCGGGGCGCGTCTTCGGGGTATTCCACGCTCAGCACGTAGGCTGCGCCCGGCTTCAGGCCCTTGGCCTCGCCGATCCGGTAGGCGAAGTACTTGGCCTCGCCCTCGGTCGGCAACACTCGACAGGGCGTGCCGAGAATCGTCTCCACCACGCTTGCGCCCTCGGGCGCTTCGGAGAACTCGCGAGCATCCGTCGGATCGCCGCAGAGCACCTCGTCCACCACGGTCAGCGCGCCGAACGGCTCGCCGGCATCTTCCACATCCCCCGTCGCCGCGATGGCCAGGCCGTCGGTCAGCAGCAGCGTCAGGGCCGCGATTACCGAGACACGCATCCGCATGGGTGAAGCTCCATTCCTGTTGCTCCGAAGACTCAACACTTCATCCGTTCGACTAACGCGCGGGTCATCCCTCGCGTTCCTTTGGCCGCCACGGCAGGAGTAACGCTGGGCGCGTGCGAACCCAACTCCACACCAGTCGTTCCGAGGTCACTCGATGGCAACGACTCTCACGATGGCCGCGACGGATGTCGATGCGGGACTCGCGCCGCGCGTGCGAAGACTGAAGGAGATCGCGGTTACGTTCGCCGACGATCTCGATCCCGCCGAGCGCGGGGTCGCCGTCACGCGGTCATACATGGAGACGGAGGGTCTCCCCATCGTCCTCCGCCGGGCCCACGCGACCGCCCGCGCGCTTGCCGAACAGTCCGTTGAGATCTTCCCCGGCGAGTTGGTCGTCGGCCGGACAATGTGTCAGGTGGCCGCCCACCGAGGGATCCAGGAGGGGCACCAAGGGCGCAACCAGTTGGCGTACCCCGAACTGCAGGGCGGCTGGCTGAACCAGGCTGACGATCCGCTTGCTGAGATTGAGGAACTCTACTCGTACTGGAGATCCGCCCACAAGCCGCCTGGGGCGAGGATCAACGCCGAACGCGCGGATGAGGAGCGCCGGGCGATGGACCGAGGCGTGTACACGGCGTGGGGCCTCGATATGGTCCACCGCTGCCCCGGCCATGAGCAACTCGTGCGCGAGGGTCTGGGCGCCGTCCGCGACCGGGCCCGGCAACGTCTCGCCGACCTCGCGGACGAATCGCAGCGCCCGTTCCTGGAGGCAATCGTCATCGTCTGCCAGGCGGTGATTGACTACGCGCACCGATACGCCCGGGAGGCGCGGCGACTGGCCGACGGCGAGTCGGACTCGGTCCGCCACGAGGAGCTTCTGCAGATCGCGGATCGCTGCGAGCGAGTGCCCGAGTTCCCGGCGGAGAGCTTCGCCGAGGCGCTGCAGTCAGTCTGGTTCCTCCAATGCGGCCAGTACATGGAGACCTGCGGCAGCGCCCACAGTTTCGGTCGGGGCGATCAGTACCTCTACCCGCTCTACCAGGCCGATGTGGCTACCGGGGATCTGACTCGCGGCGGCGCGCTCGAACTCATCGAGTGCTTCCACCTGAAGTGCTACATGACGTTCGATTTCCAGCTCATGATGATCGGCGGCGTCGACCGGGCGGGCAACGATGCGACCAACGAGCTGTCGTACCTGTTCCTCGATGCGCTCGAGGCGCTCGGGACCCCGCGCGACATCGCCGTCCGGATCCACGAGAACACTCCGCCCGAGTTCCTCCGGCGCGCGTCTGAGGTCGCCAAGCTCTGTCTGGGACGCCCTGACTTCTGGAATGACGAGATCACCATCGAGTCGCTGACTCGACTAGGTATCTCCCTCGAGGACGCGCGCGACTACGCGGCAATTGGATGCGTGGAACTGACAATTCCCGGCAAATGCAATCCTCGAACGATGTGCCACGGGATGAACCTCGACAAGTTGCTTGAACTCGCCCTCAACGACGGTCGCGACCAGATCACCGGCGAGCAACTCGGGCCTCGGACCGGTCACGCGCTCGGGAGCTACGACGCGCTCCACGCGGCCTACCGCGCGCAGGTCACCCACTTCGTGGATCTCGCCATCGAGCACGATAAGCGCGCCTTTGCCGCGCAGCCGGACGTGTGGCCCTGCCCGCTGGGCTCGAGCCTGGTCGAGGGCTGCGTGGAGTCGGGACGGGGCATGCTTGACGGCGGCGCGACCTACAACAATGCCGGCGTGAACGTCGAGGCCGTCGCCAATGTGGCGAACTCGCTGGCTGCCATCAAGTCGCTCGTGTTCGACCAGGTGGAGATCACCCTCGCCGACTTGCGCCAGGCTCTCAGCAACGACTTCGCAGACGCCGAGCCGCTTCGGCAGATGCTTCTGAACCGCGCGCCGAAGTTCGGCAACGATGACGACTTCGTTGACGAAATCGCGAGGGGGGAGGCCGCGTTCTATTGCGGCCAAGTCGCCGAACACCGCACGCCCGAGGGCGGCCACTTCGCCCCGCTGTGCTTCGGGACGACGAGCAGCCAGATCTACCAGTTCTCGCCGCTCACCGGCGCCTCCGCTAGCGGACGCCGCAGCTGCGAGCCACTCTCGCTGAGCTGCACGCCCACGCAGGGGACAGACATCACGGGGGCCACGGCCAGCCTGGCATCGGTCGCCAAGCTCGACTTCGCGCGCTTTGGTGGCGGCACGTCCCACATCATCGACCTGCACCCGACGGCCGTCCGCGATGACTCTGGAACCGAGAAGCTCGCAATGCTTATCCGGACTTTCTTCGATCTCGGAGGGATGAACGTCGGCATCACGGTCGCCGACGAGGAGCGTCTGCGCGATGCCCAAGAGAATCCCGAGGCCCACCGCAACGTCATGGTGCGTGTGTTTGGGTTCAGCACCCAGTTCGTTGGGCTCGCGCCTGATATCCAAGAGCATGTGATCGCCAAGACACGCCACACCCAATGACCCATTCGGAGGCCCACAGATGCGCCGCCTTGCCATCCTGTCCGCCGTCCTGCTCGCCACCATCACTCCGGCGCAAACGCTCCTCCACGAATGGGACTTCGCCGACGGTCTCGGCGAGTGGATGACTGCCCACAGCGCCGAGGCGCTCGTAGTCGAGGACGGGGCGATGGTCATCCGTGTCAGTGGCCCGGACCCGTACATCCATTGCTCGGAGGGACACTGCCTCGATCTCGAGGCCAACGCGCGCCAGTTCATCCGGATCCGCATCAACAGCAGCATGGAGAGTAGCGGGAGTTTCTACTACGCCGACTCCACGGAGGGCAGAGACGCGGGTTTCGTTGCTGGTCAGTCCGTTGGCTTCTCGGTTCCATCGGCCGATGAGTGGCACGAACTGGATGTCTGTCCCGCGTGGGACGGACACATCACTCGCCTGCGCCTGGACCCTCCCGGCAATGAGGCGGGGCCTACCCATCGCGTGTCGCGGATCGCGATCTACGAGTGGCCCGCCTCGGCGCAGACTGATGACATTCGCGACCTGACCATCGACCACGGCGATTGGACGCCACGCGGGATGGCGAGTTTCACGCCAGGCCCCGGCGGCTCCGTGCTTGCAGGCGCTGACCCGATCATCGGGACGGTTCTCGATTCCGATCCGTCGGCCGATCCATGGCTCACGCTGGAGGCCACGACCGACGGAACCGGCGTCGCCACCGCATCATGGACCGACGCGGATGAACGCGCGCACAGCCAGTCGATCCCCTTCACGCCCGAGCGGTCTCGTTACGCGATCCGATTCGCCGATGTGGGTCCGCCGCCCGCAGTCGGCACGGATGTCCGCATGCGCTTCTTCTTCACGGACGAGACCGGCTCCGTCACGATCAAGCAAGCCGCCATCGCGGACAGGCCAATCGGGCCGCCGACGCTGGATCTGATCTCGGCTCAGTTGGGCCAGGCCTTCGCCGTCGTGGGTGATCCCGTCGCACTGGAGATCACGGTCCAGAACTCCGGCGGCGAGTCGCTGCCCGCGGGTGTGGTCCCGCTGTCGCCCGCGCAGGGCGCCGAGCTTCGCCACGCTCCCCTCGCTCCAGGCGAACGCGCGACGCTCAAGCTGGCGTTTGACCCAGCCACGCCGGGCACTCACCGACTTCGCGTCGGGCCGCCCGCATCGGCCCTGGAACTGGTGCTCTCGGCATCCCTCCCCCCATCGGCGGCGGCGAAGCCCGGCGCTCGCGTGACCCAGACAACCGCGTCCCTCGTCGGCGAGTCCATCCGGCTCAGGGCGGGGTCCGTTGGGAACGGACGCTACGGTCACCTCGCCATGGAGATCCGAGAGGGCGACCAGTGGCGCAAGGTCGCCGCGTTGCCGGCAATCGGCCAGATGATCGCCGCTCCTCCAAGCCGCATTCTGCTCGACGCGCCAAAGGCTCGCGCGACCGGCCAGGCGCTGACGTTCACGCAGGCCATCAGGGACAGCGCCGGGCGAAAGTGGACGGCCTCAGCCACATATCGCCTGGCGGCCGATGACCGCATCGCCGTTGAGCATTCCATCGTCTCGGACCAGGACGCTGAGCTGCATCACTTCTCCGGTCCATGGCTACGGGTTGGCGATGGCACGTCCGGTGCGGACAAGCACGCGGCGCTGTTCCCAGGGATCGAGTACTTGGGCTCGGACGTCGGCGAGACCGAGGCCAGCAGTTCAGCCCGCGACATCTGGCCGCCGAAAGATCTGCGGATCGTGCCGGACCGGAACTGGATCACGATGCCGCTGCAAGCAGTAGCCTTACCGAATGGCGACCTGGTCGCGCTGCTGTGGGCCAATGACAGTGATGGCATGGGCCCCGCGGCCGTCTTCGCTTCGCCCAACTTCGTCGAGGGCGGTGATCCGCGCTTGCCCGGAGCCCCGCTCCGGAGCGGGGCGAACCACCTGCTCGGCGTGTTTCTCCCCGCGTGCCCCGACCAGACCGACGAGAACTCCCTTGTCGCCGCCGACCCCATCGCGCTAGCCAAGGGCGAGCGGCTGACCATCCGGACGCAGATCATCTCCCGCCCCAATGCACAGGTACTCGACGCGGTCGATGAATGGATCGCCATCAACGAGCCCGCGCCGGCCGGTAAGGTTGCAGCGCTGCGTGAACAGACGCTCCGGATATCCGGTGACTTCTACCTCGAGGAATACGGGCGCAAGCAGCAGGACGCGGCGGGCGTGGCCGTGCAGTGTCTACACCTGGCCCACCTTCTCGAGGACATACAGCTCCGAGAGATTGCCGAATCGGCTCCCGCGCCCGCAACCGGCGTTACCCACGCTCTGCACTTCGGCAATGTAATCGACGGCTTGTGGGCGGCCGGCGATGCCGGCGAGCAAGCGCTCCAAGCGAGGGATGATGACGGGCGCTGGACCTTCCGTCCCGACGCGCGGCGCTCCGAGCTGGGTCCCGCCGGAGACACGAACGTCGGCATCATCGCGCCGCACGTGGTCAGCGTCCTGGCTGCGGCGCGGGCGACGGCGGACGAGGCGCTGCTCGCGGAGGGCCTGAAGGGCATCGAGCAGATGCGCGAGTACCACGTGCCGCGTGGGGCGCAGGTGTGGGAGGTGCCACTGCACTGTCCCGATATTCTCGCATCGGGCCGCGCGGTCGATGCGTTCACGCTGGCGTACCAGCTCACCGGCGATGAGACATACCTGGCCGACGCGCAATACTGGGCCCGCACGGCCCTCCCCTTCATCTACCACTGGCAGCACCCGCGCGAGGATCTCGCCCCCATGCGCGGCGGCAGCATCCCTGTCTTCGGCGCGTCGGGCTTCACGAATTCATGGTTCGGAAGGCTCGTGCAGTGGAACGGTCTGGCCGTGGCGCGAAGTCTGCACGCGCTGGCGCTGGCCGGCGGCGGCGAGGAATGGTCGCGCGTGGCGGAGGACCTCGTCGTCAGCGGCCAGCGCCAGCAGATCACCGATACCGAAAACGCGGACTACGGGCGCTACCCGGACTACTGGAACATGCGAACAGGCATCCCCGGCTACTGGCTGTCGCCGGGGTTGCTGCTCACGACCGTCCTGGAGCGTAGCGGCTACGCGCCGTCCGGTGACTGGCTGGCGATCCGCGATGGCGCTGAGGTCATGACGATCGGCTCGCCGACGCAACTCGTTGACCCGGCGGTCAACGGAGAGGCCATCGGTCATGGCGCAAACGAGGTGGATGGCGTCTTCGACCTTACCTTCACCGCCGATTACCCGCTCGGGTCGTCGTCCTACGTGGCGATCGTGGGTGTAGCCATGGCGACGGACGTGGAGATCGGCGGGAAGCCAGCCGAGAAGTCGGATGACCTCTCCGCCCTGGCCTCCGGGTGGCGGTACTCGGATGACATCGCGGCGGCGATATTGAAGCTCGACCACGCGGCAGGCGCTCGCGTTCCGGTTCGGATCTCAGGACTCGAGGCCGCCAGCCCCGTCGTGATGCCGGATCGGCGCAGCTGGGACTTCCGCGAGGGTATCCGAGGATGGGGCACTGGGCCGCACGACGTCCGCGTCGAGCGACGTGACGGAATGCTGGTCGCGACCGCCACCGGTCCGGACCCGTACTTCGCCGGTCCGCTCGTAACCGTGCCGACCGACGAGGTGTCGCGCATCGTCATCCGCGCGCGAGTTTCGCAGGAGGGCGGGTTCAGCGTCTTCTGGGCACTTGGCGACCTCGGGTTCAGCCAGGACCGCCTGGCGGGCACGAACGCCATCCCCGCCGATGGCCAGTTCCACGACGCCGTCGTCGATCCGTCGAGCCATGCACAGTGGCGCGATACGATCCGCCGCGTACGGCTCGATCCGCCCGGCGACGCGGGAGCAATAACTGAAATCGAATCGATCCGTCTTGAGCCATAGAGCAAAGGGAGACGAACCCACATGACCCGCCTACTATCCATCGCATCCGCAATCATCGCGCTGCCCGCCGCTGCCCAAGGGCCCGCCGACGTCGCGACCGTGACGGTCGCGCCGCCGAAATACGAAACGGTCGACACCGGCCGTCGGATGTCCCAGGATGTCTCGCTGGCCAACACGCTGGCGAGTTACACGCTCCGCTACGACATCATCGAACTCGCCGACGATCCCGGCAAAGTGGGCTCGGTCAAATGGGCATTCACGAACGGCTACGCGCCGCTCGGGATCGCCGCGCCGTCGATGGCCAATTGGTACAACCAAGGCTTCCTCATGTGGACCTTCGACGGGAAAGAGATCCACGACTACCCGGCGACGCTACGCGTGATCCATGAATCCGGGCCCGACGCGATGGTCGAGTACGTCTGGGACACCCCGGATGTGACCGCGACGGCGCGTTTCGCCCTCACCGCCGGTAGCGACAAACTACTGCTGTTCGGCAGCTACGAGCCGAAGGTCCCAATCGACGAATCCAAGCTGCGCCTGATGTGCTACCCAAGCACCTTCACGAAGCCATGGGTCCGGCGGACCGTGACGTCCGAGGTGATCATGACCGAGGGCTCGCGAGCCCTTGACCTCGAGACTGAGCGATGGGTCGTGTTCGAGGACGTGGCTGAGGGTCGACCAGGCGCGGGCTCGGCGGGCCTGCTGCTCGGGGACGCGACAGCCTACAGCGAAGCAACGGTCGGAGCGGGCGGGTATGCCAACTACGCCAATCTCACGCTGGCGCCGGACCGACAGAGCTTCGCCGTCGGCCTGTACGAGTTCCCGGACATGCCCGATCCGGCCGTGACTCGAGACTATTTCTCGCGCATGGGCGACGAGGAATCCGACGCCATCGCTCAACTCGCATCCGCGGATCTCGATCAGCCCCTGGCGCCGATCCCATTCGATGCCGCCCGGCTTGCCCTGATACTCAGACGCGACGCCGCGAAGTTCGAGCGCCCGGCTGAGATCTGGCGACCCGATGCTGAGGCCCTCGACTTCCCATGGGCCGCGAAGCTGCCGGATGGACCCGTCAGAGTTGCATTGCTCTGCGGACGCTGGACGGCGTTTGAGACCATGGAACTCGGGCGACGGCTCGAGATGGATGTCGAGCACCTGTACTTCGACACCAAGGCATCGCTGTCGGAGCCGGGCAACTGGCCCTACCGGAATCAGACCGGCATCGGCGCCTTGGGTCTCGGCGTTGCGGAGCGCCATGGGGTGCAGATCTGCACGGCCGACGATCGCGAAGTCATGATGGTCGCGGGTCTGAACAGCAATGCCATCCCAAAGCGACTCCGCGAGATCATCGTCGACCAGGTCCAGGCGGGCAAGGGCCTGATCCTCACGGGCGAAACGACCCACCTCAGGGCGTGGCCGGAGGAGCTATTTGCTGACCGCGACGACAGCCTGGTCGACGCGATCAGCGTGTCAATGCCATGGGACGAGATACCCGGGTTGCGGCCCGGCGAGAGGGGCCGCGTCACCGAGGGGCCTCCGTTTGAGGGCTACCGATTCGGCGAGGGACGCGTGATCGTCTTTCGGTCCAAGCTGGGCCACTATTCCTCGCTGGTCCCACTCAGCGACGCCGTCTACGGCCTCGATGCGGCCATGGATCGCGTGCTCGCCATGCACGCGAAGGCGGTCATCGCCGCGACCGATCGAGACCTGCCCGTCGACGTAAGCGCGTCGATCCAAGGTGGCACTCCGACCGCCGGCGAGCCAATCGACCTGGCCGTCACCGCGAACGCGCCCGAGGGCGCGACAGTGTCGATTCGCGTTCAGGACGGCTTCGGGCGACTACTGGCGACGCGGACCGCGACGCCAAACGAGGATATCGCGCTGGCGGGGATGGCCTCGGGATCCGAGCACTTCGTCGACATCCTCGTTCGCGGCGAGGGCGGAGAGTGCCTCGGCTTCGCGGCGATCTCCACCACCGCAGCGGAGGCCGCGACGATCGGTGATGTAGCCCTGTCGCCCGGCGTCCGATCGCACCCGGCCGCGCCGACAGTCGTCGACCTCGTGGATGGCGGCGCGCTGACGTGTGACGTGACCTTTGGCGGATTGGCTGGCCTCGACGAGGTGACGATGGGCTGCGTCGTCACCGATTGCTTCGGACGGACACTGGCCGCGACGGAGACGCCAGTCACGGGCGCTCGGGCAGTGCTTGAGCTACCAATCGCGCGTCCCGTCACCGTTGCCCACCACGTTGACGTCACGCTGGTGGCAGACGGCAAGCCCCTCGCCTTCCACCGCGAGCCGTTCACCGTTCCCGTCCCCTATCCCCTTGACGATTTCACGCTGCTCATGTGGACATACGCGGGCGGCGAGCCGTCGGTGCGGCGCACGGACCGGATGTGCTACGAGCTGGGCGCGGAGATGTCTGACCTCTGCCACGTGGGTGGCTACGCCGACGAGGCCGCCGCGCGCGAGTATGCGGTCAGCGCGCAATCGGGGATGCGCATGATCCCCTACGTGACTCGTCTCTCGGGCGCCGGCAGCGACGGCGTGCGAAGCCCGTGTCTGCACGACGAGGACTACCGTAGCCGCGCCATTGCGTCGATCGCCAACACCTCAACCCAGGCCGCGCCTTACGCGCCGGTTGCTTACACGCTGGGCGACGAGAACTACCTTACCCGCAACTCCGGCCCCGGCGTTTGCAGCTCGCCAGAAACGATGGCCGCGTTCCGCGACTGGCTTGAGGCGAAGTACGTCGATGTCGCGGACCTCAACGCCGCGTGGGCGACCGACCTCGGCGGATTTGCCGACGTCGCGGAGCCAATGACGTTGGTGTCGGCGACCGAGCAGACCGAGAGCTTCGCCCCGTGGTTCGACCACCGGCTGTTCATGGACACGGCGTTCGCCGAGACGCACGATCTCTTCGCCGATGCCATCCGCGGCGTCGACCCCGGCGCCAAGGTTGGCTGGGATGGCCTGCTGAGCTACCACTGGCAGGCGGGGTACGACTTCTATCAGCTCTCCCGCAACATGGAACTCAACCAGGTCTACACGAGCATCTGGCCGCAGGATGAATTCGTGCGCTCGTTCGCGCAAGAGGGCGCGCTCACCGGGCAGTGGGGCAACTCCGTCGCAGACAACGAAGACGGCTTCGCCGCGATGGCCTGGCACAATGCGTTCAACGGGCACAACTCGGCCTGGTGGTGGACATCCTGGGGCTGCGACTACATCCCGTTCAACCCGGATCACTCGATATCCGAGTTCGGTCGATGGCACTTCGATGCCGCCAACGAGGTCACTGCCGGTCCCGGCAAACTCCTCGTCAACGCGAAGCGCGACAACTCAGGCATCGCGGTGCTCTACAACCAGGCCGGTGTGTTCGCCGCGAAACTGGCCGAGAAGGTCGCGCCTGGCTCGGCGTTCGCCGGCGACGCCACGTGGCTGGATAACCACAAGGGTCTCTTGCGCGCGCTCCAGGATCTGGGATACCAGTTCGAATACGTCGCGGCGGCGGAGATCGACGAGCAAGGGGCGCAAGCCCTCGAGGGATTCCAAGCGCTGTTCCTGCCCTTGGCGACATGCATCTCAGACGAGCAAGTCACGGCCATCAAGGCGTTTGCCAACGCAGGCGGAGCGGTCATCGCGGACGGTCGGCCGGGCATCCTCACGGGGAGCGGGGTACCCCGGCAGGATCGTCCACTGGACGATCTCTTCGGGGTAGAGTCGCCTTCGGGGATGGAGGCGTTTGCCATCAGTTCCGCGCCGCTTCCGGAGGGTGCCGCCCTCCCCATGGGCCCCGCGCTGGAGCCGGGCATCGAGGTAACAACGGGGGCCGCTAGTATGGAGTTCGGCAATCAACAGCATGTCATTGCACACGACTCGGCGCTGCTCCTCAACAGTCCATTCCGTCAGTACAACAGCCTCCGCGTCGAGGAGGAGGCCGACGCCTTCCTGCAAGTGATCGCCCAGCCGCTGGCGGCGCGAGGGATGCGTCCGTACTGCACGCTCGGGGTAGCCAACGGCCCCGCTCAGTGCGTCGAGCAGGCCATGTTCGTTAGCGGCGACATCCGCTACCTTTGCCTCGAGCAGGACATCCTTCTGCGCGGCATCGAGCCGCAGACGGCCACGCTCACGCTCCCAGAACCGAGCATCGTCTACGACATGCGAGATCGGAAGCAGGTCGGAGATGGTCCTGTTCAGTCGTGGGAGGTCGAGATCTCGCGCGGGCGGCCGCTCATGTTCGCGCTGATGCCGTATGAGGTGACCGGCCTGAGCGCGCGGGTAGCTTCGGAGGCTACATTGGGCGACGAGCTGTCGGTTAACGTCCGCGTCGAGGCGGAGGATGCCACGGCGCAGTACCATGTGGTGAGGATGGATGTCTACGCGCCGGGATCGGACTCGCCGCACAGGCAATACTCGCAGAACCTTGGCTGTGAAGCGGGCGTGGGACGCGCGACGATCCCCTTCGCCCTGAATGACACCGAGGGCGAGTGGCGAATCGTCTGCACTGATTCAGCAACCGGGGTGAGCGCCGAGAAGCAGGTGGAGCTGGCCCCGTAGCAATCAGTCGACCTTGATGATCTCGAGGTCATCGATGTAGGCGTCAACGATCCCAGCGTTGTAGCTGTGGATCCAGACACGGCCGATTGCCGTGTCTTCGCTTGGGGTGAAGCCGAAGGCGAAGCTCTTCCATTCTTGATCGCCGCCTTCAAGGGTGCCGACGCTGGGGGTGTTGCCCTTGCTATCCTTCTCGGAGACCTCAACGCCGAGGGCATCGTAGTAGCGCACGTACATGCCGACGCCCTCGCCCGACACAGGGAAGGCCTTGCCGCGCAACTCGTACTTCGCGCCCGGCTCAAGCGGGAACTTGGCGGAGAAGATGTTCGATCCCATGCCCTTCTCGCTGTCGACGATTCGCAACGAGTTACTGCCCGTGGCGGCCTGTTCGGCTGAGATCTTGCCCATCTGATCTCGCTGCATGTCCCAACAGTAGCCACCCTCTTCGAAGCCACCGTTGCGGAGCACCGAACCATCCTCGTCCGGCAATTCGACCGGCGTGATCGTGAGCTTGATGGTGGCCTCGGTGACCGGCTCATTGAGTTCGATCCCGATGCGAATCGGATCGCCGTAGCTATCCTCCGTGATCTCCTCGGCAGTGACCGCGTGCGGCACGGTCGCTTCGATCTTCACCCGCACCGCCTCGTCGAAATCGTAGACGACCAACTCGCCGTCGCCGGCATCCTCCCAGTCGCCGAGAGTCACGATCGCCGTCGCGAAGGTCTGCGGATTGGCGAACGCAACGTCATCCGTCACCGTCAGCGATCCATCGCCCTCGCGGGAGTAGACGAACGTCCGGTCGAGCTTCGTCAGATCCGGCACGTCGTACGCGGACGCAATGTCGAGCATCAGCGTGTCCGCGGCGTCGGTGAAGTCGGCCTGGACGACCTGCGCGCGGGCATCCTTGCCCGTCTTCTGAAGCTCTCCCGCGACGACAGGCACGGGGTGCCCCCAGGAGTTAAGCACGTTGCTCTCGTAGCGCTTGGAGCTGAATGTCCTCGCCGTGTAGGTCTCTGATCCGGGGTCCAGCAGGACGGGCCGATCTCCCACCACTATAACGAATGAACCCACATCATTGTGGTTGTGATGCTCCGCGTTGTGGCCGCCTTTCAGCGCCACGCCCATCCGCGCCGCGCCGCCCTCGCCAGGGCGCGCGATGAGGATGCCCATCTCCTCGAACCAATCGCGCGGTTGCTGACCACCCTCGCCCGGCGGAGGCGGGTCGACGGCGGAGGCCGAGTTCTCGAAGGCGTAGATCCCCGTCTCGTAGAGAGAGCCGGCGATGCTCATGTCAAGATCGGTGTACTGCTCGAGCCCGAGCCCGTAGATGCGGTTCACAAACTGCATGATGCGACTCGATGGGCGAGTCGTGACGCCACAGTCGGCGAACGCGGGGCAGACTCCGCTGACGATCCCAATTCGCGCGCCATACGTCGCCGGCGCCTCGACGTTGTCTCCGGCGAAGAGGTCGACTCCGGCGCCGGTGGCCTGGCGGACCGTCTCGGCCAGCAGCACGTAGTAGCCAAAGCCGTAATTCCAGTAGCCCGTGCCCTCGGTGCAGTAGCCGTCGGAGGTGAAGCCACGCAGGAAGTTCTTGCTGAAGTGCTCTGCCGCCGCGATGAAGTAGGCCCGGTCGTCCGTCGGCTCAATGGTCGCCAGCGCGGCTCCCGTCACCCCACCGAGGCAGACGGAGTTCCAGTTGTTCGTCGTCGCCATCCACCAGTTTCGGCCGCGCTCGCCCGCCGCCATCGCGCGGAACGGATCGAGCACGCGCTCAGTGACGTTGGCGCGGATCAACTCGCGCGTCTCGTCGCTGAGCCTATCGCCCAGCGCGTGCCGGGCCGTGGCCAGATTCCACGCCATCGATGCCGAGGCGAGATCGATGTCAGTGATCTTGCCCTCGAAGTTCGCGAGACTCCGGTCATGGGCCGGCATCACCCACGTCTTCTCCTCGCATAGCGCCGCGACGATCTCCTCGAAGGCCTCGATAAAGCGCCCCTGGTTGTCGAAGCACTCCGCCTGCACCAGCGTCGTGATCCGGCCGCGGCGCTGTCCCGCGACACGCTGCCAGCGCGTCCGGTTGCCGGTCTTGCTGAAGTCGAGGTACAGGTCATCGGGTTGCTCGGGGATCGGCTGGGCGAGCAGGTCACCAGCCCTGGACACGATCGACGCCACGTCTGTGCGAGCCGCCAACGCATCCCACGCCTCGCGGTCGTCGGCCGTTGGGCCGAGGCCCACCGGCGCGGCCGGCAGCATGGCGGCGATTTCCGTCACCCGTTCAGGGCGGATCTCATCCTGAGCCATCGCAATTCCCCCCGTCATGATGCACAACACCACGGCTATCAGGCGCCAGTTCATCGTCAGTCTCCTTGATGGTCACTCAGCGGCGACACGACGTCCGGTCGTCCCATCCGCCAGCGTCTCGGTCACCGAGATCGCCCCGCCCACCTTTGCTTCCACGCGAAGGGTGCGACCGTCAGCCAACGCGACATCGGCCGCCATCGCGCCGACGGGCGTGATCTTGCGAATGGGGTCTCCCGCGCCTGGCTTCAGCGGCAGAAGCAGCGTCAGGAAATGCTGAACGCCGGACCCGGATCGTCGGTGCGTCAACGTCGTCGCGGGCACGTATTGCGGATCGCTATCCTTGTTAACCCACCAGCCCAGTAGCTCCGGCTCGCTCTGCGCGCTGACTGCGTCCGCCGCGAGCCCGTCGGCTAGCAGCGGCGCGACCGCGAGGTTTGGCTGGTCCTCGGCAGTCGTGCTCAGTGTCAGCGTCGCGTCATTCAGTTCCGTGCCCGTGGGCGAGAGGTGCCAGCGGGCCTCATACGCGTGTTCGGCGTCGTCCGCCGGTTCAAGAGCATCAAATACAATGAAGAGGTCCGGCTTCACGAAGAGAACCGAACGCCGATGAGTCGCAGGCTTGTAGCCCTCATTTCCGAACCCGCCGTCGTAGACACCTGCCGCGAAGTCGAACTCATCATTGCTCTGCCAACGCGCGTCGACCGGCTCGCGTGAGATCCGGTGGTCTCCGCCACGCTTCTGGTGTTTGCCATCAACGTTGATCACGTTATGCGATGGAGCGCCCGTCCCATAGGCCCGCCACGGCGAGCGCTCGTAGCTCCCGCCGCCGCCATCGAACAGAGTCTCGCGACCGTAGGACCAGACCACCAAGTTCAGCTTGTCCTGGTGCAGGTGCCCCGAGCCCAATGGGCCCGCATCAAATGCCGCGTAGCACGCGTCGCGCTCCCACCCCGAGCGCATCGCGTAGTAGCCGGCCCAGTCGAGCGCGCGCGACGTGCCCTCGGGCGGCCGGCCCTCGGCGCCGTCGGTGGCGATCCACTGGAAGTCGGTCCGCTCTGGGAACAACTCGAAGGCGCCGCGGAGCGAACTCGCGACATTCACGCCCCACGAGTCGTTGAAGCGCGGCAGATTACGGTCCGGAGTCATCAGACGGAGATTGAAGTCAAAGGCCTTCTCGGTCTCTCCGATGTAGCCATCCGGCAGCTCGCGCTGGCGTCCCGCCATGTTGGCCACTCGCGGGATCTTGAGGATATTGCCGAGCGCTACCTGATGGTAGCCTGGCGTCAACTCCGTCTGCGCGCCGTCGGGGTAGAACTGCTTGTTCAGCTCATCGTGCATCCGCCCAATCGCATAGGTCCGCCACTCCTCCGCCTGCTTCACCTCGGGGAAGACCACGCCAACGGTATAGAGACCGGACATCTCCATCGTGAGCCAGTTCCCACCTGTCGGGTGTCGACGCAAGTGCTCGGCGTGCTCGATGCATGACCTGAGGTAGAGGATGATGTCGTCATCGGTGAACACGGGCGAGTGCAAGAACCGATGGTACGCGTCCGGCCACGAGCCGCCCATGCGAATCCCGCACTCAATGGTCCGCCATGCCGAGCCCGCGGTGTTCCCGGCACTGTCGGGACGCGGGCAGTCCCTCACCCAACTCCGCAGGTGATCGACGAAGGTCTCCGCGTAGACGTCCTCACCCGTCGCCCAGTACGTCCGGCCCAACTCGTACCAGTAGCCCATGCGACCGCACTGCCACTGCCACTCGGGGTTGAAGGGGATCTCATCGCGGACCCGGGTCGGATTGAGGAACCAGTCGATCTTCCCGCCGGGGAACTCGTGCCAGATCGCGATTTGACGGATCTCGCCCCGGACGGTCTTGTCTGCCGCATCGCGGTTGTGGCGGATGCCGGTGTCCACCTCGTGCGGATCAAACCACCACGCCGCGCTGGTGCGGGCGCGGAGGTATGCCGCCAGCTCGGACTTCGCCTTGGCGACATCGCCTGCGTCGGCGGCATCGCGGGCGGCTTCGAGTCCCGGCAGCGTGAGGTCAAGCGCCTCGAGGAGTTGCTCGTCGGTCAATGTCGGTCCCACCCTATCGAACAGCTCGAGTTGATCAATATGTGCGACGGCCCGCGGGTCCGGCTCATTCTCCCAGCCACTCGCGGCGAAGTACACGCCGTCGATCTGGTCCCAGCCGAGGGGGCGCCGAGCCGACCCCATCGACTTCCGATCGAGCACGATCTGCCGCCAACCCTCGAAGTCCAACTTCAGCCGCGCCATCCAGTAATCCATGCCCTCGGTGTCCGGATTCTCGCTCCGGATGATGAGCATGAAAGCCGAGCCGGTATTGACTTCGCTGTGCAGCCAGAAGCGAATCGACTTGCAGATCGTCCAATCGGCAGGGGGGTCAACGAGACGTAGCGTATCAGCGTCTGCATGCGCCCAACGGACCGATGCCTCGCCGGCGCGCGTGACGTCGCTGCCGAGGGTCCCGCCCTCCCACTCGCCCGCGTCCTCGCAGGCGGCGACGATAACTGGGGCAGGCGCATCCTGACAGGCCGCGGCCAGACTGACAGCGAGACAGATCGATATGATCGCAGAGCGCATGGGGCCCCTCGCGTTGCTGGTGTCACATGTCATTCGCCTCTAACGCCCCTCGCCCTCTGTCGTTCCGAGTGCTGGGAGAGCGGGGCTGGGCGCGACGGTCGGGGTCGAGACATACCTGAACCCGGAGGAGGTTCTGTGATGGTCGAGGGGACTGGGGCACGCGCGCGGCGCCAAGAGAGCCTGAACCGGCGCGGCCCCATCTCAGTCGGTGGCTATCGGAGGTTCATCGGGCGGATCGTCCCCGTGAAGGCGATTGGGCCCGTCGCTTGAGAAGTACTTGTGGACCTCGCTGACCAGAATGCCGCTCAGACAGACGATTCCAATCAGGTTCGGGAACGCCATTAGCCCGTTCATGATGTCGGTGAGATCCCAAACGATCCCCACCTTGATGACCGATCCCACGACCAACAGCACCACGTGCATCCACCGGAAGACAGGGATCGCCTTCCGGCCGAAAAGGTACTCGGCCGACCGGTCGCCGTAGTAGGGCCAACTCAACACGGTTGAGAACGCGAAGAGCGCGAGACCCATGGTCACCAAATAAGGCCCAAAGGAGAACTCGCCTGCGCCGATCTTCGGGAAGCCGAGTTCGAAGGCGCGAGCGCTGAGCGGCGCGCCGGTGCGCAATAGGCCGTCCGGCCCCGCCTCGGTCCACGCGCCGGTCACGATGATCACGACCGCCGTCATCGTGCAAATGATGAGCGTGTCGATCAGCGGCCCGACCATTGCCACGAGACCCTCGCGGACGGGCTCTTTCGTCTTCGCGGCTGAGTGGGCAATCGACGCGCTGCCCAGGCCACCCTCGTTGGAGAATAGCCCGCGCGCCACGCCCTGGCGCATGGTCTCGCGAACCGTCACGCCCATGAACGCGCCCATGCCCGCTTGCGGAGTGAAGGCCTTCGACACGATCAGCGCCAGCGCCCCCGGGATCTCGCCCGCAAAGCGAGCCAGCACCACGATCGCGCCGATCACGTAGATCACGCACATGACGGGTATCAGGCGCTCAGCTACCTTGCCGATGCGTCGGATGCCCCCGAACACGATCGCCGCAACCAGGGCCGCCATGGCAATCCCGGTGAAGATCGGCGGCACGTTCCACAGATCGTGCAGCGAATCCGCCACGGAGTTCGACTGGGTCATGCACCCGATGCCAAACGTCGCGATCATGGTGCAGAACGCAAACATGATTGCGAGCCACTTCTGCTTGAGGCCCCGCTGCAGGTAGTACATCGGACCGCCGCTAGCGGAACCATCCTCGTGGATCACGCGGTACTTCAGCCCAAGACACGCGCTGGCGAACTTGTTCACCATCCCCAACACGCCCGTTACCCACATCCAGAAGACCGCGCCCGGACCGCCGCCGGCGATTGCCGTTGCCACGCCGACGATATTCCCAGTGCCGATAGTCGCGGACAGCGCGGCCGCCAAGGCCTGGAAGTGGGAGACGTCGCCCTCCTCGGCCGGATCGTCATATTTCCCGGTGATGAGCTGGAGACCGTGCCACAGGCGCGTTAGCTGGATGCCCTTCAGGCGGACGGTGAGGTACAGGCCGGCAAATATCAGCATTATCGCCAGCGGCATTCCCCACATCGCGGTGGCGACGGCGCTCGTGGTCTGTTCAATGAAGCCCATGCGGCGCTCCTCCGAGAGTGCTGTGGCCGGGGTCCGACGCTCATTCGCCAAGCGCGCTAGTTCGGCCTGCCAGGCAGGTCAACCGGCGGGCAACCGCAAACTCACTCGGGACGCACGATCCGCAATCGCGAGCGTTGTTCTTGATGGGGACACCAATTGGAGACTGCCGCACCATGACACGAGCGCCTATCTGGGCACTGCTGTGCCTCTCAGTTGCACTTGCCGGACCTGCCGCCCATGCCGAAGACTGGCCGATGTGGCGTTATGACGCCGGCCGCACCGCGGCCTCGCCGGAGGAGTTGCCCACTGACTTGCATCTTCAGTGGACGCTGAAACTCCCCACGCCCAAGGCCGCTTGGCCGTGGACGCAGTACCGTCTCCTGTTCGATGCATCGTATGAGCCGATCGTCATGGGCGAGCGCATGTTCGTGGCGTCGATGGTCCGCGACAGCGTTACGGCATACGATCTCGCCACGGGCGAGGAGGCCTGGCGCTTCTACGCCGAGGGCCCTGTCCGATTCGCGCCCGTGGCGGCGAACGGAAGGGTGTACTTCGGCTCCGACGACGGTTGCCTCTACTGTCTGAGCGCCGACAATGGCTCGCTCATCTTCAAGTTCGATGCCACGCCAACGAACCGGATGATCCTTGGCAACGAGCGCATGATCTCAAGCTGGCCCATGCGGGGCGCGCCGGTGCTCTACGATGGCAAGATCTACTTCGGCGCGGGCATCTGGCCGTTCATGGGCACGTTCCTCTATGCGTTGGATGCTGAGACCGGCGAGGTCGTCTGGCAGAACAGCGGCAGCGCATCCGTCTGGATCCTCCAGCCCCACGGCAGCCCGTCATTCGCCGGAGTTGGGCCTCAAGGCTACACGATCGCGACGGACGACACGATCCTCTTCTCCGGCGGACGCTCCGTCCCGGCTGCTTACGACCGCGACACCGGAGCATTTCGCTACTACTACCCGGGCTGGAACAAAGCCGGCAACTACAAGGTCTTCGCCCGTGATGAGTGGTTTCTGAACGAGGACACCATCTTCGACATCGCCGGAGGTCAGCCGTTCACGCGCGTCCGAGCGACCGTCATGTCGGCGGCGGAGATGGTCGGCATCCACGAGGGCGTCATCCAGGCATTCCCACTCCGCAAGCCTGACGAGAAACAGGTCACCAAGAAGAACAAGCGCGGCGAGGAGTACCAGGAAACCCAATACTCATACCCGCTGACATGGCAGTTCATGACCGACCCCAAACTCGACAGGCTGATGCTCCAGGCCGGATCCCGCGTGTTCGGCGCCGGGCCTGACGGGCAGATCGCCGCAGTGAACGTCCCCACCACGGGCGACAAGGGCACGTTGTCCTGGCAGTCAAAGGTCGACGGCGAGCCGTTCTCCATGATCGCGGCTAACGGTCGCTTGCTCGTCACGACTAAGGACGGCGCCATCCACTGCTTCGGTGCCACTGAAGCCCAGGCGCGCGTCATTGAGGCGACGCCCACGTCAACCGAATCGCCTCTCAGCCCATCCGCCGAGTTGGTACTGGCGCAAACGAAGGTGACCGACGGCTACGCGCTCGTGCTAGGCCTCGGAACGGGGCAACTTGCCGAGGGGCTGGTCCGGGGCTCCAACTTGAGGGTAATCGGCGTCGACTCGGACGCCAACAAGGTCAACGCGCTTCGCCGGAAGCTCGATGACGCCGGACTGTACGGCGAACGGATCTCGCTGCTCACCGGCGACATCTCGACGCTGGACCTCCCAGCCTACTTCGCGGATCTCATCGTATCAGAGAGCCTGCCGGGCGCGGGCCTGACACGAGCAACTGATCCCATCGCCGACATCTTCCACTCGATCCGACCCTACGGCGGCATGGCTTGCTTCACGCCCGCCCAGGCGAAACGCCTGAAGGTTGAGAAGCGCGTCGACCGCGAGGATCTCCCGATGGCCGCCGTCGTTGTCGGCACGAAGGTCACCGTGCTCAGGCGGGAGGGATCGCTCCCCGGGGCGGGTTCATGGACGCACCAGAATGGCGATGTGGCCAACACGGTGTTCTCCTCCGACTCCGCCGTCAAGGGCCCCCTCGGACTGCTATGGTTCGGCGGCCCGTCGCACGCTGACGTCCTCCCTCGCCATGGCCATGGCCCGCCACCGCAGGTGCTGGGCGGGAAGGTCTTCCTTGAGGGGATGAACCTCCTCCAGGCGCGCGATGTCTACACCGGTCGAGTGCTCTGGAAGCGTGAGTTCGAGGAACTCAATACCTTTGGCGCGTACTACGATCACACGTACCGGCCCGACCCGTATGACCGCACGTATAACCAGGTCCACATCCCCGGCGCCAACGCCATCGGGACGAACTACGTCGTGACCGAAGACGCCGTCTATCTCGCCATCGGCCCCGACTGCCTCCTTCTCGATCCCGACACGGGAGAGACCGTCAGCACGTTCCGCCTGGATCCGGGCGATGAGCCTCGAAACTGGGGCTACATCGGAGTCTACGGCAACTACCTGATCGCCGGCGCGCGTCCGCTGGGGCTGAGCGATGAGGAAGTTACTCGCAACGACAAGTTCTCGGTCGGGAGCCAGGATCTCGTTGTTCTGAATCGCGAGACGGGCGACATCATCTGGAGCCGCGAGGCGGCCCACAACTTCAGGCACAACACCATCATCGCCGGCGCGGGCAAGGTATTCTGCGTCGATGGCATGTCCAAGCCACGCCTGGAGCACCTGAAGAAACGCGGCATTGAGGTCTCGGCGGAACCGCGCATCCTGGCACTTGACGTGGCCACGGGCGATGAGATCTGGAGCACCACCGAGAACGTCGCCGGCACGTGGCTGGGATACTCCGAGGAATTCGATATCCTCCTCCACGGTGGAAGCCGCGCGGGCGACCGGGCGCGCGACGAGGTCGGCAAGGGAATGGCCGCCTACAAGGGCGCGGACGGATCGTCGCTGTGGTATGACGACCGCTCCTACTCAGGTCCACCCATCCTGCGGCATGACACGATCATCACCCAGACCGGCGGCGGCAATACTTCCGCCGGCCCAGCCCACTTCTACAGCCTCATCACGGGCGAACCGATCACGCGGGAGCACCCCCTGACCGGCGCCGATATCCCGATGAACTGGATCCGGTTCAAGGGCTGCAACACGGCCGTCGCCAGCGAGAACCTACTCACATTCCGTTCCGCCTCCGCGTGTTTCGTCGACTTCACGACCGGCACCGGCACGACGACCATTGGCGGATTCAAGTCCGGGTGCACGTCGAACCTCATCGTCGCGGACGGCGTCCTGAACGCGCCCGACTACACGCGCACCTGCACGTGCTCGTACCAGAACCAGAGCTCCCTTGCCTTGGCCTACGATCCCGACGTTGAGGCGTGGTCATTCGACTACTTCCTGCCGACTGAAGAACCAGCGCCGATCTCGCGGCTGGGCATCAACTTCGGCGCGCCGGGGAATCGCGCGGCCGAGTCCGGGACGCTGTTCCTCGAGATCCCCAACGTCGGCGGCCCGTCGCCAAACGTGCCTGTCCGCCTGCTGTCGGGCGACCCGACCTGGTTCCGCCACCACTCATCACGCGTGGCCGGCGACATGGCGTGGGTCGGGGCGTCAGGCATCAAAGGCACGGTGACGATAGCGATCCGACCATTCCTCCAGCCTGAAGCGGCGGGTCAACCCGTTCAGGCCATTGAGCGTAACGCGCACACGCTCGATCTGCCAACCGATGAACCCGCCGGCTCCTTCGACGCGCCGCGAGCGTACACCGTCCGGCTCTACTTCACCGAAACCGACGGTCTCTCCCGCGGCGAGCGCGTCTTCAACGTGTCGCTGCAGGGCGAGACCGCCCTCGAGAACTTCGACATCGCGGCGACGGCCGGCGGGCCGGGCCGGACGGTCGTGCAGGAGTTCGCCGGGATCGGAATCAAGGATGACTTGGCCATTTCGCTCACGCCCGTTAGTGGCGCCGAGCCCGTACTCTCGGGCGTTGAGTTGCTTGCCGAACTCGAATAGGCCCTCGGAGGCGTCCCAATGCGCCGCATCCATCTCGCGGTGATCCTCGCTTTGGTTGCGATCGTCGTCGCGCCCGCGCTCGCCGCTGACCCGCCGGTCTACTCGCACAAGCCCAACGCAATCGAATTCGAGCCGCGCGAGGCGAAGTTCGCGCGCATCGTCGTGCGGGCGACGAGTTCGGGCACGCAAGCGTGCATCGATGAGCTTGAGGTCTACGCGCCAGGGAGCGAAGACAACCTGGCGCTGGAGGGCACCCCGTCTGCCTCGTCGTGTTTCGCCGGCTACGCAGCCCATGCCATCGTCCATCTGAACGATGGCGAGTACGGCAACGCTCGGAGCTGGATCGCCGCCACCACTGGCGAGGAGTGGGCACAGGTCGAACTGGCCGAGCCCGCGATGGTCGCCAAGGTCGTCATCTCGCGCGACCGCAACCGCCAGTACGGCGACCGCGTGCCGACGGACTTCGATGTCCGGCTGTCCCTCGATGGGGACACGTGGGAAACGGTCCGCGCGATCGAGACCGTAGCCATCAATGGTGCCCTCGGCCCGGGCGGGCCCGATCCCGTCGTGCCCGGTCCGCCGCCGCCGCCCAAGATCGGCACAGACGGCAGTGTCCACGCAACGGCCGCCGCCACGCTCGACGTTCCGACCGAGGATGCGTCCGGCTTCACCAACCTCGCGTTGCTACCCGACGCCAGGGCGTCTGCATCCAGTGTCTACGCCGATGGCGGCAACAGACTTCACCAGATCGCGCACCTCAACGACGGCCTCGCCGGTAACCCCCACAGTTGGATCAGCAAGGGCGAGCCATCGTGGGCGGAGATCGATCTCGGCGACGAACACTGGGTCTGCAAGGTCGCGCTCGGGAACGACGCATCGGGCCAACTTGGCGACCGGTCGGCCACGAGTTTCCGGATTCTTCTAGCGACTGAGCGCGCCGATGACAGCGACGACGACGCGTGGACGCCTGCCTACGAGCGGTCCGCTGGGCCCCTGCTGTTGCGGTCTGAGTTCACCTTCAAACCGATCCGCGCGCGCTGGGTCCGCGTCGCCAGCGACACTGCGGCCCGATCCGAAGCTCGGATCGATGAGATCGAGGTTTATGGGCGCAAGTCGACCATCACTCTGGCGGAGGTCGGGCCGTTGACGCCGCAGGACTCGCCCTCGGTGGGCGACGCTCAGCTTCTCCGCGACGCGTTCGTGGCCGAGGAGCACGCCTGGCTCAAGACATACGGACGCGCGGATCTATCGCCCCTGCTCGTGCCGTACAACGGGCGCGTCACCGAGTATCCGAGGCATGTCGGCGATGATTGGTTGCCCCTTCCGCCGATGGCAACCAAGCCCGCCCTGGATGGCGACCTCAGCGACGCCTGCTGGCTCGACGCGTCCCGTGGCGTGGCGCGCGTGGCCGACCCCTATGACTTCGACCAGTCGCCGCTCGTCGAGCACATCGCTCGGGCCGGGCACGACGACGAGAGCCTCTATCTCGCCATCCGCACGGATCGTCTCCTGAGCGGGCATGTCGCCGTGATCTACCCCATCGGGTGGCACGAGGCGTCCGTGCTGGCGATCACCGGCGACGGACTCGTGCTGAACAAGTACGAGCGAGAGGGAGACCAGTCGGCGAGTCTTGTGGAGACGATTCCCGTCGAGGGCGCCCACAGCGCCGATCTCACCCGGTTCGAGGTCAAGCTGCCCCTGAGCGCGTTCCCTGAGTGCGAGACTCGCGGCCTGCGCGTCGGCCTGGGCATGGGCGGGCGCCACACGAGCGCGCTCGGGCGCCAGGTGGACTTTGTGTTCGCGCCGCTCGCCGTGGGCCAAGTCGGCCCTTGCGTCGACGGCACGTTCGACCTTCGAGTGTCGGTGCCCGAGTCAGCGGAAGCCACCACCATCACCGGCTTGGCCGCGGAGCCACTCGCCCTGGGGGCCGGCGAGGCTCGTGTCGTGAAGATCGCGGCAGACGCGGGGGCCATCGGCCCCAGGGCGGACGTTGACTTCGCCACGACTGCGGGCGACCAGTTCAGCCTGCACCTCTTCCGGTACGATCCCCTTGAGCGGACGCTGACCCTCGCTGAGGAGATGGCCACGCGGTTCGCGGCGAAGGGCATTGATGTGGGCAGCGAGCGCGCGGAGCTCGACCGCCTGCGTGAACTCCAGCACGGCCTGCTCGCGAAGGCTCCCGATCTCACCGACACTCGTGAGGCCTTCTACACATCCCGTCTCGCAAAGCGCGACCTGTTCCTCCGCGATCCCGATCTCGCGCCTGTCGAGAGGGTCCTGTTCGTCAAGCGCCACGCCTTCCACCCATCTCACATCTACACCGACTACACGGACGCGCCGTTCCGGCCCGGCGGCGGCGTCTATACCATCGACATCCCCCGGAAGGATGGACGCATCGATCCTGCGCTAGCCGCCCTGACTGAACTCTTCGACGCCGAGGGCGGCATCCCGCGTGACCCGATTGCGGACTTCGACCTTGGCCGCATCTACTTCGGCCACCGGCCCACGGCGGACGGCTTCTACCACATCAACTCGATGAACGCCGACGGTTCGGATCTGCAGCAGATCACCGACGGGCCGTACCACGATTTCTATCCCGTGCCCCTGCCCGATGGCGGCCTCGGGTTCATCACCACGCGCTGCACCTCCCGGGTCTTCTGCTTCCGGTGGACGTCGTCCGTTCTCTTCCGGATGAACCCGGACGGCTCCGAAATCCGCCCGCTGTCGTTCTCAAGTCTCAGCGAGTGGGCGCCGACGGTCATGCGCGATGGGCGAATCATCTGGACGCGCTGGGAGTACGTCGACAAGGGCGCGGATTTCAGTCAGACGCTCTGGTCCATCAACCCGGACGGCACCGATCCGGAGGTTGTGTTCGGCAACACGATCATCCAGCCAAACGGGTACGCGTCCGGTCGCGAGGTGCCAGGGACCAGCGAGATCTCATGCACGCTCGTCAGCCACTTCGGCGACATCAACGGGCCGGTGGCGTTGGTTGATCTCTCGAAGGGGCGCTTCAACCCCAAGGCGATCACCAGCATCACGCCCGAGGTCCCGTGGCCCGGCAACTGGCCTCGCAGCGAGTGCTTCCGCGACCCCTACCCAATCTCAGGCGATCTCTTCCTCGTCTCTCACGCGCCGCGCGACCGCTTCGGCCTATACGTCATCGACCGTTTCGGCAACCGAGAAGTGCTTCACATGGACGCGACGTATGGCTCGATGGGTCCGATCCCGTTCCGCGTTGCCGAGCCGCCCCCCGCTCTGCCGGACGTGACTGATCCGACGTCCGACACGGGCGAGTTCGTGATGATCGACGTGAACCGGGGCCTGGAGGACACAGTGCCCGAGGGCCAAGTCAAGTGGCTGCGCGTGGTCGAGGAAGTGCGCCACAACCTGAATGCCAAGCCGAACTTCGACCACGAGGACTTCATGAAGTGGTACGCCTCGCCGGTGGACATCGTCAGCGGCCCGTCGGGCTGGCCGGCTTACACGGCGAAGGCTCCACTGGGTCTCGTTCGCGTCGAGGAGGACGGCTCGGCCCGCTTCAAAGCACCCGCAGGCAAGGTGCTCTACTTCCAAGCGCTGGACGCGGACTTCAACGAACTGCAGCGGATGCGAAGTGTCGTGCAGCTTCAGCCCGGCGAGACGCGGAGCTGCGTCGGTTGCCACGAGGACCGCGCGTCAACGCCGCCCACGCAGCATCCAATCGCTCTGGACAAGCCGGCGCAAGTGATCCAGCCCCACCCGTGGGGTAGCGGCGCGTTCTCGTACGAGCAAGTGGTCCAGCCCGTGCTCGACCGGAAGTGCGTCTCGTGTCACGATGCGACTGGGGCGCAGCCGGACCTGCGCGCCGACCTCGATTTCGAGCGCGTGCCGGTCTCGTACCGCAGTTTCATATCGGGGGGCTACGTGGACTTCGTCGACTGTGGATTCAACTCGGCGGGGTGTGAGAAGCGCGAGCCGTTGACCTTCGGCACAGTGAAGAGCCGCTTGTGGCCGATCCTCGAGGACGAGAACCACGGCGGCGTCGAGTTGACGGTCGCCGAGATGCTCCGCATCAAGACTTGGACCGATCTGAACTGCCCGCTCTGGCCCGACTATCAGTTCCGTCCCGACCGTCCGGGCCCAGATGTACAGGTGACGCAGACCAACCCCCATTGAACGAGACGGGGGAGCCGCGATCGTGCCGGCTCCCCCGCTGCCTCGCGTATCGATCATCTACCCCTTAGAACGTCACCGTCTCGAACTGCGGCAGGTGCGGGGCGTTCTTCTTCAGCATCGCCTTGACCATTCTTTTGATCTCATCCAGGCCGCATACCGCCGCCGTCAGCGGATCGTAGCAGATCGCCTGGTAGACCAACTCCGGGTTACCGGTCAGCGCGGCCTCGACTGTCATTTCCTCGATCGACGCGCTCAGCGCCGTGATCGGCTGCACTGTCGCCGGCAGCTCGCCGACATGCACCGGGTTCAGCGCGCGCTTCGACGCGAAGACTGGGACCTCAACGCAGCAGTTCTGCGGGAGGTTGGTGATGATGCCCGTGTTCGGCACGTTGCCGTTGAACTCGAAGGAGTCGCCGCCTAGCCACGCGTTGATGATTGAGGCCGCGTACTCGTGGCCGCGCGCGAGGTTCAGCGGAGCGGGGTCATCGAGCCACCCCTGGATGTCTTTCTTCCAAGTCTTGCCCCGAGCCAGGTAGCTCTTGACGATGTAGGCATACTCGCCCGGGTTCCAGCCCGTGCCATCCGTGCAGTACTTCTCGATGAGGTCCGGGCGCTTGCGGAACCACCAGTTGTACTCGGAGTTGTGACCACTCGACTCGGTCACGTAGTACCCGAGCGCCATGAACATCGCGTTGCGGACCTGCTCGTGGTCGCGGATCTTCTTCTTCATCGCGGCCTTCAGCAGCGGGTAGGCGTCCTCGCCGTTCCACTCGTACTTCACGAACCAGCTCAGGTGGTTGATGCCGGCGCAGACGTACGTGATCTCATCCATCGGCGCGCCGATCCAGTTGGCCAGCATGTGAGCTGTGCCCTGGACGCTGTGGCAGAGGCCGCTGGAGACGATGGACGTCTCGCGCTGCATGGCGCGGCAAAGCATCGCCATCGGGTTAGTGTAGTTGAGGAGCAGCGCCTTGGGGCACAGCTCTTCCATGTCCTTGCAGATGCTGACCATCACGGGGATGGTCCGCAGCGCGCGGAAGATGCCCGACGGTCCGCGGGTGTCACCGACATTGGTGTCGACGCCGTACTTTTTCGGGATCTCAATATCGTGACGCCAGACCTGAACGCCCCCAGCGAGGATCGTGACAAGGACCGCGTCCGCGCCCTTGAGCGCCTTGCGCCGGTCGGTCGTCGCCGTCACCTTCGCCGGACGCGCGCCTTCGTCCACGATCCGCTGGACGGCCCGCGTGATGTAGTCAAGCCGCTCTTCGTCAATGTCCATCAAACATAACTCGGCGTCCTCGGTCGTGCTGAAGGTGAGGATGTCCTTCACGAGCGTGCGGGTGAAGCCAAAACTCCCGGCACCAATGAACGCAATCTTCGCCATTGTGATCGTCTCTCCGTTTCCCGTTCTGGGGTCCCAATGGCCCCGATTCATGTGACCGCGACAGGTTCAATGGGCCGTTAGCGCCGACCTCAAGACCCGTCGTTTCTTCCGATCAGAACGACTCCAGGCATTGCCAGATATACATGTAGGCGAGGGCGTCGACGTCTTCCCACACGCGCTTGACGATGTCTGCGTCACCTTGGATCTTGGGCAATTCCGCGAGCTTCTCGGCCCACGGGATGACCGCGCCCGGGGCGCGCTTCGTCTCGCGCCATTCTGGTGTCTCGCCCGTGCCCTGGCCTCTCTCAACCGTCTCGGTCGGCCCGCCGTACTGCCCATACTCGCGCGTGAAGTCGGTCAGCGCGCGCAGGTTCTCCGTGTTCGTGTCGTCCTGCATGATCGCGCTGGCGTCCATGATGTACCCGCCATCCTGAGCGACACCATCGATGATCTTCTTGGCGTGCTCGCACACCTGCTCGGGCGTGCCGTAGCTCAGGAGGAAGTTCGGGATGCCGCCGCTCAGGCAGAACCGGTCGCCCAGCTTCTCATGCACTTCGAAAATGTCGGCCTGGTCTACGTGGTAGATGATGCTCCCCTCGGGCAGTTCCGCGAACGCGTCGAGGTGGTGATTCCAGTTGCCCTCCGCATAGAAGAGCGTCTGGATGCCCTGGTTCCACAACTCCAAGATGATTGGTTTCAGAGTCGGCCAGTAGTAGGTCGAAAACTGCTCCGGCGTCACGAAGGGAACGCACCCACGGTGCATCCAGATCGTGACCGGCGCGTTCCCCGTTGGATCCGCGCCCGACAGCGCCACGTTGCACAGATGCGGGGCCAGCGCCTCACACGCCGCCAGTACTTTCTCCGGCTGGCTCAGCAGGTCCATCGTCAGGCCGATGTAGCCGCGCAGCTTGTCCGCGATGATGTCGAGCGGCGCCTTCAGAATCCCCGCGATGGCGCCAGGCATGCCGGCTTCTTCCTGCAGGCGTACCGCCTGTGCGCCGAAGGCGGCGAAGTACTCCATCATCGCCATGCCGCCCTTGAGGAACGATAGGTTGTTCCTCATCGTGCTGGCCTCACCGATCCCCACGACGTCCGTGCTGATTCTCGGCAGCCACACGTTCATCAGAAAGCCCGTGGGGTCTTCGATGAGCGCGTCGTATTCGTCGGGCCCCATGTAGGCCGCGTCTTCGCCGGGCTCGCGGTACTGGAAGCCGGTGTTCTCGGGCAGATCGATTCCCGGGACGGCGTAGTACTCCGTCCCGATTGCCTGGGTCAGCCCCGTCCACACGTACACCATGTTCCCAACCACGGCGTCCCAGTCGAAGTCCGTAGCCGTCTTCACCGCCGCGTCGAAGGCCAGCGCGTAGTCGTGGGTGACCTGTTGCGCGGTATAGCCGGCGTATTTCGCGCAGAACTCTGCGACGAACGGACGGATCGGCACGCAATCAGGCTTGCCGTTGCGCATCGCGGTGACGTACCGCGCGAGTCTTTCGGAGTATAGCTGCTCCATGTCCTTAGCCATTGTCGGCGCGCTCCTCCGTGTCAGGTGTGGGCCACCGTTTCTTCCGCTCTTCACTCCTCACCTGCGCGCGGGGCGTTGCAGGATTCCAACGCCGGGCTCGGCAACATCACAACGAGGTGATCGAAATGCGATGGACTTTCGTGACAGCCCTCATCGTGGTTGCGTCGATGGCCGGGGCTCAAGTGCCGGAGCTGGCCAACCCGGGCTTTGAGGCGGCAGAGCAATGGTCGCTCGGCGAGGGCGCGAGCCTTCAGGAGGATGGCGCCAGGACGGGCCAGCGCCGGCTCCTCGTGCGCTCGGAGGGGGCGGAGGTGCTCGCGCGACAGGTCATCGAGGAGCCCGGCTCGCGGCCGATGGTGCTGAGCGCGTGGGTGCGGAGCGAGGGGCTGCAGGTGGACCGAGACTTCGATCCCCAGGACTACGCGTGGCTCTACTGCCACGTGCTCTACAAGGACCGCCCCTACGCGGACACGAGCCAATTCTACACGCCGATCCCAACCGGCGCCCAAGACTGGCAGCGGGTGGCGATTCAGGTACTCCCGCGCCAGGATCTTACGCCGTCGGAGATGTGGGTGTCGCTGTGCGGGCGATTTCGCCAGGGGGAGTTCTGGGCCGATGATGTGAAACTCGAGCCCGTTCGGGCTGTGCCGGGCGCGCCCGCGATGGCATGGGAACGCGCGGGGGACGCCACGCTCATCACCGACCTGAGCCAGTGCACGCCCAAGACGGCGCTGGCCGACAAGCGCCGGCGCGGCCGGTGGAAGGTGCTGGAGTATGAGACGAACACCCACGGCGGAAAGTGCATCGCGGCACTACCGAACACGGGCGCGCCGCCGGTGACGCTGCCGCTGAATACCGAGGGGTGGCATGCCGTATACATTGGCCTGAACTCGGGGATGGCAAAGGTGAAGCTCACGGGCGACCCGGCCTACCAGTGGCGCTCGCACTCCAAGGGGAACATCGATGAGATCTTCTTCAAGCACGCCGATCTCACCGGGCAGAGCCTGCAACTCGCACAGCAGTCCGCCGGGAAGGGTGTGGCGGCGGCCATCATGCACGTGAAGCTCGTGCCGCTCACCGATGCCGAGGTGGCAAGACTGCAGGCCGACGTCGAGCAACGCGAGACGAAGCAGATGGTGGCCACGATCGACGGATTCAGCTTCATCTTCTCGCGCGAGCCAACGACGAAAGCCGAGCTGCTGGAGGAATTCGAGCACTACCGTGGGACGGACTTTGGGACGCTATGGTGGTGCATCGGCGGCGCGGACGAGGTGAACTACGCCTCGGAGCTGGGGACGATCAACGGAGGCGACGTTGACGATTTTCCCCGCGAGGGCGACGCGTCGTACACGCGCGCCGTGAAGAAGCTCATCGCCAGTGAGATTGACATCACGGAGGTCGCGGTCGAGGCCGCGCGCTCGATAGGCGCCGAGATCCACATCGGCCTGCGCCCCGCCGCGTGGCAGGGAACGCCGCCCTACGAGGATTTCTTCGTCTCGGACTTCTACCGCGCCCATCCCCAGTGGCGCTGCGTCGACCGAGACGGCACGCCTGTTGCGCGGATGAGCTTCGCAATCCCCGAGGTCCGAGCGCATCTGCTCGGCATCTTCCGGGAGGTGCTGCAAGCCCGACCCGACGGCCTCAACGTGCTCTACAATCGCGGCATGCCGCTAATCCTCTGGGAGGACGCGTTCTGCGAGCAGTTCCAGGAGCGCCACGGCGAAGACGCGAAGGCGGTCGAGGAGGACGACCCGCGAATCCTCGAGCTTCGGGCGGATCTGATGACGGGCTGGATGGCGGACATCCGCGGGTTGCTCGACGAGGCTCAGCGAACGTGGGGCCGCGAGGAGCCGCTGAAGCTCTCGGCCATGGTGCTAGAGACGGAAGCCGACAACTTGAAGTTCGGCCTCGATGTTGAGCGGTGGGTGACAGAGGGGCTAATCGACCAGATCGGCATCTACAAGGGTTCGCACCGCACCTCGGGCGACCCCATCGACATGGAGTACTTCGCGCGAATCGCCGATGGCACCGACGTGACGATCCACCCGTGCATGGTGGCGTGGGCGCTGCCGAAACCCGAGGAAATGATGCGCCAGGGGCTCGATTACTATGATCGCGGCGCTGACGGGATGCTGTTCTGGGACCCGAGCGGAGTGAGCCGTAACGGCGGCCTGTGGCCGATCGTGAGCCGCATGGGGCACGTGGAGGAGCTGCGCGAGCGCGCGGACCTGGGCGAGCCGAAGCCCGTCACCATGAACCTCACCCGGTACGGCGACCATGTCTATGGCCGGTGGTCGTCGATGGCGGGGTTCTGAGGCTGCGGCCATTCACTTCACGAACACGATGTCGTCCAGCCATAGCGCGTTGACGGTCGGCTCTTCGCCACCTAGCCCGGAGATCTCCGCCAGCGTCAACTCTACCACCTGGCGCATGTCGAGGCGGTCATTCTCATCGCGCATGCCCTCGGCGATGTTCAGGTCGCTGACAGCAACATCGAGAGCGCGCAGCTCATCCCCCGGCGGCACGCTGAGCGTCGCTCGGTACCGCGTCCCGTCTCGCTCCCTCAACTCGACGAGCAACGTCGCGCGGTGCTCGGCGACTGCCGACAACCGGATGCGCGAGGTCCCCTTCAGATGCAGCCCGTTCAAACGGGTCGCCGCCGCCACAATCATCCCCTTCGGCAGATCGTAGCGCAACACAAGGCTCCGGTCGCCGTGCGCAGCCCGGCTGGGATCGTAGCTCACTTCCGTGCCTGCACCTGCGTAGAACTGCCATTGCAGCGTCGTTGTCTCGAAGCTCTCCAGCCGCATGGCACGCACACCGTCGATCTCGATCGTCTCGCCACGCGATGCCACCTTCGTCTCGAACACCGCGAAGTCATCCAGCCAGAGCTTTCGAGGCCCAAGCTCGGGAATCTCTAGGAACGGCGCGGCCACAGCCGCCGAGGCGAAGAACGCCGTCACGTCCGCGAGCATTACCGCCTGCACCTGCCAAGCGTCCAGTCGATCATTTTCATCTTGCGACCCCTCGGTCAGAGCGTGCTCGCCCAGCGATAGCTTCATCTCTTGCCATACGCCAGGCATGCTCGTGAACATCGCCACATACCGCGACCCGTCTTCCTCAACCAGCGTAGATGTCATGAGCGCCGGCGCGGTCGTCTTCAGCCAGAACCGCACGCTCTTCCCGCCCGGCAGCCCGCGAGGAGTCGACACCGCCAGCGCGCTGAGATCGCCCGGTTGCGCGATGTAGGAGTGTTCCAGGACGCCGCCGCCCTCCCGCGTCACCTGCTCGTCGCGGACCTGTGCGGGTTGCTCGTTTGGTTTCGTGCAACTCCAGCCATCCGTGTCAGCATCAAACGTGCATTGCATCAACGGACCGGCCGGCTGGCTCACGCCCGCCACGCCGACGCACAACACGATCGCCGCCATCACGAAGTGCCTCATCGCGATACCTCCGCTCCCTTCTCTCCTTAACGGATGAACGGGCCTCGGTTCTCCGGCTCACTCCTCAACCAACGGGAACTCGGTGATCCGGAGCTTCGCGCAGCCGTACGGAATCAGCGTGACGTCCTCCACGGGCTCATCCGACGTCACCGGGCTCTGCGGCAGCGGGCCTGCTTGGTTGTCTTGGATCTCCCAGTCCGGGACGCGCCTGGCCTTCGCCTTGAGCTCAACAGGCGCGCAGTCCGGGCCGAAGATGTGCTCGCGGACGCCCTTCTCCTCAGCCCGAAGATCCGGGCGGTCAGGATCCATAGCTAACGCATAGTTCCACGGCGTCGTCGGATGCACGGCGTAGTCGGGACACGGATCATCGCCGCGAATCCGCTCCCACCGCTCGCCGATGCGGAGCGAGTAGACAAGCGGCCCGCGCGTGACGGAGACCGATCCGTTGTACCGGCGTTCGGTCCGGAGAGGCATCGGCAGATCCAACTCGATCGTATCGCCGTCATGCCACTCGCGTCGGATCTCGGCAAGGATGCCAGCGTCGGCATCCACGGTCTCGCCGTTGACGCTAAGCCTGGGCTCATCACACCACGCTGGGATCCGCGGCTTGATCGGGAACGCCGTCGGTTGGCCGACGCTGACGGCCATCCGAATGGTCTCACCAAACGGGTACTCCGTCTCGACGGTCACCGCCACCGGTTGCCCGCCGCACGTCGCCCTCACCTCGCATGGGCCGTGGGCGATGGCCGCGAGCCCACCGTCGGGCGTCGCCATCCACATGTTCGCGGCGAACTTCGGCCAGCCCTGATGCTGGTTCGCGGTGCAGCATCCGAAGTTCGGTTCCAGGCCAAATACGTTCGCGTCGTCCGCGTTGTTGGTGAGCTGCCGCTTCGCGATGCTGCAGAGAACCTGGTTGGCCTGTTGGTCGTACTGATGCCCCCACGTATCCGTCGTGAACGCGCCGGGCAGAGCGTTGTACGCGATTCTTTCAAGCCGGTCGCCCCATGCCGGATCGCCGAACATCTGGATTAGCTGCTCCAGCGAGAACATCTCCTCCACGACAGCGCACGTCTCCGTGCCTTGGGTCGGGTTCTTCCCGGCGAGGTGCTCGTCCCCGGTGAAGATGCCCGTCGCCTGCCCGTGGAACTCGTCGAGATTTGCCAACGCCGCGTCGACGCCCTCACGGTGCTCGGGCCAGCCCAGCAAGAGGTGCTGAACGCCCGGCGTCTTGATCCCCATCGCCGTGTTCACCACGTGCGTCCGCATCGCGAACCGGTGGGCTTGCTTCTCGGTGTGGGCGAAATCTCGGAAATGCCAGCTCCAGTCGTAGCCTTGCACCATGATTTCGCGAGCGAGGTCCAGCAGACTCGCGTCACCATTCCGGCTGTAGAGCCAGATGATGCTGAGCGCGGTATCAGCCCAGCGCATCTTCCCCCACGTGTGGAGAGGCTGGCGTGGCAACTCCCGGCGCATGTACCCGAAGAACCGCTCCATCACGCCAATTGCTCTCGGATCGCCCGTAGCTTCATGGTGCTGCGTGAGCACCTTCAGAATCACGGCATAGGGCCACCAATCGTCGAGCGACTTTGGGCCGAAGTGGCCAGACTCGTCCTGGCTCTCGAGCGTCCACTCCAGGAAGCCGTCGGCGATGGCCAGCAGACGATCGTCATCCAACAGATGCGCCAGCGGCACCAACCCATCGAGGTAATAGGGTCCGCGCTCCCAGGACTCGCCGGTCCCACCCAGCCACCCGCTGTTGGGACCGAGATCCTCCCAGAACTCCGGCAAGTGGCCCGCCTGCCCGTCGGCCTGGATCTCAAGCTGCCGGCGCAACCATCCCTTCGGCCTCACGCTCCCCAGCGGCAGGAAAAGGAACGCGGAATCTGGAAGGGGCGCTCGATTCTTGACGGTAGACGTGTTCACACTGACACTCCCCATCTGCTGATCTGCTTGCGCGCAAGGCGATTCACCTCGCAACGGCAACTTGCCTCTTCGCGGCGCGCTCCGGAGGACGACATGCGCGAATACCCATTCATCTTCGGCGCCCAGTACTACCGTGCTCCGACGCCTGAGCCCGAGTGTTGGGAGTTTGACCTGAGCCGCATGCGCGAGATGGGCTTCAATTCGATCAAGTATTGGGTCCAATGGCGGTGGTCTCACCGCGCGCCCGATCGCTTCTACTTCGATGACCTTGACCGACTCATGGATCTCGCGGGCGAGAATGAGTTAGCGGTGACGATCAACACGGTCTTCGATGTGTCGCCGATCTGGCTGTTCGACGAGTTCCCCGACGCCAAGCAGATCGACGCATCGGGCCGCGTCATCGAGCCATACACGGTCGCCCATCGACAGATCGGCGGACACCCGGGCGGGTGCTACAGCCACCCCGGCGCCCGCAAGGCCAGGCAGGCGCTGATGGCCGCCGCGCTCGACCGCTTCCGCGACCATCCGGCCATGTCGATGTGGGATGTCTGGAACGAACCCGAACAGGCCTTCCAGCAGCGCAAGCCTGACATGAAGGCGCTGGTCTGTTACTGCGGCCACTGCCGGCGCGGGTTCATCGCATGGCTGCAAGCCAAGTACGAATCTCTCGACTCCCTGAATCGCATCTGGGGACGCTGCTCCGAGGACTGGTGCGACATCGAGTTGCCAAGAAGCGGCCTGACCGTCACCGACTTCGTCGATTGGCGCGAGTTCCACCTGGACACGATGACGACCGAGGCCAAGTGGCGCCTCGACATGACCCGCGAGCGCGATCCCGATCACGTCGCCTATCTCCACGTCGTGCCGAACACCATGGAGCCATTCAACGCGATCACCTGCGTCGACGATTTCGCCCTCGCCGAGCACTGCGATGTCTTCGCGGCCACGATGAACGGCGGGCCTGTCTTCCCATCACAAGTCATCTCAGCCGCCCGCGGCAAGGTCTGCTACAACGTCGAGAGCCACGTTAACTTCGGCAGCATCGGCATGCACCAGCGCACGCTGACGCTTCATGATCTTCTCGCCGACTTCATCCCTCAGGTCGGCCTGGGCGTGAAGGGCTTCCTGTTCTGGCAGTACCGGCCGGAGGTCCTGGGCGCCGAGTCTCCGGCGTGGGGGCTCGTTGCGCCGGATGGCTCGGACCGTCCGATCACCAAGGCCACTCAGACGTTCTGGGCGACCATCGCCCCACACGTCGACGCCCTCATGCAAGCCAATCCCCGCGAGCCTCAGATTGGCATCTGGAAGAGCCGCAAGAACGAGATCTTCCACTTCGGCGTTCACGGGACGCTCGACGACCTGCGCGCGGGCGTCGAGGGCCACATCCATGCCCTGCACAACGACAACTACCCGTTCCGCATCGTCTCGGAACGGATGCTGGCCGAGGGGGACCTCGGCGATCTCAAGCTTCTGATCATGCCATCGTGCTACTACGTCTCCGAGGAGGAGGCCGCGTCGCTCGACGCGTGGGTGCGCGCCGGCGGAGTGCTGCTCTGCGAGGCGCATCTGGCGGGCTACAATGCCACGACGAATCGCCACGCCCGCGTGATCCCCGGCTGCGGTCTGAGCGAGCCATGGGGCATTCGTGAGGCCGACTCGACCTCGTCATTCCACCTGAGTCTGGACCAATCAGATGCCTTCGAAGGCTCCGTGCCCGAGGACGTGCAGAAGGCATTGGATCAAGCGGGCACGGCCGGAGGGCGCTTCTTCCCAATCCGACTGACCGGCGGAGGAGTCGCGTGGGGCGCGTTTCGCTACGCTGTCCTGGAGGGCACTGACATCACCAGCGAGGGCTCATTCGACGGAGCGCATCCGTGCATCGTATCGAAGCCCGTGGGAGATGGATTCGTTCTCTACGCTGGAACGAATCTCGGCGAGGGCGCCAGCCAGGAGGCCTCGGGTCTCGTCGCGCTCATTCGGAAGTGCGCCGAGAGGGCAGGCCTCTCGCCCACTCTCAACGCCGCCGCCGAACTCCCCGGCACCGTCCACGTCGACGCGCTGTCTGACGAGACGGGCAGTCAGTTCATGACCGTCTGCAGCCAGGCCGACCAGCCACAGACGCTGAGTCTCACTGGCGAGGGCGCGTGGCGCGGGCTCTTCACCGGCGTCGAATGGTCATTCGCGGGCGAGACGACTGTCGACATTCCAGCCCGCTTCGTCGACCTATTCGTCCGCGCCTGAAGGCGCCAGCGCTTCCTCGTACGCGCCTTTCTGCTCGACGATGTCCTGCAGCTCGGCGATGTGTCGCTCGTAAACGCCTCGCGGAGTCGTGCCGTGCTTCGCGCACAGCGCCGCTGCCGCGCCGACGGCGCGCCCCATCTGGCCGCCGGTCTTCTGCAGCTTCGTGCTGCAATACGCGATGTGCGTCGCGCTGATGTCCCGGCCCGCCATCATGAGGTTCGTGACGTTCCTCGAATAGAGACACCGGAACGGAATCTCGTACGGCTCGACCGCTCGCAGATCAAGTCGGTTGCGGAAATCGTAGTCCTCACGCGGGTAGTGCAGGCAGAACACGAGGCTCCCCGTCGCCACGCCGTCCGGGAAATCGCGTTGCGACTGGATGTCTCCCTGCGTCAGGATGTAATCGCCCATGAGCCGCCGCGATTCGCCCCTCGCGGCGATGTACCCGACACGCTCGTACTCGGTCAGCTTGGTTGCCTCAGCAAACTTCTGCTTGAGGTTCACCAGGTTCCCGTAGATCGCGCGCAGCATGTAGTCGCGGATCTCCTCCGCATCGTTGATCATGTGGCGCCAGTGGCCGTACTCCCACGTGTGGTCGCTCGTGATCTCAATATGGTCGCGGGTGATCTCCGTCGCCCATGGCAGGTCGCTGAAGTCCGCCGGCTCAGGGACATTATGGAACGCGAAGTAGAGCGTCGAACCGTGAGTCATGTTGTCAGGCTCATCCGGCGCGAGCGACTCCCCGAACTCCTCCTTGCCTTCGCGACCCATCCGGTAGTCCGCGCCCGCCCAGTGGCCGACCCACGCGTCGCCCGTGCAGTCGATGAACACGGGCGCGCTGAAGCGCAGCTCCTCGCTCGTGCTCGTGTTGCGGGCATCGACGGCCGCGATCCGCTTGCCCCTCATCACGGCGTCGTACACGTGCCAGCCCAAGTACAGGTCGAGAGTCTCCTCGGCCGGCATCACGCGGTTGCGGGCCTCGTGGGTGACCACCTCGTCGATGATCGCGCCGCCAAGCCCCACGGGCCGGATCGCGATCTCCGTGCTTGAGTTGCCGCCGAGGACGGGCCTGTTCTGCACCAGCGCCACGTGCAGCCCAAGCCTGGCGGCGGTCAACGCCGCCGAGCACCCGGCAACGCCTCCACCGACTACCACCACGTCGAACTCCCCGCCCGATGGCGGCGTCTTCGGCAAGCCGAGAAGGCGCTTGCGCCACGCGGTCATCTTCTTGCCCGGCTCGTTCGGCGGCGCCAGCTCCATGTCAGTCGTGAAGAGCAGCGCGTCGCATCGGCCATCGAAGCCCGTGAGATCATGCAGCTCCACCGTCGCCTCGGTGGCGCTGATCTCCACCGCACCGCCATCCTCCCACGCCCAGCCCTGTCCGCTCGCCCCAAAGGTCGTATCCACAGCCTCGCCACTGACTAGCACCTGAAACCGTCCCGGGTGATGCTCCGGCACCCAGTCCTTCGTCCGAGCCCACAGGCGATACGTCCCGGGCGCCGCGAACGTGACCGTCGTTCGAGCGTTATCGACCTGGTGGCCCAGACCATGCGCCATCAGGTATGGCGACCCCATCATGTCCAGGAATTGCGGATCAAGCACCCAACCGCCATGCTCATCGAAGCCCTCAGCCTCCACCAGCACCGTGTCCGCCGTAGCCATCGTCGCCAGCAGTAGCATCATTGCTACCGTCGTCAGTCTCATCGAGTCATCCCTCTCATGCGTGGACCATGCCTCTTCCCCCCGTGAAGGCAAGTCCCTTCGTCGAGACGAAACGACGCGCGCATGACACGGATAGCAGCTCTTGCCATCCTGACGTCAATCGGCTTCTACTCGCCTACGGTCTGCCAGGACGCGTGGCGCGAGATTGCCGTGCCCGGCGCGTGGGAGAACCTGGGCGAGGCGCCCTTCGATCGGCTCGACGGCTTCGCGTGGTATCGCTGCTTTGCGAGAGTGCCCGCGGAGTGGCTGGGCCTCGACCTCACGCTCAGTCTCGGCTCCATCGACGACTGTGACGAGGCATACTTCAACGGGGTCCTGGTCGGATCGACCGGTGGTATGCCGCCTGAGTACCGGGGTCTCTCCGGCCCCAGCCGCAGCTACACGGTTCCCGCGGGAACTGTCCGCCCCGGCGAGATCAACATGATCGCCGCACGCGTCTACGATGGCGGCGGCGCCGGGGGAATCACGCGCGGCAAGATCAGCATCGACTGCGGCCGCGGCACGATGCCGCTGGCGGGGACATGGCTCATCCGCGCGGGGGATGACCCCGAGTGGGCCGCATTCCCCCCACCTGATACTGACCCTGAGACGATGGCGAAGCTCGCCTTTACGGAGGCTACCGTGACCGCGCAGATCACCGGACTAATGACGCCACCCGACAGCCCGCTCACGCTCTGGTACCCGCAGCCCGCCCGCGAATGGGTCGAGGCTCTGCCCGTCGGTAACGGCCGGTTGGGTGGCATGGTCTTCGGCGGCGTGCCTGAGGAGCACATGCAGTTCAACGAGGACACGCTCTGGACCGGCAAGCCTCACGAGTACCACCGCCCCGGCGCGGTTGAGCACCTGGCGGAGATCCGACGTCTCCTCGCTGAGGGCAAGCAACGCGAGGCCGAAGATCTCGCCATGCGCGAGTTCATGAGCGACCCGCTGGGCCAGATGGAGTACCAGCCCTTCGGCGACCTCCGGATCAAGTTCCCGGAGGCGGGTGATGTCACCGACTATCGCCGCGAGCTAGACATCGACAGCGCAGTCGCTCGTGTCTCGTACACGGCGGGTGGCGTCACTTACACGCGCGAGGTGTTCGCCAGCCATCCGGACCAGGTGATCGTTGTCCGTCTGGCGGCGAGCAAGCCCGGCGCGATCACGTTCACAGCCAGGCTGACCGCCGAGCACAAGTCGGCGCGCGCAGCGGCCATCGATGCAACCACTATCGCCATCGCCGGCCAAGTCGAGCCCGATGGTCTGCGCTTCCAAGCCCGCGTCAGCGCGGAGGCCGAGGGCGGCACAGTCACGGTCGATGCCGACGCCATTACCGTCGAGCGCGCGGATTCGGTCACGCTCCGACTCGTGGCGGCGACCAGTTTCGTCGACTACACTGACATCAGCGCCGACCCCGCGGCTCGTTGCTCGGCCGACTTGGCGCAAGCCTCCGCGAAGCCGCACGCGGACCTGCTCGCCGACCACGTGGGCGATCACCAGGCGCTCTTCCGTCGGGTCTCGCTCGATCTCGGGCGGAGCGGCTCCGCCGACCTGCCGACCGACGAGCGACTGCAGGTCGTCGCCGGTCAGCCCGACCCCGCGCTCGCTGCCCTCTTCTTCCAGTATGGACGTTACCTGCTGATCGCCAGCAGTCGGCCCGGCAACCAACCGGGCAACCTGCAGGGCATCTGGAATGACCAAATCAACCCGCCGTGGGGCAGCAAGTGGACGACCAACATCAACACGGAGATGAACTACTGGCCGGCGGAGCTGACCAATCTCTCCGAGTGCCACGAGCCGCTGTTTGACCTCATCGATGGGCTCGTCGTCACAGGCCGCGAGACGGCAAAGGCCCACTACGACTGCGACGGTTGGGTCTTCCACCACAACGCCGACCTCTGGCGAGGCTCGGCCCCGATCAACCACTCCAACCACGGCATCTGGGTGAGCGGCGGCGGATGGCTCTCGCGACATCTCTGGGAGCGCTATCTTTTCACCGGCGACACCGAGTTCCTGCGCGAGCGCGGATACCCCGCTATGCGCGAGGCGGCGCTTTTCTTCACCCAGTTCCTGGTCGAGGACGCCGAGACCGGTTGGCTCATCAGCACGCCATCGAACTCCCCCGAGATCGGCGGGCTCGTTGCCGGCCCGACGATGGATCACCAGATCATCCGCAGCCTGTTTGCGTCGGTCGTGGAGGCCGCCGGCATTTTGGATGTCGATGAGGAGTTCGCACCCCGACTCGAGGCGATGATCCCGCGCATCGCCCCGAACCAGATTGGCAAGCACGGCCAGCTTCAGGAATGGTTAGAGGACCGGGACGATCCCAACGAGCAGCACCGGCACGTTTCGCACCTGTGGGGCCTTCATCCCGGCGCGGAGATCTCGCCGCGGACCACGCCCGAACTGGCCGAGGCGGCTAGGCAATCGCTGCTCTTCCGAGGCGACGGGGGGACGGGCTGGAGCAAGGCGTGGAAGATCAACTTCTGGGCCCGTCTGCTCGACGGCGATCATGCCCACAGAATGCTCATCGAGGCGCTCTCAGGCAACACGCTGCCCAACCTGTTCGACACGCACCCGCCGTTCCAGATCGACGGCAACTTCGGCGCCACGTCCGGTATCGCCGAGATGCTCGTGCAGTCCCACAATGGCGAGGTCGATCTCCTCCCGGCATTGCCATCGGCGTGGCCGTCGGGCGCCGTCACCGGCCTCCGAGCGCGCGGCGGTTTCGGGGTCGACATCACATGGGAGGCGGGCACGTTGGTCAGTGCCGTCCTTTGCGCAGACCTGGACGGTTCATGCCGCGTGCGGTTGCCCGCGGGCACGACTGTCGCAGTCAACGACGGCACGGTCGCTACTACATCGCCCGATGACTCAGTCATCGAGTTCAAGGCCGCGTCCGGCGAGTCCTACACCATCCGCGCGACGGAGGCGTAGCCCATGGGTGCCCTGCTGACTTGCTGCGCGCTCTTGCTCGGGTCCACGACTGAGGTCTACGCGCGCGATGTTACCGAACTGGATCCATCATACCCGCGCATCGCCAACTGCTATGGCTCGCGTTTGGGATGGGAGTCGTGGGAGAAGGGCGCGGGGTACTGGTCCAAGGTCGATCTGATCATCGGCGGGTGCTACGATCTTCACTACGATTGGGATGATGCTCGGTGGGAGCGCGTGATCCCGCGGCTCGAGCAGAACATCGCGCTGCTTCGAGAGGCCAACCCCACGGCACTCGTTCTGCCATACGTCGACGTCATCGAGGGCCCCGACAATCCTGACATCCCCGAGCACTGGTGGGACCTGCGCGACGGCGAGCGCTGGAGCGGCTGGCCTGGGTTCTTCCGCATCAACATGAAGCTGCCCGACGTGCTGCAGTTCAACCTCGACAAGGTCCGCGACCAGGTGATGGCCCGCGAGATGTTCGACGGGGTTTTCTATGATTGCTGGGGACCCGATCCCTGGCTCGTGCCGCGCACGGCCCAGCTCCGCGACGGCAAGGCCGTCGTCATGCTGAACGAGTGGAATCTGCCGACCGATGGCCATGACAGCCTGAATGGGTGCCTGGCCGAAGACGAGCTGAACCGCGTCATCGAGGGCAAGGTTGATTTCGAGGAGTTCCTGGGGCGCTATCTCCGCTGGAGCAACGAGGGTCGCAAACCTGCGATCACCACCATCGTCTGCCACCCGCGCGACCTCGACATGGATCCCTGGGCCTGGTCCAAAGTCGACTGGCAAGAACGCACCAAGCTCGCGCAGGATCTGCAGAATGCCGATCCGCAGACCATGCGATTTGGCCTAACCACCACGCTCATGGGTGATGGGTACTTCGCCTACGACTGCGCCAATCTGGGACGCGGCCAATGGTGGTGGTACCCCGAGTTTGACGCGCCGCTTGGCAAGCCCGTCGGATCGGCCATCCGCAACGCCGACGGCACGTGGCAGCGCGAGTTCGAGGGCGGTCTCGTAGTTACCAACGGCGCGAGCTACGACGCGGTGGTGGAGTTGCCGGCGAAACGCCGAGACATGAGCACTGGGCGAGTCGGCACCACGTTCACGATCCCGATGTTCGACGGCCGCATCTTCCTCCCCACGGACGAAGCGCCCACTGCCGGCCCCGACATCGAGCCGCGCTTGACCGCCGGGCCTCCCGACGCCCTGCGTGTCGTCACGTTGGAGGACGGCATTACCGTCGTTCAGGCGCCCGATGGACTCGAGTTGCGGTTCACCTCAACCGGCGAGCTGCGGAACATACTGCTGAACCGGCAGATGATAATGACCGGTGGCTGGCCCGTCGTCGCCGCCCCGCCGATGCGCCACTTCGCGGTTGAGGATTCGGCTGAGCCGCTGGTGTCCACAACCGACCAGCGTGTAGAGCTTACCTTTGCAGGGGATCTCGTGGAGGGTGACCAGCGCGTTCGGTTCACGGAGACCTGCAGCATCGAACCGAACAACCGGTTCACGCTTCGGTTCGACTACGAGGCGGTCACCGACGCGAACTTCCGCCTCTTCCGGCACTACTTCTTCCTGCCCGTCCACCGGTACGCCGGGGCGGCCGTGACCGATGGGGAAGCCTCGCGCCAACTCCCTCGCGAGGTTGAGAAGGACACGTTGCTGGCGGGAGCGCAGCAGCTGGAGATCACCACGGGCGAGCACGCGGTCATCATCGACAGTTCCGTGCCGATGTCGCTCGTCGATCACCGCCAATGGGGATCCGAGGACTACCTCCTCGCGGGGTATCCCGTGTCCGGAGAGGTGAAACGCGGCGCGACTTGGTCAGTGGAAATCACCACGCGAATCACGGCTCAGTAGACGCCTGCGCTCCGAATCGTCTCCGCCATCACGCGGATGTTCTCGTCCTTCATGTCGGCCGTGAGACTGTTTGACGATGAGATGATATACCCGCCGCCAGCGCCAATCTTGTCGATCCGGTCGGCTACCTGCGCGCGGATGTCACCAGCCTCCGCATGCACCAGATCATCCATGAAGATATTGCCCACGAGGCAGACGCGATCACCGTGACGGGCCTTGACGTCCTCAATGTCCATCACGTCCGGCTGCAGCGGGTGAATGCCCACCTGCCCAATCTCCAGCCAGTCGTCGAGGATCGGCCCCATGTCGCCATCCGAATGGCAGATGAGCGGGAGCTCGAGAGCATCCGCCACGCGTTTCTGCACGGGAAGCACGGTCTCGCGGAAGAACCTCGGAGAGAACATCGGGCCTGAGTTGAACGCCACGTCGTCGAAGGCCCAGAAGATGTCGAACCCGATCTCCGCCAGACCCGGCGCCTGGCGGATGGTCCAGTCGGCGTAGCGTTCCATGACCTCGTGGATCAGGTCGAGGTCATCGGCCATCGCGTAACTGAACGCCTCCAACCCCATCGTCATGATCGTCGCGCCGATGCCCAAGCGTATGCACGCGACCGCGCAGTAGTCTTCCTTGGCGGCGATGAACGCCTTCGCCTCATCGAGAAACCCCGGCGCGTCCATGTCCGGGAACTGCATTCGCGCGAGGTCCTCGCGGGTATGGATCTCGCCCTCGCCGACGACGACCACGCCCTCCATCGTTGTCCTTCCGGCGTACACCGGCGCGAATGCGTTCCAGTTGATGTTGTCCTTGCCTAGCTCGCGACAGACCTTCTTCTGCTGCTCGGCAAGATGGGCCCCCGAGGCGATCGGCGTACCGTCGGGCGCAATGTCCCAATTCACCGAGATCGGCTCGCCACACAACCGCGTCGCCAGCTCGTCGGCAACTATGCCCTCCATCCACGGGACGCGGTCAGGCGTCTCGCACTTCAGGGCCGCTAGGACTCTCTCGCGTGAGGTCATGCGAGCCCCCGGCAGGCCTCGATAAAGTCATCCGTTAGCAGCGTATCGCCGAAGTGTGTCTCGAAGTACCCGATCGCCCAGCGTGTCGCGACGCGCTCCTCGAAGGAGTCCGGCAGTTCGACGCCCAGCGTTGCGTCCCGCATCAGGTACGTGCGGTATCCCTGCCCCGCCATTGGCTCGACCCCGCCCGGCGCCCGCAGGATGCACATATCGGTCGCGAACCCCGTGTAGATCAGAGTCTCGATCCCGCGCTTGCTCAACTGACGATGGAACTGAGGCGTCTGGTAGGCCATCGGCTCGTCCGGGTGCGGGGCGACGACCGCGGCACGATCCATGTGGGCGTAGGGTGATTTCGTGGCGTAGTCCTCCCCGTGGGAGCGCCACACCAACTCACCGCGCCAGTCGGGGACTGTGGGCGTCGGCGCCGGACCGGTCGCGGCAGGCGGCGGATCGGCTTCCTCCTCGGCCTGGGGGTGCTTCGCGGCAATCGAGTCTGCCTCTACGTGTGCCACGAGGATTCCCGCATCGCGCGCGGCGTCCATAGCAGGCCTGATCTGCTCGACCATCATCCGGCCCGCCTCGACGGTCGCCTCACGCGAGCCCATGCCGACGAAGAACCCAGGATCGATCTCAGGCCCGCATTCGCAGCCGATGTTCCAGCAGTGCAGCACGACAAGGGCCGTCGTGTCCGGATCCAGCGACACCTCCGTCGCCTCGTGTCGCATCGCATCAATCGGGATCGTTCGGTAGTACCGTCCAGGCATCTTCAGCATCGCCACTACCTCCGGTTCCTGTCGGCAACGGTCCGGATGATCGATGCCGCCAGCTCGCAGTGCTGCTCAGTGTATTTCTCGCAGAAGCTCGACCAGCGGATGAAGGTCGTCAGGAACTCCTTGGCCCGCGGGCACATCGACAGGTAGTCATACTCCCGCGACGCCGGCGGCATGGAGAACGGATAGGTCTTCGCCGCCGCCCCGTCGTGCAGGAACGTGCAGGCTTCAGACAACAGGTAGTACTTGCCCATCCCGGCGCCGGTGAGTCCTGTCTCCGCGAGCTGGGCCGCGAACTCGTCCGGCGTGCATGTGAAGGCATCCGGGTCGACGTTCATGCCCATCATCCAGCATGAGTAGACGATCGTATCGTCCGGGATTGGCAGCGGGGTGATCCCTGGGATCTCAGCCATGAGGTCGGTGAGAAGCCTCGCCATCTTGTCGCGCTGGACCACCTGGTCGCGGATGATCTCAAGCTGCCCCAAGCAGATGCCTGCGGTCGTCTGCGTGATCCGGTGCGCGTAGCCGGCGACCGTATGCAGTCGTCCGAAGCCCTCGCGCTGCACCGCGCCGCGACTCTGTCCGATGAAACGGAGTTGCTCGTTGAGGTCATCGTCGTCAGTGACCACGCACCCGCCGACGTCTGACCCCATCGTCTTCTCGGAATCGAACGAGAACCCGGCCGCTAGCCCGAGCGTCCCCGCGATCCGCCCCTTGTACTCGCTGAACACGGCCTGGCAGGCGTCCTCATAGACCACCAGCCCGTGCTTCTCAGCGAGCGCGTTGATCGGATCCATATCACAGACAATGCCCGTCTTATGCACGCACAGGACGCCGCGCGTCCGGTCAGTGATGCATGCCTCCACGGTCTCGGCGCCAAGGTTGACCGACCCGGGCATCGTGTCGGCGAAGACGGGAATGAGGTTCTCGCGCACGAGGCCCTGTATCGTGCCGTAATCAGTGATCGGGCTGACGATGATCTCATCGCCGGGCTCAAAGCCAAACGCCGCCGCGAGCACCGCGAGCGCCGGCGTGCATCCCGGCGTGGCGACGCAATGCTTCACGCCGAGCGCCTCGGCGAAGGCCTTCTCAAACCGGCTACCCATGTCACACTGCAATCCGCTGTCGACAACCTCCTGGACGTACTTCGCGCAGTTCGGGCCCATCGTTCGTGGGAACGGGCCTGGCAACTCACCGACTTCATCCGCATGAGCGGCCGGGCCGTACAGCGCTCGCTTCTCTTTGGGGGCCATCCGGTTACTCCCTCTCGCCTAGCATGTATTCGACGACATCGTTTGGTTCAGCCAGCCAGACATCATCGCCACCTACTGCCCGCACCGTCTCGAATCGTTTCGCCAACTGATCCAGCGTGCAGTCCTTCCACGGGTGGATTGCCTTGTCCGGCGTCGGGCAGTGCGCGTAATCGATGACCCACCCGCCTTCGGCGGCGGCTTGGTGCAGGCGCTTATACGGATCGTACGCCGAGTAGAATGGCGGCGGGTACTCGGTGTGAAGCGGGACCCTCGCCAGGCGCATCAGGTCGACGTCCGGTCGGTTGATGTCGTCGTAGATCGTCATGATGGAGCTGTAGCCGGCGTCGGCCGCAACCTTCAGCGTCGCCGGATAGCCCTCGTTGCTGCCAGGCACGCAGAACATCTGAATCGGCATCCCGAGAACGCTCTCCAACTCGAGCCGCGATTCCACCACCTCGCGCTGCGCATTCTCGTCGGAGATGCCGGCGTGGGTCATGCTATGACAGGACACGCCCCACCCCTCCGCGCAGAGCGCCTCGATCTCGCTCCGCGACAGGATCATCATCCCGTCGTAGCTGCTGCCGGGACAGTTCCGCAGCACCCCTATCTGGCTAGATAGGACCGCGACATGTCCCGGCACGCCATACTCGCGGTGGACGGGGAGCGCGTGTTCGAGTAGCGCCTGGCATCCCTCGTCGTACGTGATTGAGTAGACCCACTTTGCGCCATCTTTCCACGGCATGAATCACACCTCCAGGTATCAGAGCCCCTGCTCGAGGCGCTCTACCATCTCGTGCTGAACATCAATCGGCAGACTCACGAACGGCGCGCTGTACCCCGCGATCCGGACCAGCACTTCGCCGTGCAACTCAGGGGCTGTGATCGCTTCACGGAGCACGTCCGCGGTCACTCCATTCACCTGAACCTGCAGCCCGCCTCGCTCGAAGTATGTAAGCAGCGCGGCCTTGAACTTGCCCCGCAGATCGCCGTTGATCAGGCACGCGTCAACCGAGACATCGAGCGCCTGCCCACCACCGAGGGCCGCCTGGTCGATCGCGCTGGCCGACAGGATCACGCCCGTGAGGCCTTCGCGGCTTCGGCCGAGCATCGGCCCGACATTCTTGCCCAGCGGCTCGCCCGCCCGGCGTCCGTCGAGACTCGCGCCAAGCGCCTTGCCCGCCCCCACGTGCTGAGTCAGCGTGTGATACGACGGCAAGTACGAGACGTTGCCCTCGGAATGCCGGCTGACGCTGCTAGCGAACGTGTCGGTAACGCGCCGCGCCATCATGTCTGCGCGCGCGTCGCCATTCCCAAACTTCGGGCAGCGCAGGACCTCGGCGAGCATTTCCTCGTGCCCGGCGAAATCAGCCTTGGCCGCCTCGACGAGGTCGCCGAGAGAGTGCCGGCGCGCCTCAAACACCAGTTCCCGAATGGCGGTCAAAGCATCCGCGGCGTTGCACCAGCCGAAACCCTCGACGATCACGGAGTGGTAGCGCGCGCCGCCGCCGGCTCGGTCCTTCCCGCGCTCGACGCAGTCCCTCGTGAGTGCCGAGAGGAACGGGTTCGGTCGATCTCGGGCAACTCGTTCAGCCGCTTGTCTGTTACGCGCGACGAGGTGCGCAGCTACTTCGTCCATGTACTGTGCGTGCTGATCGTAGAGGTCATCGAAGCAGTCATGCGAAGCGACCGGCGTGGTCGAGAGCGCCAACGGCAGTTCCCCAGCCAGCGGGCGCCCATTGTTTACTGCCAGCTCAAGCGGCAGCAACAGGTTGAAGACGGCCCCCCACATGTCGCTGATTTCCTCACCCGGCATGACCAGCCCCATGCAGCTATTGAGCGCAAAGCGATGGACCTGGTCCTCGGGCACGCCCCGACGCAGCATGGCTTCGCGGCAGGGAGCCTCGCCGTAGAACGTCGGCTGGCCCATGGCGAACAGGTCAGGATCGAGGAGTTGCTCCCAAGCGCTGCCAGGCAGCCCATCGTGGATCCGCGCCGCGAGGATGGGCGACGGTTCGCGCATCTCTCGTGTCACGTCGACGATCAGTTCGGAGAGAGGATTGTAGAGGTCTTCGCCGTCAGCGTCCACGCCGCCAAGATTGACCGCGCACGCCGGGTCGCCAAACGCGTTCAGTTTGCGCCAGAGGTCGCGGAGCACATCCCGCAACTGCTCCCGGCTCACGCCGCGCTCCAGGTCCGCGACGTAGAGCGGGTGCATGAACTGGTCCAGTCGACCCAGAGATAGCGACGAGTCGGACAACTCCGAAACGCCGATTGCCGCGTGGACAAGCCACACGGCTTGGGCCGCTTCCGAGAAACTCCGCGCCGGACGTAGCGGCACGTGCTCGCACGCATCCGCGATCGCGATCAGCCCGGCGCGCAGGTCGGCATCAGTCTCCCCAGCCGCCATCTCCCGGGCGAGCGTCGCATACCGCCCGGCCCACTCCGCGACGGCGCTCAGCGCGATCTCCATGGCGAGCAACATGTCGCGCGCCTCGCCAGTCGCACCGCCAAGGTGCGCGCGAACGTCATCGAGGATACCACCCAGCCCGACCTCGATGACCCGCTCGTAGTCGGCGCACGTGTGCGCGAGGCAGTAACCGGCTCGGCACTGAAACTGCTGGGCGAGGACATCCGCGTCGGTGAGGGGACTCGGCGCGGCAGCCGTCGAGGCGTCGCCCATCCGATCGCGCAACTCGTCCGGGCCGCACCGTGGCCCGAAGTCGCCGGCCAGCGCGTCGCCTGGGTCGATGGCGATCGGCATCTCGCGCAGGACATGCCGAAACAGCCTGGCCTCGCGAATGGGCGCCGCCCGTTCCGCGAGTTGCCCGTCGGCGAGTGCGCCCTGACGGAGCAAGTCCGCCAACTCAAACAGTCGAGGATCCCTCATCGTACGCGCGGAATTCGGCTAGGGCCGCGCGTTCCCCTCCACGAGACACCCAGGAAACGCGCTCGCGCAGGAGGAACCGTTCGCCGAGATCGGATGCTCGTGATGGTACTGGGGAGAATGGAGCATGATGTGGCACGGCTGAGCGAGGTGCATCTCTACCAGGGGAATCGCTGCAATCGGGCGTGCAGCTTCTGCACGGTCCGCGGATGCCCGAGCGGCTGGTTCGCCGAGCACGAGCCCCGCGCGCTCAAGCTCGCCTCGCGACTTGTTGAGCCCGAGGGCATCATCAAGATCTACGGCGGCGAGCCGACGATCGAGCCGGAGGCCACCGAGCGCGTCATGCGCGCGCTCCGCGATCTCGGCTTCTGCGGAGAACTCATCATCTTCAGCAACGGCGACCTCGCGCCAGAACTCATCCGGTTGCTGGACGCGGCGCCGCCCAGCTCCGCCTTCATGAACTTCTCTGTCTGGACGGGCCGCGATGTTGAGCCGATCTCCGAGGCCTCCCGAGCCATTCTGAACGAATACGAAGCCGCCAACCCAGGCTCGATCATCCCCGGACACGAGGAGTATTACGCATCAGGCCGAGCCGCCAGCGTCGCGCTGGAGACCCGGCCTGAGTGTCCTCGTTGCATGCCGGCCATCGTGCCGGACGGTCGCGTGCATGCCTGTCCATTTGCTGTTGAGCGCGACCACCCCGCGCTGTGGCTGGGCGATGCTGACACCGATCCGGATGTGGTCATCCGACGCGTGCACCAGTTCCTCGACTGGATCGCCGGTCCCCACGCTGATCTCGCCTGCGAGTTGGGCGTCGACCCATGCGCGGTCTGCGAGCGCCACCTCCACGCCCTCTGTCCGCCCCCGTTCGCCGGCTAGTCGACGATTCGCTTGAGCAGCCACGCCATGTTCGCGCCCAGCGTCGTCATCGTCCGAATGCCCTCTTCATCGTCGTTCACGTCGCCCTCCTGCAAGCCAAAGCCCAGGTTCCAGTAGATCGATCCCGGAACGACCATCTGGCTGAGCAGGAAGAAGTGGTTGATCGCGTCAAACACCGGCACCGCGCCGCCGCGGCGCACGGCCACGATCGCCGCGCCTGCCTTGCGCCGGAACATGTCGTCATTCGCGCGGCTCACGAGCCCCGCCCGATCGATGAGGGCTTTCATCTCGGTACTGACATTGGCGAAGTACGTCGGCGAAGCCAAGATGATCCCATCAGCCTCCAGCATCTTCTCGATGCAGTCGTTGAGCATGTCGCCGCCGACGGCGCAGCGCTTGTCGGTGTTGTCAAAGCACTTGTAGCACGCCGTGCAGCCGCGAACCGGCTTGCCGCCAATCTGGATCAGTTCCGTCTCGATGCCTTCATTCTCCAGTTCAGCGAACGCATGTCCGACCATGATCTCCGTGTTGCCGCCCTTGCGTGGGCTGCCGTTGAATGCCACAACCTTCATCTCTAGTCCCCCTTGCTGCTATCCATCCGGTCAGGTCCGGAGCGAATCAGTCCCGCCACCTTGGCCACGCGATCTCCCTTGTCCTGCCGCGAGCGAGGTAATGTCGCGGGCGCGCGGGAACAGACGCTTCACCACTCAGGCCGCCCCGGAGGCAATCAGGATGACAACCGCATGTGCTATGGCACTCGGACTGATTCTCGTCGCGCCAGTCGCGGCACAATCGGCGCATCCGCGCATCTTTATCACGGCCGATGACGTCCCGAGACTGCGGGCGATGGCCGATGACAATCAGACGAACGCACTCGGATTTGCTCCGGCGGAGGAGTGGCTCACGATCAAGGCTCAGGCCGACACGTTCGCCAACGCCGACCCCTACCACTACGGCGTGGACATGCCCGGTAAGAACGGCGGTCCGAAGCAGCGTTTCGAATACACGCTCTCAGACGCCCCGCCTCCGCGCCACGACGAGTTCAGCCACTACCCGCCCTGGACGGCCATGTTCCAGGAACGCAGCGATACCATCACCACGCGGCTGAAATACCTCCTGCTCGCGCACCAGGTCTCCGGCGATCCTGTCTACTTCACGCGGGCGAAGGAGATCGTCCTCCATATGTGCGCGTGGCCAGGCATCTGGACCGACCCCAGCTACGGCGGCGGCAAGCCGTGCCTCGACACGGGTCATGCGGCCACGTGGGTGGGCATCTTCTACGACTGGTCCCACGATCAGTTGACCGTGGACGAGCGGGCTCTCATCCGCGAATCGCTGGCCGAGAAGGCCCTCGCGCCAATTGACGAGATCATGGATGGTATCGCGCCGTATCACAACTACACGGCGGTCATTGCTTCCGGGCTCTGCATCGGCGCGATCGCGCTGCTAGGCGAGGACGACCGCGCGGAAGCGTGGGTCGATCATGCCGTCGCTCGCGCCACGCTGAACTTCGACGCGCAGGGCATGGACGGCGGCGCGATGGAGGGCCCCATGTACGGGGACTACGCCGCGAACGCCTTCGCTGACATGCTCTGGGCGCTAGGTTCCGCGGAGATCGAAAACGCGCTGGTGGAGCACGAGTACATCAAGAGCTTGCCCCGCTACTGCATCAGTCTGCTCAACCCGAACAACTTCCAGCAACCATGTTTCGGCGACGGCGGACCGGGCGTGGGCTTCGGCCGACTGATGCTCACGCTGGCACTGCGCGGCGACAATGAGGCTGCGTGGTTCTGCAAGAAAGGCGGCGCGTTCACCCCAGACAGCCCGCGGGGCTTCATGGCTCTCGACGCCTCGAAACTCCACCCGACCGAGCCGACCTGGAATCCGTCAGACGCGTTTGTCGATGTCGGCTACGCGATCCTGCGCGACGGGTACAAGGCGGGGACGGGATTCCTGGCCTTCAAGTGCGGGCCGCCTGAGTCCAAGATCGGTCACAACCACTTCGATCACAACAGCTTCGTCATCAACTACGGGGGCACGTGGTGCGCGTGGGACCCGGGCTACCGCAACTACTTTGACCCGGCCGCCCGCAAGTACACGACCAGCAGCCTCGGGCACAACACGGTGGTGCTGGACTTCGGGGACGAGTACCTCGAGGATATGAACTATGCCATCCCCGGGCACGACCAACTCCACGTCAACAAGGGCCGCATCGTCGAGCACTTCACGAGCGACGCGTATGACTACGTGATGGGCCAGGCGGCTGAGGCCTACAACACGGACGAGTTGCACGTGCTCGACCGCTTCGACCGGCAGATCATCTTTGTGAAGCCAGGGCTGTTCCTCGTCCGCGACTCCCTTGCGGCCCCGGAAGAGCACTCCTACAGCTTCCTGCTGCACCTGTCGTCAGGGGGCAGATTCGAGCTGACTGAGTCTGGCGCGCGGGGCGCGAGTCCGGGGTGTTACCTGCAGACCCGCGTCTACTCGCCTGACGGGATTTCGCTGAAAACGGGCAGCCTTCCGGGGGCTGAGACCTACGGCCCGTACCTTGCCGCCACCACCGGGCGCGCCCGGTCGACATCATTCACGGCCGTCCTCGTGCCCCGGACCGATAGCAGAATCATCCCCAACCCCGGCTTCGAGGATGGCATGGCCGGGTGGTCGCCGAGGAGCATGGCGGGTTTCATCGAGAATCACGTCATCGACGACACGGTCGCCCACTCGGGCGATGCGTCAGCGCGCATCGATAACGGCGGATACTACTACTCGCACCGCTTCGCGGCTGCCGCGGGTACGAAGATCGATGTGGAGTTCTGGGCCAAGTGCACCGCGGCGGAGGGCGCTACAAGCATGATCCACTACTGGAAGGCCGGCAAGTCTTTCGCCCGGACCCCTGGCCCGACGGCCGACACGGATGAATGGACGCGATACGAGTTCTCCGATGTCGTGCCCGACGACACCGAAGAGGTTTCCCTCGCGCTGCAGTTCTTCGGCGACGGGCAGTGCTGGTACGACGACGTGGCCCTCACCACCGATCAAGTCGTGGAGGAGTCTGAGCCGGCCATCATCACGCCGCTGGACGAAAGCGGCTCCGTGGTGACCGTCGAAGTGGACGGCACGACGCACATACTCATCTGCGGGACCTCAGGCGAGGCGCAGACCGTCAACGCAGCCGAGCAGACGATCACCACAGACGCCGAGATCACCGTTGTCAGCCTCCGGGCCGACGGGCCAACCGCCTTTGCTCTGGGCGGCGGCCAGGTGAGCATCAACGGCGAGACGATCACGCCCATCGAAGGCACTTGGACGGTCGGCCCGGTGGATGGGCGGTGAGACGGCGCCACGCAATCGAGGGATTTCCGTCACTTCCCTCCCGCCTCAAGGACATCTCAACTCGCACGCCGGTAACGCTCCTGACGCGCAATGTAACGCCAATGTAAAATGTTCTGCGGGTGCCAGGAATCACGCTCTAATACCCTAGATTCCTGTGGGCGTGCTGGGTAGAACACGGTATAGGGAATGTAGGGATTATTGCGAGACCGTAGACCCGCCATCATGCATATCCTTCACGAGGCCCCGGTCGGCGCTGGCCGGAGGCCCTCCATCACCTATCAAGGGAGTGGGGCACATGCTGGGACTCACGCGAAGACGCGGATGGACCCTCATGGAAATCCTCGTTGTCGTAGCGATCGTAGCCATACTTGCAGGCATACTTGTTCCGACGTTCGGTAGCGTGCGAGGCAAGGCCCGCGCGACGAGTTGCGCGGCCAACCTCTCGCAGATCTCAATGGCGGCAAGGATGTACTACCAGGACCACCACGGGCCACCCCTCACCGAACTTACGGTGTCTCTCGCCGATTATGTCGATGGGTGCGAGGTCTTCGTCTGCCCAGAGGACAGGGGACAGGCGGACAGCTACTCCGAGTTCTTCGTCGCCCGCCCGACCCCCACGGCGGATCAGTTTGTCGTGGGATGTCCCCGACACATGAGACGTAAGTCGGCCGTTGTCGCTCTCGGCAAGGGCGACACGAGCACGGGGGCCACGCTGGGCGTAACGTGGAACGGTGAAGAGATCCACGCGGGCGACATGGTTACGGGCGGCGAGCTTGCCTTCGCCGACGGTAGCCGCGTCACGATCTCCCCTGACCTCACAGTCGGCATGCTGGTCTCCGTTAACAATCACGGCCGCGCCTACAGCATCATCTGGGTACCTGAGGGCACTGAGGGCCAGGTAGACTGCGAAGTCACGCCCGGGTCCTCATTCGAGGTCATAACGCCGGCCGCCATCGCGGGCGTCCAGGGCACGAGATTCACCGTCTACATCGAGTCCACGCCGGACACCAGCGTAGCGCCCGGCGATGCCACCACAGGCACCCAGGTGCACGACGGCAAGGTACTCGTGGAACACCGCACCAAGAAGCTCAAGAAGCTGCTTCGCGAGGGCGAGTCACAGGTCGTCAAAGAGACAAATGACAAGACGCCGAAGGGCAAGAAAGGCAAGAAGGGCAACCACAGGTAGAGGTGCGAGTGTCCCAGGCCACGACTAACCCGCCGCATCAGCGCAACCACAGCGCCCCGCCATCGTCCGGCGGGGCGCTTCTCTGTTCTCGGGGACTATTCGGCGAGCCGGCCTCGCAGCCATGCGTAGATCGTGTCCGCGATCTGGAGGTACCCCTCCGTGCTCGGATGCACGCCATTCGCTTGCCGAGCCGTGACCGTCTCCGTCCTGGCATTCGCGGGCTCAGCCCTGGTCGGGTAGTTATTCACCGTGTCGACATTGAGGTGAGCGGGCAACAACCAGATGTTCTCAGCCTCCCGACCAGCGAATTTCTCAGTCATCCGCTCGACCACCCGATGTTGATTCCGCCGATACTGCCATCGCGTCTGGCCGCAGGTGTAGTTCGAGCCGAAGGCATCCTGACTCGCCGCCGGTGGCAGAAGCAGCAGCAGCCCGATCTGCGTATCCGGGCGGACGGCCTGGAACTCGGCGAGAAGCGTGTCGGCGTGGCCGAACATCGTGTCTATGCGCGCTTCGATGTCTTCCTCGGTCGCGGAAAACGTGTCGTTGCACCCGAGCAGCACCGTGATGAAGTCGGGCCCAGTTCCCTCGTTGTTCGTGTCGCAGTACGCCTGGAAATCGAGGATCGGAGTCTCGCCTTCAAGCCTCAAGAATGGGCTTCTTGCCCTCACGTCATCGCCATCGGTCCATCGCGTGCAGAATAGCTGCCAGCTCCAACCACCATACCCTTCATGCACCACCTCCGCGGGCAGGCTGTCCATCGGGTGGTGCGTCCCGACGAGCTTCGCCGCCGTGGTCCCCTCCGCGCCGAACAGCCTCCACAACTCCTTCGGATACGCTGATGCATGCGTCAGGCTGTCGCCGACGCACATGAGGCTGATGGCCTTGCCCGCCCCCGCGTCGGCGGACGCGACATGGACAGTCGCTTCGCTCTCCGCGAGGACGTTCATCTCCGCGTCGATGACCGTCAGCGTCAGTGGATGGTCACCAATGTCCTCGGGTTTGGGAGTGAACCGCCAACGGTCTTCGTCCTGGCGTCCCTTGGCGCACGTCACGTCAAACAGCACGTCGCCGCGCCGCGCCACGAGCACCACGTTGTCGAAGTAGATGTTCACTTCATGCCCAACCGTCGCGTAGACGTCGGGCGGCAAGACGGGCCTCACGTTCGTCTGGGCGATGGACGTGACCGCGCTGGCGACAGCGACAACCAGTATCAAGCAGCACCGGCGGATGGTCATGAATCGGGCCTCCGTAATTGGTATCGCGACTGACTAACGATCATCGGCGTAGACAGGGTTCGCTGACAAGGCCGATCATCCATCTTCCCAAACGCAGACTGAGCCTGACCCTATCCCACAGGAGGGCCTATTGCGCGTGTGACGAACTGTGCGAGTAAGTTGTGCTATCGCGGTCCGAAGGGATTCCCATGAGCGCGGGCATGCTGATTGACCGGGATGATGCCGTTCTCGTCATCGTCGATGTCCAGGAGCGACTGTTTCCGCACATCGACCGCGGCGACGCCGTGGCGGCCAACATCGTCAGGCTGCTCCAGTTTGCCGACATCGTGGACCTCCCGGTCATCCTCACCGAGCAGACCAAGCTCGGGCCCACTATCTCGCCGATCCTCGCCGAGCTGCCCGAGGCCGAGCCGATCGGCAAGCTCGACTTCAGTTGCTTCGGGTCGGAGGAGTTCCGCGGCGCTGTCCGCGAGCTGAGGCGCCGCACGCTCATCCTTGTCGGCATCGAAGCGCATATCTGCGTAGCGCAGACGGCTATGGGGGCGCTTCCTGATTACCGCGTGCAGATCGTCGATGACGCGGTCGCCTCGCGAAGCCCCGCCGACAGAGCCATCGGCGTCGAGCGCATGCGACAGGCCGGTTGCACGATTACATCGACAGAGATGCTAATGTATGAGATCCTGCAGCGCGCGGGGACGGATGAATTCCGCGCCGTGCTGAAGCTCGTCAAAGAGCAGACCTGAGGGTAAAAACGCCATGGGCCTCGTCAGAATGGACGTACTGCTCCGCCAAGCGCGCGAGGAGCGTCGAGCTGTCGCCGCGTTCAATTGCTGGGATTCGAACTCCATCCATGCCGCCTGCCTGGCCGCCCAACGCACGGATAGACCCGTCATCATCCAGGCATCACCGTCTGAGGACGCCTACTGCGGCGCCGCGCAGTTCCACGCCATAGCCGAGATGTATATCGAGGCCACTGGAGTGGACGCTGCCCTCCATCTCGACCATGGATCTACTCTCGAGGACGCCCGCACCTACTTGGAGGCTGGATTCAAGTCCATCATGCTAGACGGCTCGCGCCACCCGTGGGAAGAGAACCTGCGCCTGACACGCGAGACAACGCGCGCCGCCTGGAGTCACAAGGCCTGCGTCGAGGGCGAACTGGGACGCGTCGGTGGGCTGGAGGGCGATGCCCAAGTGCCTGACGGCGAGGAGACCCAGACCGACCCCGATGAGGCCGCCACGTTCGTCCACGAGACCGGCGTCGATTGCCTGGCCGTTGCGGTCGGCACGTTCCATGGCGTCTACCGTGGCGAGCCCAACATCAACCTCAAGCGGCTCGAGGAGATCGCGTCCAAGGTCAGCATCCCTCTCGTGCTGCATGGCGGGTCCGGGACGCCCGATGACTTGGTCCGCGAGTGCATCCAACTGGGCATCGCGAAGATCAACATCTACACGGAACTCATGCAAGCGTGGCTCGGTGGGATCCAGGAGCAATTGCCCGCGGAAACATACCCAGGCCCCGGCAAGTTCTACGCGCCCCCTCGCGAGGCGCTGATCGATCGGATGACCGAGAAGATCAGGCTGTTCAGCCCATCCTAACAGGCCGCTCAATGCCGCTACTCTAGGTGACATAGGCATACATGCACGCGCTTCTCTATTTTGACACCGAAGATTTCTTCTCGCCGCCGGACTCACCCGTCCACGCCCTGCCCGGCCAAATGGCCGAGATCATGTCCCAGCACGGGTTACCAGGATGCTTCCACGTTCACGGCGAGAAAGCCAGACACATGGAGGAGCACGGACAGACCGACGTCATCGAAGCCCTCCGCCAACACGACGTCAGCCTCCACTTCGACCGCGGATCCATCCACCCGACCACTGCGGAAGAAGTGTCAAGCCTCGACTGGTTTGAGGCCGTCGATCGAGTCATCTTCCGCGAGGTCCCGGGCGTCCAGTCACTCCAGCGCATGTTTGGAAAGTGCAGTGCCCTGACCCAGCACGGGGGGACGTTTGCGGCGCCGATCGTCTACGCGGCCGGGAAGCTCGGGCTGCCGTTCTTCTACTCGCCCTTCCGCCTGGCCGAGCGCAACATCGTCTGGTTCTGTAACAACCTACTCATCGGTGGTTACCAGGCCGACTTCTCCTTCGATCGCGCGTACCACACGACACCCGAGTTCACGCAGCGACTCGCGCTCATCGACAGCTACATCGAAACCCGAGCGCAGACATACGACTTCACTGCCATGTTCGGGTGCCACCCCGTTAACACAATCATGGACCGCTTCCCTGACGCCATCAACTTCGCGGAGGGCGCCACGCCCCCAGTGGATGAGTGGGTCGCGCCAGAGTTGATTGAGGACGTGTCCGTGCCGACCGTGCTGCAGAACTTCGAGGACCTCGTGCAGAAGCTAGTGGCGCAGCCGGATGTGGAGTGGACAACAGTCGAGGGTCTTTCGCTGCTCTACGGGAGACGCCCGGCAAGGGTTGCTGATGATGTGGTTATTCGCGGGGCTGAGGAGGCCGTCTCTCACGGCGCGCCAACGTTCACCGCTGAGCTGTCGGCCGGCGAGTTGCTCTATCTTCTCGCCAGACATGCGCTCTCGCCCGAAGAGACCTACGACGTGCCCCAGGTCATGGGGCCCCTCCAAAACACGCCGGACCACCTCGAACGCGAATGCGTGCACTGCAGCGCGCTCCCGGAGGAGATCGCGAGCGAGATGCTGACGGCCTGTGATGCCTCGGGTTACATGCCCGCCGTGTTCTGCGAGGCGAGGGGGGGGGCATCGCGCCGGGCCAAGCTCTACTGATCCTGGCGTGTCACGCGCTCGGGCACGAGCCGCTCAGCTCAGACAAATGCATGCCATCGGTCGAGGCAATCCCCGGTGTCCCAGAGGCTCTCGAGAACGTCAGGGGCTACAAGGACTGGGTCTGCCACGGGCCGGATTACAACCAGCAGGGGATCATCGAGCCCTTCCGCCGCCAGTGCTGGACCCTGAAACCGGCATTCGCGGCCAACGAGTACCCGGACGATGTCCTGGCGGCCACCCAACTCAACCCCATGTTCGACCGACCGTGATCTCGCATCAGTCCCGCAGATCCACGATCTCTTCGTCCATCCCGGCGAACTTGTTCTTGTCGAGGGTCAGGCGCTCGATCTTCGCACCGACGCGGATTCCGATCCGCTTCAGCCCGCCGCCCGCGCCTCGGGTGTCAATGACGCGGTTGCCGGCCAGCACTACGTCTTCCGCGGCACCCAGCATCTCAATGGCGACGCAGTCGCCCTCTGACCCGCTGTCCTCGATGACGTTCCGCTCGAACGTGTTGCGGTGTGGATCACGCAGGGCCACCGGGTGCTCGCGGAAGAAGATTCCGTGCTTCCCGCTGCGCCGGACCACGTTGTTGCGCACGATGTTGTCCGTATCGCGATGCCCGATCGAGATGCCGTAGAGATCGCAGTCCTCGATGACATTGTCCTCCACCAAGCCATGCTTCACGCCCCAGCAGAAAAAGAAGCCCTGGCTCGCCCCACGAATGCTGTTGTGGCGCACCACGGACCGATGCGAGCCACTCCCTGCATGAAGTCCCAGGTCCGAATCGTTGATCGATCGGCAATTCTCCACCGTCACGTCGTGACAGACCTGCCAGCTCATCCCGTCGCTGTTGTTGTTCTGGGTCGTCACGTCGCGGATCACGATACGCGAGCAGTCCTGGATGAAGATGCCCCCGCCATAGTTGCCGTTGAGATTCTCGTTCTGCTCGAGGTTCCCGTCTATCGTGAGGCTTTCGATCGTGATGTCATCGACGTAGTCGCCCGTCACGACCGGGAAGAGCGTCGCCGCCTCCGCCTCCGTGTCGATCCAGAAGTTCTCGCGCGGATCTTTGTCGATATGGATCACGTCGCCTTCAATCGCGCGGACGGTCCGTTTGACGAATTTCCCCTGCCCGGAATGCGGGCACTTGCCTCGCAGGAGGATGGCCCCCCCGACCTCGAAGATCGATGCGTCCTCCACGGTGACGCGCCAATCGTACCAGTCAGTGTCATCGGTCAGCTTGGTCACCTCCGACGGACGCTTGCGCAAGATGGTGTCCTCGCCGCTGCCAACGAGAGTCAGTCCGCTGCGCAGAAACAGCGAGTTGCCCATCTCATACTCGCCCGGCAAGATGCGAACCGTGCCCCCACCGAGGCGGGTGACGTAATCGACCGCAGCCTGCAATACAAGATGATCGCTGCCGCTGAACTGCCCACCATCCCGCCCGACGGTCACTTCGATCTGCTTCGGCATCGTAGCGTCTCCTCCGTGATGGCCTGAGTCCACCTACTTGCCTCGCCGCATCCGGAACACGTGGTCGGGCGAGAGCGACAGAATCGGCACCACGCCCTCGCCGATCCTCAACTTGTAGTCCTCAACCACGCCCTCGTCCGCCTTTGCCGTAGCGATTGACCACACGTCATCCGCTCCGTCACCCACGGGCGCCCGCACGTCCACGTGGGCATTGACGAGCGTCGTCTGGCCCGTCGCGGCCACTTCACCGTCCGGGCCGAGGATGTTGACGCGCACTGTCTCGCCGCCCATGCCGTCCGCGCTGATCGCGAGTTCGTCGACGCCTTCAGGCACGTGGACGTACATCCGCTCCGCAGCATAGATCATCGCGAGTCCTGCCGAGGCATGGAGCCCGACCGGGACGTTCGCGCTGGTGATCCGGTATCCCCGTCTGCCCGCCGACGCGCCCAGCATGTAGACGCCGTCGCTCTCGGGCGTGAACTGGATGGTGCCGCCCTCGTTGGCGGGCGTCATCCCCGAGTCGATCTTCTCGAGCTTCTCGTTCCGTAGCGACCACGCCATCGGCGAGTCGTACGTGCCGACCGGCACGTTCTCGAGCACGATCTCGGCGACCTGACCTTTCTTCACTGCCAGCAGGAAGAGGTTCTCGTTTCGGAAAGTGACCTGCGGGAACTCAACCGTCTCCCCCGTCACCTCCGGCATGACCAACTCCAGATCCTCGTCCATGCGCGCGAAGACATCGAGTGCCCAGCCTTCCTCGGTCTCCCTTGGTTCGTGCCACGCCTGAAGTTCGCCCGCCGTGATTCTCTCGTTGGCCCAAGCGAACCACCGAAAGTACTCGGGGTGGTCCTCGTCATACTTCGGGCCCTCATAGAAGACCCAATACCCGCCGGTCAGCTCCGAGATCATCACCGCATTCTTCCCGCAGAACTCCGGATCGGCGCCCGTGACGACCGGGTCGATGCCGCCGGAGTAGATGAAAGGAATGCCGGCTTTCTCGGGGATCTGCATTCCGCCAATCAGCTTCCGTTGATTGCTCTCGAGCGACTCCGCTTGCGGCAGGAACCGCGATGGCCGACCGTACACCCACGGGTCCGCCAGGATCGCCGGCGCCACATCAGTGGACCATTCGGGGTAACACGCCTCGACCATGAACGGCGTCCCCGGCGCGGGGTAGATGCAGAACTGGAACGTCGGGTCATGCTCGTCGACGGCCTCACGGAGCGCCTTGCACCGCGCGCGCCAGTGGTCGATCTGGTACTGGGCAAATCCCTCGTGCATCCCCTGTTCCTCAAGCCATGTCTTGCGCTCTCCCGGCTCGATGTCGGGCAGCTCAAGATCATTCTCAACGAGGAACGGTTGGAGGATCACGTCTTCGTAAGTGATCCCATACAGGTTGCCCATCTTGGCCCCGGACGCGTAGTTCTCGTAGTCGAGGAACACGCCGAAAATATGCTCGTTCTCGGCGCTCATTCTCGCGTACTCAACGATGTACCGCTGAGTCCACTCCCAGAACTCATCCGAACACGCGCTGTAGAGCGGTTGCTCCGCCCCGTTCGACCACATCACGCGCTTGCCGTCGGCCTCCGGGCCGTCCGGCGCCGCAAGCGTGCCTCGCATCCACGGCATGTGGAAGATGCCGTACTGGTCGCACCACTGCGTGACTTGCCCGACTTCAACAAGGTCATCGTTGCCCAGTCGCGGCGAGAAGACATTGAAACCCGCCTCGGCTGTCTCTCGCACGATCCATTCCTTGGTGTGCCAGTCCTCCTCGGGCATCATCACCTTATCGACGAGGATCCGCAGCTTCTCGGACCTCCCGAGGTCTTCGCGCTTGATGCCCTGGGCGGAGACCGCCGACGCGATCACTCCGGCAAGTATCAGCAATATGAGACGCTTCATGACGCTGCCTCCCACTCACACTTCGGTGTAGCGGATCAACTCAACGCCTCGGTCGCGGACAGCCTCCAGCACGCGCTCGTCAGTGAACATCCGTCGGTCCAACTCGCGCTCGGCGGCAATCTCGCCCGGAGCCTGTCCGACGAGATGCACTTCGCGCATCTCGTGGTCATCGTAGGCCGAATGGGTCACGAGAATGGCGTCGCCCGATTCGAGCCCGGCAATGCCCTCAGCGACTGCCGCGACCGGACACTCGGCATCGCTCTTCGGGAGCCGTTGCAGTCCGCCGCACCCGTTCGCGTACACGAGCCCCTCGCGCGCGCACAGTTCGGCCAGCGCGCCGCTCACGCCATCGATCCAACTGAAGCCCATGTGCGTGTCCAGGTATTCGATGTTGAGACCCGCGTCGCGCGCCTTGGCTAACTGGGCCGCGACCTCGGCCAGGATCTGCTCGACCGTCGCCCCCTGTTCGTGGGCATCGCCCGTCTGCCGGACGAGGTGGCCCTGCCCATCCACCAGCGCCGGCACCTCATCCGCGGGTAGCACGGGTGCCCAACGCACGTTCTCCCACTCAGCGGTAATCGTCGAGTGCAGGCCCAGGCAGAGGCCCGATTCGCCCCTGACCATCTCCACTGCTTCATCGAAGCAGTGACCGACGACGAGCACGGACGTGTTCCGCACGATCCTCTCTCGATACGCCTCGAGGATCGCTCGGTTGGCACTATGGAATGAGCCGATATCGTCCGCCCGGGTCAGAAGCCTCGCGCTGTCAGCCATGCATCAATCGCCTCTCTCACACTTGGACGCGAAGCGCCGCGGCGACGAGGACGGCCGTCTCCACGATCTCGCTGCACGCCCCGAGCAGGTCGCCCGTCACGCCTCCGAGCCTCGCCTTGCACCACCTCGCGAACAGACGAGTCACCAACCACGCGCCAAGAACCAAGCACGCGCCCTCAAAGCGGTGCAACGCAACCGCGAGCAGCAGCGCTCCTCCGACGGCCACAATCCGGTGTCCCCACCCGGCGTCCTCCACAAACCACGCGGCCGTTCCGCCGCCGGCCCGCGCGTATGGCAGCGAGGCCGCGAGGTCAACCTGCATCGCCCGCGAGATGACACATGCGCCGACAACCCAGAGCACCGCGCCACCTTCGGCGAGCCGCATGACCGCGACCCACTTCGTGAAGACGACTCCGATCAGCGCGACGGCGCCCAACGCGCCGACTCGCGGGTCCTTCATGACCTCGAGCATCTTCTCCCGACCCGACATCACGCTCGCGCCGTCGGCCCAGTCCGCCAAACCGTCCAAATGCAATCCTCGCGTCAGTATCGCGCCGAGAACGACGACCAGAACCGCTATGCCCTGCGCCCAGTCCGGCTCCGTCAGTTGCGCGATGCCTCGCGCGCCGATGAACTCCAACCCGCCGACGATCAGCCCCACCAGCGGGAACCAGTAGAGCGACTCCGACATCGGCGACGCTTCCCGCCCGGGGAACGGGAGGATCGTCAGCGTTCTGATGGCCGTGCCCAGGCCCGCTATCGCTCGCATGTCGGCTCACCCGGCTCCTTCAGGTTCATCGGTATCCCGGACACGACGAACGTGACCGTGTCGGCGATGGCCGCCACATCCTGGTTGAGCCAGCCCGCAAGGTCGCGAAATCGGCGGCTCGTTGCGTTGTCCGGCACGATCCCCATCCCAACCTCGTTCGTCACGAGCACGATGTCGACAGGCGGGTCTTTCAGCACGTCGAGCAGCCCGTCAATCGCCTGACGGATCGCGTCGTCGTCCTCGTCGAGGCGAAACATCAGGTTCCCCATCCAGACAGTCAGGCAGTCGACGATGGCGGCTTCGGCAGCTTCCGGCAGTGAGTGAATCGCCTCGGCGAGTTCGAGCGGCGCCTCAACCGTGAGGTACGACGCATCGCGTTCCGTCTGGTGCTTCGCGATCCGCTCGCGCATCTCGTCATCCATCGCCTCGGCCGTCGCGATGAATGCCTTCGTCCGGTATCGCTGCATCAGCGCGAGCGCGTGTCGGCTCTTCCCGCTCCGCGCGCCGCCGGTAACTAATGTGACCCGTTTCACTGCACGTCCCTCGCTAGCACGGCTTCAGATGCCACCAGATCCGCCTCGCTGAATATCTCAAGCGTGACGACGCGCGTCTCGGCGCCTTCGCCGCCGACGCTTTGCAGGATCAGCGCCAACTGCGACTGGGTCAGGCCCTCAAGCGACGCGTGGTCTTTCCCGTCGATGATCCCGTGCAGGTGCATCACGCTCATGCGGTCGATGTACCGATCCAGGTACTCGGCGAGACTGTAGTCACTCAGCAGAACGTGCCCCACATCAATGCAGATGCTCGCGCCATGTTTGCGCACGATGTCGTCCACCCATTCATACGGGTAGGCGAGTGTCTCAACCGCCAGCAGCTCCGGGTGGTCCACAATCGCGCATAGCTCGCCGAGCGACCGATCGCAGGCGTCGGCCCACTCGGTCAGTGGCTCGACCGGCTTGTGGAAGTGCACGATGTGTGCATGTGGGTCGACCGACGCCATCGTCTCAATGACCCGCCGACACTTCCCGACCGAGCGCGCCCGCGCGTCATCGTCCGTCTCTCCGAGGTCTGCGTCGAGCGGCAGATGCACCGTATAGGTCAAGCCATTGTCGTCGGCTAGCTGCTTCAACTCGGCAACGGTCGCCTCGTCGGGGATGTTCGACATCTCGTCTGATTCGAACAAAATCAGCTCGATGTCATCAACGCGACCTGCCAGGAACCGGACATTCGGCAGTATGTCGTCCGGGATGATGTACGAACTCGTCCCCAGGCGAAACGGGAATCGCCCTTTCAGGCCGGTGATCTGCTCTCGCTGGCTCAACGGGGCCTCCATGGGCGTGCTTCAACGCGACGCCGGATGGTCTCTGTTCGTCCCCCATCGCGAGACTGCCTCCACGGCTCGCGGCAGGTCGGGCCGCCAGTGCAGCGGAATGGCTATGCTTCCTGACAACCAACGCCCCACCGGACGCTACCGATGAAGCGGCTCCTGAACCTCAGCACGCACTCCCACGACCTTGGCTTATTCGAGAATGACTGGGAGAACGCCCGCCGGATGCTCGGCGAGTATGGATTCGACGCGTACGAGCTGTACCCGGTGGATCCCTACGACTACGCGCAGATCCCCTCGGAACTCATCGCCGGGATCCACCTGCGCTTCTTCGTCATCATCGAGCCCCTTTGGAACGAGAACCGCGAGAGCTTGCTCCGGATCTTCGGTGACATGGAGACGGTCGAGCACTTCTACGGAGGTCTCGACCGCCAAGCGATGATCGACGTCTATCGAGCGCAACTCAACCTGGCGCACCGGCTGGGGTGCGAGTACGTCGTGTTCCACGCGGCGCACTGCGAGCTGGAGCACGTCTTCGACTGGGAATTCCCGTGGCGCTGCGAGGACATCCTGGACCTATCGGCCGAGATCATGAACGAGGTCACCAGGGAGACGGACTACGAGGGATGGATCCTGTTTGAGAACCTCTGGTGGCCCGGCAGCTTCCGATGCCTGGTGCCCTCCGAGATCGAGCGTCTGCTCAGCCAGGTGGAGCATCCACGAGCTGGGATCTGTCTCGACACTGGGCACATCCTCAACACGAACCAGAGCCTGGCGACCGAAGCGGAGGGCATCGACTACCTGCTATCCACCGTCAACGGTCTGGGGAGCCTGTCCGAGGCCGTCAAAGGCGTGCATCTCACGCGAAGCCTGTCGGGCGAGTATGTGCGAGCCAGCCGCAGCACGAGCGAACCTTACGCCGAGGCCGATACCTTCTGGGATAGGCTCGGGATCGCTCGCGAACACGTGTACAAGATCGACCAGCACGAGGGTTTTGAGGACTCGAGGATCGGCGAGCTGTTCGATCTCATCTCGCCGGAGTTCCTGACCTTCGAATTCACCTTCCGCGGCATGGACGAGTGGCGCCGCAAGATCGAAGTCCAGCGGCGCGCGCTCGCCCAATTCTTCGATTAGCCCTGTTCCCGCCAGAACGGATTGGTCCACGCTTTGCGGCCACGGTCATCCACGCACTCGACCCGGAACGGGTCCCACGTCGGCGCGATGGCCAGTGTTACCTCAGTGTAGGGGCCGCCGTCTCGCGCGAGTCGGTGAGTGGTCGTCCCGCAGCCTGCCACCGGCGAGATCACCTGCACGGCTTGGCACGGCGAGCATTTCACCGTCACGATCTCATCCTCGATCGTCACGTCCTCAATCGTCGGACCACTCGAAGCGTAGAAGCTGCCGGCGACCACCGCATCCATGATCGCTTCGGGCGCGCGCCCCTCGCTCTTCACCATGATCCAGCCGCCGAGCGTGTCCTCGTAGTGGCAGTGCGCATCATCCACGGCGAGGCCCACCAATCTCTCCCCGCGCGCCAGGAGCTGGTCCCAGTGCGGGCCGCTGTCACCCCGTCCGACCCCGGACTCGCACGTCCAGTTGAAGACCTCGACGCCGATGAAGCCCGTCCGCCCTAAGATGTCGGCGTGTGTCATCGAGGTCCAGTACGGGTGCGCGATGAACGCGAACCGGCAGCGCGGCGCGATGTGGTCCATCGCGACCTGCAGCTTGTCGGTCTCCGGGACTTCGATCGGCTCCGTCTGCCCGATCGACACGATGTGGTGTATCTGTCCCAGCTGTCCCTTGCCCTGGTGCAGCTCCTGCCCAGGCAGCATCGCGATCCCATCGGTATCCAGGTCAGCGTAGGGAGTCAGATGGTTGTGGTCGGTGATCGCGAGGAAGTCGTAGCCCGCGTCGCGATAGTGGTCTACAGCCTGCTGCGGCGAGAACTCGCCGTCTGAATTCGTCGTGTGTAAGTGCAAGTTCCCTTTGAGGAACTCGCCATCCATCTTGAACGGGTTGTTCACGCTGCACCTCGCTTGGGTTTCTCAATCCACGCGGTACGGTTCATCATGCCAGGCGCTTCACCTTTACGCCCGCGCAGAAGGTGTCTGCAGGCCGACATCCGAATGTGGCAGCGTGGTCCACTCCATGCCGAGGTGAAATGACCGTGAAGGCCGCTAGCCAGCCACCCCTCAGCCGCCGAGAGTTCATCGGCGCCAGCGCCCTGGCGACCTCGGCGGTCGCCTTGGCCCCGCAGGCGGGCGCCCAGCGCCGCGCGAAGCCCGCGCCCACGAAGCCGAACATCGTCTTCATCCACACCGACCAACAGAGCCTCAGCGCCATGTCGGCGCACGGCTGCGAGCACGTGTACGCGCCCAACATGGACCGACTGGCGGCGCGAGGCATGTCGTTTCAGATGTCTTACTCCGCGAATCCTGTCTGTTGCCCGGCACGGTCCTGTTGGTACACGGGCCGCACGTCCGCGGAGACAGGGGTCGTGCGCAACAGCTGGCCCATTGACGAGACGATGCCCGACCTCGGCCAGTGGTTCAATGGCAATGGGTACGAGGCTGTCTACGCGGGCAAGTGGCACGTTCCGGGGCGCAACTTCCGCAACAGCTTCCGGGTGATCTCGCCCGGAACGGGCATCGGAGAACACTCCGACGGCGCCTCATCGCGCGCGACGGAAGCGTTCCTGCACAGCTACTCCGGTGACAAACCGTTCTTCCTGTCGCTCGGGTTGCTGCAGCCACACGACATCTGCTATTGGGTATTTGAGCACGTTCCGCGCTTGGAGGAGCTGCCCTACCCGCAGATCGCGGATGAGTTGCCTCCCCTGCCGGACAACTTCGAATACGATCCGCGCGAGCCGGAGACGTTCATCAAGCATTGGCGCCAGCGGGGAAAGACCTTCCGCGACAATTGGTCCGAGACTCAGTGGCGCTACTACCAGTGGGCTTACTTCCGAAGCGTCGAGATGGCTGATGCGGAAATCGGGCGAGTGCTCGATGCTGTGGAGGACTCCGGGCATGCCGACGACACGCTCATCATCTTCACTGCCGACCATGGCGACGGGCACGCGCGCCACCAGATGATCTCGAAGATGTACATGTACGATGAGGCGGCCGCCGTGCCGTTCGTCGCCGCGTTCCCCGGCCAGATGGGAGAAGGGATCATGGACAGCGACCATCTCGTGTCCGGCCTCGACGTCGCCCCGACGATCTGCGATTACGCGGGCATCCCTGCTCCTCCCAAAGCCAGAGGGCGTTCGCTGCGACCGGTCTTTGAGGGACGCCCGAGCGCGGAGCGCGAGTTCATCGTCAGCGAGGTCTTCACGACGGGGCGGATGGTCCGCACGCCCGAATACAAGCTCATCACCTACCAGGGCGACGAGACGGACCAACTCTTCGATATGCGCGCCGATCCGGGCGAGACGAAGAACCTCTTCGGCGATGCTACTCACGCCGACACGCACGCGGATCTGCGGAAACGCCTGGCCGAGTGGGAGAGTCACCTCGAGCCTATCTCGCTCGAGGACCGCCAGTCCATCAAGCCGCCCAAGCCTAAGCCGCGCCGAGGCCAAAACGCCCGCCAGTAGGAGCCCAGACAATGGAATCAGCCGCAGCATCTCGCACATTGCCAAGGTCACTCGCGACGTTGAGCGAGGCCCTCACGTCGGTGGAGGCCCCCGCGGGCGACTTCGATCCTCGCGGCGAGTGGGACCATCGCTACACCGTTCACACGATCATCTATGCCATCAACGGTCAGAGCGTGAACCTGCCCAAGCAAGGATGGTTCAACATCCGACGCGGACCACTCCGAGGCGATACGGTGGAGATCGCCTGCTCGTTGGCCTCGCATCACTCGTTCGACTGGGTCAACTCCCTCGAGGCTACGATCACCTGTGACGATGACGCCCTCGCCACTCCGCGGAAGTGGGAGCTGACCAGCAAGACGCTCGACAAGGAGCGCAACATCGTCCCAGACACCGAGCACGCGCGGACGGGCGCTCTCCGCAAGGGGCGGATCATCGCCACGTCCGGCAAACGGCGGTCAACGCGCGCGGCCGAGGCGCTCAGCTCGAACTGGACGATCTTCGATGCGGTTCAGCGACTCCCGTTCGGGCCGACTGACCCCCTGTCATTTGACATGCTCGAGGAGCTTGATCTTCTGAAGACGGGGCAACAGCTTACGTACTGGGGGGATGTCGAGGTCGAGTTGAGCGGAAAGCCGACGCGCCTGCACGGTTTCGAGCAGATGGGCCGCGGGATCTTGCCATACGCCTACTGGCTGGACGAGCAGCACCGGTTGCTCATCGCCTGCGGGGGGCAGCGGGCGTTCGTCTGGAACCCGACGGCTGGCTTGCCCCAAGGCTAGCCGCCTAACGGCTCGATGCTCACATTATCGATGTAGAACACGGCCGCATCGTCCGCCGTGCTCACGAACCCCAGCCAGTGCAACTCCTGGAAGTCGTTGCCGCGGAGCGGGACGTCCTCGAACACCTCCGGGGCCTCGCCCATGAGGCCTATCCGCACCGTGTATCCGGCCTCCCGATCCCCCAGCGGGCACTCCACCTCAACGTGCAGCCATGTCTCCGCAGGCACCCGCGTCAGTGTCCGTCCGGAGGCCTTGACCGTCCCATCCCCGCTCAACTCCACCGTCGGTCCAATGCACTCGGGGTGAGCCGTCTCGTCACGCCACTCGGTGAAGAACAGCGCGCCCGGCTCAAGATAGGCATCGAACGCCTGGATCACGGTGCCCTCGAGGAAACGCGGCTGGTAGAAGATATGCGGTTGCCAGATCTGCGACAGCCCCGGCGCGTCGGTGAATTTGAGGCTCAGCGTGCCGCTCGCGGCGCGCTCATTCGAGACGCGCACAGACGCGGTCATCTCTTCGCCGCTCACGGTCCAGCCCGTGGGGTGGGCGCCGGCAACCGTTCCCTCGAAGTCGGCAACCAGGGGCGTCGGCCCGATCGGCCCGGACGGCGCCGGCAGCACTGTCTTCGGATAGACAGTCATCTTCGGGGCGTTGACCCACTCCGCGTCACCGTACAGCCCGACCTCACTCGTGTCGATCTGCGCAAAGCCGCGCGCGAGCGCCGGCGAGTCGTCTTGCAGGCGGAAGTCGTAGCCGTCGGCGTCCACGAACTTCGGATCCGCGATGACCGAGTTCGCGTCCACACCCAACGCCTGCCAATCTTCGAACCGACGCCGGTGGAAACGGACGTCGTCGACGCCCGGGTAGTAGTAGACATTGCTGTCCCACTGACCGAGCGACTGTCCGGCATCGATGCGTTCCTGTACGGATCGAATCGAGAACGGAATAAAGAGCTGGCCTTGGGTCAGGTATACGATATTGCGCTCAAAGGTATTGGGGTCCTCCATGAAGCACGGCCAGAGCGCGGTCTCAACCGAGAAGGCGAACACGTTGTTCCGCACCACGTTGACGTGGCCGCCGTTGTGATACATCAGTCCGCCGGAGAGCGTGTTGTAGACGACGTTGTTCTCCACGAGATACCCGTTCGTCGTCGCGTCGAGGTAGATGCCCCAGCCGATGTGGTTGTAGGGCCAGATGTCGTGGAAGACGTTGTTGCGGATGATGCTGCCGGGTGAAGTCCCCAGCGTGTAGATCGCGCCGCCGTCGTTGAGCTGGCCCTGCATCACGTGGTGCACGTGGTTGTGCTCAACCACATTGCGCTTCGTGCGGTTGGCCGCGTCATTCCAGTTCCAGCCGATCGACATCCCCGAGTAGTTGATGCCATGGATCTCGTTGTGGGAAATCACGTTGTCGCTGCTCTGGGCGACCCACACGCCAACGCCCGCCGGGTAGACGTGACCACAGTCGTGGATATGGTTGTTATCGACCAGGTTGCCTACTGATTCATCCGCGTCGACCTTGGCCGGCGCGGCTTCGCCGATTCGCACGCCGCCCGCGCCGATGTCGTGGAGGTGGGTCTGGATCACGCGGTTGCCGCGGCACCCCTTCCGGTACCACAGCGCGTGCTCGCCAACGCGCGCGATCTCGCAGCGCTCGAACGAGCAGTTCGCCGCCCCATCCACCTCAATCGCCGCGCCAAGGCTCACCACGGCTTGTGGGTCGCTGTGCCCCTCCGGCTCGAGTTCCCAGTCCTGGTGCTGAAAGCTCAGCCCGTCAAAGGTGACGTTCTCAACGGGCAAGCCGATGGCCGCGTCGCCGCGCAGTTCGACAAGGCGGCGCAGCACGGGCGCGACAACTTCCGACTCGGTCATGTCCTCTCCGGGCAGAGGGATGTATCGCACGCGCCCGACGCCGACATCGAGGTACCATTCGCCGGGCGCGTCGAGGGCGTCCGGCGCATTCTCAACGAAGTAGCGCTGCCCCGGTCCCCAGCGCTCGAATGGCCAGTGGGCTGGGTCGGTGAAGCTGACGGTGTGGTTCTCTTCGTCAACCGATGCTATGCGGAGCCGCGACGTCTCCCACGAGTGATAGACCACGACTTCGATCTCGTTCAGCGACTCCCAGTCTGCGATGCTGCCGGGCTCATAGACGAAGGCTGTCCTCTCGGGCGAGACATCCTCGCCCGTCGCCGGGTTAAGCTGCGAAGGGACCTTGCCGGCGACTGTGAACCAGCCATCGTTGGGCGTGCGGGCGCGGGCGCGCCGCTCCCCGTTCACGAACAACTGGCGGAACGCGAGACCATTCGGCACATCTGCGCTCCAAACTCCGTCGCCATCGGCCTGCCATCCCAAGATCGTCACGCCGCCGGAGAGCACGGGGCTCTCGCCATCCGCCGCCCTGTACGCAACGTTCGAATCCCGCGGCTCCAAAACAAGCGGCTCGCCCATCTGGTACACGCCGCCGCGGATGGTGACAACCACCGATCCGGTCTCACCGCCTGCGCGCTGCTTCCGGATCTCGTCCCGCGCGCCAATGACAGTGGCCTTTGGCCCGTCAGTGCGACCGGCATTGGGCGCGGCGAGAGTCCCTGACCAGGCGTCGTCCCCATTGGGTGACACGTGCAAGTCGGCGGCGCCAGCACATGCGCAGGCCATGACGGCGGCTGCTATGGCGATCCGGAACATCGTAAGCTCCTGTTTTCCACGCGTCATGGGAAGACGCAATACCCAGGCTTCGGGATCAGCGCTCCGGCCACGCCGAACACGCCGCCGATGAAGAAGTCGCCCAGGATCAGCCCCAGGAAGAGCGGCACGGCCTTCCGGTAGAGCTTGAAGCCGCCGTACTTGATGATGAGCGTCTTCATCACCCAGCCGAGCAGCGACGGGAACCAGATCCAGTGGACAGTCCGCTTGGAGAATGTGAGCGCGTAGCCGACGGGGTGCCACGGCCACCATACATAGCTGATGCGCATGTACGTCAGTCCAGCCATCGTCGCGCCGCCGATGAGCGCCGCCGCGATGCCCGGCCAATCGCGTTCCTGCCCCGCGTTCAGCCACGCGGCGAGCTTCCGGAAGGGGGCGACAGGCACGTCGAGAAAGCGCCAGCTATTCAGACCCACGCCGCCGTGCAGGTACGCGACCTTCAGCGTAAAGAACGCGGCGACAATCATGGTGAACACTACCGCGATGCTCAGGCCGGCGAACAGCTCTCGCCCTCGTAGACCGCGCGTGTCACCCATCTTGTAGGCCTCAAGCTGACACGGCATGACGGTTGCCGCGCCACGGAACTCGCGGCTTAGCCACTCGAAGTGCTGGACGGCTGTGAGATTCGCGGCGCCGAGCCCGTCGGTCCCGATAATCCCGACAAGGTAGTCCTGAAGTGGCAGCGGGCCGCTGATACAGCCAAGGCCGGCTTCGGCCCTGATCCGCGTCAGCGCGAGCAGCAGGACAAACAGCACCCCGAAGAACAGGACCGCCAGCCACAGCGACATCCCCAGCCGCGTAGCGAAGAGACACATAACCCCGAATCCAACTAGCGCGCCTATTGCCGCCGTTCGGTAACTCATCGGCTGGTCCGGCCGCCGACGCGCTCCTTTGCCTCGAAACGCCTCCCTCAGCACGTCGGCGAAGTACGCCTTGCCGATCCACAGACCGAAGAAGATGAGCACCAGCCACGCGCCGAAAGACTGGTGGTACTCGAACGGGAACTGGCCCATGCTCGCGAACCCCTCAAGCCCGACGCCTCGACCGAGAATCCGCTCGGCTTTCGTCAGCAGGTAGAAGAACCAGACGGAGAAACTGACCTCTGTCGTCAGCAGGAATGAGTACCCGATCATGCACGGGTAGAAGCTGAGGTTGAAGGTCCCAACCGCGTTCCACGGCGGTTCATTCAGGTACGGCCTGAGAGGGAACGCCTTCACCTTCAGATCGGGCACTTGCGGGAAGTACACGTGCAGCCCCGCGATCAATTGGGGGACGATGGCCAGGGCGAACCCAATCCAAGTCAGCGGGCTGCGCATGAACGCATTGAGCGTCCGCCCCTCGGGCGCGTCGCCCGTCATCTCGAGCGGCAGGTACACCAGCGGGAAGGTCAGCTTCTCGCGGCGGATCCACTGCTCGCGCACGATGGTGTTGACACACGCCATCGTGAAGTAGAGCGCCAGTGCGAAGATCGCCCAAGCCACCAGCGGAATGGCCCACGCGCCCCACGGCACCCCCGCCGCGCTCGATTCCCAGAAACCCTTCACCACAAGCTCATCGGTCGGACCAACCCAGTCCGGGACCAACCCACCGAACAGCTCATTCCACCGGTTCTCCGGCTCGGCGAAATACGGACGCGACGCCATCGTGGGGATGAGGAAGTGGACGAGACCGATTGACGATACGGGTGACGACACCATCAGCATCGCGTACAGCATGATCAGCTCGCGGGAATCGAGCTGCCAACCGCGCCGGATGAGTTTGAGCGTTGGGTTGATGAGCAGCACGACCGCCGCGAGCATGAAGATCGCCAAGATACTGGGGGCGAGGCTGTTGAAGCTCGTGCTGTTGACAACGAGGACCGAATACTCGGTCCAGATGATTACCACCGTCATCAGGATGGCGTACAGCAGCACGACGCGGAGCGTCAGGGCCCGCAGTATCTTCGGCTTCCCCGTCGGCGCGTCGGTTGTCGGGCTCTCTAAGACCGCCATTCACATCCCCTTCGTCGGATACATCCCGTCATCATCCAATCTCACCAGCCTCGGCTCTCCGCCCTCAACGGTGGCCCGGTACACGCTGCCACACGCCCGCGCCTCAACGTCAACGGTCCCTAGAGTGGGGATCTCGACCGTCACTTCGCGGTCATCGCCGCCGGCGGCCCATGCTGTCACGAGCCACACGTTACGCTTGCGGTGCTTCCTCGCCACGACGCGGGCGTCGGCGTCGCCGGTCGGGAACTCGTAGGCGGGCTGGTCCTTCGACCAGACGTGCTTGTCCGGGCCAGGCAAGAGGTCGCCGTTTCGCAGGATGTCCTCGTGGTGGGAGAAGAGCGCGTGGCAGCGGCTTAACGCCGTCATCTGCCAGAGCCAGTTCGGATCGTCCTCTTTGGGCACGCTGAAGTAACCCGCCACGCCGCCCAACATGCCGGCCGTGTAGTAGCACTTCAGGTAGCCCATGTACCGGTCCCGCTCGCCGATCGCCTCGTCGCCCTGGCTCTCTCTCGGCCATCCCGCGTTCAGCCAGTTGTAGCTCACGGGCTCGCCGAGGGCAATCTCTTGCGCCACGCCGTTCAGCGCCTGGACCAGCATGTTGTTGCCACCAGTCCAGCCATCGTTGAAGTGCCGGTAGTAGATGGAGCTGTTCGGTAGGTCCGAGATCGGCCGCATATCCTCGTACTCCCAGCACCAGGTGTGCCACGCGCCGTACCGATTGCGGTGTTCGTTCCCGGCGGTGAAGTAGTAAAGGTACATTCCGCAGTCGGGGATCGCCTCGCGGACAGCATCCGTTATGACCATTTCTTGGCGCGCCTTGCGCTCGGAGATGTAGTCGAACCACTCGCGCTCGCCTTTGGCGGCCATCACCTTCGGGTCGCGCTCCCAGTACTTGGCGTGGTGTCCTTCCACGCTCAGCGCGTACTCGCCGCCGTTGAGGATGATGGCAATCGGGGCCTTCTCGCGAACCTTCACGAGCGGCGCGACGACGCGTGTGGCGGCTTCCTCGAAGACCTCATCGGGCGCTTCTGGACTCCAAATCTGCTTCTCGTCGATCAGCTCACCGTTCTCGTCCCGACACCACGGGTCACCGATGGGCTTGTCCAGCGCGCGGTGCGTCAGGACGCATAACGGGTACCTATCCGGATCCGCGGCCGTCAGCGCGCAGAGCTTCGATTCGTCGCTCTCAGGATCGTCCAGGCGATCAGCTATCGCCTGAGTGACGTACCCGCCGAACTCCAGCGCATAGCCCCACCGCTCGCATAGTTCGACCCGCACGTCATACGGCATCGTCCAGCCCCACCGCGTGAGTGGCGGAAGCGTATGCCCCTCGGCGAACGCGGGCGACGTCTCGGCTTGAAGCTGCTCGAGGACCGTCTGGGCCGGCGCGCTACCGACGACAATGAGGACAACCGATGCCATGAACATGCCGCGCACTCCGTTTCCGCACGCCTTAGGGATCCGCCCATCACGGATGTCTTCCCTCACGCGAAGGGAGTCCCTTCCCCACCTGCACTGTGAGCCGGAGATAGCCAATGGGGAGAACTGCCTGTTCGATAGGTCTGAGGACGCCAACGAGACCAAACGATCTCGCGGGCACGGAACTAGGAGGCCAAGCACGAGGCCCTGGAGGAACGGTACGTCAGGTTGGGACGGGAGAGGCGATAGCGCTTACCTCGCCCCACCCCTCGAACTCAGTGGGCTGAGGAATCCACACCACGCCTCCCACAGCTTCTCCTTGCCCTCGGCGGAGACGCGCTCGCCAATCTCCTCGCGCGAGCATCCGGCCTCGATCAACTGCTTCGTCTCCTTCGCCGCCCGCAGGTAGGCGTGCACCTTCTCGACACCGTCGCTCGTGCACATGCTCTCGGCGACGTACGTGAGCACGCCGCACGCGCCGTCAGCCGCTGATTGATAGACGAAGTCCTCGACCTCCTGGCAGCTCATCTCCGTATAGTGGAAGCAACCCAGCCGCCAGTAGAATGGGACGCGGCAGTTGTCGCGGATGATCTGCGGGTTGAGCTTCTCCGAGATCGACGGGTCGAACCGGAAGATGCCGACATCTTCAAGGAATGGGAGCTGTTCGGCCCTCAGATCCTCCGCATGAACGCTCCGCGATCCCGTCGTGATGCCTCTGTAGTGCTGGTCCCAGTACGGGACGACCAGTTCCCCGAAAAGCCTCGGCGGAACGAAGCTGGCGAGGTCGTCGCAGATGCCGCCACCGTTCGGGTTGACATGCGCCCGCCCGTCGAGGTCACACTGCCACCGATGGAAGTCGAGCACGTTGTCGACCATGACCTCCAGGAACTCCTGGGCAAGGGGCGTGTCGTCGAGCATGTCAACGAAGAACTCATCACCTCGCAACTCGTAGGCCGTGGTGAGGGGACCCTCGTCCCCAAACGAAAGGCCCACGTTCTCGCCAGGGAACGCCTCACGGAGCGTTTCCCTGAACTCCAGGAAGAAAGGAGCCATCCCTTCGGAGGCCCAGTCCACCGGCTTCTTGAGGGCTTTGATGCCCTCTTCGAGCGAATCGTAGATGTGCGTGTGCGCAACCTCGCCGCCCTCGGGGAAGAGCAACTCCGAGCCCAGGCAGTTCACGTGGCCATAGCTCACGGCGGGCGTGGCAATCCCCGGAGGCCCCACATCCTCGCCAAACATCTCTCGGAGCATCGGACGCCCGCGTTCATACGCGTCGATGCACGCGGCGGGGTCGAGGTTGAAGTCACGAATTGGCGTCTGCGTGAGTTGGCGGAGGGCGCCTTGCGTTCCCCCACAGCTATAGGTGAATCCGGTTTCGTCCCGGGCCGTATCGTAGTCGGGTCTCATGTTCCGCTGCTCCTCTCGCACCTGTCGAGGTTCGTTCGACGGGTCGCGATCAGCTTCCTGTGCTTGAGTACGACCTTAGCGCGATGAACCAGAACGCGCGCGCCAACACAATGCAGATCACCGCCGCCCCCATGCCCGCGAGCGAGGTCAGCGGATTGCCCCGATGCTGGAGCATCTGCGCGGGCACGCTGGCGATAAACACGAGCGGCACGACGTAGGTGAACGTGATTCGCAGTACTTGAGGGTAAACGTCCGCGGGCAGTCTCATCACGTCAAACAGCCCGTAGATCAGCCCGCCCATCTCGGCCCGCACGAACCAAATGCTCGTCGTCGCCAGCATGAACGATATGGCGTACAGGATGCCGATCCCCGCCACCGTTCCGGCCACGTAGAGCGCCGTGTCCTGCCAGACGAACGGCTGCCTGGCTCCCACGACCACCAAGGCAATGCCCGGCAGCAGAAGGCCCAAGGCCGACAGCCTCAAGAACCGACAGCTCACGAAGAACTGGCTGTCGACGGGCTTCACCAGGATAAAGTCCATCGTCCCCTCGCGCACGTAGCTGCCGATGCGCCACATGTTCGTCTCAAACAGGAATTGGGTCACGCCCTGCACGATCATGAACGTGCCCACGAGCACGTAGATGTCGCGTTGCTCCCACGATCCGAGGGACTGTACCCGCGCGACAACCGTCGAGAGGAAGAGGAGCATGACGAGGCTCCAGCCGTAGCCGCTCACGAGCGAGAGCACGAAGCTGGCGCGGAACATCATCTCGCGGGAGACGCAATTGCGGAAGATGGACAGGCAGAGCTTGGCGTAGTACCTCATCCGCCCCACCCCTCGTACTTCCGCGTCCCCAGCTTCCAGGCGATCGCCAGGATCACCGACAGCGCGACGATCCATCCGAGCTGGATCAGGATGCCGTGCCACATCTCCTCCATCGGCACCTTGCCGATCAGCACCCGCACAGGGAAATAGCCCGCCCACTTGTGTGGCATGATGTCGGCGATCCAGCGCAGCGCGCCAGGCAAGAGTTCGAGCGGCAGAAGCGCCCCCGACAGAACGCCCCCGAGGGACCAGAACAGCTCAAACACCCCGCTCGATTCGACCGTCCAGAGCGAGATGCAACCCAGGCATGCGCCCACGAGCGAGAGGAGCACGAGTGCCAGGATGAAGACGATCCCAAACCCAAGCCACTGCAGCGGATCGAGTTGCGGGGCGAGGAACTGGTGGCGGAACAGGAAGATGAGCAAGGCGAAGACGGGAATCCCCAACACGAACTTGGCGACCAGCCATCCTGTCTCGCGGAACATGACCGCGATGGGGTAACTGATCGGTCGGGCGAGTTGCGGCGTCAGCCGTCCCTCGCGGATCTCCCCGTTCATCGTGAACTCGGCGTGGCTGGTCAGCGTTCCCGAGATGATGCCTGTGAGGATGTAGTAGGTCACCATCTCAGGCAGGCTGTAACCCTCGACCTCATCGTGCACGCGGTAAGCGGCTTGCCACACGAGGATCATGACCACAGACGGGACGAAGTCGACAAGCATCCACACGATCGCCGTCGCACGGTAGGCAAACGCGTCCTGCACGCTGAAGACGGCCGTTGAGATGTACTTCCGCAGCCCCGTTCCGGCCGGCTTGCGGATCGTCTCAGCGCTCATTCTGCGTCGTCCTCCAGCGCGCCCAGTTCGTCACCCCGATCCTGGAAGATCGCCCGAATCACTTCCTCCGTGCTCGTCTCCTCGATGGCGATGTCGATAACCGGCAATTCGCGGAGCAGCGCCGCGGCCACGATCGGCACCCGGTCGCGAGCAACCCGTAACGTTGCCTGGCCATCGTCTGCCTTGTCCACATCGCCAAACTTGGCGAGCTGCTCCGCATCCACTGCCTGCTGGAACTGGACCTCGATGAGCTTGTGAGTCGCGTGCTGATGCACGAGCCGCCTGAGGTCACCGTCGAAGATGATGCGCCCGTGGTCGATGATGATGGCCCGCTTGCACAGCTCCTCGATGTCCCTCATGTAGTGGCTGGTGAGTATGATGGTGACGCCCGTTCTCTCGCCGTAGGACCCGATGAAGTCGCGAAGCCGCTTCTGCGTCACCACATCGAGCCCGATCGTCGGCTCGTCCAGGAAGATGACGTCCGGGCGGTGTAGCAGCGAGCCGATAAGCTCGCACTTCATCCGCTCACCCAGACTCAGTTTCCGCAGCGGCTGGCTGGTAAGGTCCTCCAACTCAAACAGGCTGGTCAGTTCCTCAAGCGTCTCCCGGAATTCACGCTCGGGGACCTGGTAGATGTCTCGATTGAGTATGAACGAGTCCTGCGCGGGGAGATCCCACCAGAGCTGGTTCTTCTGCCCCATCACAATCGAAATTCGCCGCTGGAACGCAGGCTCGCGCTTCCAGGGGACATGCCCCAGAACGGTCGCCTGCCCATCCGTCGGGTGGAGTATGCCAGAGAGCAGCTTCAGCGTCGTTGTCTTCCCGGCCCCATTGGGTCCCAGAAACCCGACCATCTCCCCAGGCTCGATCCGAAATGAGACACGGTCAACCGCCACCTTGTCCGTCTTCTCGCGGCGCACGAAGCTCCGCACTGACCCGATGAGTCCCGCCCCTTTGCGGTAGGTGCTGAACACGCGGGTCAAGTCGTCCACCTGGATGATCGCATCATCGCCGGGCATCTGATTGGTCTCCCGAACCGAGAATCCCCAGGAATGCGGAAACTCGCAGGCATCCGCGTTCCCCTGGGCCGCCGAGCACTGGACTCGCGCCAGCATCGTACCGGTACCTGCTAGGACTGTCAACGAATGACAGCCGCGCGCGCCTATGAGTTCTACGTCACATAGGCCTGGAAACGCTAGATTTGCGGGATCTGAACAGTTGACGAGGCTATGCGGATGTGATAGATTATGATATGGATCGGAGTGTGCTGACGATAGGCATTCAGTCCGGTCCGTATGCACCCGACCGAATCGGGCCAAGTGCGGCGCGACCCACTCGAAGGTGAGTGCCAGCGCCCCTGGGTGCCGCCGGGTCCAGGTTTCGCTCGGGAATGATGAGGGGGGGCCCCATCACATGCGGGAGCCGCGTTCTGTTGGCTATTCCCTGGTAGTAGCCGTCGTCGTACTGGTCGTCGCCCTCGCGATTGCCGCTGTTGCAGCCCCATTAGTCGAGATCACCAAGCCCGCGAAGAACTCGGTCGTCGCCGGCACTGCGGACGTAGAAGTCACGTATACCGCGGACGGCGCAAGTCCGATCGTGCGGGTCGAGGTGTACATCGACGGCCGGCCCGTGAAAGATTTCCGGCTTGAGGAGGCCCAAAGGCAGGGACGCCAGTCCTTCCGCTGGGACTTCTCGCTCGCCACGCCATCCATGCACAGCATCAGCGCTCGTGCGATGGACGCCAGCGGCGCGGTCGGGACCACCGGCATCCAGATCAAGGTGCAGCGCGGCGTCCAACCCGCTCCTGCCCCCGGGGGATCTGATCGCACCTCACCTACCGTCGACATCTACTACCCGACCGAGGGCGCCGTCGTCTCCGGCGACGTTCAGGTCAAGGCGGACGTCACTGACAACGTCGGCGTCCGCACGGTAGTCTTTTACCTGGACGGGGCGTTCAAGAAGATGATGGTGAACAGCCCCAACTACTCGTACCGCACCGACTCGCGCAAACTCGCCGACGGACCCCACGTGGTTGCGGTCCGCGCGTTTGACGCGGACGACAACGAGGGCGGCGCACAGGTAGGTTTCGTGGTCCAAAACCGCGAGGCCACCACCACCCAAACGGGCGAGACCCGCATCGGTCGCGAAGTGCCGACCGTTGTTGAGCCCGTCGAGGCGCGCGACGACCTCCACCCACCACCTGTTCCTGCCGCCGTTCCGACAGTCAGCCCCGCGCCTGTGATCATCGCGCCAGCGGCGCCTGATGCCGGCGCGCGATCGGGAGCGACACCGGGCATGTCGAGTTCGCCAGTCATGCGCGACACGGTCGCGGCCGCCACGGGCCCCAGAACCGGCACTCCCGCCGTAGCCGGCCTCCCATTGCCGAAGCCCGTTGAGGTCGCTCCGGTCGTAGCGGCTCCGGTTGCCGAACCGATGGCTGCGCCTCCAGCGCGCGCGGCTGCAGCAGTGCCGGAGACTCGCAAGCCCGTAACGAGTGGCCTCGTCGCCAAGGTACATGCCGATGCCGACGCTGCCATGATGGTCCCCATCGAGCCGGCGACAGTCGCCGCCCAGCCTCGCGTCGGCGATGGCGCCGAACTCAACGTCCCGAAGCTCATCGCCCCAGCAACGCCTGAGGTGGTGCGCATCGCCAAGGTGATCCACGACGCCGGCCCGGCCCGCACCGCAGAACCCGGCGAGGTCGCGTCCGCGCCGAAGATTGGCGACATCTCTCGCGACACGTTGGTCGTTCTCGCGCCGACTCCCGTTCCGGACGAAGCTGTCTATGCGGACCGGCCGGCCGGCGACGTTCGCGACGACCGCGTTGCGGCGCTTCCGCCCCGCGGAGATGACGTCCGGCCCACCAGCAAGATCGGCACCCCCGGTCAACTCGACATCGAGGCCATGTCCCGGTTCCGCGATGTCAAGATCGTGTTCGACGGCAAGCTCATCCCGCTTCGTAGCGCGCCGAGCGTCATCGACGGAGTGAGCATTGCGCCGCTACGCGAGATCTTCCAGAGCTGCGACGGCGTCCTCTATTGGTACGCCGCTGACAAGCGCGTCAAGGCCGTCAATCCGGACATCGAGATGAACCTGCAGATCGGCAATCCCGTCGTGAACGTCAACGGGACCGCCGAGGAACTCGTCCTGGCTCCCTACATCAACAATGGCCGGACGATGCTGCCGCTCGAGTTCGTGGCCGCGACGCTGGACGTAACGGTGTCTTTCAACTCCAGCACGGGCGAGCTTATCATCAGCTCCAACGACTAGCGCCCTCACGGGCGGCCCGGAATAACTAATGTTAGTGAACAGCAGCCCCAGAACTATTTTGGGGCTGCTTCGTACTATCAGGAAGCCGATTCCAGACATCCCTCGAGTGGTTAGGACTTACAATGCTCCGTCTAGGAACCCAGGACGTCAACGAGAACGGCCACCTCACGATTGGCGGCTGCGACGCGGTGGATCTCGCGAATGAGTTTGGCACGCCCCTGTACGTGCTTGACGAAGAGCTTATCCGAAGCAACTGCCGAGCATACCAGTCAGCATTCAAGAGCCGTTACCCCAATGTTGAGATCGCATTCGCGGGCAAGGCTCTCCTCTGCCAGGCTGTCTGCTGCATGATGGCCCAGGAGGGGATGGCGCTCGACGTCGCGTCACGGGGAGAGCTGCACACGGCTCTGACCGCCGGTTTCCCGGCCGACCGAATCCACGTGCATGGGAACTGCAAGACCGCGACAGACCTTGAGATGGCCCTCGACGCCGGAGTGAATCGCATCGTCGTCGACTCCATCCCGGAGCTTGAACTCCTCATTGACGTCGCGACGAGGCGAGGCGCGCCCGCGGACATTCAGATCCGAGTGGGCCCCGGCATCAAGACCCAAACTCACACGTTCATCCAGACAGGCCAGGAAGACAGCAAGTTCGGCATGGCCGTTACATCCGGCGCGGCGATGCAAGCCGTCAAGCTCGCGGCGGAATCAGATGCCATCAACCTGCGCGGTCTCCATTGCCACATCGGCTCTCAGCTCTTCGGGCTCGACTCCTACCGGCGCGCAGTAGAGGTGCTCTACGAATTTGCCGACCAGGTCCGCACGGAGACTGGCATCACGGTTGAGGAGATCAACTTCGGCGGCGGACTGGGCATCCAATACACGCACGAGGATGCGCCCCCATCAGTCGGCGAGCTTGCCGATGTCATCGTCTCTGCGGTTGAGGAGCAGACGGCGACCCATGACTTCCCACAGGCGCGCCTGATGCTTGAGCCTGGCCGGTCAATCGTGGGCCCGGCCGGCACCACGCTCTACAGAGCAATGGTGATCAAGGAGCTGCCCGGCGTCCGCACTTACGTGTCGGTCGACGGCGGGCTGTCGGACAACCCCCGGCCGTGCATGTACGATGCAGAATACGAGGCGGCCGTGGCCAACCGCGCCGGGGAGCCGCCGACGATGAACGTCCGGATATCCGGCGCGCACTGCGAGACGGACACGCTGCTGCCCGACACGACCATCCAGACGGCAGAGCCGGGCGACGTCATCGCCGTCTTCTCAACGGGCGCCTATAACTACGCCATGGCCTCAAACTACAACCGTTTCTGTCGCCCTGCCATGGTCACGACGCTCGACGGCAACGCCGAAGTCATCGTGGAGCGCGAGGACCTGGACGATCTAATCCGGCATGACGTTGTGTCTGAGCGACTCAAGCTGTAGGCCTCGTGAGCGAAGCCGTAACGGCGGTCCTAACCACGCATCATGAATCCATCGCCAGCCTCGGTCCTCGCCTGTGAGCGGATGCCCGACTCTCTCCGCGACACTTGCCGTCATGTCGCGTCAGCTGCCAGTGAGGTCGGGGTTCAAGCGTATCTGGTGGGCGGCCTGGTCCGCGACCTGCTACTCGGGCGCCCGACGTCCGCTGACGTCGACATCGCGATCGAGGGCCCCAACCGTGCTTTCTCCACGGCACTGGCGGCACGCCTCGGTGGGGTAGCGCGGAGTGATAGCCAGTTTCTGACCAACAGAATTGACCTGCCGGACGGCGGCCACATCGATGTGGCATCAGCCCGGCAGGAAGCCTACGCGGCCCCGGCGAACTTGCCAACGGTCGAGTCGGCATCCATCGGCGACGACCTTCGCCGGCGAGACTTCTCCGTCAACGCGATGGCGCTGCACCTGGCCTTGCGCGAGCCGTACGACCTCGTCGATCCTTGTGGTGGTGCCGACGATCTGCACCGGGGTAGACTCCGGGTCCTGCACGACCGAAGCTTCACCGACGACCCCACCAGGATCATCCGAGCCGCGCGTCTTGCGGCACGGTTGGGCTTTGTGATTGAGCCTCAGACCCGGACTGGAATGCGGCTGGCCGTCGATGCTGACATGCTGAGGCTTGTCACAGGGAGCAGGATTAGGGCCGAGGTTGCCAAGCTGCTGGAGGAGCCAGACCCGAGCCAAGCAGTCCGCCATCTCGACGAGATTGGGGCGATGACTCAGGCCATGCCGGGGGCTTGTTCGGGCCCGCACTCGCTGCGCTGGCTTCAGCAGACGCCCGTAGCGTTGGCGGCGTTAGGCATCGCTGGCACGCGTGCCCGGCCTCAGGCTTGGCCGTATCTGCTGGGTGCGGTATGTGCCCAGGGCCGTCCCACGGCGTGCGCTGACCGTCTTACGCTCGATCGGCGCGCCCGCGACATAGTTCTGAGTATGGGAGATGCCCGGCCAACAGACCTCACGCAGCAACTTGCATCGCGAGAGCGACTCGATGATGCGAGACTCGATGCTTGTCTCCATGCCGCCAGGCCGGGCCATATGGTGCGACTCTGGCTCGGCGGAGGACCCGTTCTGAGACGACGACTCGAGCGCTACAACAGCGTCGTGCAGGGCACTCAGGCCGACGTCACGGGACATGACTTAGCAGATGCCGGCATACCTGCCGGACCTGCTGTGAGGATAGGCCTGCAGGGCGCGCGCCGGGCGAAACTTGCCGGGCAGACACAGGTGGACATGCAACTCCGCGCCGCCGTGAGAGCCATTCGTCGATGGCAGCGGCCCGGCGCCGTCGGGCGTTGACACAGGAAACAGCCAATGGTCACATTGCTACAATTCATTCAGGCGCCCGGCGAACTCCTGCCGGAGTTCCTGAGCTTTTTGATCGCCATACTCGTCGCGTTGACCGTTCACGAGTTTGCTCACGCCAAGGCGGCCCAAAAGGCCGGCGACCCAACCGCCGAGCAGGCGGGCCGGGTGACGCTCAACCCGTTCGCACACTTCGACCCAATCGGGACGACGATGATCCTCATCGGTGGATTCGGCTGGGGAAAGCCCGTACCGGTCAACCCGACGCTATTCAAGCGACCTCGCCTGGACAACATCCTCGTCTCGCTATGGGGGCCGCTGTCAAACTTTATCACGGCCACCACCTTCGCAATCCCGCTGAAGTTCGGCATCGTGCCCGAGGGCTATGAGATCGTCCTGATCGCCATCGTCTACATGAACCTGGTGCTGGGAATCTTCAACCTGATACCGATCTATCCGCTCGACGGCTCACACATTCTCATCGGACTGCTTCCTCTGGTCCAGGCCCGTAAGGTCGAGGAATTCTACCATCGGTTCGGGATATTCGCTCTGATTATTGTCATCATGTCCGGCGTTACCCGATACATCGTCGGCCTGCCCGTACTCATCATCTTCGCGCTGCTGACGACCCCGTTCGGCAGCTAGCTGGTTGACACGCGCGCTGAGTGAGGACCGCTGAAATGCCTACCATCGAGCCCAAAGACATGATCTGCCTCGTGCTCTGTGCCGGCAAAGGCACGAGGATGCGCCCGTTGACCATTGGCCGCCCCAAGCAGCTGCTACGGCTGTGCAACGTCGCGGTGCTGGACCACATCTTCGCCGCAGTGCGCGAAGCCGGCATCCGGAAGGTCGGCCTGATCGTCGACCCCGACGCCGACGTGCTTCGTCGCCACGTGGGTGATGGCACGCAGTTCGGCTTGGATGTCGGCTGGGCGGTGCAGGATGAAGCCAAAGGCATTGCCCACGCGCTGCTGGCCGCGGAGGACCTGGTTGCGGATCAGCCGTTCCTTGTCTACTTGGGCGACGCGCTGTACGGTGATTGCATCACCAACTTCGTTGAGCAATTTGCCGCGTCATACCCAGCGGGGCTCGTGCGTCTCGCAGCGGTTGATGACCCCAGGCAGTACGGTGTTGCGACTCTCAACGGCGACTCGATGATCACCAAACTCGTGGAGAAGCCGAAGGACCCGCCATCGAACCTGGCGATAACCGGGCTGTATGGCTTCCCGCCCAACTTCTACGACGCGATACGAGAGACCACACCCAGCGCCCGAGGCGAACTCGAAATCACAGACGCCATCAGCAATTTCCTGAGCAACCCATATGGGGTCTGTGGTGAGACGTATGAGGGCTTCTGGGCGGACGCGGGCCAGCCCCACCACCTCCTGGATGCGAGCCGCTCAATGCTAGACGCCATCAAGCAACCGGTCTCCGCAGGCGCTCTGATCGAGACGGACGTCATCGGCAGCTTGTCCGTGGGCGAGGGGTCGGTATTGGAGCGGTGTCAGGTTCGGGGGCCAGTCCTAGTTGGCCGAGACTGCCGCATCACTAATTCGACCATCGGCCCGCATGTCTCGATCGGTGACGGTTGTGTCATTGAATCGACGGCGGTTCGCGACTCCATCCTCGACCAAGATGCTACTCTCTGCGACGTCAACGCCGAACTCGAACAATGCATCGTTGGTATCGGCAGCCGAGTGTGTCATGTCGCGAATGGTGCGGGACCGCTGAGTACAGTCGTGGGCGACGGCGCAATCCTGCAGACGATCTAACCGCCTTAGCAAGGACTTAAGACTGGTGCAACCGAAGGTCAACCCAATCGAGCAGCTTGAGTTGTTCGGCGGACCCCGAGTGACGATCTCCATATTCGAGGGCCCTCTCGACCTGCTCCTACATCTCGTGCGGCGCCAGGAAGTTGATATCTACGAGCTGCGCATCGCAGAGATCACCGGCGAGTACCTGCGGATGCTCGGAGCCATGGCGGACCTGAATATCGAGGTCAGCGGCGAATTCCTGGTGCTCGCGTCGACGCTATGCCTGCTCAAATCCAGACTTCTCCTGCCAGCCACCGAGGCGGAGGTCGATGAGGACGCGGAGCAGGACGAAATCGACCCGCAGGAAGACCTCGCCAAGCGGCTGGCCGAGTACCGCGTGTTCAAAGAAGCTGCGGATGCCTTGGAGGATGCTCGGCAGACGCGCCAGAAGATATACCTGCGAGCCGAGAACGTTGATCCGGACCTGCACAGCGGCCCGATCATGCTCGACGACGTCTCGGTATTCGATTTGGTCACGGTCTTTCAGGATCTCCTGAGTCGCGCCTCGGACGATGCGGTGCTCCAGGTCCCAAGAGAGACGGTGACGGTGCGGGACCGGATCCATGCGATCACTGAGATGCTGGCAGACGGACCTGAGGCTGGGCTCACGTTCTACAACCTGGTGGCATTCCCCACAACGAGGATCGTCATTGTCATGACCTTCCTCGCGGTGCTGGAGCTGATCCGACGCAGCCGCGTGACCGTAACCCAGGACTCACCACACGGAGAGATATACATGCGGCTCATCTCGCGGCATGGCTCTGTGCCGCCGTTGGACTCGTTGGATGGGCCATCCGCCCTTATGGATGACGAATGAGCGATAACGGTACCGCGGAACTAGCCAAAGCAATAGAGTGCGTGCTCTTCGCCAGCGCGGAGACGCTGTCAACCCAACGCCTCGGTGAGATCGTCGAGGCCGAGGCTGACGCCGTCGAAGGCGCGATGGAGGCTGTCCACGACTTGCTGAATGGCCGAGGCCTCCAGCTTGTTCTCCTGGCCGGTGGCTACCAGCTTGCCACGCGCCCAGAGTATGCAAACTACGTCCACCGCCTGCTGCAACCCGTACCCGCGCGTCTCAGCACGCAAGCGCTGGAAGTGCTGGCGATTATCGCCTATCGCCAACCCATTACGAGACCTGAGGTCGACGACGTTCGCGGCGTCAACTCACAGCACTCGGTGGCAACACTGGCGGAAAAGGGCCTGGTAACGACCATCGGACGCAAGGACGCGCCAGGGCGTCCGGTACTGTATGGCACGACGCCCCACTTCCTGTCGTCCTTCGGGCTCAAGGATTTAGAGGACTTGCCGAACCTCCAAGCCCTGCGCCAAGCAGTCCTCAATCCTCCCCCCAGCGTCCTCTCCGGCGTCTCGCAAACGGGCGAAACCGAGAGCGAGGCGGTCGACGAGGCCCCCACCCAGTCGGACAGTTTCGGCGCTCCGTCCGAAGCCGCCGATCAGCGCGAGAGTGACCCCAACAACGACTTGGCCGACGCTCTCGCGGTCGTGGAGACGCCGGAGTCGGAAGCAATAGAGGCGCAGTCGACAGATGAGGACGTCCCCGCGGAGACGGATGACGTTCCCACAGATGACTCCAACCACGGTGATCAAGACGAAACCTAGCGAATGACACCAAGACTCGCCCGTCCCGCTGCCAGATTCGCTCAGATGCTCTGCGCCGGGGTTCTGCTAGCCCTACCCCTCATCCGCACCGCAGCCCATGCTGATGAACCTGCGGCGTCCGACTCCCTGATCAGCGCGAAGAGCGCCATCCTCGTCGACGTCGCATCGGGGCAGATTCTCTTCGAGCGCGATGCCGATGTTGTTCGCTTCCCCGCCAGCCTGACGAAGGTCATGACCGCGCTGCTCGCGCTGGAGATGTGTGACGTGGACAAGACAGTCACCGTTTCCGAGACGGCGGCTGCCATCGGTGAGGCGACGGCCTACCTCGAGCCTGGGGATCAGCTGTCGCTGAGGGACCTGCTCCTCGCGTGTCTGCTACGGTCTGCAAATGACGCCAGTGTCGCGGTCGCGGAGCATGCCGCGGGGACGCTTGAGGATTTCGTCGACCGCATGAACAGCCGTGCCACCGAACTGGAGATGGGGAGCACCCACTTCGTCAATCCCAACGGTCTCCACGACCCAAATCACGTGAGCACGGCGCGTGACCTGTCGCTAGTGTCCCGCGCCGCTTTGCTGCGGGCGGACTTCCGCGCGATAGTGGGCATCGAGCAAGTCGACGTCCACTACCGAAGAACCGGCGTCGAGACGGATCAGACCCGTACGTTCCCCAACACGAATCGCTTCATGAGACGGGATCACGAACACTACTGGGCCTTGGCGGACGGGGTCAAGACAGGTTATACTCGACAAGCTGGGCGTTGCCTGATTGGCAGCGCGACACAGGGCGGATCGCAGCTGCTGGCCGTCGTGCTCGACTGCGAGAGCGGCTGGGTCGATGCGCGGGCCTTGATCGAGTGGGGCTTCCGAAGTTTCCGCTCTGCCCGACCCGTGGTGGAACGGCAGACCAAGGCGAAGGTCCATGTCGTTGGTGGTCGGCGTCCTGCGGTGATGGCAGTGCCCAAGTCGTCCATCTCGGTGATCGTGCCGGCGGGCTTCCCCACCCCTCAGCCCCGGGTCTCGGAGTTCTACGCTACGGCGCCCATCAGCGAGGGCGATGTCGTGGGCGAGTTCATCGTTTCCAAGGCCGATGGGACGCAGGCGCGGGCGACACTTATCGCCGTCGAGCCCATGCCACAATCGCTGGGTGCCTTCGCCAGGAGCCATGCTGGCATCTTCCTGGCGGGCACTGCCGTACTCGCCATACTCGGAGCCCTGTTAATCCATGGAGCAACTGCAGAGGCTGTTGGCGCGCGCCGGCGTCGGAGCGCGACGCGCCTGCGGCGAGATGATCAAGGACGGCCGAGTGAGCGTCGACGGCAGCGTCGTCCGCCACCCCGGTCACAAAGTTGACCCGGGCGAGGTCCGCGTCACCGTGGACGGACGTCCGATTGGGCGCGCGCGCAGCGCCGTCTACTTGCTCGTGAACAAGCCCGCCGGCTTCATCACCACCAGGAATGACCCGAGGCGGCGCAAGACAGTCATGGACCTCGTCGATCCCGGTTTGGCCCGCTACATCTATCCTGTTGGACGACTTGATCGGGACGCCACAGGGCTGCTGCTGCTCACGAATGATGGCGACTTGGCTCACAGGCTGGCCCATCCATCGCACCACGTTCCCAAAGCCTACGAGGTCATCGTCGCCGGCCAGCCAGACGACGAGGCTCTGAACCGGCTACGGAACCGAGTCGAGCTTGACGATGGACCAACCGCACCGGCTAAGGTCAAGGTCCACCGGCGCGCGGGAGGGCACACAACGCTTAAGATCACGTTGCGTGAAGGCCGCCACAACCAGGTCAAACGCATGTGCGCGGCAGTGGGACACCCCGTCGCCGCGTTGAGGCGCGTCTCCTTCGGATCGCTGCACATAGGCAACATGGCGGAGGGAGCCGTTCGGCCATTACGGCCAACGGAGGTGCATGCCCTCAAGGAGGCCGTGGGCATGTCCGACAAGCCTCCAGACGAATCGCACCCGAGCGAGTAGCACGCCTGCCCGCTCGGCACATGATCGCGGTATATCGGCCCTTCGGTACTTGTCGACGAGACACGCTCCGGAACGGCCTGAACGATATCCATTCTACCCCCCACAAGAGGCGCATCGAGCGAGAGGAGAGAGGTACGGCATCATGCCGAGGGACATTCGAGTACTTCCCATCTTTGAGACGGGCGAGATTCAGCCCGCACCTATCAAGCTCTTTCAGTATGACAGCAGCATTGAGGACGAGTGCAAAGCCGGACTAACGCAGGCTGACGCGATCGCCATTTACGACTGCATGCTGGCGATCCGGCTTCTCGAGGAGCGCATCGCGGAGCTGAAGTCCGGGCGATGCAAGCTTCTACCACGGTGGCGGTTCATTGGCGCCACACACCTGTCGATCGGTCAGGAGGGTGTCGCTGCCGGCGCTATCGCCCCCCTCGATCACCACGACTACATCACCTCGACTCACCGAGGTCACGGCCACTCGATCGCCAAGGGGTTTTTCGCTCTGCGCGAACTCGGCGAGCAAGAGCTTCAGAGCTTTGTCGATGGCGCCGACTACGGCGAGAACTATGCCGGTCCAGAGGAGGCGCCGTGCCTCGACGGCCCAATGGCCGAGGCAGCTCTACAGGCGCACCTGAACCGCACCATGGCCGAGATGTTCGGCAAAGAGGAGGGCTATTGCCGAGGCCGGGGAGGCGGGATGCATATCGCCGACTTCAACGTCGGGCATCTTGGGGCGAACGCAATCGTCGGCGGGAGCTACGCCATTGCGACGGGCGCCGCGATGGCGAGCCTCTGGCAGGGAGAAGACCGGGTCGTTGTCTCGTTCGTAGGGGACGGGGCCACCAATAACGGCATCGCTCACGAGGCGATGAACATGGCGTGCATGGACCAGTTTCAGTCCACGTTCGGTAAAGGCCTCCCGATCATCTTCCTCATTGAAAACAACCAGTACGGCATGACAGGCCAGCAGTCAGGCGAAGTTACGGGCATCGACCGCCTGTCCCAGCGTGGAGCCGCATACAACCGCGAGAGCATGAATGCCGAGACCGTGAACGGCATGGACCCTCTGGCCGTGCGCGATGCAATCACCCGCGCCACCGAAGGGTGCCGTGCGGGCAATGGTCCGTACCTGCTCGAGTGCCTGAACTACCGCTACATGGGACACAGCCTCAGTGACGATGGGACTACATACCGGGCCGATGATGAGAAAGAGGCCTGGGTGGCCATCGACCCGACGATCACCTATCCGAAGGCCCTCATCGAGGCCGGTCTGCTGACGAGTGACGAGGTCGCCGAACGACGCGCTAAGATGCTGGGACGCATCGATGAGGCAACGCTCTTCGCATCGAATGCCACCGATCCCGACCCAAGCACCATCTACGAGGGCCTGTTCAGCAATACCACATCCGGTGAGATCGCCGATGAACTCGCGACGCCCGAAGGCGAACTCCTTGCCGAACCACGCATCGCGACGCGAGATCGCCGAGGTCGCATCCTCTATCGACACGCCGTTGCCGAGGCAATCGTTGAGGAGATGATCCGCGACAAGCGCGTGGTGCTCTTCGGCGAGGACGTTGCTGATTACGGCGGCGCGTTCGGCGCGACGCGCGGGATCTTCGACATACTCGGTCGCAAGCGCATCTTCAACACAGCGATCTCGGAAGCGGCGATCATCGGCGCGGGCGCAGGCATGGCGATGGCGGGCATGAGGCCGATCGTCGAGCTGATGTACATCGACTTCATCCTGATGGCCATGGACCAAGTCGGCAACCAGGCTGCGAAGACGCGCTATATGTTCGGCGGCAAGGCCAAGGTGCCCATGGTCATCCGGACATCCGTCGGAGGCGGCAAGGGGTATGCGGGCCAGCACTCGCAAAGTCTCGAGGCCGTTGTCACCATGATCCCAGGCCTAAAGGTGGTTGCGCCATCGACCGTCTACGATGTGAAGGGGTTGCTCAAGTCCGCGATCCGGGACGACGACCCCGTCGTCTTCATCGAGCACCAGAACCTCTACGTGGAGAAGGGCGAGGCTCCGGAAGAAGACTACACGATTCCTCTGGGCGTCGCCAACGTCCGCCGCGAGGGCACCGACGTAACTCTGGTGGCCTATAGCGCCATGACTCTCGTTGCGGAGAAGGCTGCGGCGATGGCTGAGGAGGCGGGCATCTCGGTGGAGTTCATCGATCCCCGCACCCTCGTGCCGCTCGATGAGGAAACCATCGTGAACTCGGTCAAGAAGACGGGGCGGGCAGTTGTGCTTTGCCAGGCACCCGAGACCGGGTGCTACGCCGAACACATCGCTCGCGTCATCTACGACCAGTGCTTCAGCGCACTCAAGGGCGCGGTAACCGTCATCGGCGCGTGCGATGTGCCGCCTCCGATGGCGCAGACGCTTGAGTCCGAGAATCTGCCGTCGCCGGAGAAGGTCTTCAAGGCCATCCAGGACGTTGTCGCCGGCGAATAGACCTTACACGCTTGCGAACAGCTCTACATGGCAGGAGGAGTGAACATGGCAGCAACTGTGAACTGCCCCAACTACGAACTCAACGAGCAGATGTGCCCGTGCACTGAGAAGAGCTGTCCCCAGCACGGGATATGCTGCGACTGCATGCGCTATCACCGAAACAGCGAGCAGTGGCCCAAGACAGCATGCATGAGGGGCACGAAGCGACCCGAATCGACGATGTCCCTGCCCATCGCTATCCCGACCGCCTGTCCGAACAGGGAGATCAATGTCGAGTCGTGTCCATGCACCAACACGGAGTGCAGCCAGCACGCGTTCTGCTGCTCGTGCGTGCGCGCGCACTGGAAGCCCGATGGAAGTAGCCGGACCAAGTGCATGCGCGACTAGCCCCGAGCGCACCCAATGCCACTTGCAGAACTAAGAGACCGAGCAGCCCTCGCTGCTCGGTCTCTTAATTGCCAATGGCTGCGTCCGACGGCGCATCACTCGGCGGGCGACCACCAGTCAGGTTCGCGATCGGCCGCTTGTGAGTTGGTTATCTTGTGGACCTCGCTTGAGTCCACAATGAACGCCATCAGATTCGCGTGTTCGCCGCTGGGACGAGCGCTGTGGCTGCAGCATGCCATCTTCCCGTCATCCGACCATGATAGGCCTGATTCACGGCCCTGATATCGCCACCGGCGCAGGATGATCCCCTTCAGGGAATCCGCAAACCAGATGTCGCCCCAATTCCGGTTGCCCTTGGACAGAACAAATGCCAGTTCATCAGTCACCGGATTCCACGCTGGATCCGCTGCCCATCCGTTGGCGGCCACGACCTCGTGGGGCGTCCCTCCGTTGGCCGGCACGATGTACACCCGAGAACTCACGCCCTCTCGCACTCGAGTGAAGGCGATCTGAGTGCCGTCCCCCGACCAACACGGGCTGGTCTCGAGTGCAGGATGGTCGGTCAGCCGCATCGGCTCAGTGCCATCAATGTTCATGACGTAGATGTCGCCAAGGTTGCTGTCTCGCGTCGACACAAATGCAATTCGGTTCCCATCGGGCGACTGGCCTTACCCCCTAAAGCGAGTCCAGGTTCAGTGTTAGTATCTGGGTGTACCTGGGCCAACTGAAAGGGGCAATACCGATGGGTCAGAAGCGACATACGCCGGAGCAGATCATCCAGAAGTTGAGGCGAGCCGAAGT